>PVBE010796474.1_pt1 | contig 18187 bp, 14 predicted proteins | sample 1631181 | NCBI WGS metagenome assembly PVBE01 (sample SAMN08397723, study PRJNA350692) | Marine metagenome, whole genome shotgun sequencing project. | isolation source: water | place: Pacific Ocean | collected 2012-04
CCATACTCAGAAACAGGTATTAAAACACTAATCAAACGACGGCCAAACTGTGTTAAGCACCACAAATATCAGGAACTTTTCAATTGTCATATAGCTTCCTGGGCTCCTTTTTTTCGGGGTCTAACCACTCAGAATGACAAAGATGAGCAGGCAGGCTTCGATATGAGAAGTGGTTCATTTTTATTTTGTTGGCATGTGTTATGTTAGCACGCGCTAGTTGGGGAGTTGTTATTAAAGGATCTCTGATGGCTATTTCAATAAATCGTCCGAAATCTTATACAGTTTACGTAGCTAAATCCCCTCCTGGGAGGGGCGCAGGGGTGGGTATCATCCTGAAATTATTAATGAAAAAATCATAAATCTAATTTCTTATTAGAAAAATCAGTAAATAAATTATTTCTTATGAACCTACCCCTGCGCCCCTTCCAGCAGGGGAACAAAGGTATTCATTTACTGATTTTTCAGAACAATTCTATAATTGTAGTTGCTGAGATTAATTGTTAATGGGGATGGGGTTAGACTCCTCTATCTAATTCTAATAGCACGCGAAACATTCGCGCGCTAGTTGGGGTTGGTTCTTGTCATTCTGAACGGAGTGAAGAATCTCTAATTTCAATTGAGATTCTTCGCGTTGCTACTAATGACAAAGATGAGCAGGCAGGCATCGATATGACAACTCACAAAAAAAAAGCACCTCCCAACCTAATGAGAAGTGCTTTTACAGTTTTAGATATTATATTATTCTGTTACTTCGGCTTCTGGTTCATCAACACTGTCAGCTTGTTCCATAACTGTTTCATATTCTATCTTATTACCGACTATGATATCATCATACTCTCTGAGTCCGGTACCGGCTGGGATTTTGTGCCCAACAATAACGTTCTCTTTTAATCCGAGTAGTGAATCTGATTTTGCAGCAATAGATGCAAGAGTAAGAACTTTAGTAGTTTCCTGGAATGAAGCAGCGGATATAAAGCTGTTTGTCTGAAGCGACGCACGGGTAATACCCTGAAGTACCTGACGTGCAGTGGATGGTTGAGCATCCCTCGATTCAATCAATGCCTTATCCCTACGTTTTAATGATGAATTCTCATCACGTAGTTTTCTGGCACTAACAATTTGTCCTTGTTTGAACACTTCAGAATCACCTGGTTCAACAACTACTTTCATGCCGAAAATTTCGTCATTAACTTCCTGGAATACTACTTTATTAACAAGCTCTCCTTCTAAAAAGCGTGTATCTCCAGAATCAGCAACCTGAACCTTACGCATCATCTGACGCACAATAGTTTCAAAATGCTTATCATTAATCTTCACACCCTGTAGTCGGTAAACTTCCTGAATTTCATTTACAATATATTCCTGAACTTTAACAGGACCTTTAATAGCGAGAATATCAGCAGGTGTCATAACCCCATCGGATAATGATGCTCCGGCTTTTACAAAGTCGTTCTTTTGAGCTAAGATCTGTTTTGATGTAGGTACGAGATATTTCTTTTCTTCACCTGTTTTAGATGTAATGATTATCTCACGATTACCACGTTTTAACTTCAGTCCGAAACTTACAACACCGTCAATTTCTGATACAACTGCTGGTTCTGAAGGATTACGTGCTTCAAATAATTCAGTTACACGAGGAAGACCTCCGGTGATATCACCTGATTTACCAAATGCACGTGGGATCTTAACTAATATATCACCTGCGTTAATGCTTTTTCCTTCATCAACAAGGATATGCGATCCAACAGGCAAGTCATAAGAACTTAAAGCGGTACCTTCTTTGTCTAGAATTTTAATAATCGGATTTTGATTCTTGATTCTTGATTCAACAATTACCTTCTCAAAATATCCTGTTTGCTCATCTGATTCAACTCTGAAGCTTACACCTTCTATAATGTTCTCAAAAGCAACACTACCGGATACTTCCGAAAGTATTACAGCATTGTACGGATCCCAGTCGGAAATAACATCTCCTTTTTTAACTTTAGCACCATTCTTCACGTAAAGGTTACCGGCATAAGGAATATTGCCAGAAGAAAGTATTACTCCCGTTTCCGGATCTAATAATTTCATTTCTGCTGAACGGCCGATTACGATCTGATACTTTTTGCCTTCTGCGTTTTTAGCATCTATACTTCTAAGCTCTTCAATTTCAAGAACACCGTCATGCTTGATCTCAATTTTAGAAGTAGCAGCAATATTTGAAGCTGTACCTCCCTGGTGGAATGTTCTAAGAGTAAGCTGTGTTCCAGGCTCCCCAATCGATTGAGCAGCAATTACGCCAACAGCTTCTCCCTTTTGAACTAATCGTCCGGAAGCAAGGTTACGCCCATAACAAAGGGCACAAACACCACGTTTCGATTCACATGTAAGTACCGAGCGTATTTCAACACTTTCGACTGGTGATTCTTCAATAATCTTTGCAATTTCTTCGTTAATCTCCTGACCAGCTTCAATAATAACTTCATTCGAGATAGGATGATAAACATCATGCAGAGTTACCCGGCCTAATATTCTGTCGAAAAGGGTTTCTACAATCTCTTCATTCTTCTTAAGAGCTTTGATAGTAAGTCCTCTTAATGTACCACAATCTTCTTCGTTGATAACAACGTCCTGGGCAACATCAACCAGTCTACGGGTAAGATAACCGGCATCCGCAGTTTTAAGTGCAGTATCAGCTAAACCTTTACGAGCACCGTGTGTTGATATGAAATACTCAAGCACTGATAATCCTTCTTTAAAGTTTGAAAGAATTGGATTTTCAATAATCTCACCACCCTTAGCCCCAGATTTTTGCGGCTTAGCCATCAATCCCCTCATACCTGAGAGCTGACGAATCTGCTCTTTTGATCCACGGGCACCAGAGTCTAGCATCATATAAACCGGGTTAAATCCCTGGTCATCATTAGACAACTCACTCATTAAAGTGTTAGTCAACCTTGAGTTAGCATGTGTCCAGATGTCAATTATCTGATTATAACGCTCGTTATTGGTAATGAAACCCATGTTATAATTATTGACAACTTCATCAACTTCCTCATTAGCATTAGCAACAAGCGTTTTCTTTTCATCAGGAATATTTACATTACCAAGATTAAATGAAAGGCCTCCTCTGAATGCCATATCAAATCCAAGATTTTTAATATCATCAAGGAATTTGGCACATATATCTGTGCTAGTTTCCTTTAGAATTTCGCCAATAATATCGCGAAGATTCTTTTTGGTTAACAACGCATTAATAAAGCCATATTCCGCAGGTACAAATTGATTAAACATAACCCTACCTACTGTAGTTTCAATAAGTTTATTAACGATCTGTCCGTCCTCTTTTACATCGACTTTTACATTAATTATTGCGTGAAGATCAACCTGTTTTTCACTATAAGCAATGTTCACCTCTTCAGGTGAATAGAAGTTCATTCCTTCTCCCTTAACAGGATGCTTATCTGTACTTTTTCTGGCTTTAGTAATATAATAAAGACCAAGTACCATGTCTTGTGAGGGCACTGTAATTGGTGCACCATTAGCGGGATTCAGAATATTGTGTGATGCAAGCATCAGAATTTGTGCTTCCAGAACCGCTGCATTTCCTAACGGAACGTGAACTGCCATCTGGTCACCATCAAAGTCAGCATTAAATGCAGTACACACAAGCGGGTGAAGCTGGATAGCCTTTCCTTCGATCAATTTAGGTTGAAATGCCTGTATACCTAAACGGTGAAGCGTAGGCGCACGGTTAAGTAATATTGGATGTCCTTTTAAGATATTCTCCAAGATATCCCAAACAACTGCATCTTTCCGTTCAACTATTTTCTTAGCAGATTTTACAGTCTTTACAATTCCACGTTCAAGAAGTTTCCTAATAATAAATGGTTTGAATAGCTCTGCTGCCATACCTTTTGGGAAACCACATTCATTTAGTTTCAAATCAGGGCCAACAACAATAACTGAACGGCCAGAATAATCAACACGTTTACCTAGAAGGTTTTGACGGAACCGGCCTCTTTTACCCTTCAAACTGTCACTTAATGACTTAAGAGGTCTGTTAGAATCAGTTTTAACGGCACTGGATTTTCTTGAATTGTCGAACAATGAGTCAACAGCTTCCTGAAGCATACGTTTTTCGTTACGCATAATAACGTCAGGAGCTTTGATTTCGATTAGTCTTTTAAGACGATTATTTCTAATTATAACCCTTCTATAAAGGTCATTAAGATCGGATGTTGCAAACCTGCCACCATCAAGAGGAACAAGAGGTCTCAGCTCAGGAGGAATAACAGGAACAATTTTAACGATCATCCATTCAGGGCGATTATCTGCTCTCTTACGTGCATCTCTAAATGCTTCAAAAACTTGCAATCTCTTTAATGCATCTGCTTTACGCTGTTGCGATGTTTCAGTATTTGCCTTATGGCGAAGGTTATAAGATTCTTTATCAAGATCTAAGCGTTGCAATAGATCATGAACAGCCTCAGCTCCCATTTTGGCAATGAACTTATCAGGATCATCATCATCAAGATATTGATTTTCCGGCGGAAGTGTTTCCATAATATCGAAATATTCCTCCTCTGTGAGGAAAGTAAGATAATCAATTTCCTCAGATTTTTTGATACCCGGGTTTATTACTGCATAACGCTCGTAATAAATTATCATCTCCAGTTTTTTGGTCTGTAATCCGAGCATAGCACCAATCTTGTTGGGTAATGATCGGAAGAACCAAATATGTACAACAGGTACAACAAGTTGAATATGTCCCATACGTTCACGGCGTACCTTTTTCTCGGTCACCTCAACACCGCATCGGTCGCATACAATTCCTTTGTATCTAATCCTTTTATATTTACCACAATGGCACTCATAATCTTTTACCGGACCAAAAATACGCTCACAAAACAAGCCATCACGCTCAGGTTTGTAAGTACGATAATTAATAGTTTCTGGTTTTAAGACTTCGCCATGTGAGCGGTCGAGAATCGATTCAGGTGATGCAAGACTGATTGTAATTTTGTCAAAACTACCTGGTATTTTGCTGTCTATTCTGAAAGCCATATATCTCTATTTATTGTTTATCAGTAATAAAATATAACAGTTAATCGAAGCTGAGTTCAAGACCCAGCCCTCTTAGTTCGTGTACCAATACATTAAATGATTCAGGTACACTGGCAGTAGGCATAACCTCTCCTTTAACAATGGTCTCATATGCTTTGGCTCTACCTGCTACGTCATCTGATTTAACAGTAAGAATTTCCTGCAGAATATTTGCGGCACCAAATGCTTCGAGTGCCCAAACTTCCATCTCACCAAAACGCTGTCCTCCAAATTGAGCTTTACCACCCAGAGGTTGCTGTGTAATCAACGAATAAGGTCCGATCGACCTTGCATGCATTTTATCATCAACCATGTGATGAAGTTTTAGCATATAAATATATCCCACGGTTGCAGGCTGGTCGAAACGTTCACCTGTACCACCGTCGTATAGATATGTACTTCCATTTTCAGGTAAACCGGCATCTTTTAGGTACCCATTTATCTGATCTACAGAGGCACCATCAAAAATTGGGGTTGCAAAATTCTTACCCATTTTCTTACCTGCCCATCCAAGAACTGTTTCATAGATCTGTCCAAGGTTCATACGGGAAGGTACACCTAATGGATTAAGAACTATATCAACAGGAGTTCCATCCTCAAGAAACGGCATATCCTCTTCACGAACAATACGTGCAACAATACCTTTGTTACCATGACGTCCGGCCATTTTATCTCCTACCTTCAGTTTTCGTTTTTTTGCAACATAAACTTTCGCCATTTGAACAATGCCATTGGGAAGCTCATCACCAACCGAAGCTACAAACTTCTTACGGTTAAATACTCCTAAGAACTCCTTATATTTAATATTGTAATTATTAATCAGAGTTTTTACAAGTTCGTTCTTTTGCTTGTCAGCGGTCCACTTATCAGTATTGATATTTATGTAATCAAGATTTGCCAGAATTTTTTGAGTAAATTTAGTTTTCTGCGGTACGACAATTTCTCCGAAATTATTTTTTACTCCCGGTGAAGTTCGATTGCTTACAAGATATGCTAATTTTTCAATCAGTCTTGATTTAAGATCTGCAAACAATACATCGTATTCTTTTGTAAGTGCATCAATAACATCGTTTTCCTGAGTTCTGGCATGTTTATCTTTCAGTGCTCTTTTAAACAAATTATTACTGATTACAACACCTTTCATAGATGGTGGTGCTTTTAAAGAAGCATTTTTAACATCACCGGCTTTATCGCCAAAGATAGCTCTTAGCAATTTTTCTTCAGGTGTTGGATCACTTTCTCCTTTTGGAGTAATTTTTCCTATAAGTATATCGCCCTCAGATACTTCTGCTCCTACCCTTATTAGTCCGTTTTCATTAAGATCTTTAGTAGCTTCAGCACTAACATTAGGTATATCACTAGTAAGCTCTTCAATACCACGTTTAGTATCGCGTACTTCCAATGAAAACTCTTCAATATGAACCGAAGTAAAAATGTCTTCTTTAACTATCTTTTCTGAGATCACGATTGCATCCTCAAAGTTATATCCTTTCCATGGCATAAAAGCAACCATCAGATTTCTTCCAAGAGCAAGCTCTCCATTTTTAGTTGCATAACCTTCACACAGAACTTGTCCCTTAACAACTTTATCACCTTTACGAACAATGGGACGGAGATTTATTGATGTATTCTGATTTGTTCTTTGAAACTTTGTAAGAGCATATGTTTTACGATCATCTACAAAACTTACAAGCTTATCCATCTCATCGCGCTCATATTTAATAGTAATACTGTCGGCATCCACATATTCAACAATACCGTTGCCTTCAGCGTTAATTAGTACCCGTGAGTCGCGTGCAACATTACCTTCAATACCGGTTCCAACTATTGGCGCTTCAGCATTAAGTAATGGAACTGCCTGGCGCATCATATTTGAGCCCATCAAAGCACGGTTAGCATCATCATGTTCCAGAAATGGAATAAGTGAAGCTGCAATTGATGCAATCTGGTTAGGTGCAATGTCGATTAATCCAACCTCTTCACGAGGAGTAATAGGATAATCGGCCTGATAACGCACTTTAACTTTCTGATTTACAAATTGGCCATCATCTGCAACTATAGTACTTGCCTGTGCAATAATTTTATTTTCTTCTTCTTCAGCACTTAGGTATATTGGTTTATGATCATAATCTATCTTACCTTCTTCAACTTTGCGATAAGGTGTTTCAATAAATCCTAAGTTGTTAATCTTAGCATATACACACAGTGATGAAATAAGACCAATATTCGGACCCTCAGGTGTTTCGATCGTGCATAAACGGCCATAATGTGTATAGTGAACATCCCTAACTTCAAAACCTGCTCTCTCCCTTGACAAACCACCTGGTCCTAGTGCAGAAATACGCCTCTTATGAGTGATTTCACTAAGTGGATTAGTTTGGTCCATGAACTGGGATAGTTGGTTGGTTCCGAAAAAGGAATTAATAACTGATGATAGGGTTTTGGCATTTATAAGGTCTGTTGGTGTAAACACCTCATTATCCCTAACATTCATGCGTTCACGAATAGTACGAGCCATACGAGCTAACCCAACACCAAACTGGTTTGATAATTGCTCACCAACTGTACGTACTCTACGGTTACTCAAATGGTCGATATCATCAACGATTGTTTTGTTATTTACGAGTTTGATAAGATACTTAATAATAAGTATAATATCTTCCTTTGTAAGAACCTTAACATCTGAAGATGTATTTAGATTAAGTTTCTTATTTATCCTGAAACGCCCTACTTCACCAAGGTCATATCTTTTATCCGAGAAAAATAGCTTCTCAAATATTCCTCTTGCTGTTTCCTCATCAGGAGGAAGTGCATTTCTAAGCTGGAAATAAATATATTCAACAGCTTCTTTTCCAGAGTTTGTTGTATCTTTTTGCAAACTGTTAAAAATAATTGAGTAGTCGGCTAAAGACTGGTCGTCTCTGTGTAACAGAATAGTTTTATTACCAGACTCAACTATTTTTTCAATATGCTCATTTTCGAGGATAACTTCACGCTCTATAATAACATCATTCCTCTCAATAGTTACAACTTCACCTGTATCTTCATCAACAAAATCTTCAAACCATGAGCGAACTACTCTTGCGGCTAGCTTTCGGCCCAGAACACGTTTTATACCTGCTTTACTAACTTTGACCTCTTCTGCGAGATTAAATATTTCAAGTATATCTCTGTCTGTTTCATAGCCAATTGCACGCAACAAAGTAGTAACAGGCATTTTCTTCTTCCTGTCGATATATGCGTACATGATATTATTAATATCAGTTGAGAACTCAATCCAGGATCCCTTGAAAGGTATTATTCGCGCTGAATAAAGTTGAGTACCGTTAGCATGGCGATGCTGTCCGAAGAAAACCCCGGGTGATCGATGCAACTGACTTACTACAACTCGTTCGGCACCATTTATAATAAATGTACCTTTTGGGGTCATATAGGGTATCATGCCAAGATAAACATCCTGTACTATTGTTTCAAAATCCTCATGATCGGGATCCGTACAGTATAATTTAAGCTTTGCCTTAAGCGGTACGCTATATGTCAGACCACGTTCGATCGTTTCTTCGAGAGAATATCTCGGAGGATCGATAAAGTAATCTAGAAATTCAAGAACAAAGTTATTTCTCGCATCTGTTATAGGGAAATTTTCTGAAAATACCCTAAATAGTCCTTCATTTTTGCGGTTCTCCGGGTTTGTTTCCAATTGAAAAAAGTCCTGAAACGATTTCAACTGAATGTCAAGGAAATCAGGATAAACTAATTGATTCTTCGTGGAGGCGAAGTTTACTCTTCCGGTTTTAATTTCTGCCAAGACTTATAAGTTTTTAGTTTTAACTTTGGTTTGATTATCAACCAAGTAAATAAAATAATGATGTAAAGGAACATATAGGCAAACCTCTACCCCAAAAAAGAGGCAGAGGTTTGCTTTAAAAATCAGTATCGCTAATTACTTAACTTCAACTTCAGCACCAGCTTCTTCAAGCTGTTTTTGTAATGCTTCTGCTTCGTCTTTAGATACACCTTCTTTGATTGCTTTTGGATGTGAGTCGACTAATTCTTTTGACTCTTTAAGACCTAAGCTGGTAAGTTCTTTTACAAGTTTAACTACAGCTAATTTTGACTGTCCGGGAGCTACAAGAATTACATCAAATGTTGATTGTTCTTCAGTAGTTTCCTCACCTCCTGCAGCAGGACCGGCTACTGCAACAGCTGCTGCTGCCGGTTCGATGCCATACACTTCTTTTAAGATGTCGGCTAATTCGTTAACTTCTTTTACAGTTAAGTTTACTAATTGCTCTGCAAATGCTTTTAGATCTGCCATTTTTTTTATCGATTTAATTGTGTTAGTTACTTTTTTTTTTATAAAACTTCCCTTATCCTTCTTTTTCCGACAAGGTTTTCAGTATTCCGGAAAGCTTACCGCCTCCAGATTGCAACGCTGAAACAACATTCTTAACGGGTGATTGCAATAATGCAATAACCTCAGCAATGAGTTCATCTTTAGATTTAATTGAAACTAGGAAGTTAAGCTGATCGTCGCCAATATAGGTTGTTTCTTCAATAAATGCACCTTTAATAATTGGCTTATCATTCTTCTTCCTGTACTCCTTTATCATTTTAGCAGGGGCATTTCCGGCCTCGCTAAACATAATAGCGGTGTTTCCAACGAGTGTTGAATATAACTCACTAAGATCTTTATCAACATTTTCCATAGCCTTCCGGAGAAGGGTATTTTTTACCATCACCAATCGAATCCCATTTTTGAAACTCAACCGTCTTAACATGCTTGTATCTTCAGCATTTAAAGCGGCGATGTCAGTTATATAGAAATTACTATTTTCTGTTAACTGCTGTGTTAAATTATCAATGAGCTCTTTCTTCTCTTCTTTTCTCATAAGTAATCTTCTTTTAACTATCAGAAGTTATCGATTTTTGATCAACTTTTACTCCAGGACTCATGGTACTTGAAAGGCATATACTACTAACGTATGTACCTTTTGCTGATGATGGTCTTAACTTGATAATGTTATTAAGTAACTCCTGAGCATTTTCAAATATATTTTCTGCTTCGAAACCTACTTTTCCAATGCTGGAATGTATAATACCAAACTTATCAACTTTAAAATCAATTTTACCAGCTTTTGCAGCGTTAACTGCAGCACCAATATCCATAGTAACAGTACCGGTTTTTGGGTTAGGCATAAGGCCTCTTGGTCCCAAAATCCTTCCTAATGCACCAACCTTTGCCATTACACTCGGCATGGTTATTACAACATCGATATCTGTCCAACCATCTTTGATCTTCTGAACATAGTCATCTAATCCAACATGATCGGCTCCTGCGGCTTTAGCTTCTTCCTCTTTATCAGGTGTGCACAAAACGAGAACCGTTACTTCTTTACCTGTACCGTGAGGCAAGGTAACAGAACCTCTAACCAATTGGTTAGCTTTTCTGGGATCTACGTTTAGTCTCACACTCAAGTCAACCGAAGCATCAAATTTTGTAAAAGATATATTCTTTACAATTTCGACAGCTTCTTGTAAGGAGTACTCATTATTGCTTTCGAACTTGGCTAAAGCTTCTTTGTTATTTTTTGTCATTTTTGCCATATTCTTCTCCTGTTAACAATTTTGCTAACTAAATTTTAGAAGGAAATTTACCTTTCACTTTCACGCCCATACTTCTTGCAGTACCAGCTACCATACGCATTGCCGACTCAACAGTGAAAGCATTTAGATCTTTCATTTTGCCTTCGGCTATACCTTTTATCTGTTCCCAGTTAATGGTGGCTACTTTGTCACGGTTAGGTTCAGGAGAGCCTTTTTTTAATTTGGCTACTTCCATTATCTGAACAGCAACAGGGGGTGTTTTGATGATAAACTCAAAGGATTTATCTTTGAAAACAGTTATGATAACAGGAATAACCTTACCGGCCTGATCCTGTGTACGAGCATTAAACTGTTTGCAAAACTCCATTATGTTTACACCTTTAGCACCCAATGCAGGTCCTACGGGAGGTGAAGGATTAGCAGCTCCTCCTCTAATTTGCAATTTTATTAATCCACTTATTTCTTTTGCCATTTTAAACCCTCGTTTAAAATTTTGAATTTCGTTTTACTATTCTTTTTCAACTTGCATAAACCCTAACTCCAGTGGTGTTTTCCTACCGAAAATTTTAACCATAACCTTAAGTTTCTTCTTTTCATGATTAATTTCTTCGATTATTCCGCTAAAGCTGTTGAAAGGACCGTCTATGACAGTTACCGTTTCGCCAACAATAAATGGAATATTTACCTCCTCTCCCATTTCAGCAAGCTCGTCAACTTTTCCTAAGATTCGTTTTACTTCAGCTTCTCTGATAGGTTCAGGTCGTCCTTTTGTGCCTAAAAAATTAAGTACATCGGGAACATTTTTAATGATATGAGGAATTTCACCAGTTAAGTCTGCTTCAATCAGTACATATCCAGGAAAATAGTTGCGCTCTTTGCTAACTTTTTTCCCTTTCCGTATTTGAAAGACCTTTTCAGTGGGAATAAGGATTTGGGAAATAGATTCATGAAGGTTAAGACGATTAATCTCACTTTCAAGATATTCCTTCACCCTTTTTTCTTTGCCACTTATTGCCCTAACAACGTACCATTTCTTTCCTGATTGTTCACTCATTATGCAGGTTGGTTGTGATTAGTTAAAACAGTTAATAATTATATATAATTGATCAAAACAGTTTGGCCTTTTGAATTTTAAAATAATCCATAAAACCTTTCAAGTATACTTGAAAATGAAACATCCATCAAATAAACGATAAAAGCGATTATAAGGGAAGCGACGGATACTACGATTGCACTGTTTTGCAGCTCACTCCATGATGGCCAGGATACTTTATGCATCCATTCGTCATAACTTACTTTAAAATAATTGAAAATTCCTAACTTTGCCATACTACTTAGTTATTTTAATTTGCACGGGTGGTAGGAGTCGAACCCACAACCTACGGTTTTGGAGACCGCCACTCTACCAATTGAGCTACACCCGTATTTAAACTCAAATATTCTAAAGGTAGTTGGCATACGCCAATACCCTTAGAATAGAATGCTAATTTTTATACTAGATGATCTCAGTTACCTGTCCAGCACCAACTGTACGTCCACCTTCACGAATAGCAAAACGAAGACCTTTGTTCATAGCTATTTCAGCAATAAGATGCACCTCTACAGTAAGGTTATCACCAGGCATTACCATCTCAACACCATCGGGTAAGAAAATCTCACCAGTAACATCAGTAGTTCTGAAATAAAACTGCGGACGGTATTTATCATGAAATGGAGTGTGACGACCACCTTCTTCTTTTTTAAGGATATAAACCTCAGCTTTAAAATTCTTATGAGGTGTTACACTTCCTGGTTTGGCAATCACCATACCTCTACTGATTTTATCTTTATCAATACCTCTGAGAAGTAAACCAGCGTTATCACCTGCCTGACCTTGGTCAAGGATTTTACGGAACATCTCAACACCAGTAACAACTGATTTTAATTTTTCCGCACCCATACCAATGATATCAACTGAGTCTCCTGTATGAATAATTCCTGTTTCAATTCTACCGGTTGCAACAGTTCCACGACCTGTAATTGAGAATACATCTTCAACAGGCATTAGGAATGGTTTATCCTGATCACGTGTTGGCAATGGAATATACTCATCACAAGCTTCCATAAGTTCTCTAACTTTCTCAACCCATTTTGCTTCCTGGTTAAGAGCACCAAGAGCTGATCCCTGAATAACAGGTGTATTATCACCATCAAATTTATAGAAGCTAAGTAGCTCTCTAATTTCCATATCAACGAGTTCAAGTAACTCTTCATCGTCTACCATGTCAACTTTGTTCATAAAAACAACAAGACGTGGTACACCAACCTGACGAGCTAACAAGATATGCTCGCGTGTTTGTGGCATAGGTCCATCAGTTGCAGCAACAACGAGAATAGCACCGTCCATCTGGGCAGCACCTGTAACCATATTCTTCACGTAGTCAGCATGACCTGGACAGTCAACGTGAGCATAGTGACGATTTTTAGTTGCGTATTCAACGTGAGCAGTATTAATAGTAATACCTCTTTCTTTTTCTTCTGGAGCATTGTCGATGGAATCAAAAGATGCAAATTCTGCCAAACCCTCTTCGTGCAATGAAAGCGTGATGGCAGCTGTCAAAGTTGTTTTTCCATGATCAACATGTCCAATAGTTCCAATGTTTACGTGTGGTTTGGAACGGTCGAATTTTTCTTTAGCCATATCTAAAACTTATTTAATTAAAAGTTATTATTATTCAATTTATTTTCTAACTGAGCCGAGGACGAGAATTGAACTCGTGACCTCTTCCTTACCAAGGAAGCGCTCTACCCCTGAGCTACCCCGGCAAAAAATTTTGAGCGGGAAATCGGGCTCGAACCGACCACCTATAGCTTGGAAGGCTATCGCTCTACCAAATGAGCTATTCCCGCTTATTGTTAAGTGGGGAGAGGAGGATTCGAACCTCCGAAGGCTGAGCCAACAGATTTACAGTCTGCCCCGTTTGACCGCTTCGGTATCTCCCCTGGTATTCAATAATTTTAAGAACTGAGCCAGCAGAGGGATTCGAACCCACGGCCTGCTGATTACAAATCAGCTGCTCTGACCAACTGAGCTATGCTGGCAACATAGCCATTTTTTAAATGTTTTATTACCTATTTTAACTGTAAAGACCTATAAAGCAACACTTTTCAGAACATTTACCCATAAAAAAGCAGACCCCTGTTTAAAAAGGTCTGCAAAAATATATACTTTACACTTAATAACCAAAAATAATGCAAAAAAAACTGAATTATTTTTTAAATCTTCTTTTATGTTTCTCGAGTTGTTTTTTTAATGCATTTATTGCGGTGTCTGTTGCTTCTTCAAAAGTGTTACTTTGCTTCTTGGCATAAAGGTCATAACCAGGTATTTGAATTCTAATCTCAGCAATTTTATTATCCCTGGCTTCCGATTTACTGATCTTAAGTGTAATCTCAGAACCAATTACTCCTTCAAAGAATCCTGATAGTTTTCCAACTTTCTTTTCTATAAACTGCTCTAACTTATTGTCGGCTTTAAAATGTACCGAATTAATGCTTACATTCATATTTTAACCTCCTTTATTTAATTTTGCTCTTGGATGAGCTTTACTATATACTTTTTTTAGCTGTTCAATAGTGTTGTGTGTGTATATTTGAGTAGCTGTTAGATTTGCATGTCCGAGAAACTCTTTGATTGTATTAAGGTCTGCTCCATTGTTTAGCATATGCGTCGCAAATGAATGACGAAGTATATGTGGACTTTTTACCGAGCCGGTTAATACGGATAACTCACTATTGATTATGCGATAAATTAACTTAGGGTATGCCTTCTCACCTTTATCTGTTACGATGAGATAATCGTTTTGATTTCCAAACTGCTTTTCCTTTTCTGCTATATAACTAATAATACTATTGACTTGTTTTTGAGATAACGGAATTATTCGTTGCTTATTTCTTTTTCCAAGCACTTTTATAGTGTTATTGGAAAAATCAATAGAACTAACCGTCAGTGTCACAAGCTCGCTTCTTCTCATTCCTGTCGAATATAATAATTCAACCACCAGCATGTTACGCAATTTGGCAAAACCCTTCGCTCGAGAGTTGGTGTCTAGTAACTCGTTTAATTGTTCTTCATTAAAATATACCGGTAAACGTTCAGGCGTTTTAACTGATACAATATGCCGTGCCGGATTGTCGTTTAGATGCGACATTTTGATAAGGTAATTATAATAAGAATTAAGAGTGCTGATCTTTCGATTTACCGATTTTCCTGACAAACCTTTATCAATCATTTGAACTATCCATGATCTAATCATCTCCTGATTTGCATTGACAGGGTCGTCAATTTCAAATTCGTCATTAAGATATGTTGTGAATAATTCGAGATCTGTTTTGTAGGCCTTCAAGGTGTGAGATGAATACCTTTTTTCGTTTGCGATATAATTTATGAAGGTATCTATTGTCATCAATACTGAAAGAAATCAGATTTACAAATTTCTAGCTCTTGCTGTTTGCCCCTAATTAAATTACAATGTAGTGTAACAAAAAAAGAAGAAACTCTGTGTTCAAAAGTACTAAAAAATACTTCAAAAACAAAATTTCTTCTTAAATATTTCCCTTTTGAGACTAAATTAATTAGCCCATCTCAGCCTGACGAAGGCCTTGCACGTAAATTGCTTTGAGTTTCTCTTCTCTTCTCACCACTGATGGTTTGTCGAATTTCTGACGAGCACGCAATTCTCTCATTGCACCTGTCTTCTCAAATTTACGTTTGAACCTTTTCAAAGCTCTGTCAATATTTTCACCTTCTTTTACCGGAATGATGATCATATTATACCTACTTTCTTTTTTAAATTAATTATTAATAAGGGACGGCAAAAATAATAGTTTTTTTGTTATTGACTAACTACGAATTATTTTTTTATAAAACTCGTCCTCGTTTGTAACGAGGATGAAATCTCATCAGAACTATAATAAACCTGAATCTCCTTAAGCAATACAACTTATTTAGAAATACGTCCTCGTTACAAACGAGGACGATTGGATGGATATAACTAATGGCTTTTGGCTATTAACTAATTACTAACAGCTAATTGCAATCCTTTAAATTCTTATAAAGAAAATCAGTCATCTTTTTAAACAAGTGATAACGTGTGTTACCCCCATATATTCCATGATTCTTACTCGGGTAAAGCATGAAATCAAATTGTTTGTCCGCCTTAACCAAAGCCGATAACAAATCCATTGTATTTTGCGGATGCACATTATCATCAGCACCACCATGGACCAGTAAATAATTACCTTTAAGCTTTTCTACATGATTAATAGGTGAGTTATTATCATAGCCTTCTGGATTATCCTGAGGCTTACGCATAAATCTCTCTGTGTAAATATTATCGTAATATCTCCAGCTAGTAACTGGTGCAACAGCTATAGCAGTATTGAAATATTCAGAGCCTTGAAACAAAGCATTACTGGCCATAAAGCCTCCGTAGCTCCACCCAAAAATCCCAATCTTATCTTTATTAACATATGGAAGGCTGCTCAAATACTTGGCTGTTTCTATGTAATCCAGTGTTTCATATTTACCTAGCTCTAAATATGTCATTTTCTTAAACACTTCACCTCTGGCACCGGTTCCTCTATTATCAACAGATATGATCATTATCCCATTTTCAGCAAGCATCTCGTACCATAAATAATTAATACTACCCCACGCATTAACCACTGACTGAGATCCGGGACCTCCATATATGGTTAGGAGTACAGGGTATTTCTTCGCAGGATCAAAATCATATGGCAAGATCTTCCAAGCGTTTAGTTCAACTACGCTACTATCAGGTAATGTGATTTCAGGTGTACTAAATGTAAAAAATTCTGGCTTACTGATCCTGTATCTTGTAAGTTTCTCGCGCAACTTAGAATTGTCTTCAATAATCCTTACTTCTTTACCGTTAGCTAAATTAACGGTATATACAGGTGGTGTTTCAATAGTTGAGAAGTTGTTTATGAAATATTTGTAATTCTTACTAAATGATGCCCTATTAGTTCCTTCCTTCTGAGATATCTTAGTTTTCTTTCCCTTGAGATTAACCCTATAAATATCTCTATTGAGTGGCGACGATTCAGCCGACTGATAATAAACATACTTATTATCCCTATCGAATCCATATACTCTTGTCACATCCCAATTACCATTAGTAAGTTGTTCTTTAAGGCTACCATCTATATTGTATAAGTATATATGATTATAACCATCTGCCTCCGAAGTCATTATAAAATACTTATTATCAGATAAAAAAGTGAGATTATCTGTAACATCTACATAGTAATCATTATCCTCGCTATACATTATGTCGCTATTGCCAGAGGATGCATCAGCAAGAAGAATATCAAGATGGTTTTGCAAACGATTTAGTCGTTGGATTGCTAGAATATTTGAGCTGTTTGTCCACTTAATTCGTGGAATATATTGATCTGTTTCATTACCAATATCCATCTTTGTAGTGATACCTGTGGCCAGTTCATAAACATAAATCTCAACCAGAGAATTATCCTCGCCGGCTTTCGGATATTTATAAGTTTCCCAATCCGGATACAAATTACCATAATTTGTTATTGTATATTCTTTTACGTTACTTTCATCGAAACGATAATATGCTATCCTGCTGCCATCAGGCGACCAGAAGTAGGCTTTTGCAACCCCAAACTCCTCTTCATAAACCCAATCACATGTACCATTAATGATATGGTTCCGGATGCCATCCGTAGTTATTTTTTTCTCATTACCAGAGGCAAGATCCTTAATAAAAATGTTGTTGTCACGGACAAATGCTACATTATTGCCTGATGGAGAGAAATTTGCTAATTGTTGCTTTCCATGGGCTGACAAAGGCGTGAGTGTACTTTTATCTTTATTCCAAATAAAATAATCAGCTTTATATGAATGGCGATAAATTGATTCTCTTTGTGTAGGGATTAAAAACATATCCTCATCAACATTCATACTAAATGAACCTATTCTAACAGGGTTTTCACTACTATCAACAACAAGCCCGCTGGCAATCACAAGTGCGGTGACTGAATCGCCAGTAAGATAATCATAAACAACTATTGATCCCTTTTTGATCCGGGTATAATCCTTTCCATTTTTTAACGATTTAATACCCCTTACTGATCTAGACATTAAACTATAATCCGTCCAAATTTCTTTTAATGTAATGTTTTTTAGAGTATCCTGTCCGAAACCTGATGTACTTGAAATTAATAGTGCTAATAGAATTAATAATTCTGATTTTTTCATGTGTATATAATTCGTTAAATGTTTTAATTTCAATTAATTAAAAAATCAAGTTTAAGAGATTAAATTTTCATGTGCGTACTCCCTTCTTAAAAAAAGAAATGGTAACAACGGTTAGTGCTTAAACTTGAGTGCCAGATTTCTTCTGACTAAGTCAATTTCATCTGCGAGATGCTAGGCTTCTCAGTAAAAAAACGACCTTTTATTAAATTA
>PVBE010413053.1_pt1 | contig 18186 bp, 16 predicted proteins | sample 1631181 | NCBI WGS metagenome assembly PVBE01 (sample SAMN08397723, study PRJNA350692) | Marine metagenome, whole genome shotgun sequencing project. | isolation source: water | place: Pacific Ocean | collected 2012-04
CCGCGCCGCCGCGCGCGCCCGCGCCCCCCGACGCCGCCCGCCGCACCCCGCCAGGACGGCGCCCGCCTCGTCGCCGCCGAGCTGCGCGCCGCGCTCCGCCCCCCCGCGAATTGCGATCGCGCTCGCCGCCTCATACGGCGCCTGCGCGCGCTCCCGGGCGGCGGCGACCTCGCCGCCGAATACAAAAGCCGCGTCCGAGGCTGCCGGCTGCCCACTGTCGACGACTGAGCCGTTGAAAAAGGTGTTACGACCGCTCACGATCATGTGAGGACCGGGGGAAGGGACCACCGTGCGAATCATGACCCACGAAGAGTGGATGCGTGGGACCCGGAGCAGCTGGGCGAGCAGGAACGCCGCGCTGCGCATGGTGGACGACGCCCTCCGCCATTACACGGACGCCGACAACAAGCTGCGCACCAAACCCCAGGACAACCTGCTGCAGCTGCTGCGGAACACAGCCCTCGAGACGCTCAACGACGCCTTGGGCGCCTGGATTCGCAGTCGAACGGACTATCGCAGCAACCGCCGAAACCAGGGCGGCGTGGTCGAGCAGCTCGTCGCCCAGGTCGGCGCAAACAAGCGCTTCTCACAGCCGGAGCAGGCCGCGCTCAACGCCATCCGGCAGCAGCGCGACGCGTCGGTGAAGCGCTACTTCGTCGGGGCCAAGGTCGTCAGCCGCGCCGCCTTCGGTCAGCACTCGAATGTGCGCAGGAAGAGCGACGTCAACGCCGCGGTGAAGGCGCTCAGAAAGGCGAAGGAGGTCGTCGACAGCCTCTTCGAAGACGCCTTCGGGGTGCCGCAGTCGGCGATCGACACGGCCGTGTTCGGGGACGTCGGGCGCACGCTGATCGAGGCGCTGGGGACCGAGCTGACCCGGCAGATCGCCGAGGCGATCCCGCTGGCCGGGACCGTTGTGTCGCTCTGCACGGCGATCTACGACACCGGCAAGGTCTGCCAGCGCGCGTACGAGAAGGCCTGTCTGGTGGAGGTCAGCGCGAAGATGCCGGTCAGCGACGCGCGCTCTGCGATCCAGGCGTGTGAGCGGCTGCTCGACCGCGAGGTCGGCGCGCACGGACGCAGCGCCGCGCGCTCGGCTGCGGCCACCGGGGCGGGCATCGCGACCGTGCTGACGGCGGGCGCCTCTTCGGGCGTGAGCGCCGGCGTCAGCATCGGAAACGCCATCGCGGCGCTCATCGACCGCCTCTACCAGATGGGTCGCGACTACATCGAGGCGACCAACGCCAACATCTACATCCGCGGGGGCACCATCGGCCGCGACATCTTCGCCGTCTGCCCGATGCTCGGGGCGTATTACCTGAAGAACGCGTCGACGAGTGACATCGCGCTCTGCTTCGTGCGCATCGGCGGCCCGGGGTGGATGGACGACGTCGAGCAGCTGAAGAAGAAGTACCTGAGCGGGGTGGTCGCGAAGGCCGGTCGCCTCATCGACGACCATCGTTACCGGGTGATCGGCGCCGCCGTCGGCTAATCTTGGGCCCGTGCTCGCGCTCCTGATCATCCTCGCCACCGCCTCCGCCGAGACCGACTACTACGCGGGCATCAATGCGTACCGCGCCGGTGATCTGCCGGCCGCGCGGATCCGCTTCGAGCGGGTCGTCGCCCAGCTCCCGCGGCGGACCGAGTTTCACGTCAACGCGCTCTACAACCTCGGGCGCATCGAACAGCGCAGCGACCGCCCGTGCGAGGCGCGCGTGTGGTTCGAGCGCTTCGTGCAGGTGAGACGCGAGGTCGACTTCGTGGCGGCGGACCAGGCCGCGCGAGCCAGCGCCAACCTCGCCGAGGCCCAGGCCGCGTGCCGGCCCCCATCCGCGCGCTCGCCGTGGTCTTTCGGGGCGACGCTCGGTGAGGCGGCGGTCTACGACGGTGCGCTGCGCCGCGGGGCGGTCGAGATCGAGGGCGGGGCCAGCCGCTCGCTGGCGGATTTTCGCCTCGACGCGGCGGTCGGGGTCGGCGTCGAGGGACGGGCGCCGGTGCTCGTGCGGCCCGGCGCAACCTGGCTGCGCGGCCCCTACCGAGCGCGGGTCGCGGCCCAGTTCCTGGTGCGTCCTCTCGTCGCCTTCGGCGCGCTCGTCTCGGCCGCGTACGCAGTCCCGCTCGATGATGCGTGGACCGCCGAAGTCGGCCTGGAGGCGGGCGGCTGGCCCGTGGACGGCGTGGTGACGGCCGGGCTTCGGGTGGGAATTCGCTGGGCGCGGTGATCCGGCCGGCGCCGCCGCCACATTCATCGGGCGGAGGTGCCGCCGTTTCCCTCTCTCTTTTGGAAAGGAGTGCCTGGGCTTCCGACCTGGCGGCACCTCCAGCGCCTTTCCCGCCTTCGGCCTCTATAGTGGTCGCATCCGCCTGCTGACCACGATCGCTGCGCTCCTCCTCGCCACAGCCGCCAGCGCCACACCTTTTGGCGACCGCGCCCACGCGGCGGCGGACCGTGGCCTCGAATATCTGCGCGGACGCGCCGGCGGCGACGACGACTGGGAGCGCTCGAGCGGTGTCGTCGCGGTGGCCTTTCTTCATCGGCGCGTCTCGGGCGCGCCGAACGCGCCGGTCGTCGGCTATCTGGGCTCGAGCGGCGATGACCAGGCACGCGAGCGCTCCTCGATGCGCTACTGCATCGACCGGGTCCCGGGCTTCGACGACAACACTGCGTGGACCTACCGCGTGGGCGCCTGCCTCGACGGCATGGCGGCGTACCTCGCGGCGGGCGGGCCGGACGAGGTGGGGGCCGACCTCACCGTGAGCGCTGCGATCGCCCGCGGGGTGCAGGCCCTCTCCGAGAATCGCTACGCGGGCGGCGGCTGGAATTACATCAACGGCGACAACAACGGTGACCTCTCGGCCACGCGCTACGCCGTCGGCGGCGTGGCGGCGGTCGAGGCCGCCGGCGCGGACGCCCTCCTGCGCGACGTCGCCGTCTTCGTAGACAGCCACCGAAACGGCGACGGCAGCTATCGCTACCGCACGCTCAGCGCCGAGCGCGGCGGGGTCGCCCTGACCGGCGACGCGGTCTGGATCTATCTGCGCGGCGGCACCCCAGCCGGCGATCCGCGCGTGGCCACGGCCCTGGGGTGGCTGTCCATCAACCGGGACGAGGACGCCTTCCGCTACTCCGCGCTCTGGTCGCTCCACACCGTTCACCACCTCGAACCCGCGGCCCTCGACGGGCGCCGCGACCCGATGGCGGACGGCTTCCCCGAGGAGGCGCCGAGCTGGTGGTACGACGCCGCGACGTTCCTGATGGACGACCAGCACGACAACGGCGCGTTCTGCCGGCGCAACGGGTGCCGCGACCTGGTCGCCGACACCGCCTACGCGGTCCGCATCCTCTCCCGCTCGGGCCCGGACGTGTGCTTCTCGGACGCCGACGCCGACCAGGTCTGCGATGAGCACGACGTGTGCCCCGAGGTCGCCGACCCCGACCAGGCCGACGCGGACGGCGACGGTCTCGGCGACGCCTGCGACCCCGACACCTGCGTCCCCACCGGCGAGCCCGACGACTGCGACGGCGTCGACGACGACTGCGACGGCGCCGTCGACGAGGACGCCGAGAAGGGTGACCCCTGCGGGACCGGCCGCCCCGGCCTCTGCGCCGACGGACGACTGGAGTGCATCGCCGGCGCGGTCGTGTGCGAGCCCCTGCTCCCCCCGGCCGCGGAGGGCTGCAACGACCGCGACGACGATTGCGACGGTCTGACGGACGAGGCTGTGTGCCTGGCGGATGCCTCGCCCGAGGGTGATGACGCGGGCTCAGATGGCGGCGTCGTGGTTCCGATCGGCCACGACCCCGACGGCAGCCCCCCGGCCGCGACCGATGACCCGAGCGTCGGCGACGCCTTGGCGTCGAATTGCGACTGCGAGACGACGGGCGGCGTGTGGCTGTGGTGGCTGCTGCTCGGCATGCGCCGTCGCCCCACCCGCCGTCCCGATGGCGGCACGCGTTGTTGATGGGGTCGGACGGTGAGGCGGGAGAGGGGGGCGCTTCGGAGTCGGTGGCGGGGATCCGTACGCGGGCCGACCCTGGTCAATGCGAGGCGGTCTTGTTTCTCTAATTGCCTGGGGGAGTTACCCCCAGACCCCCCTTCTTGGTGGCCGCCCTTCGGGCGCCACCCTCGGTCGGCTTCGCGGGGGCCGCTACGCTCCCTCGGGGACGTACGGGCAAGCCCGCACTGGCCACCGGGATCCACCCTTGTTGGCCGCGGCGGGATCGGATTGGCGGGCGAGGTGTGGTTGTGGTGCGCCGTCAGCGAACGGTGGCCTGAGCGCGCTCGAGCAGGTCGGCGATGCCGAGGTCTTCGGCCCACACGGCGAGATATCGCTCGTCGAGGTGCCCGGCCTGGACGCTCAGAACGTTGACGACGTCGCGCCATTGCCGCTCCGAGGCTTCACCGCCCTTGCGGAACCACTCGAGCTTGTTGAGGACGACGTCCTCGGCTGTCGCGACCGGGAAGAGCCGACCACCCTCCGTCAGCGCTCGCATTTCGGTGCGGTCAATCGCTTGCCGGTCGTAACGGCGCGCCTTCATGACGAAGACATCGACCTTGTACATCGTCTCGAGGTGTAGCGCGTTGAACGAGGCGCGCCGACGAATCGCGTCGAGCACGGTGTCTTCGTCGACGTAGTAGGCGTCCTCGAGCGACCGAACGAGCGGCCCCGCGTCAGCGACGCTGAGATCCGCCACCAGGTCCACGTCGAGCGTCGTACGCGGGATGCCGTGCACAGAACTCGCGACACTGCCGCCGATGTGATGGCGAACGGAGAGCGCGACCAGCGCGTCGATCACAGGGGCGACCGCGACCGCGTCGGCGTCGCTCACCTTCCGAGGTGCGCGCGGACTTTCGCCGCCAGCTCGTGTCCGTAGTGGGCCTGGACGAAGAGCAGGCCAATTTCGACCTCGTCCGCATCGGGATGTGTTCGCCGAAGGGCCTCACGCGCGCGGCGAAGGGCGGTCTCGGTCATCGCCCAGCCCATCTGCGCGCGCCGCTCGGGGCCGGCGCGGCGCAGCAGCTCGATCTGCATCGCGTGCACGTCGGGATGGGTGTCGGCGGGGATGGTGTCCACACCGCTCAGGCTACTCACCCGTTCAGGGATAGGCGAGCGTCTCGGGGTCGGCGGGCCACCAGCTCCAGGTGTTCGGTGGCTGCGTGGTCTTTCCGGCGGGGAGCATGTCGACGACGCGCAGCTCGGCGTCGTTTGGGAGGCGGCGGAACTCGTGGGGGGCCAGGCCGCTGCGGTCGGAGCGGGTGAGGCGAACGCGCAGCAGGCCCTTGAGCTTGTCGCCGACGGTCACCAGCGCGAAGAGCACGTGGTCGCCGGAGGCGGGGGCTGCGGACAGCGGCTTGGGGCCGCCGTCGACGACTTCGAGCACGCTGCGGCGCGGAGGCGGCTTGCCCGCGTGGTAGAAGCGCGCCAGCTGCGTCGCGAATTGCTGGTGTTCGCGGCCGGTGCGCGGGAACGGGTAGTCGGCGAGGTCCTCGAACGCGCGACGCTGGTGCATCGTCGCCTGCTTCCAGTCGCCCGTCCGGTGCAGCGCGGTGGCGAGCGTGTCACGCAGGTCGGGGCGGCCGGGCTTCGCCTCCACCGCCGGCCGGATGAGCTCGGCCGCGGCCAGACAAGCCTTTCGGTCGGCGCTCGGGTCGACCACCACGTGCCAGGCCATCTCGTTTCGCGACTCGCTGTCGGTTGGCAGCGATCCGCCCACGACCTTGAGGGCGCGGGCGATGGGGTCACCGGTCGCTGCGCTGTGGGCGGCGAAGCCGAGCCCGACCGCGGTGACGAGGCCGGTCACGAGGAGCAGCCCCTTGGCCCGCGCGTCCGTTCCTGGGCGCAGCGGGCGGCCGGCCATGAGCAGCCACATTGACCCGGCGCCGGCGACGAAGCCGCCCACGTGTGCCATCCAATCGATGACCGGGATGATCAGCGGCAGCGCCGCGTTGGCCCCGAGGATCAACGCCCACCAGCGCCAGGGCTGCCTGAATCCGAGCGGCAGGTCCGCGCGGCGCAGGTGCAGCACGCCCATCGCGCCGATGACGCCGAAGACCGCGGTCGACGACCCCAGCGAGAGCGTCGCGCCCGTGTAGAACGTCGACGCCGCCGCGCCCGCGACCGCCGAGAGCAGGTAGACGCCGAGCAGCCGCTGCGAGCCGAGCAGCCGCTCGAGCTGAGTGCCGATGATCCAAAGTGCGAAGCCGTTGATGACCAGGTGCGCCTCGAAGCCGTGCAGGAAGTTGGCGGACACCAGCCGCCACCACTCGCCCTCGAAGACCAGCACCGGCACGTTCGCACCCAGCGTGATCTGGGTCGCCGCGTGGTTCCCCATCACCATCTGCAGGACGAAGATGGCGGTGAGCACCAGCAGCAGGCCGAACGTCGCCGGCGCGGGCCGTTTGGCGATGCGCCGCGTGTCGGCCATCCCCTCCTGCATCCGGTACAGACGCTCGTGACCGTCCGGCAGCGCCGCGATGCGCGCCCGGGCCGCCTCGAAGATGAGCTGCGGCGTGGTGGGGGACTCGAAACGCCCGGATTCGAGGACCAGCGTGCGCCCGGGGGTCGACAGGAGCAGCCGCTGGCCGACCTTCCCCACGTGGAGCGCCACGAGCTCGATCTCGGTCCACGCCATGCGGGCCATCCGACCGAACGCCAGCGGCACCTCCATCCCGTCTGGGCCCACGTTCACCGCGGCCCGGCTCTGCACGAGGCTTCGCCCGAAGCGCCACAGATTCATCATCGCCATCAGCCCGCAGAGCACAAACCAGGTGCCGCGGCCGAAGAGCGCCCACGTCGACACCCCCCACAGGCCGGTCATCATCAGCGCGCCCTGGTCCGGTCGCGCCTTGCGCGGGAAGCGCAGCACCGTCTGTTCCCTCAGCAAAGCGGCACGCGTTCGAGCTCGGTCTGCGCCGCCTCGTCGCCTGCGCTCACCATCAGCACGCCGTCGGTGCGGACCACGGTCCAGACGTTCTGGCGGTCAATCGACCGTTCGATCGGCTCCAGGAACTCTGGCGACAGGGCGAAGGCGCGCACCTCTTCGAGCCGGTGCACGCGCCTGCTCGCGGCCTCTCGCTGCAGGTGCTGCGGCTTCTTGTAGGTGTAGATCCAGACCTCGTCCGCCGCCTTTGTCGCGCGGTTGAGCTTGGTCGCAGCGGGCTGACCGACCTCGATCCAGGTGCGCAGGACGCCGGTCGGATCGACGACGCGCACGGCCGCCTCGTCCAGGCTCACGCCGGCGGAGAACTCGATGCCGTCCTCGTAGTGCAGCGCGTAGGCGAGCACGCGCGTCACGAGGTACGCAGTGCCTTCGGACGGGTGCTGCGCCACCCGCAGGTCGAGGGTGTCGTAGACGCCGCGGTCGACATCGGACAACTCGATGGCGAAGCGGCGCATCGTCGCGTTGACGGCCAAGGGGTCTCCGGGGCGGGGTCCATACGTTGTGAACATGAGGGGGCTTCGTCAAGATGCCCACCGTGGACATGGACCTCTGCCGCGAGCTCGAGCTGCTTGAACGCCACCGTTTCGCGGAGGACAAACGGGCGTCCGCGGTCCAGATGGGCGTGCTCTTCGAGGCGGTGATGCGGCGCGCGGTCGAACGCGCACCGGCCGACGAACGTGAAGAGGGGCTGGGCGCGGCCGGCGCGCGCAGCATGGACTCGCTGACCTTTGGTCACCTCGTGCACGTCTGGGGCGCGATGGACCTGTTCGAGAGCGACGAAGAGCGCGGCGCCTTCGAGCGTGCCCGCGACGTGCGCAACTGGGCCGCCCACGCCAAGGGCAAGGGCCCGAAGTGGAAGACGGTCTGCGCATGCATTGACACGCTCTGGACGGTGGTCACGCGCATGGAGCTGCTCCCGGACGAGGAGCGGGCGCGGATCGCCGAGCGCGTGCGGGTGGCGGGCGGGGCTCCGGCTGCACCGGACCGCAAGCTCGGGCTCACGCTGAGCGCATGGGGCTGCTCGCTCCAAGTCGCGGTCGGCGTCGGGGCGCTCGTGCTGGTGTCGTTCGCGGTCGACGACCTCTTCACGGTGGAGGACTCCGCGGACCTGATCGCGCCGGCTGCCCGGGAGCCGGCGCCCGTGCCAGCCGCGTCCACGCCGGATCCCGCTCCGGCGGTCGAGCCCGACGAGAAGAAGACCCCGGACGACGCGCCCGCAGCCCCGCTACCTCCGCGGCAGGCCGCGCAGCCCGGCGCGAGTGATCACGGCACAGTCGAGGTCCCCGGCGGTGGTGCGAAGGAGGGAGCGAAGCCGCCCGAACGCGCGCCACCGAAGCCCAAGCCGGCCTACGAGCCCAAGCGGACCGAGAGAAAGGGGAAGCTGAAGCTGAAGCGCGACGGGGAGAGCAGGGCGGGCCCCCTGAAGGCGGCGGACGTTCGCAAGGCCCTTGCCCGCCGACGCGCCGCGTTCGTCCGCTGCGCCAAGCGCCACGACGTGCCGGAGCGGGTGACCCTCGAGCTGAGCGTCGCCAGCTCGGGTCGCGTCGTCAAAGCGACCGTCAGCCCCTCGGACGGGCCGTGGGCGAAGTGCCTCGTCGGCCAGGCGCGACGTTTGCGCTTCCCGGCCTTCGACGGCGACACGAAGACGTTCAAATACCCGTTTCGGTTTCTACGGGCACAGCCGGCGCAGAAGGCGAAATAGCCACCGCATCCCCCACGCGATGGGGGGCCTCTGCGGGCGCCAGCACCTCCAACGTCACGTCGCCGAGCTGCACCTCGAGCCGCACCGTGTGGCCTAGGAACGCGCGCGAGGTCACCTGCCCGGGGCCGCCCGGCGTCAACGCGACCTCGTGGGGTCGCAGCGAGACGGTCACCGCGCCGGTCGCCGGGCGGGCGAGGACCACCACGCCCAACACCGTCTCGGCGGTCTCACCGGACGCCGTGCCCGGCAGCAGATTCGTGCGCCCCAGGAAGCTCGCGACGAAGGCCGTCTCCGGGCGCGTGTAGAGCGTCTCGGGCGGGCCCAGCTGGGCGATGCGGCCGTGGCGCATGACCGCGACGCGGTCAGCCACGGCGAGCGCCTCGTGCTGGTCGTGGGTGACCAGCAGCATCGTCACGCCTTCGTCGCGCAGGAACGTGAGCGTCCGGCGCCGCACCGTGTCGCGCAGCGCCGCGTCGAGGTTGCCGAAGGGCTCGTCGAGCAGGACCACCCGGGGTCTGGCCGCCACCGCGCGGGCGAGCGCGACCCGCTGCTGCTGCCCGCCCGAGAGGGTGTGCGGCCGGCGGCCGCTGCATTCCGTGAGGTCGACCAGGTCGAGCAGCGCGTCCACGCGGCGCGTCCGCTCGCCGCGGTCGCGGATCCCGAAGCCGACGTTCTCGGCGACCGTCAGGTGCGGGAAGAGCGCGTAGTCCTGGAAGACGAAGCCCGCGCCCCGCTTCTCCGGGGGCACCCAGGCGCCGTCGCCGCAGACGCGCGTGCCGCCGATCGCCACCGTGCCGGCCGCCGCGCGCTCGAAGCCGCCGACGGTGCGCAGCGTCGTGGTCTTCCCGCAGCCGCTGGAGCCGAGCAGGACGAAGAGCTCGCCCTCGGCCACGTCGAAGGAGACGCCGTCCACCGCTGCGACCCCGTCGTAGCGTACGCACAGGTCGCGCACCTCGATCATGTGGCCTCCGCGCGCAGGACCAGGCCCGCCGTGACCCCGGACACCAGCAGCATCGCCAGGGCGTACGGAGCCGCGTCCGCGTAGAGCGCCTCGTCGGCGAAGCCCCAGGCCTGCACCGACAGCGGTCGGAAGCCGAGGGGCGAGAGCAACTTGGTCATCGGCAGCTCCTTCATCGCTGCCAGCAGCACCAGCACCGCGCCTGCCACCACGCCGCCGCGCAGCGCGGGCACGACGACCCGCCACAGGGTGCGCACCGGTCCGCAGCCGAGGGAACGCGCGGCCTCCTCGTGGCTGGGTGTGAGCAGATGCAGCTGACCGCGCAGCGGGCCCATCGCGAGCATCAGGAAGTGCAGCGCGAAGGCGCCGACCAGCAGCCACAGGCCGTCGCGCAGCTCGGGCGCGTAGCGGATGGCGAAGAAGACGAGCCCGAGCGCGAGCGCGAGCGGCGGCACAGCGTAGCCGACCTGGACCATGCGCTCGGCCGCGCGCGGGACCGGGCCGCGGTACCGATGGGCGAGCCAGGCGACGGGGATCGCGAGGGCGACGGTGAGCACGGCCGCAGGCACCGCGGCGCGGATCGAGTCCCACGTCGCGCTGAGCAGGTCGCCGGCGACGAAGTTCTCGAGGCCGCGGCGCATCCAGAAGAGGGTGGTGCCCACCGGCAGCACGACGGCGAGGCCGAGCAGCGCCGCGACCCCGGCGTAGGCGAGCCACGCGCGGCGGCCGAGGCGGATCTTGCGGGCGGCGCGCGCGGCGCCGACACCGCTGCGCGCGACGGTGGAGCCGCGCACGGCGAGCAGCTCGGCGGCGAGCAGAACGCCGGCCAGGGCGACCAGGGCGAGGGCCAGCCACGCCGCGTAGCGCACCTCGGTCCAATTGACGTAGAGCGCGTAGCTGAAGGTGTCGAAGCGCATCAGGCTGACGACTCCGAAGTCGCCCACCACGTACAGCCCGACGAGCAGCGCCCCGGCCAGCAGCGCGGGGGTCAGCGCCGGCAGGACGACGCGTCGCAGCACCTCGACCCGCGAGGCGCCCAGCGAACGCGCCGCCTCGACCTGCCCCGGATCGAGCCGCGAGATGGCCGCGCGCAGCGTCAGGAAGATGTAAGGGAAGTTGTAGAGCGTGAGGGCGATCAGCGCGCCCCAATACCCGCGGGGTCTGGGAACGGTGAAGCCGAGCACCGAAGCCACCGCACCACGTGGGCCGCCCATCGCGAGCAGCGAGTAGGCCATCACGTAGCCGGGCACGGCGAGCGGGAGCACCGCGAGCACCGTGATGAGCCGCGCGTGCTTCACGTCGGTGCGCGTCACCAGCCACGCGAGGGGCGCGGCGATGGCGGTCGCGCACACGACGACGCCGGCGGCGAGCGAGACCGTGTTCCACAGCAGCGTGAGGTTGCGCTTGCGCCAGAGCAGCGCGGCGACCTCCGCCGAGGTCGCGTCGGTCGCACGGACCGCGAGGTAGGCGAGCGGCAGCAGGACCGCGGCGCCCGTGACCAGCACGAGCACCAGCAGGTACCAGGGCGGGCGGCGGCTTATAGGAGGCCCACTTTGCGCAGGAGGTCGCGGGTGGCCTTCAGGTCGGCGAGGACCTTCAGGTCGACTTTCGGGGCCTTCTTCGTGAGCACGTCCAGCCCTGCCAGGTCCGAGTGCGGCTTCACGCCGTCGATGACCGGGTACTCGAGCACCTTCTCGGCGAAGTACTTCTGCGCCCAGTCACCGAGCAGGAAGTCGATGAAGGCCTCGGCCCCCTTCGGGTTCTTCGACGTCTTCAGGATGCCGGCGCCCGCCACGTTGACGAGGTTGCCGACGTCGCCGTCGTCGAAGAAGGCCTGGCCGACCGGGACCGAAGGGTCGGCCTTCCGCTCGCGCAGCAGGTAGTAGTGGTTGGGCAGCCCGAGATCGATCTCACCGGCGGCCAGCGCCTTGATGATCGGCGTGTTCTTCGGATAGCGGACCGCCTCGTTGGCGACCATCTCGCGCAGCCACCACTCGGTCTTCTCGGCGCCGAGCTTCAGGCGCATGGCGGTGACGAAGGCCTGGAACGACGCGTTCGTCGGCGCCCAGCCCACGCGGCCCTTCCACTTCTTCTCGACCAGGAACAGGACGCTGCGCGGCAAAAGCGGCGTGCTCAGCTTGTCGGTGTTGAACGCGAGCACGCGCGCGCGCCCGCTGGTCGGGACCCAGCGCGTGCTCTGGCCCTGGAAGGTGGCCATCGGCCTGGTGCCGGCCTTCGGGGGCAGCTCGGCGAATAGGCCCGCCGCTTCGACCTGGCCGAGGGAGCCGGCGTCCTGCGCCCAGAACACGTCCGCCGGGGAGCGCGCGCCTTCGGCGAGCAGCAGCGCGGCGATCTCGCCCGACTTGCCGTCGCGCACCTTGACCTCGATCCCCGACTTCTTCGTGAACTCGGCGATCAGCGGCTTGACCAGGCTGAGGCTTCGACCGGCGTAGAGGATCAGCGCGTCCGTCTTCTTCGCCGCGGGCGCCTTCTTCGGCGCCTCTTTCTTGGCGGCCGGCGCCCCGGTCTTGCCGGGCTCGGCCTTCGGCTTCGGCGTTTCTTTCGGGGTGCACCCTGCGAGCAGCACCAGCAACGCGACGCGGCGCATCGACGCCTCCTGCACGTGATTTCGCGGCGCACTATCGAGTCTCGAAGGCCCGTCTGCAACCGGACAGCTGCGACTTTTCTTGTAAGGTCTGCCGTCTCGCCGGGTCTGGATCCGTCATGCGACACGACCGCCTGCTCGTCACGACCGCCCTCTTCCTGGCCGGCTGCGTTTAAGACGCGAGCCCATCGAGCGACACCGAAGCCGACGCCGCCGGGCTCGACGCGACCGTGGTGACGCCGGATGGGGCCATGCCCGACACCCTCGCGGACTACGACGGCTCGCCGCTCCCTGTCGGCCCGGCGATCGAGTCTGACGCGGCCGTCCCAGTCTCCGACGCGGCGCCCCCCGTTCCGGACGCAGCGACACCCGATGGACCCTCGGGCGACCCCTGCGACGAGATGCTCTGCGACGAGTGCTACGTCTGCGTGGACGGCGCGTGCGTGCCGGACCAGGCGCGCCTCGAGCTCGACGCCCCGATCTGTGGGGCCGAGTGCATGGATTGGCGCAACGAGTGCACCGCCATCACGGCCAGCCACACGCCGCTGCGGCCGGGTCCGTGCTTCGACGCAGACGAGCAGGCGCTGTGCGACGCGACCTTCGGCGCCTGGACCCCCGGCGGCTGTGAGCACTACGCGTGTGGTGAGGGAGAGGACGGCTGCTTCGCCGACTGCAGCTTCGCATGCGACTGCGGGCCCTGGAGCCGCTGGGAGGAAGGGCGCGGCTGTGTGGGCAAGCCCGACTGCGACCCGGGCGGCTGCGACGCGGAGGCGGTTTGCTTCGGCGCGTGGCTCGCGGGCGACGACTGCCTCGACCCCGCCGGGCGGCCGCTCGACCCGGCCTGTTGCGGAGACTTCGACTGCGGCGAGCTCGGCCATCATCGCGATCCGACGAACGGCACCTGCGTCGAGGTCGGCCCCGGCTGCGGCGTGCCCTGGAACGCGCCGCCCTGCGAACCGGGGGACCCGCCGTGCGATCTGGGCCTCTTCCTGCTCGAGACCACGCGGGTCGGTGCCCGCGGCGGCGTCTGCTACGGCCCCGGCTCAGCGCGCCCGCAGGCCCGCCCGACGGTGCGCCCGCTGGTCCGCAACTACGCGCTCGACGCGGTCGAGATCACCTACACCAGCCGCTGCCCGGACGGCCCAGCGCTTCTCAACGGGCTCGCGGACGGCTTCGACTACTACGGGACCTGCGCCGCGGGCATCTGCGAGCAGACGGGCATGCCCGAGACCGTGCGCATCGACCGCGATTGGCTCGGCCCGTTGGCGCGCTTCGACCCCGCCGGGGACGAGTGCAACGCGCCCATCGCGCCGGGCACCTACATGCTGCGCGCGACGTTCCCGCTGACCTCGGACCACACCGTCTGCAACTTCAGCGCGCTCGAGCTGCGCATCGTGGCCGCGCCGGACTGAGCGCCGGGCTCAGTCGAGCGGGTAGGTGTACTGGACGCCGTCCATCGTGGCGCTCAGGTCGTCGAGATAGATGTGCGAGGCGCTCGTCGTGAGGCTGTCGCCCAGGACGAGCAGCATCGACGGCAGCTTCGTGTGCTTCGGCATGCCGTTGTCGAAGGGGTCGGCGTTGACGAAGCAGGCGTCGGGGTGGTTGCCGGTGAGCACGCCGAGAACGTCGGCGTCGGCGTCGAGGTGGCCCGGAAGGCCGCCGCGCCCGCCGACGGAGCGGAAGACCGCGTCGTCGGCGCTGAAGCCGTAGTTGTTCCAGGCGTCCTGGGGGCCGGCGCTCAGCGGCTGGTCGACCACGATGATGGCGTATTGCGGGTCGAGCGCGTCGCAGGCGAGGTCGACGATGAAGTTCGCGTAGACCCCGCGATTGCGCGGACTCGAGGCCGGGACCTTCGCGCGGAAGGAGAACGACTCGAAGTCTGCGACCGCGTCGCGGTTGAACGCGGTCAGGCCGAGCATCGCCTTGTTGCCGTAGCCGTTCCCGTAGAACGTGCCGGTCGACGCCCCGTTGTCGAACAGGCGCAGCATCACGAAGGCGCTGCCGTCCTTCCCGGTCTGGAAGTACGAGCGGTTGATGGTCACTGCCGATACGCCGGGGACCACCGGATATACGGGCGCTCCCGCGCTGCCGGGCGGTCCGGCCAGGCCGCGACGCCCACGGAAGCCGCGGGGGCCACGGGGTCCACGCTTGCCACGAGGTCCGCGGACCACGAGGGCCTGCTCGGTCGTCGTGTACTCGGCCGGGGCCGCTTCGTCGGACCCGCTCGGGCCCGTCTTCTCACAACCGGTGACGGTCATCGCCGCCCCGAATAGCCCGATAATAAAGAGGCTACGTCTTCGCATTCGTGGTCCCCAGAGGTGCACTTCTACAGTGCCAGCCTCGGGGGGCACCTGTCACTCGCGCTTCGCGGCCCGGATGTGGTCGCCGGTGATCGGCGCGGTCTGCAGGTGCTTCGTCGAGCCCACCACGATGAGCCGATACTCGGGGGAGACGGACCGCCAGAAGGCCTTCCAAGCGTAGTAGAGCGACACCCGCGCCTGCAGCTTCGCGCCCGCCGGGACCCGCAGGTGCACCCAGTCGACGCGGTCTCCCGACACAGAGCTCGCGGTGCCCAGGTCCTGGCCGTCGGGGCCGACCACCGTCAGGTCGAGGTCGAAGTCGTCGAACGTGGCGCGGTGGTTGTAGATCCACGGATAGAAGCTCAGAACCGCCGGCGTGGAGTAGCCGATGAGCGCCGAGCTGAAGAGCACCGTCATCGCCTGCGCATAGGTCAGCCGGGCGTAGTGCGGGACCACCGCCACCGTCAGCCATTGGTCCTCGGCGCTGTGGAAGCTGAAGGCGTCGGCCTCGTCGCCCGCGCGCCGGATCTCGCCGCTCACCATGAACGAGGTGTCGTTGCCTGTCAGCTGCGCGGCCAGGTCCTCGGAGTAGTGCTCGAACAGGCCGTAAGTGCGCACGTCGCCGCCGGCCTTCCACTCCACGTCCACCGTGCGCTGCACCTCGCCCTCGGAGTCCAGGTAGCGGCCCTCGGCGTCGGTCTCGAGGCCGTGCGCGCCCACGGACCCAGCGGACCCAGCGGACCCAAGGCGCCGAGGGGCCCGGCCGGGCCGAGCACTGCGAAGACGCCGCCCGGGCCGAGATGCGTGAGGAAGCCGTCGTCGTAGACCGGCGCGTCCTCGGCGGCGCCGAGCGTCACCCACTCGTCCGGGTTGAGCGGGCCCTTGTGCCCGAGCGGTCCGTCGGGACCGAGCGGCCCCTCCGCCGCGTCGACCATGTCCGACCAGACGTGCCAGCTGAGGTCGCCGGAGACGTAACGCGACGGGCTCCACACGCCGTCACCCACGGGGCCGAGCAGGCCGAGCGGACCGTAAGGCCCCGTCGGACCGTAGTAGCCCAGGGCGCTCATCGGCCGCAGGTAGAGCTTCGAGTTGCCGCCGACCGCGGGGTCCATCGAGCCGAGGTCGCCTTTGAGCGCCTCGACGGTCGATGTCGCAGAGTAGGGGAGCCCGCCCGCCTCGAAGCCGTCGGCCTTTCCGCCCAGCGTCGGCGTCTCCTTCGCGGGCACGTTCTCTTCGATCTCCTCCTCGGCGGGGGCTTCGGAGCACCCGACGAGGGCGAGCACGGCGGCGATGTAGACGAGGTGGCGCATCGACCCACTCCTTCTGACGCCTCGACTGACCACCCGGGCCGGCATCTAGCCGTCTTGCGGTCGTTGGCGAGTTACGCGGGCCCTACTTAGCAAGGTCGGGGCCACTATCGTGCGGCGTCGTGGGTCGCGAAGTGGTCGAGCAGGGCCGCGTTGAGCTCGGCGGCGCATTGGCGCACGACGCCGTGGCCCGCGCCGGGGATCGACAGCAGCCGCGACGCGGGGATGAGCGCGTGCAGGCGGTCGCTTTCGCGCGGGTGGATGAGCGCGTCCGCTTCGGGCTTCACGACCAGCGTGGGGATCTCGACGCCGCGAAGCCTGCGCCGGGTGTCGTGTCGCACGATCGCGGCGTATTGCGACGCTTGGTGCCGCGCGGGCGGCGCGCTCGAGAAGTCGTCGCGCAGGATGCCCGCGAGCCAGGCGGGGTCTGCGGTCTCGAGGAAGGTGTCTGGGAAGAGCAGCCGCGAGAGCGCCTTCCCCTTGTCGCGCCGACTCTTGCCCGTCTGGGCCCGCCAGAATTGGACGATCCCGCGGCGCCGCGGGACCCGGGCCCGCACGCCGCCGGCGTGAGTGGCCACCAGCGTGAGGCTGCGCACTCGCTCCGGCGCGCGCAGAACCAGCTCTTGCGCGATCATGCCGCCCATCGACACCCCGACGATGTGGGCCTCGTTCCAGCCCAGGTGGTCCATCAGGCGGCAGACGTCATCTGCGAAGATGCGCGTGCTCAGCGGCCGCGCCTTGAACTCGGTCTCGCCGGCGCCGCGGTTGTCGAAGACGCAGACCTGGTGGGCCTCGGAGAGCGTCGGCACCTGGAAGCGCCAGGCGGAGCCGGACATCACGAAGCCCATGACCATGACCACCGGCGTGCCGTCACCGGTGACCTGGTAATGAAGGCGGACGTCGTCCCAGCTCGCGTACGGCATCGCGGGAGCAAGCCGCACCGATCAGGTTTATGTCAAGACGGCCGAATCGAGGCGGATCGAGACCCGGCCCGCGCGCTAGCTTGGGATCAGGAGGGTACTGACGGCCGGGGTTATCGTCATGGGCTCTCCATGTCTTCTGTCGCGTGCGTTCTTCTTCAGCGTCTTGTGCGTCTTCGCGCTCGGGTGTGACGACGACCCACCGAGTGACAGTCCCACCGATACCGGCGGCGTCGGCGGTGACGACGGCGTAGGCGGCAGCGGCGGCAACATCCCCGGCGAGGGCTGCATCGAGGACGCGCGATGCGATGCCGACCAGTACTGCCATCGGGAGCGTGAAAGCGACACGACGGGCGAGTGCCAGCCGGGCTGCCGCGTGATGCCCGACAATTGTGAAGACGGGCAGCATTGCGACGAGGCCTCGCATGAATGCGTGGACAGCCCGTGCGAGGGCGACGACGACTGCCCTGGCGACATGGTGTGCGGCGACGACGGCGAATGCCGCCTGGTGGGGTGTGCGGAGGCCTGTCCACCGATCGCCGAGTCGGGTCACGAGCAAGCGTGCGACCTGAGCGCGGACCCGCCCGAATGTCTCCCGCTCATCCCGTGCTGTGCCGACGACGGCTCGTGCACCGCGGAGTTCACCTGCGAAGGCACGCCGTCCCCGTCCGCGCTCAGCTGCGACGGTCTGGCTTGCGACCAACGCTGTTCGGGCGGTGACGACGATTGCGACGCGGCGACCCAATTCTGCAACGATGACGGCTTCTGCGAGGAGGGCTGCCAGGAGGGCGTCCCCGAGGCCTGCCCGCAAAACCAGGTCTGCAACGACGAGCACGAGTGCGAGGAACGGGAGTGCGACGACTTCGCGGACTGCCCGGACCTCTACTACTGCGACGACGACGGCACCTGCCACCAGGGCGACTGCGACGAAGACGACGATTGCGATGCGCCCTGGCTGTGCATCGAGCATGTCTGCCGACCCGCCGACGATTGCTTCTGCCCCGACTGCGGAGTCTGCCTAGACGACTGCGAAGCCGACGAGGATTGCCCCGACGGCCAGTTCTGCAGTGAGGACGGTCTATGCGTTAACGGCTGCCGCGACGACTCTTGGGAGGAGAACGACACAATCGACATCTTCGACGGCGAAGATGCGGAGGACTTCTTCATCGAGTTGCCGCCGCCGGACGACAACGGCTTCCACCGGCTCATCGTCGAGAGCGACAACGGCGAGCCGACGAAGATCTGCACCGACCCGCCAGAGGCCGTGGGTGCCGACTTCTACGGCGTGACCGTGCCCCAGGCGAACCGACTGCGCGTGGAGCTGAGCTTCGACGCAAACGACGGCAATCTGAACCTGCGTCTGCACGGCGCCGAGGTGGGTGAGGACCCGATGGTGAGCGACGGCCTCGACAACCCCGAGACCATCGAGTTCCCGGCGTTCAACGTTGCTCACG
>PVBE011383491.1_pt1 | contig 18186 bp, 9 predicted proteins | sample 1631181 | NCBI WGS metagenome assembly PVBE01 (sample SAMN08397723, study PRJNA350692) | Marine metagenome, whole genome shotgun sequencing project. | isolation source: water | place: Pacific Ocean | collected 2012-04
ACGCACTTCATTTGCGACTGGTCGCGAATGACCAGCAGCCCGTTGCTAAGGGCCAGCGGCGCCCAGATTTCCCTGCCGCCAAGCAGCTTGGCGCTGTCCAGTTCGTTAAAGCCCTTTGGTGAGGCCTCGACCAGGTGCAGCACTCCGCTCGAACCGCCCAGAACGAGGATCAGATCGTCGGCGATGATCAGGCTGCCGAGTGAAAGGCTCAGCTTCCTGCCGGTCTTCCACTTAACTTCGCCCTCGGCGGACATGCATTGCAGCGAATCGCCGATCTCGGTGTTTGAGTAGATATGCCCATCGTAGTATATCGCCGGCGGCACCTTGGCGCCGCTGCGTTTGTCCTTGAACATCTCCGTCGCCGCCAGCTTATTTCCGGATTTAGAGACCTTTATCATCGCGCATCCGTACCCGTATCCGCTGGTAAGGAATATCTTCCCGTCGGGCATTACGACCGGGTTGGGGATCGGACGTTTTCCCTTGTATCCGGCGTATTGCCACAGGAGCTTGCCGGTCTTGGGGTTTACGCCCGCGACGACGCCTTTCTGGAACATTACGATCTGCCTGACGCCGCAGATAGTCGTCAGCATTGGCGAAGTGTAGCAGTCGCTTTCGCCGATCGGCCAGGACTTCCACGCGACCTTGCCGGTGAGTTTGTTAAACGCCGCCAGACCGTTCCTACCGCTCTGGATCGATACGATCACCAGATCGTCGACGACCAGCGGTGACTGCCCGAAGCCCCATCCGCCTTTCTTGGCTCCGAAGTCCTTAATCAGGTCCTTGTTCCAGACGGCCTTTTGGCTCTTGATGCTGAAGCAGTACAACTGGCCGAACGTTCCTACGGTGTAGACGTGTCCGTCGCTTACGAACGGAGTCGATCGCGAGCCGGGATGGCTTACTCGCCCCGGAGCGTCGTAGGACGCCGACCATTCTTCCTTGCCGATTTTCAGATCGTAGGCCCGCAGCACATCGGCTTTTCTGCTGATGCGGTCCAGCAGGTAGACCTTGCCGTCTGCGATTGCCGGTCCGCCGAAGCCCGGTCCGATGTCGACCGTCCAGAGCACCTTCGGTCCGCCCGAGGGCCAGTTTCGCGCCAGGTTGGCCTTGGTTACGGCGCCGTTGCCGTTTGGTCCTATGAAGCCGGGCCAGTCTTCAGCCAACGCTGCTCCGCACGCCAGTACGGTTACGGCCAGCGACAGAATGAGAATTGCGAATTGCTTTCCTGCTTTCATTGGATATCTCCTTATCCGGTCAAGTGTATAATGTGGAGAACGTTTGATTCGTGTCTGTCTTGCGGCGACCCTGCAACTATTGCTCGGCTCCTTTCATCAGATCGCTCAGCGGTATTCGCTGGAAAACCATGTGCGCCGTTCCGCCCTCGTACAGTATTCCGATGGTTTTCTTATCGATCATTGTGAGGCAGGAATAGCCGGCGCCGGGTTTTGCGTCCAGGAGCAGGTGATGCTTTTCGGGCCAGGTCAACCCGGAGTCGGTGCTGAGTTTGATTGTCATGCGGCGCCGGCGACCTGATGAAACGTTTGGGTTGGAGAAAATTAGCAGTGGCGGTTTGCCTGCGCCGAGCGGACTCGGGCAGGTGATCAGTGATGCCATGCAGGCGCCGGGTTCGACCAGGGTCTTTCGGCTTGTGGGGTGCTCGGTCCAGGTCTTGCCGAGGTCTTTTGTGGTCATCACTACTCGTTTGCTGGCCCGGTTGTATCGACAGTTCAGCATCAGCACGCCGGGGCTTATCTCGGCGATCGCCGACTCAGTCGTGTGGTCCAACGCGCCCGCGGCGATCTTCCAGCTCTTGCCCCGATCCCTGGAGTAGATGAACGTCGAGCGCGGAAGTCGCTTGTTTTTCGGCGTGTCCTGGTACTGGGCCGGGATGACTATCGTTCCATCGGCCGTCATGATTCCGCGTCCCGGACCTGCGAGCACGAAGCACCATTTGGGGTCTTTGACCTGTTTGGTGATGTTTATGGGTTTGGACCATGTCTTGCCGTCGTCTGTGGATTTTACCAGCATGAACTGGCCCGTTTCTTCCGGCGTAAGACCGGGGCCCGAACCGTGCCACGAGCGGTTGCCATGGGACCATGTGGCCGCGACCCAAATCGTGTTGGTCACGGTGTCGACGGCGATTGACGGATCACCGATCCCATCGTACCGCCACTTCCTGTCGGAGCCCATGTCCATGATGACTTTCATCTTCTCCCACGTTTTCCCGCCATCGGTCGAGCGGCTCATGCCGACGTCTATGTTCCCCGGCAGGTCTCCCCATCCGCCGTAGCGAATGTCGTACACCCCGATGAGCGTTCCCTTGTTTGTGGTCACCAGGCCGGGGATTCGAAAGGCTCTGACTCCGTCATCTCCGCCTTTGCGGACCGCTAGGCCCAGGCGCTGCCGGACCGGCGTGTGGTCGATCTGGGGAGAATGTGTTCTCGCACCGGCCTTGCCCGTGACCACAACTGCTTTGCAGGCGGCGGTGACGAAGCTGTTGATATTGGCGCCGGGTTTGAGTTTTACAGATACCCATAGCGAATTAATGCCCGATACCAAGGGGATGCTCCCGCGAAAAGTCAGGTTCGACGCCGGTTTCTGCGCCCCGCCCAGAGTCGCTGATTTCGGAGTCCATGTTTCGGCGTTGCGCCAATCGGCGGTTTCCCTCGCGCCGGTCGAGATAACCTGAATCGATTCTATGTCGTTCAGGTCGTCCGAACCCTTCGTGGTTATCTGCATTTCCGATAGGGAAAGCGATCCGATGTTGCCTTCGATTTTGATGCGAACATTAAGCACGGGGTTGCAGGCATTGCCGACGAGCACCGGCGTAGTTTCCTGCAGGACGGTTACCGAAGCGACGCGTATCGGCGATGCGGGGACGAGTTGCAGATCATCGATCAGTATTCCAGAGCCCGCAGGAGAACTGCAGACCAGACGATATTTGTCGGCGGGCTTGTCGCCGAGATCGACTTCTACACGCACGTGGAAATCGCCCACGCGTATGGTCTTGTCGCCGCAGTACAGCGTGCGCCACTGGCCCTTGCTGAGGCTGTCGATTCGAAATCTGAACGGATCGCGGCCCGTCCATCGCTCGGCCCAAAAACTAAGAATGCGGAGATCGGCCTTATCGCCGGGCGGGACGAATTCAACGGTCCGCTCCCTGCCGCCGAAGATGCGCAAGGCCTGAGAGCCGGTCCTGGCGGTGTGACGCGTGATCTCGCAATGCCCGGACTCCGCACGCCACTGGCCGACCGTGGTCGGAAGTTTTGTCAGCGGCCCGGATGGGGCGGTCTCGAAGGATTCGAGGCGAGATTGGGCTGTTGCGGCGTCCTGCCCGGCCGCTGTGGAAGTGATTGCGAAAGCCAACATGATAACGCTCATCGCTTTGAGATTCATAATGCGGATGTCTCCATGGAACGCGACTGTTACAGGTGTCTCATGATTGTATCGCCGGCCGGACTGCTTGCAAGAAATGCTTTGGTGTCTGAGGCCGGTGGGGTTAGTATCGTTACCGGTGCCATCGTGAGAATCTTCCCCTTAATTCGAATGTTGCTGCTGGCGGTCTTCTGCCTGGCGACTGCGACCCCGTCGGCGCTGGGCGATCACCGCTACCTGGCGGTCTTCGCAGATGGGCGCCGAGTCATTGGCGACAAGCTGTCGGGCTGGGGCCAGACCCCGGCCGCTCCGCGTCTCGAAGATGTTTCGCTGGCGGACACCAAACGTCCGCTGCGTTGGTTCCAGGACAGGAAGCAGAGTTTATGGAGCCCTTCGGCCTGCAAATTCGGATACGTGGAGTTTGTAGGCGGGGATCGATTGGTCGGGCAGGTCACCGGTTCGGAGCAGGGGCCCGACGTCGGTATTAATCCCGGGGCGTTATTCCTTCGTGTAGTTCCGGCAAGGGGGCGTGAATTGCCCGGGACCATGGATCGCAGAGTCGTGCGAGTATCAGAATCGTTTGTAAGCAGGATCGTCTGGGGCCGCCAACCGCACCGTATACTCCGCCCGTCTACGATATTCCTCAACGATGGCGGGCTATTGCGGTACACCTCGATTCGATGGTCCTCAGGTGGGGTCAGAGTTCTGCTGGCCGGCGGTGTGCGAAGCATAAGGTTGTCGGAAATCGCCGAACTGCACATGCCTGTCAGGGACCAGTGGAAAACGTATCTCAGAGAGCTCGCGATTCTGCACCCGGACAAGGGCCAGTCGCTGTTCCGTATCGAAACATCCGACGGAATGGTGCTGACCAGCTCCCCGGGCCGATTCAAAGCGGCGGCGGTTCTCGATCGCAAGCTGCGCAAGAAGGGGCCGCCGGAGGCCCTGCCCGAGTGCTGGCATCACCTGGTGCAACCGGCCTGGAGCGCAGATGCGATATGGATCAGGTTCGACACGATAGCCATGCGGACGTATTTCCGAGCCCATGAACTGCCCCTTTCGCGGCTGGCTCCAGATCGCATTGTCCAGAAATCGATGACCGGTTTTTCCTGGCTGTGGCGAAGGGACAGGAACGTGCAGGGGCAACGGATGATGGTGTCCGGCCAGGCCGTCGCCAGCGGGCTTGGAGTGCACGCCAATAACGAACTTACCTACACGCTGCCCGATTTTGTTCGATCGTTCCGCACGCGCGTGGCCCTGGACGCAGCCGCCGAGCGAGGCGGATGTGTGCGCGGGATCATTTATCTCGACTCGACAAAGAACAAACCGCTTTATCGTAGCGATATTATCGTCGGGTCGGGCAAGATCCTGGACAGCAGAGAGCTGAGACTCCCGCTGGCGAAAGACCGCCCGCGACGCCTTGTTCTGATGGCCGATGCGGCCCACGCGGATCGTCCTTCGGGCGCCGACCCGCTGGACATTCGCGACATGCTTGACTGGATCGATCCGGTCCTGCATCTCGATCCCGGCCGGCTCGGCGAGGCGGTCGTGCGTTCGGTGCTCCAGTCGGTTTCGGCGTGGAAAGGTTGGGACGCCTCGCTGGCTGGAGGAAACGATATACTGCTGTCCTCGCGGTGGGATGATTCCGATCGGTCCAGGGCCAGGTTCGTTCACGCATTGGCGACCGGTGGCCGGCGATTGACGTTGAGCACCCGACGGCGAATCGGTTCGAAGCAGCGGTGGTTGAAGCTTCGCGCCCGCCAGGTAGGCGCGCCCGGCAACACCGGGCGAATTGAAGTTCGCATCGATGGGCGTTTGGCGGTCTACCTGCCGGTATGTCGGGCCGGTTACAATCGTCCGTATCTCGTATCGCTGGATGCGTATCAGGGCAAGGAGATCAAGCTGGATGTGGTCTACAGGCCCGGCTCAGACGGCGAACTTATTGACTGGCCGGAACTGGCGTTGGTCGATCGCAAGACGGCGTCTCACTGGCGTCCGATGCGGACCATAAGCGCAGTGTCGCAGCGAGGCGTGAAGCTGAATGTTCTTCAGGACGGCTCGATCCTGGCTTCGTCGAACTTGCAGGAACAAATGCCCGCCCTCGATACTTACATGATCCGCGCCGAGACCGATCTGCCGCACGTCTCGGCGATACGCCTGGAGGCCCTGACCGATCCGTCCCTGATGCGGGGCGGGCCGGGTCGCGCGGCTCGCGCAGTGCTCTCGCAGTTTCGCGCGTCAACCGTGCCTACACAACGTAAGACAATTCACGGGCGATACGTTCGTATTTCCCTGCCCGACAGGAAGTCTTACATGCACATGAGCGAGGTGCAGGTGTTCGCCAGCCCGCCGTCGGAGAAGGAACTGCTGGTCGGGCTAGGTCAGGGCCAGCCGCCCCAGAGCATGCTTCGGGCGGACCATAAACCCGCCGATATCATTGCAATACTCAAGACCCGTCGGGCCGATCGCGACTTAACCCAACGTACGCGTCTGAGAGAGTATCTGAATGCGATATCGATCAATATAGCACATGGCGCCAAGGCGTCGCAGTCCAGCACCGTCTGGAACTGCAAGGCCGACAGGGCCGTCGACGGCAAAGTGGGTGACGGATTCACTCATACCGACGACGAACAGGCGCCCTGGTGGGAGGTCGATCTGGGCTCCCAGCGTGCGATAGATCGGATCGTGATCTGGAGCCGTATCAGCGCCGATGGTTACGATCGAATGAGCGGGCTACTGACCGAGGTCATGGACTCGCATCGCCATGTCGTCTACAGGCGAACGGAAGCCGACTCTCCGGCGCCGGGAGTGGAAATCGTCGATTCGGATGCACGCGAGATCAAATTCACAACCGCCGTCGCCAGCGGCCCGGCGCCCGAATTGTCGAAGGCCGATTTGTCGCTCCAGATATCCAGTCTCGGATGGGGTGTTTTGTCGCGGATCGGCGAGTCGCACGCTGTAGAATTCGCGATGGCCAGGCCCGTAGACGTTCGCGGCTCGGGTCTGGACATCCAGCTTAAGCACGCCTACCAGTTTCCCTACGCCATAAGCATGTTCTCCAGCGGTCGCGAAAGGCTGCACCACAGCGACGAGCAGCGGGTTGGAACGCTCGGGCGTTTTCGTCTGCTGGCCAGCGCCGACCAGCCGACCGCCCGGGCCGAACCGGCGCCCGTGGTTGTCAAATCCTTCGATACCTCCGGAGCCGAAAAGGCCGACGCCTCGGTCGCCCTGGCCTCCCCGCATCCGTTATTTGAAGATTCCCAGCGGTTCGCCGCCGTCGACTCGGCCGACCGGTCGAAGATCAAGCTGATATCCGACGATCGCCACTGCGGCAAGCAAGCCGTTCGTATCGAACCCGATGCTCAGTTCCGCATGAATCTCGGTCGGATGATCTCCATTCGCGACAAGCCCGCTGAAGGACAGTTCCGCTACATTCGTTTCGCGTTCCGGAAATATGGTTCAGGGCGGGTTTCGCTGTCGCTGGGACATCTTACATCGCATCAGCGCCCGATTCGCTACCAGGCGGGTATCGCCGTGTCCGACGAGCCGAGCGTCCAGAACGTGTGGGCTATAGATTTGCCGCCTGAGTGGATCGTCCTGGATCGCGATATATTCGGAGACTTCGGATGTGTGGACCTTACTTCTCTGAGCATCGCATGCAGCGACGGCGGTCATGCCGTGCTCGATCACATTTACCTCGCCAGGTCGCACGAAGATTTCAAACGCCTGCCTCCGGCGCCGTCGCCGGAAGAGACAAACCTCAAGGCCCGGCGCGTGCTGGCCGCTCCGATCCTGAAGAAAGGCTTCCCCGCGGTAGTGCTGGTCACCGTCGGCGGCCAGCAGGCCGGCGGCGTGCTGGTCGGCTCGGAAGGTTACGTGATGACCGTCGGGCACCTGCTCGTCGGATCCGGCAAGGACGCCTCGATTCGCCTGCCTAACGGAAAGACAGTCAAAGGCAAGATCGCCGGGGTCTATCGCAGTTGCGACGTCGGGCTGGTCAAGATCATCGACAAAGGACCCTGGAAGGGCCTGGAACTCAGCAAGGCCGAGACACTTCCGCGCGGCGGACTGTACGTCGGATTCACCTTCGATCGATCGTTCAAGGACGGAAAGGCCCCGACGAGTTACATTACCAATATTTACGATTCGGGTTACTGGACCTATCGCGGGCGGTACGTCCCGAAGGATGCGATCATCGGAGGACCGTTGCTGGACGAAAAGGGGCGGATTGTCGGCCTGCATAACCAGAATGTTCCACGCGCCGGGATGCAGTATTCGAGAACGCGTTCACCTCGCCACGAGTGGCGGCGTCTGGTCAAGGGCGATATCTGGAACGAGTGGCTCGCCGGGAGCGGTCCGATGCTGGGCTTCTACTCGGCGATCAGGGTCGGCGGATGCGGAGTCGCCAAGGTATACCCCAACACGCCGGCGGCCGCTGCGGGTATGAAGCCCGGCGATCTGATAACGCACATAAACAATCAGGCGATCAGGAACTTCGAGGGCCTGGTCGAAGCACTGCGGGACAAGGATCCGGGCCAGGACGTTACGATCGTCTACATGCGAGGAAGGCTGACCCTACGGAAGAAAATGCGCCTTGCGCGTCGCAAAAGCTACCGGCCTTGATCGGCCGGGATCGGATGATCCGGCTCCGATCTTGACGCTCGCCTTGCGGAGTATTAGGATTACGGGTTACAGCGGCGTTTTGGTTCAGACGTCGGAGGGGTCTCTTGCGGGGAAGAACTTAACGTTAAAACAACGAGACTGATATGGAAGACAGACAGACCAAGCTGCCGTGTCGCGGGATCAGAGCCCTGCTACTGGGTGCGATCGCGCTGGCGTGCCTGGTTTCAGGCGGATGCAAGTCGCCGTGGAGTTACTTCATCGAGGCCGACGAAGTCGCTCTGGACATCGTCAAGGACAGCCAGACCCAGGCCGTCGGACGCCCCGAGCCGTTCAGCATCGAGACTCCCGCCGACGCGCTAAGACGCAGGCTGCTGAAGGCCCAGGGCCTACAGGTCGCAGGTCCCTCTTCGCTCGGCTCGGACAAACTCAAACCCGTGGCCCACTGGCCGTCCAGCAAGGCCAAACCCGCACCCAAAGGCGCCGCCGGCGGTCCGGTCCCGAATGTCGGGGCCGAAGTGAAGATTACGTTGATGCAGGCGCTCCAGATCGCCGCGCGGAACAATCGCGAGTACCAGTCGGCCAAGGAAGACGTATTCATCGCCGCACTCGATCTGGATCTCGAGAGCCAGGAGTTCCGCAACACGTACGTCGGTCTGCTAAGCGGCGAAATGTCGCATGACCAGAGCGGCGCCAGGCCCGTAGGCGGAGGCGTAGCCTCAGGGTCGGCGTCCTGGTCCAGGCGTTTCCGCAGCGGGGCGGCGCTTACCGGCCGGCTCGGCGTGGACATCGCCAAGTTGCTGACTCGCGGATACGGTTCTTCGCTGGGCGTTTTCGCCGACGCGTCGATCTCCGTGCCGCTGCTGAGGGGCGCCGGCAGGCATATTGTCACCGAGCCGCTGACCCAGGCCCAGCGGGATGTTATCTACTCGCTGCACACGCTGGAACGCCACAAACGCACCTTGGCTGTGCAAGTGGCCACAGACTATCTCGGCGTGCTCCAGCAGGCTGACCAGGTGAAGAACGCCGCCGACAATCACCGCCGCCTGATCAAGGCAGGTGAGCGGTCGGCCAGACTCGGCGACGCAGGGCGCCTCCCCAAGACCCAGGTTAACCAGGCCCAGCAGGACGAACTCCGCGCACGCGATCGCGTGATAACCGCACGCAACTCCTACGAGAGAAGTCTCGACACGTTGAAGCTGACACTCGGGCTGCCGACTGACGCGCGTATAGTTCTGGATCGAAACGAATTGAGCAAGCTGGTCGACCAGGCCAGGGCGGCGCTGGCGGCCAATGCCGAAGACAAGACCAAAACCAGACGCGGCAAGATGGAGCTGCCGGTTAAAAAGGCTCTCAAACTGGCCCTGGGCAATCGTCTGGACATGCGAACGGCCCAGGGACGCGTGCTCGACGCCCAGCGAGGCGTAGTAGTCGCCGCCGATGGTTTGAAGGCCGATCTCACTCTGGACGCCGGTATGGCGATGGGCGCCTCGCGAGGCGTCGCAACCGCCGGGTCGCACAACGCACACCTGCGTCCTGAAAAGGGTGTCTACTCCGGCACTGTGACATCGGACCTTCCCTGGGAGCGAACCGCCGAACGCAATGCTTACCGCGCGTCGCACATCGCGTTGGAGCAGGCAGTTCGCGACGTGCAGTCGCTCGAGGATCGCATCAAGCTGTCGATCCGGGGCGCATTGCGGACCCTGGCCCGTACGCGCCAGTCGTTTGTGATCCAGTCCAGCGCCGTGGAACTGGCGACTACCCGCGTCAAGAGCACCGAGCTTTTCCTCGAGGCCGGCCGGGCTGCGATACGAGACGTGCTGGAGTCCCAGGAAGCACTCGTGCAGGCTCAGGACGCATTGACTGCGGCGCTGGTGGACTACCGAATAGCCGAACTTGAACTCCAGCGGGACATGGGCCTGCTGGAAGTCGACGAGAAAGGACTGTGGCGTGAGTATCGACCCGAATAGGCAGGACACGGCGCCCGGTGCGCCTCTCAGAAAGCCAAGAAGCCGCAAGGGGCGGAATCTTACTATCGCGGTGATATTCGCCGGGGTGATCGCGACCTGCGCCTGGGGCATGCTGGCTCCGAAAGACAAAGGCGGCTGGATGCGGGGTCTCTGGGCCCCGAAGGTGGAATTTGACAACAGCAAGTGGCACGAAGTAAAAAGCGGATCGCTTACCATCAGCCTCAGGCGAACAGGCACGATCCACCATCGCGACAAGGTCATAATCCAGAGCACGCTGGAGGGATCATCAACGGTTATCTGGCTTATTGAAGAGGGCTCAGAGGTCAAAACCGGCGATCTGCTGCTTGAGTTGGACCCCACCAGCTTCGTGCAGAAGAAAGAAGCCCAGGACATTGTCGTCATCAGGTCCGAGGCCCTGCTCGTCAGTGAAACCGAAAACCTCGTGGTGGTCAAGAACACCGCCAAGACATCAATCGAGGATGCGAAACTCGCGATAATGCTTGCCGAACTGGACCTCAAAAAGTATCTCGGCGGGGACCTGAAGGACTACTCCAAAGAAGATCCCGCTGAGGACGATGAAGGGGAGTACCCCAATCTATTCCACCAGGCCCAGGGCGCCATTACCATCGCAAAAGAAGAATTGGAGCGAGCCAAGGAGCGCGTCAAATGGTCAACCCAACTGGCCAAAGACGGTTACCTGACCCGCACGGAACTACAGGCCGACGAACTGGCGAAAAAGAAAGCCGAACTCGGCGTCAGCAGCGCACTGAGCAATCTGGCGGTGCTCAAGAAGTACACATACGCCCGCAAACTTGCTGAACTGAAGAACGGTCTTCTCAAGTCCCAGCGAGCCCTCAAACCGGCCGAGCGGAAAGCCGCCGCCAACATCAGGCAGGCCGAAGCCGATGTCGCGGCCACTACTTCAGAGCACAAGCGGCACCTGGCGCTCCAGACCAAGTACGCTCAGCAGATCAAGGAATGCAGGATATACGCACCCGGCGACGGGCAGGTCGTGTATGCGACAACCACGTCGCGAAGGCATCGTGAAAGATCCGAAGAGTTGAAGAAGGGCGCCAGCGTTCGCGAGCGCCAGGAACTGTTTCACATGCCCAACGCCGATCACAAGATGATGGCTGTGGTCAAGATCCCCCAGGCTTGCGAACCGATGCTCACGAACCCCAGAGACGCCAGCCTTCTGCGACTGCCGGCCAAAGTCACGATCGCCGGCGCCAAGAACAGGGAGTTTCCGGCGACTCTGGCCGAGATAGATCCGCTGCCTTACCACGACTACATTCAATCGATCAAGGTCTTCAACTCTGAAGTTCATATTGATGAAGTTTCTCCGGACCTCAGGCCGGGCTACACCTGCAAAGTCGAAATAATCGTCTCCCAGTACGACAGCGTCGTGTCGGTTCCGATTCAATCGGTTCAACTGGTCCGCGGCAGGCCCACGGTTTTCGTTAAGACACCCTCCGGTCCGCAGCCGCGAGCAGTTAAGACCGGTATGGACAACAACCGCTTCATACATATCAAGAGCGGGTTGAAAGCCGGCGAGCATGTGCTCCTGGCTCCGCCGTTTGACGAAGTCGACACCAAGCAGTCCGGAGTGAATCGCGGCAAGCCCAAGCCCAAGGCCAAGCCCGCCGCCGAGCCAGCGGCCGCGACAAGCAGGCCTTCGTCGGGTCGAAGAAGAACCAGTTCAGCCGGCAGGGGCTCTGGCGGAGGTCGCCACAGACGATGACAACCGCCCAGGACATCGCCGCCCCGGCGTTAATCTCGCTGGATCGCGTCAAGAAGTACTACCACATGGGCTCCCAGGAGGTCCGCGCGCTGGACGGCGTGACGATGTCGTTCGCCGAGGGCAGTTTTTGGGCTATCATGGGACCCAGCGGATCGGGCAAGAGCACCATGCTCAACATCCTGGGTTGCCTGGATCATCCCACCGCCGGGCGATTTGTGCTGGACGGATACGACGCATCGGACCTCGATGACGACGAGCGAAGCGAACTTCGCCTGCGACGTCTGGGCTTCATCTTCCAGAGTTTCAACCTGATCCCGCAGTTGACGGTGCAGGAGAACATAGAACTGCCCCTGTACTACCTGGGCTACGAAGCCGAGAGATCGGCCAGGCGGGCTGAAGAGCTGGCGGACCTGGTCGGGCTGGCCGATCGACTCCAGCACCGACCCATGGAGCTTTCGGGCGGACAGCAGCAGCGAGTCGCCGTGGCCAGGTCTCTTGCCAACGATCCGGCGGTGCTCCTTGCCGACGAGCCGACAGGCAATCTCGATTCGTCGACAGGCGTGCAGATCATGGAGCTTCTTGCCGATCTTAACCGCCAGGGCAAGACCATCGTCATGGTCACCCACGAAGAGAACATCGCCTCCTACGCCGGATCTCGCATGCACATGCTTGACGGGAGGATCGATAGAATTGAGGGTGTTCCCCATGCCGAGATAATTACCGAACCGCCGCCCCTGCCTGACTCTGCGGAGGGCCCGCGCTGATGGGCAATATCCGCTTATTCCGCAACGTGCGTCTCGGCGTGAAGAACCTCCTGCTGCACAAGATGCGGTCCATGCTGACTGTCCTGGGACTGGTCTTCGGCGTCGGAAGCGTTATCGCCATGCTCGCTGTCGGCGAGGGCGCCAGCCAGAAGGCCCTCGACGATATCCGCAAACTGGGCAGCAACAACATTATCATCAGCTCGATCAAACCCACCAACGAAGACGGCTCGTCGACTTCCGGCGGCAGCTACGTTCTGTCCTATGGCTTGAAGTACGCCGATGAAGTTCGCATCCGCGAGACGATGCCGGCGGTTAAGCGGACCGTTCCAGTCAAGATTATCCGCAAGAAGGCCGCGTACGGGCGAATGGCCGAACAATCGGAAATGCGCATCGTCGGCGTCTCGGCCGATTGGTTCGATCTGGTCAAACGCGAGAAACTGGCCGGTCGAACGCTCGGCAGGCATGATGTCGAAAAGTCGGCCGATGTTTGCGTGCTGACAGAGCACGGCGCACGCATTGTCCTGGCCGGCGAGCAGGCCATAGGCCAGGCCGTGAGCTTCGGCGGTACGTCAACTTCGACTGACGGCATGATCTTCCAGGTCGTCGGAATTGTTCGCAGCGAACACGGCGGCGAGCACGTGCCCGACATGCGGGCCGACGCCTATATTCCGATTTCAACTTTCATAGACCGCTACGAGGACCTTGAGTATCGTCGCACCGCGGGCACTCGCAGCTTCACGCGCGTCGAACTGCACAAGATTCTCGTCGAGGTCAAGCATCAGCACCAGGTCAAGGGCGTCGCCGAGGCCATCCGGGCGATGCTAAAACACAGCCACGAGCAGAATGACTACACTGTTCACGTTCCTCTGGCGCTGCTGGAACAGGCCGAGAGCACCAAGCGAACGTTCAATATCGTACTGGGCTCGATCGCAGGGATAAGCCTACTGGTCGGCGGGATCGGAATCATGAACATCATGCTCGCCTCAGTCACCGAGCGAACGCGCGAGATCGGCATTCGCCGGGCGATCGGAGCCAAGCGGGCCCAGATTGTCGGGCAGTTTCTGATCGAGACAACTGTCCTGTCGACTGTCGGCGGGCTGGTGGGCATCGGAGTGGGCCTCTTCCTGCCATGGCTTATCGAGAAACTCGGTAAGATGCCCACCATTGTTCCGATGTACAGCATCCTGCTTTCGCTGGGTATCTCCATGGGCGTGGGTATACTGTTCGGAATATACCCGGCGATAAGGGCGGCGAAACTCGACCCCATCGAGGCGTTGAGGCATGAATAGAGTTTGGCGGATCAGAAAGGAATTAGACAATGAGAACAATTGCGATTTCGAAACGTAACGGATTTTTGGTTCTGGCCCTGGCGATGCTGCTTGGCGCCAGCGGCGCGATGGCGGCCGCTCCGAAAGGCGCTGTCGACCTGTTCGATGGGAAAAGTCTCGACGGTTGGGAGCACTACCTCGTTGACCCCAAGCTGAAGATGGCCGACGTCTGGTCGGTTAAAGACGGGCTGCTTGTCTGCAAGGGCAAGCCGATGGGCTACCTGGCTACGAAGAAGCAGTACACCAACTTCAAACTCGTCGTCGAATGGCGCTGGCCGCCCGGAAAACCCGCTACAAACAGTGGCGTGCTGATGCGAATCACCGGCAAGCCGAAGGCTCTTCCCAAGTGCGTCGAGGCACAGCTCAAGGCGGGCTCGGCCGGCGATGTCTACGGCTTCCACGGCTTCAACGTTAAGGGCTCGGCTCGTGTGATATCCGCGAACAACAAGTTCGTCGGCAAGCTTTCGGGTGTCTCGAAAATCAAGGCCGCCGAGAGCAAACCAGGTGAGTGGAACAAGTACGAAATTACGTTCAATGGCGGCGACATCACAGTCATACTCAACGGCCAGAAGGTCAACGAGGCTACGGGCTGCGACGTAGTGGCCGGCAAGATCGGGCTGCAGTCCGAAGGCGGCGAGGTGCAGTTCCGAACCGTGCGGTTGACCCCGCTGGATGGCAAGGCTCCGAAAGCGCCAAAAGTTGCGATCGGCAAACCCGGCCAGCAGGTCGAGGCGTCAAAGGAAGTTACGCTCGGCGGCGGTAAAAAGGCGACGGTCCACTATCTGTTCAGCCTGCCGGAGACTTACGACAAGGCCGACAAGCACCCGTTGATGATTTTCCTTCACGGCATGGGCGAGCGGGGCGACAACCTTCAGCGAGTCGCAATTCACGGACCGCCGAAGAACGTCAAGAAGGGCAACAAGACGCCGTTTATCATCGTCTCGCCGCAGTGTCCGAGAACAGAGTGGTGGAATATGACCAAACTCAGCCAACTGCTCGATCACATCCTGGCGACAACCAAAGCCGATCCCAAACGCGTTTACCTGACCGGTCTGAGCATGGGCGGATACGGAACCTGGGCCTGGGCCGCACGCGAGCCGAAACGATTCGCCGCGGCGATTCCAATCTGCGGAGGCGGAAAATCGAGGACCGCCGAGAAACTCATCGACATGCCGATCTGGGCCATCCACGGCGACAAGGACAGAACCGTCCCGGCCGAGAGGAGCAAGGTAATGGTCCAGGCGATCAAGAAAGCCGGCGGCAAGAAAGTCAAGCTCACACTCTACCCCGGCGTAGGCCACAACTCCTGGACCAGGGCATATAACGATCAGAAAATCTACAAGTGGCTCCTGTCACACACCAACGACAGGTAGGACCGCCATCGGCGCAAAATCAAAGCCCCGGCCAGCGATGACCGGGGCTTTTTTACGTTGGGGTGTCGGACTGTACGTATTGGTCAGCGTGCGGCGGTAAATTCTTCGGCCGCCGCGGCGCACGGCGCGCCGTCGGCGTTCATCTGTTCGATCAGCTCTCCCAAAACCGTGTCGGCGACTTCGATCGGGACCTGGCAGGTTCCGACTCGCTTGTGTCCGCCGCCGCCGTTGGCGAGCATGAGCGAACCGATGTCGGTGTTTGATGTCCTGTTGATTACGCTGTGCCCGCAGGCCAGCGTGATGTCACGCTTCTGGAAGCCCCACATCACCCGAATCGAGATGTTCTGATCGGGGTAGAGGCTGTAGAGCATGAAGCGGTTGTCGGTGTAAATTTCGTCGACTTTTCGCAGGTCCAGCACGATCACGTTGTCGTGGACCGTCGCGTTCTCGCGAACCATCTCGCGGAAGAGCTTGTCCTGCTGGAAGTATCGCGTTACGCGGTCCTGGACGTCCGACAATCGCAGGATATCCTTCAGCGGTATCTTGCGGAAGTAATCGATCATGTCCAGCATCAACTGGTAGTTACTGATGCGGTAGTCTTTGTATCGCCCGAATCCGGATCGCGGGTCGATAACGAAACTCAGCAGAACCCATCCGGACGGATTGAGGATTTCGTCGATGGTGAAGTCGGCCGAGTCGGCCTTGTCCGCTGCGCCCACCAGGTCCTGGAGATACGGATTTTCAAACCGTCCGGCGCCTCCGTAGTGGTTCCATATCACGCGCGAAGCGCTGGGGCAGATCGGGTCGCTGACGCCGTAAAAATTACCGTAGTTCTGGCGTTCGGCCTCGCTGGAATGATGGTCGAACCACAGCCCGCATCCGTGTACGTAAGGCACGTTAGCCAGCACGTCATTTGCGGTGACTTCAACGTTTCCGTCCTGCATATCCTTGGGGTGGACGAACTTGATCTCGTCGACCATGCCGAGTTCCGTCAGCAAAGCAGCACAAGCCAATCCGTCAAAGTCCGATCTCGTCAACAGTCGCATATTACTCTCCTTTTCGGCGCCTGCACCCGCAGTTCGGATGCGGCGTATATTCCTGTATCGCCCCAACGCAAAGGCGACATTAACAACGGATCTGATTGTCAACTATCCCTGTTCGATTAAGTCTCAAAGAAAAAGCAAACAAAAAGGTGAACCCCAAGCGTGGGAGGTGAGTGAGGACGATAACTGTTGTCGCAATCGAGTAACGGGGCATATTGTCTGCTGCGAAAATCGATATTCTTATGCGGATGACTGGCCGCTTCTACGGACGGTGTGGCCGGGGGGAAGGCAATGATGAATGATGGAAACGGAATGCGGAATGATGGAAACGGGCGTGTCGATGGCTGATAGGTGACGGCTGGGGGGGTGTTGGTTCAATTTTCATAAATTATTTCCCAATCTGCAATACAGGCATTTGTGGGGAGTTGTTTCCATACTGTACTTGGAATTGCCTGTGCGACGGATCAAACCGGTTCTGGAATTTTCTTGTAACCATTCAGGCATGCTGCTCAAGTATATATGTTAGAGCTAATCAGATTCGACGTCGGCCCGGATGCTTTTGGGCCGGTGTACAATTTAAGGAAGCTTTTATGGGTAGATCCATAACGTGCCTTGTTCTCGCGGCTGCGATTTCCATATCTACTGGAACAGTCCGTGCGGAAGGGAAATGGGAGACAAACGCCGCCTCCGAAAAGGCCTCAGAGCTGGGCCTGGCGTGGCTGGCGAATAATCAGGGCAAAGAGGGCAACTGGGAGACGCAGGACCTGGGACTTGTGTCGGTCGGCGCCCTCGCATTTCTGTCCGCGGGCAATACCCCCGAGACCGGTAAGTACAGAGAAAACGTCCGCAAGTCGTTGGATTACGTACTGGCCAACGCCAAACCGTCGGGCATGCTGAACATCACGGGCAATCGCCGGGACATGTACAATCATGGCCTGGCGACCTTTGTGTTGACGCAGGCCTACGGTATGAGCAACGACAAACGTCTGGGCCGCACGCTGCGAAAAGCCGTCAAGCTCATAATCGACGTGCAATGCAAAGACGGCGGATGGGACTATGTCGGAGCCCGACAGGACAAGGGGCACGATTTGTCCCTGGCGGTTATGCAGGCCAAGGCCTTGCGCGGGTCGATGGATATCGGAATTCACATCCCCAGAGACACCATAAATCTGGCGGTCAAATCGGTGCAGGGTTATTACCGCTCGAAGCGGGGCAAGGCCGACGACCTTGCCGCCCGGTACGGTTGGCGAGAGGAAGAGGCCAAATACCCCGGGCGATTCACCTACAACGGCGGGCAGGGCACCACCGCAATGGCCGCCGCCGGCGCCGTCTGCCTCCAAGAGTTCGGTAAATACGACGACTACCGCATCCGCCGGAGCATGAACGGAGTGCTGAACGACATCAAGACCCGAATGAAGCTCGAACCAGGGAAAGTGCCTTTCGACGCCTACACGATGTACTATGTGGCCCAGTCTCTGTACCAGGTGGGGGGACGGATCTGGCAGGACGGTTATCCGCTTATTCGCAAGGCCCTTGTCGACACACAGAGCCTGAAGGGCAAGGGTTCGACGACCGCCGAGGCTCACGGATCCTGGGGCGGTAGGCGCGTCAGCGGGAAATCAGGGCAGATGTTCGGAACCGCGGTGGCGGTGTTTTCGCTGAATATCCCCAACAGATACCTTCCGATCCTCCAGGAAGGCAAAGCCGGACGCGGACGAAGTAAGATCCGAAGAGCATCAAACACCGCGCCCTCGGGCGGTAAGGTTAAGCTGGCGATCAAAGACGCCGGCAAACCCAACGCCTCGAACCAGGGCGATGGGAAAATCGACAGTCCCGTAAGACTGGCCGTTAAGACCAGCCGGGCCGCTACAAGCGACGGGTACTCGGAAAAACGAAAGGCATTGACTGAATAATGAGCTTTCTCTCGGGCATATTCCTGATAGCGATGGCGGCTGCGGGCGGACCGCTGATTATCCAC
>PVBE010357159.1_pt1 | contig 18184 bp, 11 predicted proteins | sample 1631181 | NCBI WGS metagenome assembly PVBE01 (sample SAMN08397723, study PRJNA350692) | Marine metagenome, whole genome shotgun sequencing project. | isolation source: water | place: Pacific Ocean | collected 2012-04
ACCAGAGCCTCGGCGGCAACTGCCACGATATTTCAAGACTGAACAGCAAATACAGAAAAATTCAATAAAATCGCTACCGACAGACGCTGTCAAGCAAAATACGTATTCCCGCCGACAATCGATTAGCTTAACTGGAAATCTTCCGCCGGTTCAAATTATTCCTTTCCATTGGGGCATTCCCGGATTCGCCGTAAACCAGAAAACTGTATGCATTTAGAGTCAATGCATTGACAACTCAGGAAACAGATGTGTGCACACTCACATTCCTGATGTGGGAGAGAATCGCGATTACGACTTGCCACGCCTGCAGTTACAACAGATCGCTCACGACCGGGACCCGGGTGGCATGGCAACAATCTCCTGCGCCTGAGCTGTAGAACCCGATTTCAGTCGCTTGGTTGCACGATGGGCAGGATTTGGGCTATCGATCATCTATATGTATCCGGTTAGAAGAGGGCCCTCCCTCCACCTGAAATGGAGGGAGGGCCGAACCTAGAGTGCGGGGGCCAGTTGCTTAGAACAGTGGGGCCAGCACGAGCGCGATCACGCACATTAGTTTGATCAGGATATTGATTGACGGGCCCACCGTGTCCTTCAGCGGGTCGCCTACGGTGTCGCCGACGACTGCCGCGTGGTGGGCATCCGAATTCTTGCCGCCGTGATGGCCTTCTTCGATGTACTTCTTCGCGTTGTCCATCGCGCCACCGGAGTTAGCCGTTTGGATGCCCAGCATGACACCCGTCACGATAGCGCCCACGAGCATGCCCGCGAGCCCTGGCGCTTTCAGAATAAATCCGGCCGCCACGGGGAAGATGACCGCCAGTGCGCCCGGCAACAACATGCCTCTGATAGCGCCCTGCGTCGCGATGTCTACGCACCTTGTGCTATCGGGAATCGCGCCTTCCTTGCCTTCGCGCAGGCCTGGAATATCCCTGAACTGGCGGCGAACTTCTTCGATCATCAAGTCCGCGCATCTGCCTACCGCGCCGAATAACATCGAGGAGAACAAGAACGGCAGCATGCCGCCTACCAAGACGCCTGCAAGGATGCTCGGGTTGAGGAGCGACACATCTGCCGCTTGCAGGCCGGCTGCGACCATGAAAGCGCTGAGCAGTCCGATAGCGGCAAAGGCCGCACTGCCGATAGCGAATCCTTTTCCGATAGCGGCGGTCGTGTTGCCAACTGCGTCGAGGTTGTCGGTAATCTCGCGCACCTTCGGGTCCAGCTTCGCCATCTCCGCGATACCGCCCGCGTTGTCGGCAATGGGACCGTACGAGTCCACAGCCACGACCATGCCGGTAGTTGCCAACATGCCTAACGCGGCGATGGCGATGCCATAGATACCGCAGAATTGATACGCGAACACAATGGAGATGGCCAAGAAGAGGATGGGCCATAGTGTGCTCGCCATGCCGACCGCTGTGCCGCGCGTAACGGTGATCGCCGGGCCTGATTCGCAACCCTTCGCGATATCCTTTACCGGACCAAACTTTGTGGATGTGTAGTACTCACTGACGAAACCGATGAGTCCGCCCGCTACGATTCCGAGAACCGATGCGGCGAAGGGGCCCCACCATTCGTAGGTTATCGCCGTGTCGCCTTCGCCTACGGTGAATTGTCCGCCCTGCATTTTGCAGAAGATGCCCGCGCCGATCATGGTGAGAACCGCGCTGAGGTAGGTCCCATTCATCAGAGCGCTCTGCGGATTGCTCTGCGCGAATTTCTTGACGTACATCACGCCGATGGCCGACGCCACGATACCGATAGCGGCAAGGACGAAGGGGTAGGCTTGCAGAAACGTATCGGCCTCGTCGGTTAGCATGACGATGGTCGCTGCGATAGCCAGGCTGGCGATGATGGACTCGACGAAAGACTCGAGAAGGTCCGCGCCCAGGCCGGCCACATCGCCCACGTTGTCGCCCACGTTATCCGCGATAACGGCCGGGTTGCGGGGATCGTCTTCGGGGATGCCGGCTTCAACTTTACCGACAAGGTCGGCGCCCATGTCCGCGCCCTTCGTGAAGATGCCGCCGCCGGAACGGGCAAACAGCGCCACGAGCGAAGCGCCCATGGCGAATCCATTGATGATCATCGTTTCGCCCTTGAACACAACAAAGGCGATGACTAAACCCATGAGCGCGATGCCTACCACGCCCATGCCCATGACAGCGCCGCCGCTCACGGCGACATCGAGAGCCTTCTTCACGCCGCCCGATTCGGCCGCTGCCGCCGTGCGCGAGTTGGCTCGGGTGGCGATATTCATACCGAGGAAACCGGCGACGGCGCTAGCAACGGCGCCCATGGCGAAGGCCACGGCCGTTTCCCAGCCGAGCCCCAACTCCGGCTTCACGAATCCGATGCCGGTAATCAGGCCCGCGATGACCACGACGAATCCGCCCACGTATCGGTATTCCTGGCGAAGAAACGCACGCGCGCCCTCCTGCACCATCAGGGATAAGCGCGCCATTTCGTCGTTGCCTTCGGGCTTCGACAGCACGTATTTGGCCAAGTAGATCACGAAAAGCAGCGAGAACACACTTGCGCCCGCCGCCGCAATTAAGAAGTAAGGGATGTCCATGACGTGTTACGACTCCTTCATTTTGTTCGTTGTGGATTGCCCGGGGCCTGTCGATGGCCCGGCTGACTTGACGCCGAACCGCCCCTCCGCCACGAAAGTGGCACCCAAGAGCGGTGGTCCGGCACTAACCCGGTCATCTCACCGGTTTTCTACTACAAAACCCGGCGAGATAACCGGGTCAATTCGGTTCTGGTCCTGCAAAAGCCCTTCGTGCTCGAGCGCCACCTTCGCCGCGGCCTGCTCTGCTTCCTTCTTCGTCGTACCCCGTCCCCGCCCAGCCGCCGAACCTCGGAGCGTCACCTCAATCTCAAATTCTTTCCTGTGATCGGGGCCTTCGGCTCGAACGACGGCGAATTCCGGGAGCGTCATCCGCTCGCTCTGGCAAAAGTTCTGCAACCGTGACTTATAGTCCCAAACCATATCCAGGGCGCAGGCTTCGGCCATTTTCGCCTTGAACGCCCGCTCGACAAAGGCCTGCGCTTGCGCCCAGCCCTGGTCCAAATAAAGGGTCCCGATCAGGGACTCCATGCAGTCGGCCAACAAGGCCTTCCGCTGTCTTCCCCCGGATCGCTCCTCTCCCTTGCCCAGCCGAATGTAAGGCGCTATATCCAACTCCGCGGCAACATCCGCCAGCGCCTTCCGATTGACCACCCGGGCGCGCATTTTGCTGTATTCGCCCGGCGTTCTTTCCGGAACCCTCTCGTAGAGGCTGTGGGCCACGGCCAACCCCAACACGGCGTCTCCCACAAACTCAAGCGACTCGTAGTCCGGATGAGGCCTGTGTCCATCCGAGACGGCGGAGGCGTGCGTCAACGCGCGGTCCAATAACGCCATATCGGAAATCGAAAGCTCCAAGCGCTCGGACAGGGACTGTAACTCACCGTGCCTCGCGCCGGGATTACTCATACCTTTTCAGGACGAGCGTCGCGTTATGGCCACCGAATCCTAAAGAGTTCGACATGATTATTCTGACATCCGATTCCCGCGCTTCGTTGGCCACCAGATTGACGGCGCACTCGGGATCGGGTTCCTCAAAATTGATGTTCGGGGGAATAACGCCATCGCGAATCGCGAAAATGGACGCGATCGCTTCGACCGCGCCCGCCGCTCCAAGAAGATGGCCCGTCATCGACTTGGTCGAACTCACGTAGGGCATGTCCCCGCCAAAGACGGCGTGAAGGGCCTTGGCCTCGCCGAGCTCATTGGCTACAGTGCTCGTTCCGTGGGCGTTGAAATAATCTACGTCCTCGCGGTTAATCCCCGCGTCGGCGAGCGCATGTTCCATCGCCGAAATCGCGCCGGAGCCATCGGGCCGGGGCGATGTAATATGAAATGCATCGCACGATTCGCCCATGCCCGAGTATTCGGCGAGTATCTCCGCGCCGCGCGCCTTTGCATGTTTCTCGGATTCCAAAACGAGGGTGCCGGCGCCTTCGCCCATGAAGAATCCGTCACGGCCTTTATCGAAAGGACGGCTTGCGCCCTCGGGATCGTCGTTGCGCGTGGACAGCGCTTTCATCTGCATAAAGCCGGACATGCCGAAGGGCACAATCGTCGCTTCCGCGCCGCCAGCAACCATGACGTCGGCGCGGCCGCGCATGATCTGCCAAGCCGCTTCGCCAATAGAATGATTGGCCGCCGCGCAGGCCGTCACCACCGCCTTATTGGGTCCACGAAGGCCCAGGCGGATGCCCACGTTCCCAGACGCCATATTCGAGATGCCCTTGGGAATCATGAACGGAGAAACGCGGCGCGGCCCGTCCTTGTCCAAGCGAGTCACTTCATTCGCGATCGTCTCGATACCGCCGATGCCGCTGCCGATAATCGCGCCGCAGCGGTCCGCCTCCTCCGATTCAATATCCAGGCCCGCTTGCTTCCACGCCTGGTCGCACGCCTCGATGGCGTACACGGCGTAGCGGTCGATGCGGTTCGTGTCCTTCTCGCTCATTCCCTCGGGCAGCACCTGCTCACACTCGGCCGCGATACGGGGCTTATATTCCGAGACGTCAAACCGCTTGATAGGCCCCACGCCAGAGCGGCCCTCAACGATATTCTTCCAATAAGTGTCGATATCGTTCCCCAGGGGGGAAACGATGCCCATGCCGGTTATAACGACTCTTTTGCTCATGTGTTAGGTCAGACTGGTGCCAGGTTATGGGCCGGGACCAAGATAATTCGGAGGACTAGCGTGCCGACGAGAAAAGCCGCCAACTGGGACCACATTGTATCACCCGGTCCCACTCAATTGAAAGTTGCTCAGATCGCGATTTCGTCACGCTATCCGGGCATACAATCGCCCGTGGCCTCGCCTACCCGCACTATTTGCAAAATCGCCCAGCCCGAGTACAAGCACTCCAGGGCTGGGCGGACGAAAATCTATAATTCAGCGCGAACTTTTCACGCGTGACGGTTCAGGAATTCTCGACCTTAGGAACCTTCTCTTGAATGTACTTCACCGCGTCCGCGACGGTTTCGATGGCGTTGGCTTCATCGTCGATATCCACGTTGAATTCTTCTTCCAACGCCATAAGCAGCTCGGTAGTATCAAGGGAATCCGCGCCCAAGTCATCAATAAACCGGGCTTCGTCGGTCACCTCCTCCGGCTGCTTCGCAAGCCGTTCCATGACAATGCGTTTCACTTTAGCTTCTACGCTCTCATCACCCATGCAATTCACCTCCTTCCGCGAAAAATGCGTCTACGGGCAGTACAGCCCACAAACTGGCCGGGAGTATATCAACCCCACCTCGAACAAGTCTAGCCCGGACGGACTGCGGTCGAACCCGCGGATTCAAGCGACAAGCGCAGCAACAGAGTACGTTCCCGTGCCGGTGGCCCCGCTGTCGGGTTATGGAGTCCCGATTACGATGCAGCTTCCATCTTATTCGTCATGCTGAGCGAAGCGAAGTATCTCTCTGTTCCATTGGGCTTCCGGCATATCGAGATCCTTCACTTAGTTCAGGATGGCAGCACTAACCCCGCTCCCCGGTTTAGTGAGGGGCTGGGGGAGGGTCGATATTCTACAATTTGGCCCCGGTACGGAGGCGAGGCGCTCCCGAGAAACACTGCTGATCTTATAACTTCTTGTTGTTCAAAAGCACGAATGTGGGACCGCCGCCCCCGGCGGTCCCACATTCAGATGATCCCCTTAACCTGAGCCGTGTTTCTTTCACAATTTGCCTCCCCCAATGGTGCCGATGACGGGTCCACGCCAGCGCGTCCGCCCGAAGGAACGACTTGAGTTGCTTGTGTTACTTTTACCTGCTATGATTACGCTAGGTGTCGCCGTAGAGTCTTAATGTACGAGCCTCTCCTAAGACCGCACTTGGTGGCCGCTCTGATCGCAAGTGTCGTTGCCGAAGACTCCAGGATTTTCACCGGAGAAGTCCTCGAATCCCACACGATCCGGGTCCAAAGTATAAGCAGTGGCGACGCCCGCGTCCATGAACGGGCACATTTGAGCGCAAATGATGAAACCTCTGTATTGTATTGGGTGAATCCATGCTAGAAACTCTCGAAAGTACCGATATCGACATTGCGGAAATCGACGCAATTGTGGAGGCGACCGGGCGCACCGCCGACGCGCTTATTCCCATTCTTCAGGCCATCCAGGCCCGTCACCGCTATTTACCGGACAGCGCGCTCGAACGCGTTTGCGAACTGACCGATATCACCCCGGCTACCATCGAAGGTGTTGCCTCGTTTTACGCGCAGTTCCGGCGTACCCCGGTTGGACGCCACATCATCAGCGTGTGCGACGGCACGGCGTGCCATGTTAAAGACTCGGTGGGCGTCCACGAGGCCATCGTCCGCGAACTGGAGCTGCGCAACGGCCAAGATACCGACGCTGACGGCTTGTTTACCCTGGAGAAAGTGGCGTGCCTGGGCTGTTGCACGCGGGCGCCCGCAGTTCAGATCGATGAAGTGACTTACGGCCACGTTCGCCCCGACGCCATCTCCGACATCCTTCAGAATTTCCTTGAACGCAATACAGTCAGCGCCGAGACCTCGCTCGAACGAGAGACCGATCTGGATCTGTCCGCCGGCGAAATCCGCGTAGGCCTTGGCTCATGCTGCGTCGCTGGGGGCAGCGACAAAGTGCGCGAGGCCCTCGAAGACGTATTGAGCTCGATAGAATCCGACATCCGCGTAAAGCACGTAAGCTGCGTGGGCATGTGTCACCGGACTCCCCTCTTGGAAGTCGTTCTGCCTGGAGACGCGGTGCAGCTCTACGCCAACGTGCAAGCCGAAGACGTGCCGAGCATCGTCAGGCGTCACTTCAAACCGCAGACGCCCGTTGCGCGCCTTCGCGCGAACGCGAACCACTGGCTTGAAAACCTGTACATTGACGAGGCGCCGGACTCGGGCGTCGAGCACGCCATCGACGTGCGCGATAAGCCCGTCGCCGCATTCTTGGATAAGCAACGCCGACTGGCGACGGAGTACTGCGGCGAGTTGAATCCGACAGACCTCGACGACTATCGGCGTTTTAGCGGCTTTGAGGCGTTGTGGAAATGCCTGCCGACCCCAAACACCGCCTCGGTCTCCCTTGCCGATGGCGAAGCGCCCCTTGACGCCGAACAGATAACCGAAGCTATCCAGCAAAGCGGGCTTCGTGGGCGAGGCGGCGCGGGATTTCCCGCGGGGATCAAGTGGAAAGCGGTGCACGAAGCGGAGGGCGAACGGAAATACATCATCTGCAACGGCGATGAGGGCGATCCCGGAGCCTTCATGGACCGGATGATCCTGGAGTCCTATCCGTACCGCGTCATCGAGGGCATGCTGATCGCGTCGCTGGCCGTTGGTGCAGAACACGGACTATTCTACATTCGCGCCGAATACCCGCTTGCGGTGACGCGCATCGAAGAAGCCATACAGAAGTGCGAGGATGCCGGCTACTTAGGCGACAACATCCTCGGCACCGGCCATTCTCTGCACCTGCGCGTGATGAAAGCCGCTGGCGCGTTCGTCTGCGGCGAAGAAACCGCCCTGATGGCGTCCGTCGAAGGACGCCGCGGCAGTCCATCCCATCGTCCCCCCTTTCCGGCTGAGTCGGGCCTGTACGGCTATCCGACGCTGATCAACAATACCGAGACTCTCTCGTTAGTGCCCTGGATCATACGCCACGGCGCCGAAGCCTTTGCGGCGATGGGAACGGAGAAGAGCAAAGGCACCAAGGTCTTCTCGCTCGCAGGCAAGATCAAGAACGGCGGGCTGATCGAGGTGCCCATGGGCATCACAATCCGAGAGATCATCGAAGACATCGGCGGCGGTATCGAGGGCGGCGGGGCATTCAAGGCCGTGCTCGTGGGCGGTCCATCTGGCGGCTGCATCCCGGCATCGTTGGGCGATACCGCGGTGGATTACGAGGCGCTTTCCGAAATTGGCGCCATGATGGGTTCCGGCGGCATGGTCGTTCTCGACGAGTCGGACTGCATGGTCGAAATTGCCCGCTATTTCCTGTCCTTCACCCAGCAGGAATCATGCGGAAAATGCTCTCCCTGCCGCATCGGCACCAAACGCATGCTCGAATTGCTGACGCGCTTGTGCGAAGGCAAGGCGAAGGAGGCCGACGTCGAAGTGCTCGCCGAACTGGCCCAGGTTGTCAAGAATCAGAGCCTGTGCGGCCTTGGCAAGACGGCCCCCAATCCGGTGCTGACCTCGCTGCGGTACTTCCGCGAAGAATTTGACGCCCACGTCCAAGGCAAATGTCCCTCGGGAAAATGCAAAACTCTTATCGACTACTGGGTCGAGGATAACTGTATCGGCTGTACCAGATGCGCCCAGGTCTGTCCCGTCGACGCCATCGCCACAGCGCCATACGAAATGCATTCGATTGACCTGGAACTCTGTACCCGTTGTAACAGTTGCCGCGCCGCATGTCCCGTCGATGCCGTCATGGTAGGTTCTCGGTAACAGCGGGATAGCGAACAATCCCGGGATTGAAACTGACGCAAGATCCTCTGGGATTGGTGACGGCTTCGCCCTCGTCCAACTCCTCCCTAACCCAGGGAAGGGGGGGAATATCCCTATTGCAGGGTGCGCTCACATCACCGTTTCCGATGCTTCCCACAGACTCAAGAATAGCTCGAGACGGCAGAATCCGTGTTGAACTTGTTAGCGAGTATATATACAATGCTGGACAACTTGTCCGTGGCGGTCACGAGCAACTCAAATGGGAAGTATCGGGTCGGCCGATATCTCTTGTGGGCAACTTTGCCTTTCAACCACCTTCAATAATCAAGAGGAAATCTCATGAGGCGTATTGCAATCCTACTCCTAATACTGGCAACTATATCGTCCGCCGCTTCAGCTGACTGGCCGCGATTCCGAGGTCCCAACGGATCTGGAATCGGCGAGGCTACGACCGTGCCGAGCGAGTGGACCGAGGACGACTATAACTGGACCACGAATCTGCCGGGCGAGGGACACGGATCGCCCGTGATTATCGGCGAACGAATCTTCTTGCTGTGTGGAGACCTCTATAGTGCGGGTCGCACTGTCGTCTGCATTAATTCGGACGATGGGAAGATTCTGTGGAAAAAGGGCTTCAAGTCGGCGCCCCATTACCTTCATCGCGACAACAATTACGCTGCGTCAACCCCGGCCGCTGATGCCGGTGGCGTGGTCTCGTCTTGGACAACGCCCAAGACATTTATAGTAGTCGCCCTCGATAACGACGGCAATGAGGTTTGGAAGCGGGATCTTGGTGAATACAAGGCTGCGTGGGGCGGCAGCCCCTCGCCGATTATCGTCGATGACATGGTCATCATTCTGAACGAGCAGGACGATCCCAAGTACATGTCCATGTTTCTGCCCGAAGGCACCCCGGTCACGGCGCCGGGCGAGAGTTACGCCATCGCCCTGGACCGCGCCACCGGCGAAACCCGCTGGAAGCACGATAGAATAACCCAGCTCGCCAACTACGCGACACCGTGTGTGCGCGAGTTGGGCGGCGGCAAGAAGGAAGTCATCTTCTTTGGGGCCGGCAACGGCATGACCGCAATTGACCCTTCTACCGGAGAGGTCAACTGGGAGTTGAGAGATGTCTTCGCCATTTCGGTGGCCCGGATCGTTATGTCATCCTTGCTGGCCGGTGATCTGATCATGGGAACCTCCGGGCAGGGAAGCGGACTCGAGATGGTTGCCGTGCGCCCGCCGAGCGGCAAGGACGACAAGCCCGAAATCGCCTTCAAGGTCACCGAATCGATTCCGCTCGTACCGACCGCGCTGTACAAAGATGACCGAGTCTACTTGACATGCGAAACCGGATACGTCAGTTGCGTCAACGCCACCACGGGAGAGTACCTATGGCGCGAGCGTATCCGCCGGAGCAAGTTTAATTCATCGCCCATCTGGGCCGATGGACGCCTCTTCTGTGTGGATATCCGCGGCAACGTCATCGTTCTTGCCGCCGGCGACACGTTCAAGGAATTGGGGCGCACTTCGCTGGGTGACGATTCCCGTGCCACCCCGGCGGTGGCCCATGGATCGATGTATTTCCGGGCCGGAACGCAGCTGCTCTCGATCGGCGGCAAGAAGTAGTTCGACTGGGCTCAAGTAACCACGCGAGATTCGTGAGTCTGACTCCCCTCCCTCTCTGGGGGCCTTCCAAGAAGTCCAACCGGGTGCGGCGAGGCAGTTTTTCATTTGAACTTTTTGTCACCTGAAGCAGAGATCATTCAATGTGGTCCATTCTCGGGCGTCAAATTTTTCCCCGCGCCGCCGGTTTTTGGCTTTCTGTACTTTTTGGAAGGTCCCTCTGGGGGAGGGGTCGGGAGAGGGCGGAGCCCGCACAATCTCCGATAGTCCTGAGGCCGGGACAAGAGCCGATTCAAACCTCTCCTCTCTCACCCAGTTTTCCCCCGTCATGGGGTCGCCAAGCCCTCAAGAACGCCAGTGACGATTCGCCATATCGGGCGTCGCGGGTGAGTTCAAGTCCCTCCGCGATGTCATCGAGCGGCATCCTCGAACTGTGCTCGATGATCAGGCAGCCCGACTCCGCCAGGATTTCGCCGTCAACGATTTCACGTTGGAGTTCGAGAAGATCGCCGTATCCATAGGAGGGATCCGCGAAAATAATATTAAAGCCCAGACCGCCATCTTTCAATTTCTGCACACCTTCGGGGAGGGTCAAGCTACGGATATCGGCGCCGCTTTCCAGGCCGAGGGCCTGCAAGTTCTTGCCGATGACTCTGGTACATCTGCGGTCCGCATCGACGAAAACGCACGAACGCGCGCCCCGGCTCAGCGCCTCGATTCCGTTTGCGCCAGTCCCGGCGTATAAGTCCAGAAACGCGCAACCCGGCAAGCGTTCGTGCAGAATACTGAACAAGGCCTCACGAACCTTGTCCTTCGTGGGCCGAAGGTCAGAGTCCTTGGGCATCTCTATATTGCGGCCTTTGGCGAGGCCCGCTATCACGCGCATAGGATAAAAGGTCCGATAGAATTCGAGCCCGTGAGCATGTTGTCGGCGCCGTGGCTGAAAGCGCAAGAACCCCGAATCACGGTTTCCCAGAAAACAAGGTTAGTGCAAGGGATATGCGGATCTGGCTTGGTTCTTGTATCGTAGTGGACAAAGCAGAACTCCGGCCGCAAGTCCGTCGAACGGCCCCATTTCTCTTGAATCCTGTAACTGTCTATTCTACAATTGTTTAGCGATTAAGATAGACGGTCTTTGTCAATCGGGAAGTGCCGAGATGACAGTGTGGATAACCTGTGGATATTTACATAAACCGCCGAATGAAAAGGAGATGTGCTAATAGTAGCAGAACGAATCCCATCGATCTGATACAACTGCCACGAACCTCGCGCCGCTATTCACCCGCTGCTTTGATGCTCTCAAGACGCGGAACCGAATAGGTCCCCATGTTGAGTTGGTCGAACATGCTTTCTTCGGTCGAAAACTCGCGGGCGTGCTCCAGTTCGATCTCGCCATTCTTGTACATCTTATGCAAATACTGCTCGAAAAGGATCGAATGGGACATCGTCTGCTGCATCCCGATACGGATATTGTCGGTGTCGCCAGCAATAATCGCATCGGAGATGGGCTTAATGTCGTTGAACATAATCTCCAGCGCGGGAATACGGCCACCGCCCTTCTTGGGCAGGAGCCGCTGGTTGATGCAACATCTCAGGCTATCGCGAAGCTGCAACTTCACCAAGTCGCGTTCGATCGGATCGAAGAAGCTGACGATGCGGTTCACCACCTCGCTGGCGCTGTTCGCATGAAGGGTGCTCAGCACCAGGTGCCCTGTTGCCGCCGCATCGATGGCGGAACGAATCGTGTCCTTATCCCGCATCTCGCCGATGACGATAACGTCTGGGTCGTGGCGCAGCGCACCGCGGACCCCCTCGTTGAATGAGACGACGTCTATTCCCAGCCGCCGCTGTGACACGACGGCTTTCTTGTTCTGATGGACGAACTCGATTGGATTTTCGATACTCAGGATGTGGAGGTGCTTGTGTTGATTAATCCAATCCACGAGGGCGGCCAATGTCGTCGTCTTGCCGCTGCCTGTCATACCGGTGATCAACAGCAAGCCCCGGTGCAGATTTGCCAAATCTTGCATCGTTTCCACAGGCACCTTGAGTTCTTCAAAGGAGGGTATGGTTTCCGGGAGGAATCGGAACGTAACATGCGGGGCGCCGCCCTTAAAGAAACAGGAAACACGGGAGTAACCGAGCCCGACTTGGTGGAAACTGAAACTGCATTGCATGAATTCGTTGAATCTCTTCCAGTCCGGCACCGATGCGATTTCTTCGATGAGGGCAACGAGCTGAGCAGCCGAAAGCGAACCCATCAACTCCGATTCCCGCGCCTGGTTGTCGATGCGAAAAATTGGGGGCTTACCCGGGCACAAATGGCAGTCGCTCGCCTTGTACTGGACCATCGCCTGAAAGATCAATTCCACACTAATCGGGTCGATGCGAAATCTGTCGCCGACCACGCGCCACACTTCCGGAATCTTGAACGCGTGCGAGATTTCGTCGATGGCCTCGCGCCCGGCGTCGAAATCGGTCGAGCCTTCTGGCGGGCATTGCAGTGTAATCGAATCCTTCTCCTTCGAGATCGCGCAGGCGCCCGAATGAGCCGCGGCCGCATTTTCGACGGCATTTCGCGCCGGCTCAGGCAGGCTTAGGCGCAAGGTGTAGGATTCGAATTCGTCCTCGTACCCTTCGCGCTCGGAGACGATGGAAACCTTCGGCGTCGTGCACACGACGTGACGGGGAACACCCTGGGTTTCCTCAATGATCTCCGCCGCGACGCGAATGACATCCCGGGCGCTCCCCTTGTTTCCCACGCCCAATACGATTTCGTCCACAACATTCTCTCCCTCATCGAAACCAGGCTGGCCGACGATTACGCGCCGCACCTCTGCCGCCAAGAGCAATGAGTATATACCCCGTTTCAAGAAGGGCAAAGCCCGGTGCGAAGAGGCCTTGCCGCCCGGCAAAAAATAGGCCAAAAGCTTAGCCCACAAAGCTTTGGTTTATGGTTGCTTAATGGTGGGGGACACGAGACTCGAACCCGCGTCCCTGGCGACCGGAAGTCGCACGCTTTCTCGACGGATCCACTATAAAACCCAACATTTCAAGAGAGTTGCGAAGGATCGCCTGACGAAAGCCGCACACCTTCTGATCGCCTACCATACACTTCTTCACGGGCCATTTGTCAAAGTAGTCTCAAGATATCTGAGGAGGCTGAGCCAGCGGAGGCGCCCGAGGCCGTTCTCAAGACCGTGGCGAATTGGGGGTTGCTGCCGAGTCATGTGAGGGCCGCTATCGAGGCATTACTCACCGGACGGTTACGTTGCCCTCGGCGCGGGTGAGACCGCGTAGGCCTCGCACGTTCGACCCTCCCCTGACCCCTCCCCAGACCAGGTAGGGGGATTGGTCGCTTGAATTGGCTTTGGCGTATTGACTCGCAATTGGTGCAGCTCTAGAAAGCAAAGCGCATCTCTTCTGTCATCCTGAATGAAGTGAAGAATCTCGATACGCCAGAAGCCCAATGAAATGGAGAGATACTTCACTTCGCTCAGCATGACGAATAAGATGGAAACGGCACGAGTCAATTCACCAGTGATCCCGCAAAAGTGCTGAACCTGCCCCCCCCTCCCTAGTTTAGGGAGGGGGGCGGGTCGATATTCGACAATTTGTCCTGGGCACGGGGGGTATCTAGCTGCTAAGAACGTAATTCATTTGGAGAAAGTACTTGAATGTGGGACACACAGACGACGAGCCGGCCAGTCAGTCATCCTGACGGCCGGCTTGTTCATTATATATGTCTGTGTAGGAAGTCTAGCTATTGACGCTTTGAGCCCATTCTATGAGAATCGCCGCGACTTCGGGGCGCGTGAATTCCTCAGGCGGCGCCTCACCGTTTTGGAGCATCTCGCGCACTTTCGTTCCGCTCAGGAAAACGTGATCCTCGTTGCCGCCGGGACAGGTCTTCTTGCTGGCCATGCCTTTGGTCAGCTTGGAATAGAAGGAATGGTCGAAGAACAGCGGCGTAATGCCCAACTCCTCCGCGTCGAACTGCTCGAAAATATAGTGGGCGTCGTAGGTGCCATAATAGTCGCCCACTCCCGCATGGTCGCGCCCCACGATGAAGTGGGTGCAACCGTAATTCCTGCGGATGATCGCGTGCATGATGGCTTCCTTTGGCCCGGCGTAGCGCATGTTCACGGGCATCAGCGAGAGCATGGCATGTTCTGCGGGGTAGTATTTTTCTAAGAGCACCTTGTAGCACTTCATCCGGACGTCGCCTGGAATATCGTCGCTCTTCGTCGTGCCCATCAGCGGATGGATCAGGAGGCCGTCGCAAAGTTCGAGCGCGCACTTGGTCAAGTATTCGTGCGCGCGATGGACCGGGTTCCGAGTTTGAAACGCGACGACGCGCTTCCAGCCCTTTTCCTTGAAAGCCGCCCGCGTTTCTCTGGGCGTCAGGTTGTAATCTTGGTGGTCGATGCTGCGCGCCTTGAGCACATCCAAGTCGCCCGCCAGGAATACAGGGCCCAAGCCCATCGTATACTTGGCGCCGGGATGCGCGTCCTCCGAAGTCTGATATACCTTCGAAGCGATTTCTTCATGGGGAATCGAGAATTTTTCGGACAAATGCAGAATCGCCGCGACGTCGCCTTCGTCATCTTCGATGGCGACTTGCGTACCCTCCTTCAGCTTATCCGCCTCTTCGTGGCTTACAGCCAGCAGAATGGGAATGGTCCAGGGAATTCCGTCGCGCAGGCGCATCCGGTCGAGGACGCTGCAGGTCTCCTGCTCATTCATGAAGCCCTTTAGCGGACTGAAGATTCCTTTTCCGATTCCATCGATATCGAACGCGGTGTACGTGTCTACGGTGATCTTGGGAAGATCCCTGGCCTTGTCCTTGGCTTCTTCCAGCGCGGTGCCGGTGAGCAGGCGCTCGACGAGTTCTCCACCGTGAGGCGTAATGGGCATTTCGTTCTCCTTGTGTGACCAGCAACCGCCTTTCGAGCGGCGCGTGGGCTTGTTTAAATCAGCGCAAAAGGGCTGATGATTTGACATTAAAGGGGTCAGAAAAATATCATCTGAACCCTGCTCCGTTCAAACAGCGCGCGGCGCGCGCATCCCGTTTAGCGGCCCTCCGGTGGGACTTTGGCCTGAAGAAGACCCTCGCAGCCGCGCGGTAAGACGCGCGAACAAAAAAGGAATACCAAATGTCTGAAGAGCCAAAGAGCAAGAATATCACCTGGCACCATGGCGAAGTCAGCCAACAAGATCGCGAAAAGAGTAACGGCCACAAAGCGGCTGTTATCTGTTACATTGGCCTCTCGGGTTCGGGAAAATCGACTCTCGCGCAGGCTGTCCAAACCGCGTTATTCGAAAGAGACTGCCAGACCTACGTGCTCGACGGTGACAACGTCCGCCACGGCTTGAACAACAACCTCGGTTTCTCCCCCGAAGATCGCACGGAGAATATCCGCCGTATCGGCGAGGTAGCGAAACTCTTCGCCGACGCCGGCATCATCACTTCGACCGCCTTCATCTCCCCCTACCGCGCCGACCGCGACGAGGCCCGCAAGATTTCCGGCGACATGTTTTGCGAAATCTGGGTCGATGCCGACTTGGCCATATGTGAAAAGCGCGACACGAAGGGCCTATACAAGAAAGCCCGCGCCGGCGAAATCCCAGAATTCACCGGAATCTCCGCCCCCTACGAAGAGCCCAAAAACGCCGAGCTGGTCGTGAACACGGGCACCGACAGCCTTGAAGATTGCGTAGAACAAGTACTCGGCATGCTGACCAAGCGGGGCATCTTGTCCTAGCCAGCACACGGAAATCCAGATTCTCGACGCGCCCGAACGGAAACGTTCGGGCGCGTTCTTCCATTGTGGGTACCTGAGCGGAAAAGCCTGAATTCGTTTTGCGTAGGCGAATTGACTTGGTAGTCGGCTTTCTATAGATTCTATCGATGCCGCGCGTTGCCGGTAGTGTGTTGCTGGGGCTGCCCTGTCAGGCTATCCGGCAGGCGAACAAGAGGCGGAAGCCGCGTAGATTCGCCCTGTGGCGAGCGACGCTTCGCTAAGCGGACTCGAAGAAGCACCTCAATCGACGTCTGCGACGGTTCTCTGTCGGATGACCAAAGAAACTGATGCCTACAATAAGAACCAAGAGTGCTGCGTACAGGTCTCCTATTTCCCCCGGCGAGCGCAAACCACCCCTGGGACAACATACTCTTTATCCAGAAGGTAGCGAATCATGAATAAGCGCAAAGGCCCGGAGTTCTTGCGATTCTGTATCCCTATTGTTGAGGTCCTTCGAAAACTCGGAGGGTCTGGTCGGCCAGCCGAGGTTACTGACCTCGTTATCGAGCGCATGAAGATTCCTGAGGCCGAGCAGGAGGCCACCAACAAGAACGGCGAATCACGCGTTCGAAACCAGGTGGCGTGGGCGCGGTTCTACATGGTGAAAGCAGGCCTGCTAAGCTCCTCTCAGCGCGGAGTCTGGGGGCTGACGGAAAAGGGAAGGGACACTCATATGGATGAGGAATCCGTCCTCAAACTCTTCCGCGACACCCATCAGAGGTTCACCGAAGAACGCAAAGCCCGCGAAGCATCGCAGCAAGACGTGATCGAGGACGATACCGATATCGACTCCGTTGACAGTAGTGAAGACTACAAATCCCAGCTGCTTGCCATGCTGCGGGCCCTCCCACCGGAAGGGTTCGAGCGGATCTGCCAAAGACTTCTACGCGAATCCGGATTTCAGCAGGTTGAGGTCACTGGAAAATCCGGCGATGGCGGTATCGACGGCCACGGCATCCTGCAGATCAATCCCCTTGTGTCGTTCAAAGTGCTGTTTCAGTGCAAACGCTATAAAGGTGCGGTGGCCGTATCGGCCGTTCGGGATTTTCGTGGCGCACTTCAAGGCCGCGCGGACAAAGGCATCATCCTGACGACGGGCACCTTCACGACCGATGCCAAACGTGAGTCGATAAGGGACGGCGCTTCCCCGATCGAACTCGTGGACGGAGAGAAGCTGGTCGAGATGTTCGAGGAGCTCAGTTTGGGGCTGCGCCCCAAGAAAGACTACGAACTCAACGAAGAGTTCTTCGAGCAATACAGATGATCTGGCCTGAACATCTCACCGGTTTTTTACTGCGACGGAGGATAGGGTCATTCTGACGAGACCTTTCTCGACTTTCGACCTCGACGTGACCAATTGATTGCGAGGCGCGGCACGTTCCATGTAGATTACGCGGTAGACGCAAAGAAGAATCATTCGGTACGCGGAGCACTCGAAGAGAAAGAACAGATCGCGGGAGATGGCCATGCAAAAGACACACCGCAGTATATCGCGCCGCCGGTTCTTAAAGAACACGGGTTCACTTGCCGCAGCCGCGTCATTGTCCGCATGGGTGATGGGTGGATGCGCTACACCGGGGGGCCAGAAACTGGCCACTCTGTCGCCCAACGACAAGATTCAGGTAGGCCTGATCGGCTGTGGGGGCCGGGGGAAGGGGGACGCTCCGCAACCGTCGCCCACCTAGGTGTGATCGCAATGCGCCTAGGCCGCAAACTTGAATGGGACCCCCAAAAGGAGAGGTTCATTGGCGACGCTGAAGCGCAACGCCACGTAGCGCGCCCGATGCGCAAACCCTATGACTACGATATGGTCTAGTCACGGTAGAAGCTGTCGGGCACCGTGGACATCGCCGATAACTTCGAGCCCGCAACCGGCGCAGAGTGCGATATGCTCGCGAAACGAGCTCAGGATATCATGTCTTGCCTCTCTTGGAATTGGACAGTCTTAGATTTGGCATAAGAGACTGTAGTCAATCCACGACATCGCAGTAGAAGAAGGACTAATCGCGGTCGTACCTAATCGGCGAGGTGTAGGCGCGTTCTTGAATTGTCGTGCTCACATCCGATGGGAACGGAATCCCCGCTGTCTTCGCGTCGAACGAGCTCCAGCGGGGTGTCGGGATTTCCAGAACACGCACGTAGTAGAACGCATTCTGATCCGTCTTGAAATCTGGGTCCGTCCAGACGCCTTTCAATTCCACCGCGCCAATCGAGTTGGTATATTCGAGAGTCTCAAGATCTACCGTGTTGCCAACCGCCGGG
>PVBE012835290.1_pt1 | contig 18184 bp, 20 predicted proteins | sample 1631181 | NCBI WGS metagenome assembly PVBE01 (sample SAMN08397723, study PRJNA350692) | Marine metagenome, whole genome shotgun sequencing project. | isolation source: water | place: Pacific Ocean | collected 2012-04
CAGGCGAATCGAAAGCCTGAATTGCGGGTGCGCTCATTCTCGTCGTCTCGTTGTCGCCGAGCCTCAGAATAACCTATCGATGATCGGAAGAAAAACCACGGAGGGATCCTAGACCGGTTTGTCGCCGTCGATCGTCACACGATGCATCAGGCGGCGCTCGCCGTGGTAGTCGTTGAGCGCGTAGTGCTGGGTGCAGCGATTGTCCCAGAATGCGAGCGAGCCCGGCGCCCAGCGGAACCGGCAAGTGAGCTCGGGCCGGACCGCGACGTCGGCGAGGTAGCGGATCAGCGGTGCCGATTCCTCCTCGGTCATGTCCTCGAAGCGCCTGAGGTAGCGACCGCCGCCGAGGAACAGGCACTTGCGTCCGGTCTCCGGGTGGGTGCGGACGATCGGATGGCGAACCTCGGTGAGCGCGTCCTCGGTTTGATCGAGCTTCATGGTCGTGCCTAGCGCACGGTCGTCAGTGACCTCGCGAGGGCCATAGACCGGGCCCGCGCTGTGGATGCCGATCAGGCCGTCGAGCAGTTTCTTCATGCCGTCCGACAGATTCTCGTAGGCGAGATACAGGTTGGCCCACATTGTATCGCCGCCGGCTGCCGGCAGTTCCTTGGCATAGAGCATCGAGCCCAGCGGCGGCTCCTCCAGGAACGACATGTCGATATGCCAAAGGCCGCCGAAGTTCTTGCTGTCGTCGCTATCCTTGAAGACCTCGAGGATCTCCGGGTGGCCGTCGAGCGCCTTGACATAGGGGTGCACGTTGAGCGGGCCGAACCGGCGGGCGAAGTCCTTGTGCTGGTCGGGCGTGATGTCCTGGCCGCGGAAGAAGATCACCTGGTGGTCGAGAAACGCCCGATGCACCGTTTCCGCCGTTCGGTTGTCGAGCGGTTCGGACAGATCGACGCCCTCGATCTCGGCGCCGAGCGCGCTGGTCAGTGGCCTGACGGCGATCGCTCCCTGGGTCATGCCGGTCTCCTTCGTGGGCGCTGCATTGGCGGTTGCGCCGATCCGAACCATATCCTATTTCAGCCTATCGCGCGATGCGCGCCCGAAATAGAGAACCGCCGACCATGGAACGACCGGCGATCAACGCGCCCATTCTCGTCATCGAGGACGACCGCAATATCCGCGCGCTCGTCGTCCGTTACCTTGAGAACGCTGGGTTCTCGACGATCACCGCCGCCGATGGGCCGGGCGGGCTGGAGATGGCGCGGCGCCACGAACCGAGCTTCGTGGTTCTCGATCTCAACCTGCCGGGTCTCGACGGCACAGAGCTGTGCCGCGAGCTGCGCAAGACGTCGGACGTACCAATCCTGATGCTGACCGCGCGCGCCGACGAGGTCGACCGGGTGGTGGGCTTCTCGCTCGGCGCCGACGACTACGTGGTCAAGCCGTTCAGCCCGCGCGAGCTGGTCGAACGGGTCAAGGCGATCCTCAGGCGGTCGCGCCCGACGGCGGGCGGTGAGGTGCTGCGTCATGGCGAGCTGGTGCTGAATGCGGAGAAGCACAAGGTCACCCACGGCGGCGACGAGATCGCGCTGACGCCGTCGGAATACAAGCTTTTGAGCGCGCTCATGGCGCGGCCGGGCCGGGCGTTCTCGCGCGATGAGCTGGTCGGGCGGCTGTACGAGCACGGCGAGACGGTGGTCGATCGCGTCGTCGACGTCCACATCGGCAAGCTGCGCCACAAGATCGAGCCCGAGCCGTCCAGGCCGCGCTACATCGAGACGGTTCACGGCGTCGGCTACCGCTTCGCCGAGCGCGACGGCGGCTGAGCGGGGACCGGAACGTGCGGATCAGCCTGCTGTGGAAGCTCCTCGCCATCAACGTGCCGGTAATCGCGGCGGTAATCCTGGTGATGTGGCTGACGATCGACTACCTCGCCGCCGATTACTTTTCCGTCCTGATGGAGCGCTACAACATCTCGCCGGCGGAGACGCATCAGATGTTCCTCGATGCGGTCCACCGTTATCTGATCCAGGCGACGGTCGTCGCCGTGGTGATCGCCGGGCTGCTCGGCTACTGGTTTACCCGGATGGCGCTTCGCCCGCTGGCGGAGATGGCGGCGGCGACACGCGAGCTGGCGGCGGGCCAGTATAAGGTTCGGGTCGCGATCGGGGCGGATGACGAGGTCGGCCATCTCGGTCGCGCGTTCAACGACATGGCCGACAGCCTGGAGCGCCTCGAGCGTCTCAGGCGGTCGACCGTCAGTGACGTCGCGCATGAGCTCAGGACGCCACTGACCACGGTCCGCGGCTATCTCGAGGCGCTGTCGGACGGGATCATGCCGCCATCCAAGGAAACGCTCGACATGCTGAGCCGCGAGATCCTTCGCCTCGTCCGCTTGGTCGAGGATCTCCACCAGCTGACCCAGGCCGAAGCGGCGCGGACCAATCTCGCGCGCGACAAGGTGGCGATCGCGGGTCTCGTCGCCGAGGCCCTGGACCTGAGCCGTGCCGAGTTCGAAGCGCGGGATATCACGATCGACAACAGCCTTGGCGCAATGTTGCCCGACGTACACGGCGACCGCGACAGATTGGTCCAGGTCCTGCGCAACCTGACGCAAAACGCCTGGCAGCACACCCCGAAGGGAGGCGTCCTGCGGATCGAGGCTAACGAGGCGTCGGGCGCGCTGCGGGTGAGCTTCATCAACACCGGAGCCGCCATCGACGCGGACGAGCTGTCCAATTTGTTCGAGCGTTTCTACCGGTCGGACAAGTCGCGCTCGCGCGAGACCGGCGGCGCCGGCATCGGTCTCGCCGTGGTCAAGGAGCTGATCGAGGCCCATGGTGGCACGGTTGGCGCCGCGCTCGACGGTGACGAGATTCGATTCTGGTTCGAGCTTCCCGTCTGAGGCGACCACGGGTCGATCTTTACAAAAACTTTAAATCCCCATTATCCGTCCGTTACATCGCGTTGCCATCTTCGAGGCCCCGGCAAAGCCCATTAGCGGCCAGCCCAGACCACGGAGACGGAGACGACGATGAAACCAACGGCAATTCCCAATCTGAAACAATCGATCGCGGCGATCGGCGCGGTGGCGGCGGTCGCCGGCATGGCGACGCTTCCCGCGGCGCAGTCGCACGCGGCCACCGACGTGGTGCAGATCGCGGCGTGCAACCCCTGCAACCCGTGCGGCGCCAAGAAGTCGGCGTGCAATCCGTGCAACCCGTGCGCGGCCAAGAACCCGTGCGCCGCCAAGAACCCGTGCAATCCTTGCGCCGCCAAGAACCCCTGCGCAGCCAAGCACAATCCCTGCAACCCTTGCGGCGCCAAGTAGCGCGCGCTCGCCTCCATATGGGGCTAACTTTGGGAGTGATACGATCATGAAGAAAATTCTTCTGGGGCTCGCTTTCGCCGCCGCGTTGGGCGCGACGGCGCATGCCGATTCCGACATGTACAAGGTGACGATCACCAACGTGACCAAGGGGCAGGTCTTCGCCCCGGTCGTGGTGGCCTCACACAAGCCCGGCGCGTCGATATTCATTCCGGGCGCGGCGGCGAGCGACGCGCTGGCCGCTTTGGCCGAAATGGGTGCGCCCGACGACCTCGTGGCGCTGCTCGACGGCGCCCCGGGCGTCAAAGATGTCGCACACACGGGTGTGCTGTTGCCCCCGGGCGCGTCGGCGACGGTTTACGTGAAAAAGGCACGTCGTGTCAGCATCGCGGGCATGCTGGTGAGCACCAATGACGGATTCGTCGGATTGAACGGCGTGGCCGGTCCTCGCGAGCATCGGACCGCGGTCTACAATGCGCCAGCCTGGGACGCGGGTAGCGAGCTCAACGACGAGCTATGCGCGAACCTTCCCGGCCCGCCATGCGACCCCGCAGGGACCAATGACCACGTTGACGAGGTGGATGGCGTTGTCCACATCCACAACGGCATCCATGGAATCGGGGATCTGAGCGCGGCCGAGCGCGACTGGCGCAACCCGGTGGCGGTCGTGTATATTTCCCGCGTAGATGGGCGGAAAGACGACGACGACTGATGCCGAGAGGCTCGGGGGGCGGCGTCGCGCGCCGCCCCGGCCTCCGACATCGAACTTCGGTTGAAGGAGGCAATATCTCATGAAACGATTTGGTCTCGTCCTGGCGTTGGCATTGGCGCTCGGAGCGGGCGCCGCCCACGCGGCTACGGGCAAGCGTGTCAACGTCACCGGCGAGGTGATCGATTCGTGGTGCTACATCACCGAGATCATGTTCGCCAAGGGTACCGCGCATCACCAGTGCGCTGTCTGGTGCGCCGCCGGTGGCATCCCGGTCGGTATTCTGGCCGACGACGGACAGGTCTACATGGTGCTCAAGATGGGGGCCGATAGCACCAGCGTGGCCAATCCCGCGATCATGCGCATCCAGACCCATCGCGTCACCGTCGACGGCGACCTCTACCGCCGCGACGGCATCAACTACCTTCTTGTCAGCCGTGTCGTGAACGATGCGGGGATCGTCAACCGGACCCACGACGACTACGGCATCCAACCGGGTGGGAACTAGGACCATGAGAATCGGAACATTGATCGCCGCCGTCGTCGCGTTCTACCTGGCCACGACGGGCGTCCGGGCGGCCGAGGAATGGGGTTTGCCGGACGAGAAGGTCGTCCGCTTCGAGGCCAAGGTTGTCGATATTGCCTGCGAGCTGACCGGCGATTGCCCGGCCGATTGCGGCGCCGGCAAGCGTCAGCTCGGCTTGATCGACACCAAGGGCAAGCTGATTTTGCCGCTCAAGAACGCGACCCTGTTCTCGGGCGCCTCGGCCGAGCTGATTGACTTCTGTGGCAAGCAGATTATCGCCGATGGGTTGTTCACCACGAACAACGGCTACAAAGTTTTCGCGCTCCAGTTCGTGCGCGTGGCGCCCGCCGGAAAGTGGCGCCGGGCCAACCGGTTCCTGCCCAAATGGGCCAAGGAGAACGGCCTTCCCGCCAACAGCAAGAAGGTACGCCGGTGGTTCGCCAACGATCCACGTGTCAAAAAGCTGATCACGGAGCAGGGAGCGTTGGGCCTCGGCCCCGAAGCGGATCGCATGTATTTCGAGAAAAAGGGCCGGTGAGGCCGATGAAGCGGCCGCTGACAACCCTGTTCGTCCTCGCGCTTGTGTTGCCGATCGCTGGCGCGTCGCTCGCCCATGAAAACCACGTCCACGAACGCACGCCGCAGCGTGCCGCCGTCGTTCCCGCCGCGCCCGCCCGGCCCGCGACGCTCAGCTTCGACTTCGGCGGCCCGTTCTCGCTGGTGGATCACGAGGGCAGGCGCCGGACCGACAAGGATTTCCGCGGCCGCCACATGCTGGTTTTCTTCGGTTACGCCCAGTGCAAGTCGATCTGCCCGGTCGGGCTCGGCCGCATGGCACAGGCGCTCGACGAGATGGGCGAAGCGGGAGATCGCATCCAGCCGGTCTTCATCACCGTCGACCCCGCGAGCGATACGCCCGACGTCATTGCCCGGCACGTACGCGGGATCCATCCCCGGATGATCGGCCTGACCGGAACCAGGGACGAGCTCCGCGCCGCCGCCAAGGCCTACAATGTGGAGGTGAAGCTGCTCTCCAAGCCGGGCGACGGCGAGCCGATCTACGCCCATGGCTCGTTTATCTTCCTGATGAAGCCCGATGGTGGGTTCGCCACCCTGTTCCCGCCCATCATGGGCCCCGAGGCGATCGCTGCCTCGCTACGTCGATACGTCGCCCGAAACGTGGAATGACATCATGCTGATCCGATCGAAGCCCGGCTGGGAGATTCCCGAGTCGGCCGCGACGCCCGAGGCGCTGTTTCAAGGGCGGCGGAGATTCGTCAAAGCGCTTGCCGCCGGGCCCATCGTCCTCGGCGCGCCGGCCCTCCTTGGCGCCTGCGAGGACCTTTCCGCCGATATCAAGACCGAGCCCGACCCGTCGGCTCACCTCTACCCGGTGACGCGAAACGAGCGTTATGTCCTCGACCGGCCGGTCACGTCCGAGGACCTGGTCACGACCTACAACAACTACTACGAGTTCGGCTCCTCGAAGCAGATCGCCAAGAAGGCGCAGGCGCTGCCGCTCAGACCGTGGCTCGTGGCGATCGACGGCATGGTCGACAAGCCGTTCGAGATTGGCATCGACGATCTATTGAAAAAAATGCCGCTGGAAGAGCGCCTCTACCGTCACCGCTGCGTCGAGGCGTGGTCGATGGCGGTGCCGTGGAGCGGATTTCCGTTCAAGGCGCTGCTCGAATTGGCCAAGCCGCTGGCCTCGGCCAAGTACGTCGTGATGAAGAGTTTTGAAAATTCCGAGGCCGCCGCCGGCCAGCGCTCGTCGTGGTATCCGTGGCCCTATGTCGAGGGGCTGAGCATCGCCGAGGCGGCCAACGAGCTCGCGTTCCTGGTGACCGGCGCATACGGCAAGCCAATGCTCAAGCAGAACGGCGCGCCGCTTCGCCTCGCGGTGCCGTGGAAGTACGGCTTCAAGTCGACCAAGGGCATCGTCCGGTTCACGTTCTCGGACAAGCGACCGAAAACCTTCTGGGAAGAGGTCCAGGGCCGGGAATACGGTTTTTGGGCCAACGTCAATCCGGAGGTCGCGCACCCGCGCTGGAGCCAGGCCACGGAGCGCGTCCTTGGCACGCCGGGTCGTGTGCCGACGCGGCTTTACAACGGCTATGGCGAGTTCGTGGCCGGGCTCTACGAAGGGATGAGCCGCGAGCGGCTGTTCATGTAGCGCCCGATCTGCGTCGCGTCTCGCGGCGCGTCTCGCGGCGCGCGATGTAAAGCGAGGCGGCGATGATGACCAGCGTTCCGACGCCCGACCAGGCATCGGGTATCTCGTCGAACACCACGAAGCCGAGCAGCGCCGACAACGGCAGGCGAACGAAGTCGAACGGGGCGACGGCGCCGACTTCGCCCGCGTCATAGGCGCGCGCGAGGAAATTCTGCCCCGCGACGCCCAGCAACCCGGAACCGACGAGCCAGCCGAACTGGGCCGCGTTCGGCGTCTCCCACGTGAGTGCCGCGGGTGGCGCCAGAAGCAGCGTGCCGAACAAGAAGAAATAGAACACGATCCGCGTCGGCGGCTCGCTCGACGACAGCGATTTCATCGATACCATTGCGGCCGCGGTGAACAGCGCGCTGAGCAGCGCGATCAACATGGCGGGATCGACCCCGCCCTGCGGCTTGACGATCATGACGACGCCGAGGAACCCGATGATCGTCGCCACGATCCGGTAGCGGCGGATGACCTCGCCAAGCAGCAGCGCCGAGATCAGGATCGACCAGAACGGCGCCGTGAACGACAGCACCATGGCGTCGGACAACAGAAGCTTGCTGAGCGCGTAGACCACGCAGGCGAAGGACGCCATGCCGAAGAACGCGCGCAGGAAGTGGAGCCCGATGCGCCGTGTCGCCACGCCAGCGAAGCCGACACGAACCAGCCACGGCGTCAACATGACCAGCGCGACCGCCGTTCGCATCAGAACGACGACCCAGAACGGCAGCTCGTTCGCCATCTGCTTGAGAATTACGAACATACCGGTCAACGCGGCAACCGCGAGCAGCATCCAGAGGACACCCCGAACGTTGTCGTGCTTGGGCCGATAGGCAGTTGGCGTCATCGCGGCCGGGGTCGCGTCACGACAGCTCCGCTTGTGCGGTCTGTTCGATCCAACGGACGAGGTCGGTGTGATCCTGCCCGGGCCCGAGATTGAGCCCGGCGGTCGCCCAGATCTCGCGCGCTTGCGCGGCGAACGGCACTGGGGTCCAGGTCTCGCGCGCGAGGTCGAGGGCGATGTCGAGATCCTTGACCATGAGATCGAGCGCGAAGCCCGAATCGAATGTGCGCGAGAACACCCGCTGCTTGAACTTGTTCTGGGTCGCGTGGTTCATGCCGGTGGACGCGTTGATCACGTCGACCACCACGTCGAGGTCGAGGCCGAATCGTTTGCCGATCAGCAGCGCCTCTGCGCCGGCGAGCAGGCCGATCGCGTTCAGCAAATTGTTGAGTGCCTTGATCGCGTGTCCCGATCCGACCTCGCCGGTGCGGAAGATCGCGCCCCCCATTGCCTCGAGCGCGGGCTGGCAGCGGTCGATGACGGCATGGTCGCCGCCGACGATCAGGGTCAGGGTGCCGTCGACCGCCTTGGCGCGCCCGCCCGACACCGGCGCATCGATCATGGCGATGCCGCACCCGGCGAGATCGGCCGCGAGCGCCTGGGTGCCGGACGGCTCGGACGACGACATGTCGATCAGCACGCCGCCATCCGCGAACCCGTCGGCGAGGCCGTCAGCGCCGAGCGCCACCGCGCGCACGTCGGCTCCGGTCGGCAGCATGGTGACGACAATTTCGGCGGCCTCGGCGACGTCCTTCGGCGTAAGCGCCACGGTCGCACCGATTTCGGCGGCGAACGCGTCCGCCGCCGCCCTATCGACGTCGTTGACCACCAACGGAAAACCCGCCGTGTCGAGGCACCGCGCCATCGGCTGCCCCATGGTCCCGACGCCGATGAATCCGATTGTTTGGCTGGCCATGATCCGATCCTCGTGATTCGACTTTCGCCCGCACAGATACACGGTGAAGGAGCGAAGACAACGAAAATCCGATCGGTCTGGCCGCCGCCTAATCTCTCGCCAACCGCGCTCGGTTCAGAGCTAGTTGAGGAAAAGCTCTATCGGGACTATTGAATGTTCCGATACTTGCAATCCGGCCCCGGATCTTGTTCGTCACCGTGACCCGCATCGGCGATGCGCCGTATCGCGGGCCCATAGAGGCCGGGAGATCGCCGATCGGCAAACGAAAGAAGCGGGATGATCTACGAAGAGCGGACCTACACCATCGTCACCGGCCGAATCGATGAATACATGAAGAACTACGAGGAGCTCGGCCTGCCGGCGCAGCTCGAGGTGCTGGGCACCCTCATCGGGTTCTTCCGGACCGAGATCGGCGGACTCAACAAAGTCGTCCACATCTGGGGCTACGACAACCTGGACGACCGGCTCGAGAAACGCGAGAAGCTCGCCAACCACCCCGATTGGCCGCGTTATCTCGACGCCAACCTGGCGCTGATCGTCGATCAGGAGAACCTGCTTCTGATCCCAGCCTCGTTCTCGCCGCTGAAGTAGTGTCCGTTTGGTTCGCACCGGCCCGCTCCCCCACCCGGCCACCCCAATCGTACGATCCCGTGGGTGGCCGGGTGGGGGAGCGGGCCGGTGCGAACGGAAATCGCCTCAGGCGGCCAGCGCCTCGTCCGCCGGCACGTGATCGCGGTCTTGCGCCTCGGCGACCGCCGCGTAGGTCAGACTGCCGTGATAGGTATTGAGTCCGGCCAGCAGGTGCGGATTGGACCGCATCGCCTCCAGATAACCGAGCTCGGCGATTTGGGCGACGAACGGCAGCGTCGCGTTGTTGAGCGCAAAGGTCGACGTCCTGGCGACCGCGCCCGGCATATTGCCGACGCAATAATGCACCACGTCGTCGACCACGTAGGTCGGGTCCGAATGGGTCGTCGCCCGGCTGGTTTCGGTACAACCGCCCTGGTCGATGGCGACGTCGGCGATCACCGAGCCGCGCCGCATGCGCGACACCATGTCGCGCGTAACCAGCTTGGGCGCCTCGGCGCCCGGCAGCAGTACCGCGCCGATCACCAGATCGGCGTCCATCAACTCGCTCTCGATCGTGTCGGCGGTCGAATAGAGCGTAGTGATCTGGCTCTGGAACTGAAAGTCGAGCTCGGCGAGACGCCGGAGCGAGAGATCGATCACGGTCACGCTGGCGCCGAGGCCCTTGGCAACGAACACCGAATTGGTGCCGACCACGCCGCCGCCGAGGACGACGACCTTGCCGGGGTGGACGCCTGGCACGCCGCCGAGCAGCATGCCGCGGCCGCCATGGGCGATTTCCAGGCAGCTCGCGCCGGCCTGCACCGCCATGCGTCCGGCGACCTCGCTCATCGGCGCCAGCAGCGGCAGCCCGCCATAGGCATCGGTCACCGTCTCGTAGGCGATGGCGACGCAGCCCGATTTCATCAGCGCCTCGGTCTGCGCCGGGTCGGGCGCGAGATGCAGGTACGTGAAGAGGATCTGGTCCTCGCGCAGCAGCCCGAATTCGGACGGCTGGGGCTCCTTGACCTTGACGATCATGTCGGCCCGGGCGAACACCTCGCTCGCGTCGCCGGCGATCGAAGCACCGGCGGCGGCGAAATCGGTGTCGTCGATACCGATTGTGTGGGCGGCGTTGGTCTCGACCAGGACGGCATGGCCGCGCTGGACCAGCTCACGCACCGTGCCGGGCGTCAGGCCGATGCGGTTCTCTTCGATCTTAATTTCTTTGGGCACACCGATTAACATGGCACTTCACGTCCTTCGGATGGCGAGTAATGGGGCGACCCGCGCCGACGGCGTTTCCGACGCCGGGGCCGGCGGTCCGTGCCCAAAGATAGTGCTCCCGGACGGAGTCGACAAGGAGTGGCACGCATGCGGGCAATCGTGGCTGAGAAACTGGGGCCGCCTGAGGATCTGGCGATCACCGAGCTGGCGGCTCCCGAGCCCGGCCCCGGCGAGATCGCGGTCGATCTCAAGGCAGCGGCCGTCAACTTCGCCGATCTGCTGGTTGTCGAGGGCAAGTACCAGGTTCGCCCGCCGCTGCCGTTCATTCCGGGCAAGGAAGCGGCCGGCGTTGTCCGAGCGCTTGGAGACAGTGTTGACGGCGTCGCGGTCGGCGATCGGGTGATGGTGCAGGTCGAGCACGGCGCCTTCGCCGAACGCGTCGTCGCGCCGGCGAGCCATTGCTTTCTAATCCCCGAGCGTATGGCGTTCGACGAAGCGGCGGCCATCGGCATCGCCTATCAGACCGCCTACCTTGCGCTGGTCGATCGCGCCGCCGTCGCCGCCGGCGAGACGGTTCTGGTGACCGCGGCGTCCGGCAGCGTCGGCGTCGCGGCCGTCCAGCTCGCCAAGGCCATGGGCTGCACTGTCATCGCCGGTCTCACCAGCATGTCGAAGGCCGAGTTCGTGCGCGAGAACGGCGCCGATCACGTGATCGATTTGGGCGGCGAGGACATCCGTGATTCGCTCCGCGAGCAAGTCGAGGCATGCGTCGGCGGTGGGGGTGTCGACGTCGTCATCGAGTTGGTCGGCGGCGACGTGTTCAACGGTGCAATCCGGACACTCGCTTGGTGCGGGCGCTTGGTCGTGGTCGGTTTCACCGGCGGCGACATACCGGTGCTCAAGACCAACTACGCGCTGATCAAGAACATCACCGTTACCGGGGTCGATCGGTTCAGCTACCTGAGCCACGATCCCGACGCGATCCGGCGCGCCCAGGCGGAGATCTTCCGGCTGTTCGTCGACGGCCGGATCCACGTTACCGTTCAGGCGAGGTTTCCGCTCGAACGGGTGGCCGAGGCCTTCGCCATCATCCGCGACCGCCGGATCCGGGGAAAGGTCGTCCTGGTCATGCCGGACGGCGATTGACGGCGCGGCCGACGGAACCCGGCGTGTTCAGTCGTTCGGTTCGGTGGTATGGGAAATCTGAAACGGATTAGCGATTTCGATGGTCTCGGAGAACGCGATGGCCTGCGACCCGACACGGATCACGAGGGCGATATTGTCGCCGAACTGCTGCACCGTCTTGTGGGACTGGCGCGGGATGGGGATGCCTTTTTCCATGCAATGGGAAATCAGCGCCGCGGCCACCGTCGAGGCCGCGATTTCGGCGACCTCGGCCTTGCTTTCTCCGTCCCTCAGGAAGGCGAGCAGCACGGCGACGCGCTTTTGCGCGTCGACGCTGCACGCAGTTACCCGCCCGTCGGGGATACCGTCGCCATGGCTTTCCCGATAGGCCGTTATCGCGGCGTTTAGCTCATTCTTGCCGAACACGATTTGCCGATGTTCACTAGGCAAACCAAACCTCGTAAGCAACTGACTTACAAGCGAAACTGGCGGCTAGACGTGAAAGTTTGGTTAATGAATCGGAAATGCGCGCCTGGATCAGGCGGGAGGCTTCCACTCGGTGATGATGTCGCCGATCTCGGGCCGCCTGCGTTCCTCGGGCGGCTCGGCGGCGGTGCCGATATAGATGAAGCCCGCGATGCGCTCGTTATCGCCGACGCCGAGCGCGTCGGCGACGTCGGAATTGTAGGCTGGCCACTCGGTGATCCATTGCGCGGCGAAGCCGATGGCGTGCGCGGCATTGAGCATGTTCATGCAGGCAGCGCCGCTTGACAGCGTCTGCTCCCACTCCGGGATCTTGTGCTCGGGCGTGATGCGCGAGGTTACGGTGACGACCACCGGCGCGCGCTGGAAGCGTTCCTTCTCGACCTCGATCAGCTCATCGAACGCGTCCGGGTTTTCCTTTTGATATGCCGCGCCCAGGATTTCACCGAACTCGGCCCTGGCATCGCCCTTGAGGATGATGAACCGCCATGGGCCGAGCTTGCCGTGATCCGGAACCCTATGGGCGGCGCGAAGGATCATGTCGAGCTGTTCGTCGCTCGGTCCCGGCTCGACCATGTTGCGCGCCGTCACCGAGCGGCGGGTGAGCAGGAAATCGATGATCTCGGTCATGTCTGCCTCGCGATTGGATTACTGGCCCTGGTGTCGTACGAAACTACGAAAATACTATGACGGCAGCCATGCTGTCAGCCCTCGTCGCGGGCATCGGCGCGATCGCGTTCGAGCTGGCGCAACGCGCCGCGCTGGATCTTACCCGTCGCGGTAAGCGGCAGCTCGTCGACGAACTCGATCGCGCGCGGATACTTGAACGCCGAGATCTCGGATTTGACGAAGTCCTGGAGCTCGGAGACGATGCCGTCTGTTGAATCGGCCGTGTCCGCCGGCACCACGAACGCCTTGACGATCTGGCCGCGCGCGGTGTCGGGCGAGCCGACCACGGCGCATTCGCGCACCTTGGGATGCTCCAGCAACACCGCCTCGACCTCTAGGCCGGAGACGTTGTAGCCACCTGTCAGGATCATGTCGTCGGTCCTGGCCTCGTAGTAGATGTAGCCGTCCTCATCGGTGCGGCACAGATCGCCGGACAGGTTCCAGCCATCCCGGATATAGCTCCTCTGGCGCTCGATGTCGTCGAGATAGCGGCAGCCGTTGGGACCTTTGATGATGATCTGGCCGATCTCGCCCGGCGCGACGTCGTTGAAATCATCGTCGACGACACGAATTCGGAACCCTGGAATCGCCTTGCCGATGGCGCCCGGCCGAATGTCGTCGCCGGCGGCGGAGATGAAGATGTGCAGCAGCTCCGAGATGCCGAAGCCGTTGATCATGCGAACGCCGGTGATGTCGTGCCACTCGCGGAACGTCGCCGGCGCCAGCGGCTCGCCCCCGGCGACGCAGACGCGAAGGCTCGACAGGTCGTAGTCCCGGGCCTTCTCGAGCATCAGCTTGTAGCCCGACGGCGTCGAGAAACAGACATTGGCGCGGTATTTCTCGATGGTTTGCAGCAAGATTTCGGGGGTCGCGCGCTCGACGATCACCGAGGCACCGCCGAACCGCGGCGTATCCACCATGTAGGCGCAGAGGCCATAGAGAAAAGCGATCTGGGGGCTGCCGCAAACGATATCGCCGGGCCGGATGCCAACCACGTGGCCAATGAAGCAATCGGCGGCGGCAAGCAGGTCGCGGTGGAAATGGATGGTCCCCTTGGGCGTTCCCGTCGAGCCCGAGGTGAAGCCGATGATGGCGGCGTCCTCGGCCGAGGTATCGACGTTGGCAAACGTCGCCGGGCGCGACGCCATAAGGCGCTCGAGCCCGTCATCGGCGCCACTGCCGAAATAGACGATGCGATCGAGGTCGGGGGCCGATCGCTTGGCCGCCTCGATGTCGTCGGCCAGCGCGATTTCGGAAATCGCGAACCGCACCTTCGCTTTGCCGATCATGTAGACCAGCTCGCGCTCGCGCAGCACCGGCATGGTCGAAATTGCGACGCCGCCCGCCTTGAGCACCGCGAACCAGGCAGCGATCAGCATGGGATGGTTGGCCGAGCGCAGCAGGACGCGATTGCCGGGAACCAACCCGAGCTCATCGACCAGCACGCCGGCGATGCGATTTGCGCGGGCCAGCAGATCGCCGTATGTCCAGACCTCGTCGCGCCAATAAAGAACTGGCTTGGCGGCGAAGCCGTCGGCCACCTTGTTGTCGAGCAGCTCGACGGCGGCGTTGAGGCGCGCCGGATAGGCCGCGAGCTCGGGCAGCACAGAATAGTCCATCTCGGGCCACAGCTCGCGCGGCGCCAGGTTGTCGCGGATATAGGTGTCGAGGTGGGCTGTTGGTTCGGTCATGGGCGCCGGACCTTATCGCCGGAAGCAGGTCGCGCCAAGAGTCTTGCCAGCGAATTCATAGCGATCCACGCTCCGGTACGTCCCCAAGGAACGAGTTGGCCGCTCGCGGGCCGTTCCTGATATCATCACCGCAGTACCGGAACCGGGGGGTCCCATGTCCGAGCATGATCTGATCCTGCACAACGGCCGCGTGATCACCCTCGATTGGGCATCACGCGACACCGAGGCGGTCGCGGTCCGGGCGGGCCGAATCTCGGCAGTAGGTGATTCCGCCGAGGTGCTCGCGGGGCGCGGCCACGCGACACGCGTGATCGACCTCGACGGCAAGACGGCATGCCCCGGCTTCTACGACGCCCACGCCCACATGGACCGCGAGGGCCTCAAGTTGCGCGGCGGCTTTTCGCTCGCCGGCCGGCACTCGGTCGCGGCCATCGTCGATGGCGTCGCCCAGGCGGTCGCGCGCACGCCGGCCGGCGAATGGGTCGTCTGCATGCCGATGGGAACACCCAAGCTGAGCTATATCAGCCGGCCCGACCAGCTCGAAGAGGGCCGTTTCCCGACCCGCCACGACCTCGACCGGGTCTCGCCCGACCATCCGGTCTATATTCGCGTGCCGTGGGGCTGGTGGGTGCACCGGCCGTTCGTCTGCGTCGCCAACTCGGCCGCGCTCCAGCGCGCCGGCATCACCCGTGACACCGAGGCGCCCTACAACGTCGAGATCTTGACCGACGACGAGGGCGAACCGTCGGGCGTCTTTCTCGACCGGTCCTATGCGCCGGTGGTCGAATACACGCTGTTCCGCGCCGTCCCCCGAATTACCTTCGAGGACCGCATCGCCGGCTGCCGTCTCGGCGCCGCGGCCTACAGCGCCGCCGGCACCACCAGCATCTACGAGGGCCACGGGCTGACGCCGGCGATCATCGAGGCCTACCGCCGGGTTCGCGAGGATGGCGACCTCTCGGTTCGGGTCCACACGCCGCTCAGCATGCCTGGTGCCTCGGTCGACGACCGCCGGATGGCCGGTATTCTCGATGAGTGGGCTGGCCGGCTCTCGGGAACCGGCCACGGCGACGACATGTACCGAATCGAAGGCGTTTGCGTCGACGTCGCCAACGATCAGGCGGCCGCGATCATCGGCGAGGATTACCCCTACGAGGCCTGGGCCGGGCATTTCTATCACTCGCTCAGCCACGAACGCTTCGTTGAGATCGGTATCCACGCGGCGCGTCACGGCATCCGGCTCAACTGCCTGATTTGCTATGACCTGGAGCGCGTGCTACGCGCCTACGAGGCGATCGACAAGGCGGTGTCGATCCACGACCAGCGCTGGGTGATGATCCACGTCATCGAGGCCAACGACGACCAGATCCAACGCATGAAGAAGCTCGGCGTAATCGCGACGATCACGCCCAACTTCATGTATATGGCGTCCGACCGCTTCAACCTGCATGAGATTGGCGAGAACGCGATGCCGATTCACAAGCTGCTGGATGCCGGGGTGCCGGTCGCGCTGTCGTCCGACAACGTGCCGTATTCCATGCTGTGGACCATGTGGGAGGCGCTTGCCCGGTGGGATGCCGATTCGGAGCGCCGCATCGGCGACAGCCATCTGACGCGCGAGGAAGCGTTGCGGCTGATCACCCAGACCGGACCGATGCTGACCTGGGAAGAGGAGCGCAAGGGAACGCTCGAGATCGGCAAGCTCGGCGATATCGTGGTTCTCGACGACGACCCGCTGGAGTGCGAGGAGGATCGCATCAAGGACATCGGCGTCGTCCACACTTTTGTTGGTGGCCGCGAGGTGTACGGGCCGGGCAGCGACGATCCGGGGCCGATCGACGGTGTGGCGCTCGACTAGGGGATCGCCGGGATCACGGTATGGAATTTCCCGGCTTCAAAAATTTTTGAGAACGGAACACCATGACTTCAGAAGCTCTCTCCCAACTCGCATCCGGCGGCACGTTGCGCGCGGCGATCAACATGGCGAACTCGCTGCTGGTCACGGGCGAGACGGCCGACGGTGATCCCGACGGCGTCGCACCCGACATGGCCCGCGCCATCGCCGAGCGTCTGGGCGTCGGAGTTTCCTTCGTGCCGTTTCCGACGCCGGGCAAGCTCGCCGATGCGGTCGACGGCAACGTCTGGGACATCGGCATGATCGGCGCCGAGCCCAAGCGCGCCGAGACCATCGCGTTCACCGCCGCCTATGTCGAGATAGAAGCGACCTACCTGGTGCCCGAGGGCTCTCCGTTGACCACGGTCGAGGACGTCGACCGCGACGGCGTGCGCATCGCGATATCGGGGAGAAGCGCCTACGACCTCTTCCTGACCCGCAATCTCGAACATGCCGAGCTAGTCCGCGCCCAGGGCGTGAGCGGCGCGGCCGAGCTATTCGTTGCCGAAAAGCTCGACGCCCTGGCCGGGCTGCGGCCGGCGCTGATCTTGGAGGCGGATAAGCTCGCCGGCGCCAGGGTGCTCGACGGGCGCTTCACCGCCATTCAGCAGGCGGTCGGCACCAGCCGAGGCAATGACGCCGGTGCTGCCTTCTTGCGCGAATTCGTCGAGGAGGCCAAGGCGAGCGGGCTTGTCAGTCGTCTGATCGAGCGTCACGGCGTCGCTGGCCGTCTCACGGTGGCGCCGCCGGCGTAGGTCGCCGAGGTCGGACCGTCGCACCTGAAAATGAGAAGACGGCGGTCCGGAGACCGCCGCTTCCCGCAGTTACAATACTGAGAGAGAGAACTCAGTGGTTAGGCGGCTCGCCGCCGACGATAGAGGCCGAGGCCGACGAGACCGACACCAAAGATCGCGAGCGTGCCGGGCTCTGGGATCCAGCGCACGATCAGTTTGGGACGATACGAGATAATGGTGTTCTCGCTGGTCGCGAATTCGACGCTATCGGTGCCCGTGGGGGTGAATCCCCAGCCGTAGTTGGACTCGCCGTCGAGCCAGTCCTGCAGCTCCATCGTGACGTCGATGTCGATCTTTTCGCCACTATCATCGAGTAACGAACCCGAAGTCGGGCGTCCCTCGAGGGTTTGCAGGTACGTGGCGTCGCCACCATCGATTCCGTCTCCGCCGAAACTGTTGTTCCATTTCGCGGTGTTCTGGTTCCAATCCGTGTTCATCTTCCACATGAGCACGTCGTTGCCGCCGCTGTCTAGAAACAGCCTCAGCGTCGCCTTGTGAATGATTTCTCCAGGCGGAACCTGCCACAGACCGAGGCCGAAAATGTTGTCGAAACGGAGCAAGCCGTGCTGCTCTTTGTCAGAGTCTATGTCGACATCGAAGATAGGCTTGTCGCCGTAATTCTTGTCCGCCTTTCTTTCTTTCAGCTCGGTATCTTGGGTTCCAAAATAGCCGTCAACTCCATGTTGGAACATGACGTTGGCGCTGGCAAGGCCGGGCGAAAATCCGACCAGGCCGGCAACAACTAATGCCAGCATTCGGGTTGAAGTCATCGATAATCTCCTTGTGGTCAATTCTTCTTGTTTCTTCGCCAAGGCTGGAACAACCATCCTCGGAAAGCTCTATAGGACCTGCAATGCAATTCTCATGCCAGGCCGGTTAAATTAAGGAATATTAATGGGTTAACTTCGGCTTATCAGGTCTATGGTTGTTCAGGTGTAAAAATTTTCGACGCAGGAAATGGTTAACGTCGGAATTATTAAGCGGTCCGGGTTGAAGCAATGAGCACGATGCCGCGAGGCGTGGCGATCGGTGTTTAACACTACGAAACCCGGGTGTAATCGATTGCCGCAGGTCGGAGAGAGAGGCGCCATGCGGAAGATTTTCGGCGCCTAGTGTTCTGTCTCTAACGGAAGGATTCCCTTTGGCTCGTGGATGTGCGAGTCATGAGGGATGAGGAATGGATCATGCGTCTGGCTGTCTCCCAAGGATCGGGCGCGGCTGGAAGGCTGGGTGGCGGGCCGCAACAC
>PVBE012052585.1_pt1 | contig 18183 bp, 13 predicted proteins | sample 1631181 | NCBI WGS metagenome assembly PVBE01 (sample SAMN08397723, study PRJNA350692) | Marine metagenome, whole genome shotgun sequencing project. | isolation source: water | place: Pacific Ocean | collected 2012-04
AGTGCTTCGCTACCAGTATCCCGCTGCCAGTCGCCAATGTCATCCCCACAAAGTAGGTCTGAACTATTTCAATTATTTCCCCAACACCGTTGCCTTTAATCGGAGAAAGAACACTTGTCCCCAGCTTTTCCGGGGTGTCCTGCAACATCGAAAGTTCATTCGCATATTGATCCAGTTCATCGGAACTCAGCACATACTCTGCACGAAAAATCGTCGCATAGAGTTCCACTGGCAATGATATGCCGCTGGCTTTTAGCTGTTGGCTCCACTGAAGGAGCATGATGGCTTTTTGCTTGACGCTCTCTGCGGTTAGACCACTTTCGCGATAGTAGTCTTCACGGGGACCTGCCGTAACGTCACAGGACAATAATAAACATACAAGGAAAGGGAGAGTTTTAGGCTTGACGACAAGGTTCACCTGCAGCTGGTCAAATTTTGGCGCGAATGAAGGCCATTAGTGCATGAGTAGACACGTCCCCGGTTTTACCAAGTTCTTCATTGATTGACTGGGTGGTTTTCTCATTGCCAGGAATCATGATAGCTTCAATATCAGCAGTGCTGAGTTTCTTGGCGAAACCCATCGCCTGGAGCTTGGTTTCTTCATCCTGAGCAACGTAAATGATTGCAAAGGAAAGAATACTTTTTCCACTTGATACATGATGAATGGGTGATGATTGTTTCCAGACTTCCTCGTCATTACCGAAAATCAATTGATGTTGACGTCGCTCAACAAAACTCCCGAGTTCAATCATCAATCGATTAATATCAAAACTGGCCGTATCGATTGCAACAACGCTAGTGATATCTCTGAGAGACAGCCCTGCCGCTTTCAGGTAGTTCGGATTGGTTGCAACCAGCGAAACCAGGTGTGCTCCTGCAGCATGCCCCATAAGGATGATTTTGCCCGCATCCAGGCCGTAGGTCTCAGCATTATTCTTGATCCATACAACCACAGAAGCTACGTCCTCCGCCTGGTCAAAAATTCTGTAATCCCAGCGCAAACGGTAGTTCATACTAACTACGGCGATACCCTGAGAGAGAAAATAATCGGGTTTCCTATGTATTTCAGCCTTGTCGCCGAAGGCCCATCCACCGCCATGAACATAGATAATCACGGGGAGTTTCTGCTGTTTATTCTGCCAATAGACGTCCAGGGACTGTAAATTGCGATCAGCCACAGTCTCATCACCATAGTAGATATCGCGGGTAATTTCGAAGGGAGGCGCTTCCTGCTCAGCGGAAGCAAAAGCTGCTATAGAAAGAAGGCACGCCAGCCTACGGATCGTTCGTAGTTGACGTCTAATCAAGATCAATTCACTGTGGAAGCTTGGATAGTTCAACATTCAATCCAGTCCGCCCGTTCATTTTTCGTGTCATGTCGTATTGGCCGTCATGTCCTGCTACTTCATATCCTGCTACGTTATATCCTGTGAAAGGTAGCTTCAGGTAGTCACATCATGTGCAGATTTGGAAGAAAATTCAAGGCTTGACCCCCAAATGGCTCCTATCCTCCAATCAGTTTCATAACGGTTGTTTCACCCTGAAAAGATTCTTTCTTGTCCCCCAGGGCATTCATTAATATACCCTGCAGCCCTGGCAGCATCTGATACGGGGGCAGTTTAAGCAAATCGCCAATATATTGTCGACGGGAACTACTCAGACACCCATATAGATATCCATCGGAAGATAGTCGCAACCTTGTACAGGAGTGACAAAATGGTTCACTTTCATTGGCAATAATACCGAAAACCCCCTGACCTGGGATTCTGAAGCGGGCTGCGGTCGAATCATAGGGGGCATTGGTGCGTTCAAACTCATAGCGGGTGCCAATTGTATCAAGCAGTGATGCCATAGGTAGAAATTCGGCCTGGAAGCTATTGCTGTGCAACATGTGTCCCATTCGCATTAGCTCAATGAACCGGAGTTCAATTCCCCTTTCAAGGCAGTACTCGAGCATGGGGATAATATCACCGCCATTCTGGTTACGTAGTGGCACCATGTTGATTTTAAGCTTGATGCCAAGAGCCAACATGGCATCGATTCCTGCTAACACGGTATTGAGGTTCCCCCCACGAGCCAACTGCTTAAAACGCAGTGGGTTGAGCGAATCAAGGCTGATATTCAGCCGACTTATGCCGGACTCCCTGATAACCGCACTTTTTTTCAGCAGTAGCTGACCATTAGTGGTAAGACTCACATCATCAAGGGGCAATTGCATTACGCCCAGCAGGAACTCATCAAATTTTGCTGAAACCAGCGGTTCCCCACCGGTAATACGTAGTTTGTCTATCCCTGCGGCCTGCTGCAGACAAGTCACCGCCTTTATTAGATCAGGGCTAGATATTTCATTCTGCGCTTTCATCAGCCTTTTTCCATCGGGCACGCAATAGGTACAGGCAAAGTTACAGGCGGCCGTCAGGCTAACCCTCAGGTTGCGAAAGCGTCTTCCAAGCTTGTCTACAATCATAAATCGAATCCTAGAACTAAAAATTATCGCACGTAATGAGTTTATTAAAAAGATTAGGTGAGAACCTCGCTACCTCCTTCCTTCCTCAAGTTGTTAAACTAACGGCTTCACCCCACAAGGTTAAGTGTTGACGTGTTCGATTTCATCAGCAAACCCTTAATAAATTGGCTCAATTCCGAGAGGTCCGCCAGGAAATACCCCCTAAGCGACTATGAGCGTATTTGTTATGAACTGAAACCCTGCGACGTGGTGCTGATTGAAGGCAGGACGAGGGTAAGTGATGTCATTGGCTGGATCACACAGAGCCCCTGGACACATGCGGCGCTATATATCGGCCGTATACATGATATTGAAGATAAAGAACTGAGTGAGATCATCAGTAATCACTACGATGGAGATGCCGCAGACCGCCTGGTAATCGAGAGTATCCTGGGTCGCGGTACCCTGGTACAAAGTCTGCAAGCGTATGAGTCTGAGCACATGCGGATATGCCGTCCTTCACGCTTGGCCCTGAAGGACAGTAAACAGGTCAGGCGATATGCGATCAGCCGCCTTGGGGTCGACTATGATATACGCCAGATTTTTGACCTCGCGCGCTTTCTTTTCCCCTGGTTCATCCTGCCACGGAGGTGGCGGTCCTCATTATTCGAGTCGAATACCGGGACATCCGCTCGAACCGTATGCTCTACCATGATCGCTGAAGCGTTCGCATATGTTCAGTTTCCAATTCTTCCTCTGGTCAAACAATCAGAGGAAGACAATGTGCAGCTTTTTAGACGCAACCCAAGATTGTGCACCCCAAGTGATTTTGACTATTCTCCCTACTTTGAAATCATCAAATACCCATTTGTTGATTTCAGGCATGATCAGGACTATCACATGCTGCCCTGGAATGGTTCAACAGAACTCTCTGACGAAGAAAATGATCTATACATTGACCCAAATATCAAGCCTGATGCCAGGGAAGTTGAGGAATCCATATCGGAAGCCGTGGAGAAAAGCAGGTCAGTTCCACTGGAAGGAGAATGGATACCAGCAGATGAAAAAAGAGAGGACCCCTAGCGCGGGCTTTTTAAGAATCGTCGGTGCTAGCTCAAGGCCTCAACAATCGTGGTGATAAAATTGTTCACCCAAAATACCTTATTGGAGCCCTTGACCAGGATTATGTCGCCCTCCTCGAGAAGCTCCGCCAGCTCCGCAAGGTCAATATCTACTGACGCGTCATAGTGGCCCCAAAAATTGTCACCCGGACTAATATTGGCGAACCCCTCACCTACTGTAATCACACCGTCAAGTTCTTTGCAGGAGTCAAGAATCGACTCGTGGTAACGGCCACTATCGGCTCCAAGTTCCAGCATCTCCCCTAGTACTGCAATTTTTCTTCCACCCCTGCGCTGGCGCAATGCATCCAGCGCATATTGCATACTAACGGGATTGGCGTTATAGCTATCATCGATGATGGAGAGCCCTGATAATTCCAGGAGGTTCCCTCGCCCGGCAGGCGTCTCCAGCGAAGCTATGACTTCACATGCCTGCTCGAGGTCAGCGCCCAGCGCATAGGCTGTACCCAGACAACCCAGGGCAGTCAGCACCCTGTGTACTCCCCCAACCGCGAGGTGAAAAGCATAATTCTTGCCGCCAATAGTGACCTGTACCTGGGTCTGACTAACCGCAGATGACAATTCAGCGGATACGGTAGCGGACTTGGAAAAACCAAAGGTTACCACCCTGCCCTGGTAAATCCCGTCAAGGTTTATACCTTCATGCAATACCAGTATACCTTCATCAGATAGTCCACTTGTGATGGAGAGCTTCTCCCTGCGAACGGCATCAAGGTCGTCGAAACTCTGCAGGTGTGCGGGGAGGACGTTGAGCAGCAACGTGACACTGGGCCGTACAAGCTCACTCAAGGGAGCAATTTCACCGGGGTTACTCATGCCGATTTCGAACACCCCATATTCGGCGTTCCTCGGCATGCGGGCCAGTGATAGCGGTACACCCCAATGGTTGTTGAAGCTTCCGGTGGATGCATGGGTTTGCGCCTCCTTCGACAGGATGCTTTCCAACCAGCTTCGCGCGGTCGTTTTCCCACTGCTGCCGGTTATCCCGACTACTTTTCCCTGCATACGCTCCCGGGCAGCTGCGCCAATCTGCCAGAGACCATCCAGAGTATTCTCCATTCTGATTTCCGGTAGCGAGCTGCTGGTGTCGCGCGAGACTAAAATCCCCGCCGCGCCTGCTGATTGCGCCTTTTGCACGAATTCATGGCCATCACGCGCTACCACAGAGGATGTACTGAACCTTGGGCCAGGGTTGCCAGACAAGGCGACGAACAGGTCACCTGGCTCGAGGGAGCGACTGTCAATGCTAATACCGGATACGTCCGGGCCGTTTGCCGCCACATCTATACCACAGGCTAGTAATAGTTCCTGCCATTGCCACAGGGCCATGCTATTGTTCTCCCCCATGAAACTCCTTCTTAGTGAGCCCTCAAGTTACCATGAAACTCTGAGACAGACGATATCGGACACCAAATGTGGAGCCTTGCCTCTTAAACCAAGACCCATCAATATTCATCCAGACTAACGCAGGAAATAAAAACTCTCCTATTTGACCTCGGCGGCGTACTGGTCGAACTCACAGGTATCAGAGGCATGATGTCATGGTCAGACCTCGACCAAGAAGAACTCCTACATCGCTGGATGCAGTCTGCCTCCGTAAGAAAGTTCGAGTCAGAAAATTGCAATGCGGCTGATTTTTGCAATGAAATCGTTGACGAGTTCTCTCTCTCCACCTCCCCGGACACCTTTCTTGAAGCATTCCGGGCATGGCCTGTGCCCTATTCCGGTGCCTGTGAGCTACTGGAGCAACTTTCTAAAAAATTCAGGATTGCCTGCCTCTCAAACACGAACCATCTGCACTGGGAACGATTTACCAACGAGCCCGAGTTACTGTCACACTTTCACGTCACCCTGCCTTCACACCTTACCGAAAAAATGAAACCGGACCAGGAGGTTTTCCACCATGCGCTTGATGTACTGGATACTCACCCTGAGACCATTTTATTCATGGACGATAGCCAGTTGAACATCGATGTAGCCCTGGAATTGGACATAAATGCAGATTTAACTCGATCCTTGTCCGGCGCCATCGAGAACCTGATTGCGAGAGACCTGGTTTCGAAAGACATGGTTGCGAGAGACCTACTAGCAAGCAGCAATCTGCCATAAGGCTTTCCTTTCTCATGGGGTTCATTATCGGACGATTCCCTGCTATGTTAGGATTTCCCGTTCGATGTTTCACCGGATTTTGATGTATGACCCGTCTTATTGGAAAAATGTGGCAAGCATTAACGGCAGCGAAGAATGCCCTTGGGAACATCCTGTTTGCGCTCCTCCTGATACTACTGACATTTTCAGTTTTTAGCACGGATAGCCCTGCTATTCCTGACTCAACTGCGCTAGTCCTCGACCCGACAGGGGTTATAGTTGACCAGAAGAGAGCTATTGATCCCGTCGGTGAGTTCTTGTCTGGATACGACGAGACGGAGGACCCTGAGACACTTCTTGGAGATATTCTCGAAGCTCTTGAGACCGCATCTACTGATGATCGAGTGAAATCGCTGGTGCTTGATTTGCGGCATCTAGAAGGAGCTTCGATGAGCAAATTAGAGGAAATTGGCTGGGCCATCGACAAGTTCAAGGCATCGGGAAAACCCGTTTTTGCATTCGCGCCAAATTATAGCCAGAGCCAGTATCTTATTGCTGTTCACGCCAGCAGAATCTACTTGGATCAACAGAGTTATCAAACATTCGGTGGGGTTTTTCTAACCGGGCTGAGCCTCTATCCAACATATTTCAAATCTGCTCTCACTAAACTGAAGGTAAATGTCCATGTTTTTAAGGCGGGCCTGTACAAGGGCGCTGTCGAGCCAGTCATACGCGACGACATGTCGGAAGCAGCAAAAGAGGCCAACATGGGTTTTATCGGCGTACTCTGGGCGCACTATCGCGACACGATCGTATCGCAAAGGGATATCACTCACCAATCATTTGAAAAATATACGAACAAGTATGACGAGCTCCTGGTGAGTGTTGATGATGACTCTGCACGGTTAGCAGTTGAACAGGGATTCGTCGATGCGCTTATTTCCGTATCTGACTGGCGCCAGGAAATGCAATCCATCACAGGGGTGTCTGGCAAGACATTTAATCAAATAACCTTCAGGGATTACCTGCTGGCAAGCAGGCCTCCACTTCCCGTCGTTAATCCTGCTTCCGAAAAAATTGCTGTCATCACAGCCATAGGTACGATTCTAGATGGCGATAAGCCGGCTGGAGAGATTGGTGGCGAATCCATTTCCAAGCTGATTCGCCAGGCAAGAGACGACAAACAGATTAAAGCGCTGGTGGTTAGAATAGACAGCCCCGGCGGTAGTTCATCGGCATCGGAACAAATCCGGAGCGAACTTGAGTTGACTCAGAAAAGCGGCAAACCAGTCATCATTTCAATGAGTGGCTATGCGGCCTCGGGTGGCTACTGGATTGCAAGTACCGCCAACAAGATATTTGCAGCTGACACTACCGTGACAGGTTCGATCGGTGTTTTTGCACTTTGGCCAACGTTTGAACAGAGCATCTCGGAATTGGGAATTAACTCTGATGGTGTTGGTACAACCAGCTTGAGGGGCGTATTTAACTCTCTTGAGGAGATTAATCCGGTCATGCAAAAAATACTTGAGCGGAAGGTTGATAGTACCTATAGAAAATTTCTGGGGCTGGTTGCCAGGGGGCGGGAAATGTCTATAGATGATGTAGGCAATATTGCCCAGGGCAGAGTCTGGGCAGGTAAGACAGCAGTTGAACTGGGCCTGGTGGATGCTATCGGCAGTCTGGACGACGCGATTCAATCCGCAGCATTATTGGCTGACCTGCAGGTGTATAATGTTGTTTACTTGGAAAAGGAATTGTCCCCGAAGGATCGATTGTTGCAGCAAATCCTTAGTTCGTCGCTCAAAATGGTCCGAGCGGCCACAGGTGGTTTCTCCAGTCACTGGCAAATGCTGGGAGAGGTCCCACGGGAAATCTCAGATCTCCTGCATGTTGGCCGATCGCCAGCAATCTACCTTCAATGCCTTCATTGCAGGGTCAACTGAACCGCTTGTTGACAACCCGAGAAATAAAGAGGATATATCATGAATAGGACAGCAGAAACTTTAGGCATAGTCTCCCTCTGTTTCATCTTGAGCAGCTGCGGCGGAAGTGATGAGAAAGCAGCCACAGCAGTCGCGCCCCCCACAGAAACTGTCGAGGCACCTGCGGCAAAGAAGGCTAACAACCCCCTGGCAAGCCAGCAGCAGCTCATCAGAGATGCAAAGGGGATACAGGGGATTCTGGACAAGGACGCGGAAGAGAAAAAGAAAGCGCTACAAAAAGCCAACTAGCCTGAATCTCGCTGCTATCCGCTGCGTAGCTAACGGCTATGGTAAACATCACGAAAGGTCTGATTCAAATCGCCTAATTCAATGCAACTTACGACAGCCGAAAAGAAAGAACCACATTGCTGTATCCAGGCTAATTATCCAACCCGACAGGTTTTCTCAACTGTTTTTGCTTACCATGACGTCGCTTATCATCCGTTCGCCGCTTTTTCTTAGCCTTTGACAGGCGCGTCTTCTGCCTGGCTTCCCTGACTACCTGCGCCTTCACAAGCAGACTCTCCAGGCGTTGCAGTGCATCCGCCCTGTTCTTTTCCTGGCTCCTGAACTGGCGCGCCTTTATGACAATGATGCCATCCGACGTTATTCTCTGATCCCTGAGTTTCAGCAACCCCGCTTTGACCTCGTCTGGTAGAGATGATTTCCCTATATCAAATCGCAGGTGAACCGCGGTAGCAACCTTGTTGACATTTTGTCCTCCCGGACCACTCGCACGAATGGCCGTAAGCTCGACCTCATGATCCGGAATCTCAGAAACGCCAATCATGTCTCAATGCCCGCTTGCCTGTGCCAAATCCAGCAGCTCACGAATCGCCACCGTAAATACAGCCTGGTCGTGTTGAGTAGACGCGGCCATCTCTGCCTGCAAGCCCATCCACCGGCTCACAAGAACATGATGATTGGATACCCACTGATCAATAATATGGAGTGGCGGCTTTCCCTTTGTCCCCTCGGACAAGACACCATGGGTAATTGCCAGTTGCTGCATATTCAGATCTCCCTGCATGGACTCACGAGCAAGAGCCTGCCAGTGATTCACTGTATTGAAATTATGCATCTGTTTGCTAAACCAATGGAGTTGTAACTTTTCACCTACTTCAAAATAGACGCGAGCAACCCTTTTCAAACTCTCGCCGGTGTGCTTGGAACAGTCAGCAATCCCCATCACCGCATAAAGATGATGTGCAGCTGCAGCAAATCCAGCCAGACCATCATCAACCCCCGCATCAACCAGTTCCTTTTTTCGCGCCTGCCATTCAGATAATGCCTCTCCCCTAAGCAACCCTTCCCAGTCCCTAAACAGTGTTTTCAGGGCAGCACCAAATACAGGCACTTCCTTCTCCAGGTTCAAGGCACGTCTGCGATTCCGGAGTAACCAGTGGGTAACACGGCGAATGAGCCGTACCAAATCGAGCATCATTGTGCGCTGAAGATCCGGCGAAATACTGTAATCCAACAAGCAAATCTGTTGCCAGCGTTGTTCGAGATTAAATATGTCCCGCGCACCAATGTAGGCTCGTGCAATGGTGTCACTATGTTCACCAGAAGATTCTTCCATCCGGCTGACAAAACTCATACCCATGTAGTTCACCATATTGTTGGCAATCTGGGTTGCGATCAGGTCAGGCCTCAGTCGGTGCCGCGTTAGTTCCTTCCGGTATTTCCTCACCAGACCCGCAGGGAAAGCAGTTTCGATTTCCTTACCCAGATAAGGATCTTTGAGTAGATCTGACGCTGCCAGGTCCTCCTTTAAACCAGCCTTTACATAGCTGGTCAACACAGACAGTTCTGGTGCAGTCAGATATTGCCCCTTTCCACGACGCTCCTGCAACTCTTCATCAGATGACAAGAATTCCAATTTGCGATTAAGCCTGTCCTGTTGCTCCAAGGTCGTAATAACACGCATGTACTCAGAGTTTCTCCGAGAAGCCTCGCTGTTCATTAGATTGATCACCTGCGCCTGCATGTAATTGTTCTCAAGCACCAGTTCACCTACTTGCTCAGTCATCTGTTTCAAATTTTCGTTTCGATTCTTGTGCGATAATTTCCCTTTTTCTAGCAATTGATTTAGCAAAATCTTGATATTGACCTCAATATCCGAGCAATTCACACCGCCGGCGTTGTCAATAAAATCGGTGAAACATTTGCCTCCATTCAGATTCAACTCGATTCTAGCCAGCTGGGTCACGCCAAGATTACCGCCCTCGCCTACGACTCGACACCGCAACTCGTCAGCATTAACCCTGAGCGCATCATTAGCTTTGTCACCTACATCCAGGTGTGATTCAAGGCTGCTTTTCACGTAGGTACCGATACCACCATTCCACAGAAGATCAACACGCGCCTTAAGCAGGACTGTAAGAAGTTGATTCGGAGTCAGACGACTCTCACTAATATCAAACCGCTGCTTCATTTGCGGAGAAATAGGAATAGATTTCGCGGATCTACTAAAAATACCACCTCCTGGGATATCAGTTTTGCGTTGTAGTCTTCCCAACTAGATCTAGGAAGTTTGAAAAGACGCTTCCGCTCCCTGTAGCTGGTTTTTGCTACAGGATCAGGATCAACAAAGATGTGTTGATGATTAAATGCCGCGATCAAGCAAATATGCTCTGACAGCAGCATGCCATTTCCGAAGACATCCCCTGACATATCACCAATGCCAACCACGGCAAAATCTGTATCCTGGATATTAAGGTCGAGTTCCCGAAAATGCTGTTGAACTGACTTCCATGCACCTTTGGCAGTAATCCCCATTTCCTTGTGGTCATAACCAACACTTCCACCAGAAGCGAACGCGTCTCCCAGCCAAAAATTATTCTCCACTGATATTTCATTGGCAATATCAGAAAAACTTGCGGTACCCTTGTCTGCTGCAACAACAAGATAGTAATCGTCGTCGTCGTAGCGAACAATATCCTTCGGCGGCACTACCCTCCCCTTAACCAGGTTGTCGGTAAGATCCAGCAAGCCCTGGATAAAGATACGGTAACAGGCCATTCCCTCATTGTTTACCGCTTCTCGTGATGCACCCTCCGGTATTTGCTTGGGGAGGAATCCACCTTTAGCACCCACTGGCACAATAACGGAATTCTTGACCTGCTGAGCCTTCACCAGCCCGAGGACTTCGGTCCTGTAATCTTCAGACCGATCTGACCAGCGCAAGCCTCCACGTGCGACCTTACCACCCCTCAAGTGCACCCCCTCTACCCGACCTGAATACACAAAAATTTCATATTCTGGTCTGGGCAGGGGCATTTCAGCAATTTGAGAAGGCAAAAATTTTAAGGAAATACAGTCCTTGTAACTTCCATCTGATTTCCGCTGGAAATAGTTTGTTCTTACCGTTGCCTGAACCATCTCGATAAATCGGCGTAAAATACGATCGTCAGCAAGGTTCTCGACTTTATCTATCCACAAAAGCAGGTCTCTCTTTACTGCATCCGCATCAGCCAGTGCCTTCTTGCGCCTTAAGGCTGGATCAAGTCTAAGCTCAAAAAACTTGAACAGTTGTTTGGTTATTGTCGAATATCGAATCAAGCAATCAGCTATATACTGCTGGCTATAGGCACTTTGTAACTGGGCAAAATACCGGGAGTAGGCACGGATCACTCTAACCTGCCTACGATTCATTGCAGTCGAAGGAATGAGGCGATTAAACGAATCGTTTTCTTTATCCTTACGCCAGATCTCCAGAAATGCACTTTCAAAGTTCTTTTTGACACCCTCGAGACCGCCTACGGGCTCCTGGATGAACTCCAGTGAGAAATCATGGATCCAAACTCTGGAACCACCTGCCAAATTCAATTCGTGTGGGTGCTCGGCAATGGTTCTCGCACCAAGATTCTCCAATATAGGAATCACGTCTGACAACGGCAAGGCACGATCAAGGTGAAATAATTTGAATTTTATTTGACGGGTATCTCCAACGGAACTTTCGTAAAGGTTCACCGTCAACGGTTGCTCCTGGTTCAGGGTGGCTAAAAAGCCAATATCAAAACAAGCTTCCTGGGGAGTGAAATAGTCCTGGTAACCCGGAGGGAAGACTGATTCATACTGAGAAAACAATTCCTGATCAGCATCTAAACCATCTGACAATTCAAAATGGAGTTCGTCTTCCCAGGATCGCGTCAGTTGCATTATTTCGGTTTCAAGTTTGGCAAGATCATAGGATTTACTGCCCTCTGAAGATACCTGAAGAATAAATTGTGTTCTCGTCAGTGCAGATTCTGAAAAATAGGTTATGAATTCACATCCAGTAGCAGCGAATCGCCTGCACAACAAGTCCTGCACCTTGATTCGCAATGCAGTATTGTAAGTATCTCTAGGCATGTAGAGAAGCAAGGACACGAAACAGGGAGAGGGGCGCACCAGAAGGCGAACTACCTGCCTCTCCTGCAATGCCAAGCTTGCCAGGACCATATCTGCGAGTTCATCTTGAGTTGCTATCAACAACTCTTCCCTCGGGAAAACCTCCACAATGCGACTTAGTTCCCTACCCTTGTGACTGGTGGGGGAAATCTCCCCTGTTTTAAAAACACCCTCTATCTTCTTTCGAACGATGGGTATCTCAACGGGATTCTGATTGAATACAGACGATGTGAAAAGACCAATGAAGCGACAGGCTCGACGAGTGCCCGCAGTTTCACCGGGCCGAACGATCGTAATAGTATCGCAGTAAGCCCGACGATGTATGTTGCTTCGCTCAGACAGTTTGTCAACAATCAGTTGATATCTGTTTCGCCCAGAAACCCTGAAAGGGGCCCCGCTGACCACCAGGTGCTTCCGGCATAGCCCCAATGACGCACCGCCAATGCGCTGGACATCTTTTTTCCCGGTCGCCACTTCATATTCCTCATAACCGAGAAATGTATAGTTATTGTCGTAGAGCCAGCGCAGAAAGGCTGCAAGCTCTTCTTCATGGCTATCTAAACGAGGGCCGTTGGCTATTTCATCACTCCACATCAACATCTGCTGGCGCATTGAAACAAAGTCTTGGTTTACTTGATGTACCAACAAGAGGATCTTGCGGATCTTTCTTTCGACATGCGACAGGTTCGTCACACGTTTAACCTCAAAATGAATGAGCGTCTCATTGGGCGGCTGATCTTCGATGATAATGGTCTTGGAGCCAGACCTTAGAACATTCAACATGCACTGCTGAACTTCAGACAATATCAGAGATTCATTGTTCAGGCACAGACGAATGGAGTCGAGAAGAAAGGGCAAATTTCTTGCGGCAACTTCAATAATAGTTTGTCCGGTTTCGAAACCATATTTTTTGATCGTTGGGTTAAATGCCCTGACCTTTGACTTTTTTCCATCGAATTTTTTAAAAAATCCCCAACTGGAGTGAACTGTTCCCACCACAGTTTCCCAGCTTTTTAGCTGGAGTTCTGTTAGTGGAATTTGGGAATAGTAGTTATTGGCAAATTTTACCCGCGGGGAGTGTCCACCCTGCTTGCGAATCCTTCGCTCCAAGGATGTATAAAAGGCAGACTTGCTATCTACTTTAATTACTGTCATTAGCCAGGTTCCTTCTTCGGCAATACAACTGAGATAACTCGTTACTACGCAATATTAGCAGGCAGGCACTGCGGATACGACCGATTCGACATTCATTTTGTGTCTGCTTCATCAGAATAATGTGATCGCCAGAAGCCATCTACCGAGCTTGACAGTACACCTATCGAAGGAGCCTGCTGAACTTTCCATTCTCCTGGAAACAAACGTGTGTATCGCTGCTCACCGAAGCGACGGTCAACGAGACATATGATCCCTTTATCGCCGGCATCGCGAATCACTCTACCCGCCGTTTGTAGCACGCGGCTCATACCGGGGTATTGATAGGCAAACTCAAAACCCAATTCCTCGGCACCAAAATATTGCCGTATGAGCTCACGTTCCACACTGAGCTGAGGCAAGCCAACGCTCGCTACAACAACCCCAATAAGGCGCTTTCCTTTCAAGTCAATACCTTCACCAAAAATCCCACCCATCACTGCGAAAGCAGTCACACAACTGTCCGGCTGGAATTCCTCCAGAAATTCCTGCCGGCTTTCCTCGCTCATAGACCTTTCCTGCATGATGAGTGAATGCACAGGCCAGGTGGCACTGAACAAATCATAAACTGCCTGCAGGTAGGCATAGGATGGAAAAAAACGAGGTAGTTACCAGGGTTAGCAGAAACCACCCGGTAAATTAGCTCAACCATGTCATCTAATGAAGAGGGCCGCTCCCTGTAGCTGGCACCTACATATGACGCAATGAACACCCCAAGGTTATCGGCATCAAATGGGCTCGGCAACTGGTACCACCTTGCGTCCGCATCAAGGCCCAACAAGCGACAAAAATACTCCTGTGGTTTCATCGTCCCTGAGAAGCAGATGCTTGATTCCATTTTTTTGAAACCCATTGCAAGCCGTGAAGCGGGATTTACACAAAACAGCTTTAGCCTCACGTCTTTTCCTGAGCCGAGCAAAAAAAAGATGTAGTTATCATCAGCTTGCTCGTTAGTTCGCAAAAATCTTAAACAGTCGAAATAGAGTGACATAAGATCATCATTTACTCGCCCATCATCCCTCAGCAGGTCTTCTGCACTATCGCAAAAATCCTTTGTCGCCCTTAGAAAAGTGCTGGGCACTTCAGCAATGACCGCCCACTCCTGATCAGTCAAATCACCCTTTGACGTACTTCGCAAGGCCAGAATCTCTCTATTGATCTTGACAAGCTTCTTTGCAACTAGCGGGTAACTATCCTTCAGTGCCCTGCGCAATGCTAGAAAACTGCTTTTTAGAAGTTCGGCTGAAAACATATCTCTGCCACGGTCAACAAGGTTATGGGCTTCGTCCAGCAACAAAGCATATTTTCCAGTGCTGTCCTCAAAAAAACGGCGAAGGTATACCGCAGAATCGAACACATAGTTGTAGTCGCAGATAACCAGGTCCGCAGCAGGCGAAATATCCAGTGACAGCTCAAACGGGCACAAAACATATTCCCTGGCTATTTGTTCTATTAGCCCACGGGTAAACAGGCTGTGCACCTCTAGGACAGCCTTCATACGCTCACCAAGGCGATCATAATATCCGCGCGCAAATTCGCAGTATTCAGGGTCACAGGATACTGCGGGATTAAAGCAGATCTTGTCCTTAGCAGTGATGGTTACACTGCGTAACCTGTACCCTGCCCTGCTCAGTTCATCGATGGTATTCTCAGCTACCTTCTTTCCGGAGGTTTTCGCCGACAAATAGAATACCTTGTCAAAATTCGATGCCGTCAGCGCCTTAACGGCCGGAAATATTGTCGCCATGGTTTTACCAATACCAGTGGGGGCCTGCATCACAAGTTGTTGACTCTGAACCAGCGACCTGTATGCGGCGACAGCCATATCCCTTTGACCCTGCCTGTACTCATCATAGGGAAATGCAGAAGCCGAAATACTCTTGTCGCGTGTGGCCCGCCATGCCTTGTCGCGAACCAGCCAGTCTGTGTAGCGGACAAGGGTCAATTCAAAAAAGGCGGCTAATGCAGCCTTTGAATATTCTTCTGCAATCCATGATTCGCTCCCGTCATTCAGGTTCAGATAGCAAAGCCTGGTTCCAAGATGTGGGATTTCCTCGTTCACACCGATAATATATGCGTATAGCTTCAGTTGAGCTAAGTGAACTTCCTTGATTGAGGCAGGCAGTTCCTCAATCGCAACCCGCAAAGTTTTAATCTCTTCCACCAGCGGGGGACTAGAAGCGGGAATAAAACCGTCTACTCTCCCTTGAACCCGTATTGAAAAATTTCCTCGCTGCAGGTCAATTGAAACCGATTTTTCGCTGACGTAGTCATCCCCCCTCTTTTTTTGTATTGTCTGATGACCACGTATGCCTCCAATGGCAGTACTTCGGCCAGTGAACCTGATATTGATATCCCCTCGCTGCCAGAATCTCGCGAGTTCACTCACCGAAATTTTATAGCTCGGAATATTGTAGTCAGTCACTGGTTCCAGCTTACGTGAACAACTTCAGCTGGAATACCAACCATTGAAAAATGGTGTAACCACATGCGTTGATTGTCCTGCAACCGATCACCCGACCCCTTCACTTCAACCAGTTTAAATCCACCTTCATGAAAGACCACAAGGTCCGGAAAAACACTCCTGTTGCTGCCAGGATCCATGAGCAAGCGCTTAAACACGGAAAGCAGAGCGTCATTTGAAACAGCACACAGAAATCGATCAAGAAGATCCCGGGAAAGTTTGGTCCATTGAACGAAGTAATTTGCTATCTGGTACTTCTTCTCAAAGCGATCAGAAACAAGATTTCTGAGGTATTGCTGATCCTCCAGTTCGTGTAGCCTGTTAACAATCAGGTCCTCGCGAGCCCTATAAAAGGCCGGAGTAAACATATCCGATGGACCGCGCTGGAAGGGGTTAAAAAATACGCTCTTTACGGGTGCAAATATAATGTCCCAGAAGGCCAACCCAAAGAGACCCGGTATCAGACAGTTCTCGACATAAATAGCGTCAAAACCCAGCTGTCGGAACCAATCACACGCGCTTTCCTCAACATCCACGCCTGATCTCTTTTCAACGCTGACATGCTTCACAATCGGCTTGAATTCCAACATTTCCATATCCAGGTCTGGAATCAACCCATCTGTATTAATCTTTTTCCTCAATCGATGCAGCAAGCGAGTCGCAATTTCCCGCTCCTGATCATTCTCAGGTGTTTGCAACATATCCATACACTGTTCAATACATTCACCGAGTTTGGCTTCTTTTTGCAGAATGCGGGCTCGGCGCTCGCGAGATGGGGGCAAATGTGAAGTCGCATACAGTGAGAGTGCCTCAGCAAAATTACCAAGCCGTTCATATTGCCTGGCAATGCGATTAACAATGCGATCATGTCGCCTACTAAGCCGCTCATTGTTACACCGTGACGGTAGTGACTGTACAAACTCTGCCATAGCTGCCTGATCACCTTCAGCAATGACTTCATGGGATAGCTCATCGAAGATATACAGCCCCATAGTCTTTTCAACCATCCAGCGGTTCTCAAAAAAGGCGGATTCAGGTTGCAGTGGGTATTGCTCATAGCGAGTAACACCGAGGTCATTTAGCACAAACTCGGTAAAGTCCTGCTCCAGGTTTCCGAAAAACAGCAGCTTATAGAACTGAAGGGTTTCCAGGCGCAGTGGTCTGATAATACATAAGCCGGTCGCAATCGTGCCAATATCTGCAAGGGAATCCAGAATCACATCTTTCTTCAGAGAAGGCATAAATCCAATCGCCTCAGGCAAACCAAGCAACTCTCGCTTGGTCAGCAGGGGCAAAACCTCACGCACATGCACGTCACCGCCATCATCCAGAAAGCCGGCGTCGGTTAACTGGCAAATAACCTGCTGCAGGTCATCAATTTCTTCATAGTGGATCTTGTCACAACGAAACAGGGAACCCTTCCGCTGTATCAGCCTGACATAAAGCATCTGTGCCTGAAGCGGCAAACTTTGAAATTCGTTAAGGTAGGATAATTCTTGTTCTTGAAGCAGGCTAGAATACTGTCCCGTGACGAATTCTAGCAGGTAGCGGAAATTCTCGAGATAGTGTCCCGCAGGGAGTTCTACGACCATTGATGAGTTTCGAATGTAGGTAGGCAGATCTTATACTGTATTTATATACAGGTAAATAACTGGTATATCTATTTCACCCGAGTAAATTTATGCGCTGTACCAGTCAGGGTATCAGTTTGAACCATTTCATCTGCAGATGGGAAGCTCAGTAGCCGCGGCCGGCTGCCTTCCTGAGCAAGAACCAACTTTCCTCCCTCAATCTGGTAGCTAACAGCAGCATAGTCTCCAATACTCACTGTCTCGTCTGTATATTTGGCCAAAACGGGGAATCCCCCAAGTTCAGACTGCCAGGCTCCGACAATTTTTTGAGACGGACTGGTCGCACAACCAGCCGTCACTACGACCAGGCCAAGCAATACCAAAATCTGGAAATTTCTGAAAATCATGAACCACTCCTCATGGGATGCTCCTGGAGCAGAAAATCAGCACCCATATTAACTGAGAAAGCCTGGCGGGCAAACCTCAACCGAATTAGCTTGAAGGTCAACTGGGAGCCAGATAACTGTAGAGGTCGCAAAACGGTCTCTACAGCTAGCACGGGTGACTTTGCATCTGCGTAATTTCATCCAGCAATGGAGCCAGTACTACACCAAGCAAAATAATGCAGACCACGCCAATTGCACTCAAAGCAAAATACATACCTTGCCAGTCGATCATCAATCCTACGATCGGCCCGGTAAGGATGTAGACGCCCCGGAATACAAAAGAAGTCATCGAGTTTGCAGTCGCCCTGTAGGTACTGGGAACCCTGCTATTCAATGCATCACTCAGTATTACCTGATTCAATCCACGGCTGACAAAAAAGGTGAAGCAAAACACGATCCCTATAAATCCACCGAGGGCAGCCATTGCAAAGTATCCGACGACGGGCAACAGTCCC
>PVBE012835827.1_pt1 | contig 18183 bp, 14 predicted proteins | sample 1631181 | NCBI WGS metagenome assembly PVBE01 (sample SAMN08397723, study PRJNA350692) | Marine metagenome, whole genome shotgun sequencing project. | isolation source: water | place: Pacific Ocean | collected 2012-04
CGTCTCCGTAACCTCTCGCTCGTACTCGCGGCCCTCCTCGAGGGCTGAGAGCTCAAGGACCCGCTCCAGGACCATCTCGCCCCAGTTCCCCTGCGTCTTGCTCTCGCCCTTCAGGGCGAGGGTGAGCCCGCGGGCCTCGTCGCCGATCTGGGTGTTCATCTCCTTCAGGTCCTTGATCTGCTGGCCGAGCTCGCCGTGCTTCTCGGCGGCGGCCTTCCCGTCCTTCTCAAGCTTCTCCCTGAAGTCCTTGATGTTCTGGTTGAGAGGCTTCAAGAGGCTCCCAATCTTCTCCTCGTTGGTCTCTGTTAAGACCTTCGTGCGCTTCTCGAGGATCTCTTGCGTGACGTCCTTCACAGCGAGGAGGAGCTGCTCGCGCTCCTCGCCACGATCATCAGGGCGACTCTTGAGAGTGTCGATTTTGCTCTCGAGGCCGGCGATGCGCGCGCCCCTCAAGAGCCAGATGATCCCGGCTCCGACCGTGATCCCGATAAGCAGTGAGCCGATGTCCAAGTCCATGGACCCACCATAAGGCGACGTTGAACATCCGGCTAGACAGGAAGGCCCGCGCGGAGACCATCGTCCTGATGCTGGGACTCTCAGCGGTCAGGCTTTGGTCTCGATCGTCGCCGGTTCGGCGGGGGACTGCTTTAAGAAGTACACCATCGCAGCGATGAGTGAGACGGCGCCGCCAAAGCTCATGGCGTAGGTCAAAGTCGTGAAGAACTCAAGCCGGCTCGTGTCCGAGAAGATCAGGTCACGGAAGAGCTGCAAAGCCACCGAACCCGTGTAGCCGATGGCGTCCGTCAGATAGATCGCGAAGACCGCCGTCCCCGCAAAGCGCGTGTAAGCGAGCAACCGGTCAAAGAGCACACAGCCAAAGGGCACATAGGCGAGGTAGGCCCCAAGCCCGACGAGGCCGTACCACATCACTCCATCGATGTGCCCAGCAGTGAGCATCCACATCGCGAGCGCCATCAAGAGCTGACCTCCTGCCATCACGCTGAAGGCGATCTTGAGCCCCAAACGGTTGGAGCGAACGAGAGAGAGCAAGGCGAGGACGCCGACGACTAAGAAGGCGATAGGTATCTCGGTCTTCGAGAAGACGCCCTCCACGTCAGCCATGCCGAGCTCGGCCAGGATCTCCACGCCGTAGTTGTCACGGTAGTCCCGGTACGCCGTCAGGAAGAAGTACATCCCTGAGAGCAGCACCAGACCAAAAGAGAACTGACGACAGAAAGCCCACCGGTCGTCGGAATACATCTCCTAGCGCGCTGAGCGCTCCTCGATGTCGGCCTCCGACGGGCCAGGAAGCTGGCTGAGCAGCCAGACCGCGAAGAGGAAGGGGAGGAAGAAGAGTCCGCCCGTCGCCGCCGGCATCCAGTACTCAGGGACGCCGTAGTCACCCATCAAGGCGCGCCCGACGTCCTTCACCACCCCCGAGGCGATGATGTACGAGCAAGAGAGACCAGCGAGCAAGAGCTCAGAGGTCTTGCGCCCCTCAAGGTAGAGGACGACCGTCCCCCAGATCATTCCCAAAGGGAGACCGTTGGCGAAGATCGCCAAGACCTTGAGGTCCTGCGGCAACACGGCGAAGAGCACGAGCGAGCCCCAGGCCGCGATGATCAACTTCACAAGGAGCCCGCCGCGGCCTTCACGGCCAGTCTCCGAACAGATCTTCATCCCCGCAAACTTGCTGATCGTGTAACCGATGATCTGCGCGATCACGAAGGCCGTCTTCGCGTCGATCTCCGTCTCAAAGAACTTCGCGCCCTCATAGCTCGCAGCCGCGAAGGGCTTGCGGAAGGCGTACATGCAGAAGTACGTCGTGAAGGCCGCGAAGATCGCGTAGAGGTTGAAGACGAAGCCAGGCCCCGTACGCAGATAGCTAGTGATGCCGCCCTCAGCGGCGGGCTGGCCTTGGCTGTCACTCATGAGGAGGCGGCCGTGGCAGCTAAGTGACTCGCGGCGCAGGTCGCTTCGAAGAGGTCGAAGTTACGGAGCGCTCGCCCATCCCAACCCTCAGGCAAGGGACTCGACACCAAGAAGGGGATCTCCGTCTCGTGACGGCCACCGTGGGATCGCAGACCCTGCTCGACCGCCGAGAGGTCATGAAGCTCGCGGCGACGGCCCAAGACGACCGACTGCCCAGACACACAGACGATGTCACCGATGCGGTCAGCAGGGAGCTCCAGGCGCTCCGCAGCCTCCTCGCGGTGGTAGACCTCCGTGACTCCAGGCAGCGCTGAGATCGTCGCATGCACAGCGTCCGCGTCCGCGCCCTCAGAGAGATGGACGACCGCGAAGGAGCCGAGCGCTCCATGGTGCACGACGTAAGGGTCCGTGATCGGCAAGATCACCGTGACCGCGTCGCCGTACTCCTCCGAGAGCACCTCCTCTAGGAAGAGCACGTCCGGCGTGCCGTCGGACTTCTGCTTGGCGTTCATGCCGTGGTCAGCCGTGAGGCCTACGACGCAACCCGCGTCGAGCAGACGACCGATCTCACGGTCCATCATCCGGTAGAAGTCGATGGCCTCAGGCTCCTCGGGCGCGTGCTTGTGCTGGATGTAGTCCGTGGTGGAGAGGTAGAGGAGGTCCGCCTTGTCAGCCTCAACAAGCGCAGCACCAGCAGCGATCACGAAGACCGAGGCCTCAGCCGAGTACACGCTCGGCGCCTCCATCCCGACAAGAGCCTCTACGTCCGTGATCCCGTTCACCTCCTCCGTCGCGTCACGACAACACTCCGCGCTGAACGCGATAGGACGCTCAAGCTCATAAGAGAGGATCGTGCGCAACTTGTCCTTCGAAGTGAGCACCGCGATCCTGCGCCCCGCAGCCTCCGCCGCAGGGAAGATCGTGCTGACCCTCAGGAACTCCGGAGAGTTCATCATCACCTCCTCGCCCGTCTCAGGGTCGAGGAAGAAGTTGCCGCTGATCCCGTGCACCGAAGGCGGCGTCCCCGTCACGATGGCCGAGTTGTTGACGTTCGTGTACGAAGGCAGACAACCCTCACAGAGACCGCCGAAGCCCTGCGCCAAGAGACGCTCTGTGTGAGGCATCGCCCCAGCCGCGATCGCGGCGTCTAGATAGTCCTGACAGCAGCCGTCCACACAGATGACGGCGACAGGCACAGGGCCGAGGTCGTAGGTGCGGCCGTTGGCCTCAAAGCTGCAAGCGCGGGCGGTGGTCATAGTGATGAGTATAAGGGCACCCCGCCGGGGGGTCCTCGGGAAGATCCCGGCGACAAGAGACCAGGCGCCCAAGGCCGGATAAGATCCCTCCATGAGCGACTCAGCCCACGTCATCGCCGCAACCACCCAGACCTTCCAAGCGGAGGTCGCAGAGCGCTCCCTCAAGACCCCGGTCCTCGTGGACCTCTGGGCCACCTGGTGTGAACCCTGCAAGACCCTCGGCCCCACCCTCGAGAAGGTCGCAAACGACTACGCAGGCGGCTTCATCGTCGCCAAAGTCGACGTCGACGCCTCACCCGAGATCGCCCAAGCCCTCGGCGTCCAGAGCGTGCCCACCTGCTTTCTCCTCACAGAGGGTCGGCCCGTAGACGCTTTCACCGGCGTCGTGAGCGAGAAACAACTCATCGAGTTCCTCACCAAAAACGGCGTACTGCGAGGAGAGGGAGGAGAGGAAGAGGAGGACGACTCCGGGCCCATCGCCATCGCGCAAGCCATGGTCGCCGAAGGAGACACCGAGGGCGCCCTCGCCATGCTCAAAGAGCTCCACGACGAAGAGGCCCTCGACCTCGACGGCGTGCTCTCCTACGCCGAGCTCCAGGCTGAGTCCGGGGACACCGACGGCTCCAACGCGACCCTAGCCGCCCTCACCGACCCCGACGCCTCCGACCCGCGCGTCGCTGAGCTACGCGCCAAGCTCTCTCTCGCCGGCGGCAAGGACCTCGCCGCCGCCCAAGCCGCCGTCGACGCGGACCCCGAAGACGCCAGCGCACAGCTCGAGCTCGGAAAAGCACAGGTCGCCGCCGGACAAGTAGAGGAGGGCCTCGAGACCATCTGGATGGTGGCACGCGTCGACCTCGCCTACGACGAAGGCGCGCCACAGAAGGCCCTCGTCGAGGTCTTTCAGGCCATCGGCCACGACGACCCGCGCGTCCTCTCCTACCAGCAGCGCCTCAGCGTGCTGCTCTGCTCCTAGGGGGAGCGGTGAGCAAAGGATCCACACCCAGGCTCATCTCGCCTCGCGCGTGCAAGTGGATGCTGAACTGGTTTCCGCCGCTCCTCTTTCAACGCATCCGCGTCGAAGAGGTCTCTGAAGACTTCCAGTACTGCCGCATCCGCGTCAAGAAGAGCTGGCTCACCCGCAACCTCCACGGCGCCATCTTCGGGGGCACGATCTTCTCCGGCGCCGACCCAGCCTTCGGGATCATGTATTGGCAAGTCTTTGCCAGGCGCGGAGAACAGGTCCAAGCCTGGATCAAGTCCGCACACGTCCAGTTTCAAAAACCCGCCTGGTCCTCGCTCGTCTATGAGTACCGGATCCTTGAGGAGGACGTAGAGGCGATGGTCCGTGACCTCGACGCTAACGGGAAGGCCGTCCGCGACCACGTCCTCCTGGCCAAGGACGACTCGGGCGAGGTCTGCGCAACCGTCACGATCGAGACCTACATCCGACGCCTGCGTGAAGGGCAGAAGGAAGCGAGCGGGTACTAGCGCCTAGTGGTGCGGGCTGCACTCAAGCCCCAAGGCGCGGATCCGCTCCGCCAAAGCCTCCAGCCACTCAAGCGGCAGACGCCCAAGGCTCGCTGCCTCCGGCTGGTGCGACTCCCGCGCGAGCCCATAGAGCAAGACGCCCAAGAGCGGCAGCTCCTCACCACGCGCGCGAGCGAGGAGGTCCAAGTAGGCCTGCACCTCGTCCTCAGGCGGCGGCGCGCCGTCGCGAGAGAACATGCAGGTCTGTATCCAAGTGGGGACGCGCGTCGCCGTCGCGACGAGGTTCTTCCAGGCGGCGTCGACTCCGCCCGGCCAGTCGTTCACCTCGCGGATGCCCTCGTCCGTCGCGCGGTCCAGCTTGAACCAGGCGACGCCGTTGTTCTCGGACAAGACCTCTAGGCCGCGCTGCACCCGCGCGCTCGAGGCGAGCGAGCCGTTCGTGATGAGCACGAGCGGGACCTCCAATCCAAAGGAGTCAGCCACGTGAGCCACAGTCGTAACGATGTCGTCGAAGGGCTCTGCGCTCGTCGGCTCGCCGTTGCCGCTGAAGGCGACGTCGCGGATGACACGCGAGCCCTCCGGCACGCACTCCTCCATCCACGCGCCCTCCGTCGCGACCTCTAGGAAAGCAGTGAGCTCTGTCTCCAAGAGCGAGAGGTCGATGGGAGGCGCAGATCCGCGCACAAGTCCCGGCACCTGACAGTAGGCGCAGCGGTAGTTGCAGGCGTTGTTCGGGTTCAGGTTGACCCCGATGCTCACGCCCTGGGCGCGGCGGCTCACCACGGGGTAGACGTGGACGAGGCCAGCGAGGTCGCGGTCGTGGTTGGAGATGGAGAGTCTCACAGACAAGGATCCTAGCCCGCGTTAGACTCCCCGCCCATGACACAGGGAGATCACCACTACGTCCTCGGCCGCGACGAGGAAGAGACGAGCCGCCTAGAGGCCCAGCACGCCCTCTGGGGGCCCGTCACCGAGGCCTTCCTCGACAGGCTCGAGCTCCCCGAAGGGGCCCGCGTCGCCGAGCTAGGCTGCGGGCCCGGGCTCGTCCTCCCCGCGCTCCGCGAGCGCGCCGGGGCCACGGGCAGCGTCCTCGCCGTCGACGGCGCCAAAGACTGGCTGGTTGGGATCGACGCGAAGATCGAGGCCGAGGGCTGGGACAACGTGACGACTCTGCATGCCGACCTGCGAGAGCTCGAGCTCGAAGAGGGCGCGTATGACCTGCTCTTCTCACGCTGGGTCTTCTCCTTCCTCCCCGACCCAGAGGCCATCATCGAGCGCCTCGCGAAGGCCCTCGCGCCCGGCGGATACCTCGCGATCGAGGACTACAACCACTACGGCGTCTCCGCCTACCCACACTCAGACGGCTTCTGGGCCATCATCCAAGCCACCCGGAACATGTACACGAGCGAAGGCGGCGACGCCTTCGTCGCAGGGCGCGTCCCGCCCGCCCTCGCAGCCGCCGGGCTCGAGCTCGCTGACGTCACCCCGAACGTCCTCGCCGGCGGCCCTGGCACAGCGGTCTTTCAGTGGGGCCACGACTTCTTCAACTCAGACAGCCAGCTCGACAACATGCAGGCCTGCGGCGGGCTCACGGACGAAGACCGCGCGACCTTCAAAGAAGAGTGGCCCAAGCTCTGCGCGACTCCGGGCGCGATGTTCTACTCGCCCATCTTCCTCGACGCCGCTGGGCGCAAGCCGAAGAGCTAGCCGAGGAGCGCTGCTGTGTGCGCCTCGACCGAGGAGGCGAGCCCCTCGAGGTCATAGCCGCCCTCAAGGAGCGAGATCAGCCTGCCTTGAGAGGTCTTGTCTGCGAGGTCGAGGAAGAGACGAGTCATCTCCCCGAAGCCCTCGGTCGTGACCTCCATCCCGCCGAGCGGGTCCCTCGCGTGAGCGTCAAAGCCAGAGGAGAGGATCAAGGCTTCGGGCCTGAACTCCTCTACAGCAGGGAGCACAAGCTCCTCAAGCGAGGCGAGGTAGACGGCGTCGTCGCACCCAGCAGAGAGCGGCACGTTCAGCGTCGCGCCCTCACCTTCCCCGACGCCGCGCTCGGTGGCCGCGCCCGTCCCGGGGTAGTGAGGCCACTGGTGAAGGCTCGCATAAAAGACCGTGGGGTCGTCCTCGAAGAGGTGCTGGGTGCCGTTCCCGTGGTGGACGTCAAAGTCGATGATCGCGACCCGCTCGAGTCCGTGGACCTCCTGGAGGTGGCGCGCGGCGATCGCTGCGTGGTTGATGAGACAAAAGCCCATGGCTCGCGTCGCCTCGGCGTGGTGTCCAGGAGGCCGGACAAGACAGAGCGCGTTCCGCCACTCTCCAGAGATGACCCGGTCAGCGGAGAGGAGCGCCGCGCCCGATGAGACGAGGGCGGCCTCCCAAGAGGAGGCGCTGATGCTCATGTCAGGCTCGTTCACCGAGCGCGCTCCTGAAGCGATGACCCGCTCGAGCTCTTCGATGTGCTCCTTTGGGTGGAGCCTGGTGATGGCCTCAGTCGGCGCGGCATCGGGGAGGACAGACTCGACGTCCTCCATGAGACCTGACGCAGCGAGGCGATCTAGGGCTGCGGAGACGCGCTCAGGGCGCTCGGGGTGGCCGGGGCCTGTGTCGTGCGCGAGGCAGACGGGAGCTGTGAGGAGCCCGGTCGCCAAGGCTCAGTCTTCTTCAGGCGGCCCGAAGGTCTTGCCGTACTTCGAGTGCGCAGCCATGTCGTGGAAGTCAGGGTCGTTCGCGAGGTCAGCGAGCTGTTTGCGGCTGATCGGGGCGCGCTGGAGCCACTGCTGCGCGTCCTTGTATTTCTTTTCCAAGGCGTAGCAGCGCGCGAGCCCGAGGTAGACCTCGCGCTGGCGGCGAGTGTCAAAACGGCCGAGCTTGATCGCCTGGTCGTAGTGCTTGATCGCGTCCTTGAGCTCCCTGATCCGGTACTCGACAGAGGCGAGGTCGATCCAAGCGTCTGCCCAGCGGCCGCTGCGCGCGAGGGCCTCCTGGTAGGGGAGGAGCAGGTCCTTCTTCGCGCCGCGGTCACCAGAGAGGGCGAGGGCGATGAGCACCTCCTTACGGAACTCGGTGTTGCCAGTCTCGGCCAAGGTCTCAAGGGTCTTCTTCGTGCCCGAAGGCCACTGGCGCTCGTGCGCGCACAGGAGCTTCACGAGGGCGATGCGGTCTTCGAGGTTCACGCGAGAGGACTTGGTGAGCTCTAGGACAGACGCGCAGTGTTGCTTGTCGAGCACCTCAGGGCAGGCCTCGTACCAAGCACAGAGCTCTTTGACATGAGCCGTGGCGGTCCTCGTGTCCGCTGCTAAGACGAGGACGTGGTCGGAAGCCTCGGAGATCTTGGCAGTCGTGAGCGCGTACAGGGCGGCGGTGATCTGCTCATGTTCACCCTTCGACGCAATGTTCCCCTTAAAGCGGAGCTGCTCTGTCACAAAGGGGACGTCGCCTAGGAGGGCGAGGGAGGTAAGGAGTGACCCGCGAGGGGGACTCTCGCCTGCGTAGAGCTCTTTCAGGATGGGACTCACGCGGGAAGCGTCTTTGCTGTAGCCGAGGACCTGGATCGAGAGCCGTTGACCTGCCTTGCTCCCGTCATTTGCCATCTTGATGAGGTGCCCTACGACTGGGCCGATGTCGAGCTCTTTCAAGACGAGGGCGATCTGGGCAGAGAAGCTGCTCATCACACGCTCGGGCTTATTCCCGGGGTCAAGAGAGCCAATCAAGAGCGGTGAGGCCTCGGAGCCGAGCTTTACGAGCTTCTCACGGACTTGCTCAATCGAACCCTTGCGATCTGCATTGACGTGGTCTTTGAGCTGCGCGAGCAGATACTCGACCTCCGCGCGGAGGGCCTCGACGGCGGCCTCGCTGCGCTCCCGATACCTCTCCGTCAGGTCCTCGATCGAAGGAGACTCGTCAGTCTGGGCCCCCATGGCCCCTGCCGAGAGGAGCAGAACGGCTGCGATGAGCGTAGGTTTCTGCGCGCCAGTCATGACTCCAATATATAGGCGGAGAACTAGGTCAAGGCACCGGAAATAGTCTCAACAGCCTCATCCGTTCTCCTGAGCGGGGGAGGCGGGATCGCTCAACCAGTTCGGCGGCCCCAAGGTCCCAAGAGCACTCCTTCTCCGGTCCTCAAGACGTGCCCGGGACGAAGCGGGCTCGCCGATGCTTCGCCCTCCGCTCGCAACCCATAGAGGGTGGCGAGGCGGGCGCGGTTTCTGAAGAGCCATGAACGCATCTCACCGGTACTGTCGGCCCAGGAGGGGCTGGATCCGAATACGAAGTAGCAAAAAGGTGGTGGCGCCTGTGCGGCGCTAGAGGCGCGGCAGCAGAGGGCTCAGCCCTAGTCGATCCCAAAGGCTTTGCGATAGCGCTTACTAGACGCCATCTGCACAAAGTCAGGGTCCAAAGCGAGCTTCGCGAGCTCGTCGCGGCTGATGGGGACTTTGCCCAGCCACTCCTCCGCGTCCTTGTACTTCTTCTCCTTGGCATAGCAGCGAGCGAGGCCGAGGTAGACGGCTCGCCTGTCCGATACAGAGTAGAGGCCGTCAGCAAACGCGCGGCGGTAGTACTTGATCGCGTCGCGGTACTCCTGGATGCGGTAGTAGACATGAGCCAGCTCCGTCAGACGGTCGGAGGTGAAGAAGGATTCGTTGAGCGAGCTCTCCAAGGGCTCGATCAGGTCCCGCCTGGCGTTGCCGTCACCAGCGAGCGTGAGGACGATGAGGACCTCACGGCGGAATTCAGGATCAGCCCGCTTGACCATCTCTCGGAGGGCCTTCTTGGTGCCCGAGGGCCACTCCCGCTCATGGGCCGAGAGGACCTTCAAGAGCTCGATGCGTAGCTCGGAAGACAAGCGCGAGTACTTCACCAGGTTCAGGACCGCCTCGCAGTGCTCGTCGTTGAAGGCGTCGGGACAAGCGCGGTACCAGTCGCAGAGCAGGTCGGCGTGCTTGGCCGCTGTCGGCGTGTCGGCGGCCAGAGAGAGGACCGCATCCGAGGCCTCTGACACCCGAACGCGCGCAAAGGCCGTCAAGGCGTCGTTGACCTCCTTGCTAACTTCCGAAGTCAGTCGGTCCGCTACGAAGCTCAGGTCCTCCTCATCCCCTAGGCGGGCGAGCGCTTCGAGGATGGCGAGGTCGACGAAGCGCACCTCGCTGGCGTAGATCGCCCGGAGAGCGGGCCCTACGAGGGCGGCGTCGTCGCTGAATCCGAGGACGTGGACGGCGAGTTGGCGCCCCGAGATGCTGCCGGTGCTGGCCATCTGAATCAGCGGCTCGTGGATAGATCCAAGGGAGAGGTCTTGGAGGACGAACGCGACTTGCCTGGAGAGCTCCAGCTCCGCGTCCCCATGGCCAAGGCCAGGGTCGAGGGCGGAAAGGAGCAAAGGGGCAGTCTCGGAGCCGAGGCCGAGGAGTCGTCCACGGACCTCGACGACCGACTTCATGCGATCGCCTTCGATGTGCCCCATGAGCTCTTTGAGGAGGAGAGAGACATCAGTGCTCATGGCCTCAAGGGAGGAGTCTCGGAGCTCGCTATAGCGTTCGAGCAGCTCCTCGATGGAGGCTGGCCCGTCGTCAGGGGCGACAGGCTCGCTGAGGGCGAGGGTCAGGGCTACGGCGAGGAGCATGGGACTATTCTCGATCCCATCGACAGGCTCCGCAAGAGGACAGTTAATGCTGTCGCCTGACTGCAGGGAATCTCCCCCAAATGAGGGCCGAAGAGCATCGAAATAGCCCTGACAGCGGATCCAACAGGAACCACCGAAGAGCCTGCGGGTCCGAGCGTATCCTGTGGGGTCCTGACTCTGCGGCCTTGATCCAACGAGCTCCACTCGCCATGACGACGAATTTGAAGAAGACGCACACACACCCAGGGCCCCGCGAGGGGGCCGAGTGGGACGTCCTCGTCGTGGGCGGTGGACACGCCGGGGTCGAGGCGGCCTTAGCGGCCGCGCGCCTGGGCGCACGCACTGCGCTCGTCACCCACCGCCTCGACCGCGTGGGAGAGATGAGCTGCAATCCCGCAATCGGCGGCCTCGGAAAGGGGCAGCTGGTGAGGGAGATCGACGCCTTGGGCGGCGCGATGGGCGAGGCTGCGGACGCGACCGGGATTCAGTTCCGGATGCTCAACACAGGCAAAGGAGCGGCGGTGCGCGCGCTGCGATGCCAGTCAGATCGGCACCGCTACCGCGAGTGGATCACCGCGCGCGTCAAGGAGACGAGCGGGGTCGAGCTCGTCGAAGGGGAGGTCGTCGGGCTGCTCTTCGATGAACGAGGTGACGCGCTGAGCCTGCGCGGGTGTCGAGTCGAGGGCGGACGAGAGCTCACGGCCGCTGCGACGGTGCTTGGCACCGGCACCTTCCTGCGCGCGGTGATGCACACGGGCGGAGAGATGGCCAAGGGCGGGCGCGTCGGCGAGGGCGCCGCAGACGCCCTGGGCAAAGACGTCGATCGCCTCGGGCTGCGCCTCGGGCGACTGAAGACGGGGACCCCGCCGCGGCTGGCTTCAGGGAGCATCCGCTGGGATGAGCTTGAGGAGCAGCTAGGAGACGAGCGCCCGCGCACCTTCAGCAGACGCACAGACCGTGACGCCTTCCCCAGCCTTCAACAAGTCCCGTGCCACCTCACTTGGACGAACGTCGCCACCCACGACATCATCCGGGACAACGTTCACCTCGCGCCTATGTACGCAGGGAAGATCCAAGGCGTGGGGCCGCGCTACTGCCCGTCAGTGGAGGACAAGGTGATGCGCTTCGGCGACCGCGAACGACACCAAGTCTTCCTCGAGCCCGAAGGCCTCGACACGGACGTCGTCTACGCTAACGGCGTGTCGACCTCGCTCCCCGCCGAGGTGCAAGAGAGGTTCCTGCACACCATCCCCGGGCTCGAGCGCGCCGAGTTCCTGAGGCACGGGTATGCGGTGGAGTATGACTTCGTCGAGCCCTCACAGCTCGACTGGACCCTCGCCGTGCGCGACGTCCCGGGCCTTTGGCTCGCGGGACAGATCAATGGGACCTCGGGATATGAGGAGGCCGGCGCGCAAGGCCTCCTCGCAGGCGCCAACGCCGCCCTGTGGGCGACGGAGCGCGCCCCCTTTGTCTTGGGCCGCGAGGAAGCCTACGCAGGCGTCATGGTCGACGACCTCGTCGTCTCCAACCCGTCCGAGCCCTACCGCATGTTCACCAGCCGCGCTGAGTACCGACTGCTCCTGCGCCACGACAACGCTGACAGACGCCTCACGCGACGCGCTCACGAGGCGGGGCTCGTCTCCGATGAAGAGCTCGCCGGCTTCGAAGCACGCGAGCGCTTACGTGGAGAGGGGGCGGCGCTCTTAGACGAGCTGCGCGCCTCAAGCGGCAAACCCCTGAGCGAGGTCCTGCGCCGACCAGAGGTGCGGATCACAGATCTCGTCGCTGAACACCCAGAGCTAGCCTCCCTCGGCCTCGACGAGGAGCTCTGGGAGACGGTGGAGATCGACGTGAAGTACGAGGGGTACACGCAGCGCCAGACCGAGACCGTCGAGCGCATGCGCAAGCAAGAGAGCCGGGAGATCCCCGCTGACTTCGACTACAGCAAGCTCCAAGGCTTAGCGAGCGAGGCCATCGAGAAGCTCGAGCGCCTCAGACCTGAGACCCTCGGGGCCGCTGGCCGCATCGACGGGGTCCGCCCACCGGACGTCGCCTTGCTCGCGGTCCACCTCGAGCGGGCGCGACGCGAGCGCGCAACCTGAGAGAGCTGATCTGCTCAGGTGCCTCGACGGAGGACGACGATCTTGGCGGTGTTGAGCAAGATCGAGACGTCGAAGAGGAGCGAGGAGTATTTGATGTAGAAGAGGTCGAACTGGAGCTTCTGCCGCGCGTCCTCTGCTGTGTTGCCATAGGGATAGTTGATCTGCGCCCAACCAGTGACCCCAGGCTTGACGAGATGCCGCTGGCGGAACCAAGGGATGTCCTCAGCGAGCTGATCGACGAAGTGCTCACGCTCCGGACGCGGCCCAACGAGGGACATGTCGCCGACGAGGACGTTGTAGAGCTGAGGGAGCTCGTCAATGCGGGTCTTGCGGATGAAGTTGCCGACCCAGGTGACCCGCGGGTCATCATCCGAGGCCCAGACAGGACCGCTGTCCTCCTCGGCGTCAGCGCGCATCGACCGGAACTTGTAGAGCGTGAAGTTGCGGCCGTCTCTCCCGACGCGGTCTTGGAGGAAGAGCGCGGGGCCCTTCGAGTCGAGCCTGATGGCAAAGATGGCCAAGAGCTGGACCGGCGCCGTGATCACGATGCCCACGAGGGAGACGAAGATGTCGAGGGTTCGTTTGGCGAACTCGAAGCCAGGCTGCTGGTCATAGCCCGCACCGACCCGCAGGTCTTCTGCCCGCAACGCGTCGACGGGGACCTTGCCTGAGACCAGCTCGAAGGCGCTCTCGTAGGAGCGCACGCGGATCCCGGTGAGGCGACAGCGCAAGAGCTCGTCCGTGGGGAGCGGCGTCCGTGAAGAGTTCGGCGGGAGCACAAACTCAGAGACTTGGTTCGATTCGGCGAGACCAGAGAGGGTGCCGCCGCCCTCCAGCCCCTCCTCAGTCAGGCGGACATGGGGGAGGAGGCGCGGGTCAGGCGTCGGCTCGAAGTCTGTGGCCAAGAGTCCGACGAGCTCGACACCAGCTGCCGGGTGGTCTTCGATCTCGAGCGCGAGCTCTGTGACGTGCTCGCCTGAGCTGAGCGCGATCCAGCGGGTGCGGACCCCAGCCTTTCGAAGCGCCCAGTGGAAGAGGCTGCGCCAGGCCCAGAGGCAGCCGAAGCCAACCACTAACACGAAGATGAGCTTGCGGATCGTCTCTAGCAGAGTGAGCCCGGGGACGTCTAGGAGCGGCCCGATGTCGGACACCTCGGCGACGAAGTAGACAGCGAGGGTGAGGAAGATCGCTGAGCCCGCGGACACGATGAAGCCCTGCGCCCTCGTGTGGGACGAGGTCGAGCGACGGATGTCGTAGAGCTCGTTGAACGAGATGGCGATCTGGCCGATGACCGCGAACAAGAAGGCGGCGACGAGGCAGCGCTGGTTAGCGACCTCGAGACTCAAGGACTCGTGGGCGAGCGCCACGTAGGTGTTACGCGTCGGACGCCACAGGTGCATGGTCAACCCCGCAGCGTTGACGCCGAAGAGGATCAGGGTTTCGCTGAAGACCAGGAGGGCCTTCTGAGCGGGGAGGTAATGACGGAGGACCTGGAACACGCACAGGGAGAATCACAATCCGGAGGGGGTCGAGCAAGCAAGCTCTTGGGAAGCAGTCGCGGATATCTGGTCGTGAGGCCTCTAGAGGTCGCGAGTGTGGTGGATCCTTGTGACTCGCCCTCCCTCGCTGAGCAGCACCTCAACGAGGTCTAGGCGGGGTGAGAGGTCCCAGCGGCGGGCGAGCTCTGCCGCAGCGAGGCGTCGACGGAGCCTAGCTGAGGGGCTGAAGCGGGCTGAGAGGGGTGCTCTGGAAGTCAGGCCCGTCTTGACCTCAACGACAACGAGGTGAGGGCCAACCCTCGTCACGAGGTCAAGCTCTCCGCGAGGGTGACGGAGGTTACGGGCCAAGAGGAGGTGGCCGGCGCGCCGCAGGTGTCGGGCAGCGAGACGCTCACCAGCCCGTCCCCGCAGCGCGCTCGAGGTCGTTATGCAGAGCGAGAGCGACGGGGCGACGCGCGAGAGGAGCTCGAAGAAGAGCGCGCGGACAGCGGTCACGCATGAGGGACCGCTAGGGCGCCGAGCGGTCGCGAGCTAGTCCAGCTTGGGCTTCTTGTCGTCCTCACCCTTGGTGTCGTCGTCGTCGCCGACCTTGTTCTGGACGGCGGCGACGGAGAAGCGCATGCGGACACCTTCGGCGACTTGGACAGTGACCACGTCGTCCTTGACCTGCGCGACCTTGCCGTGGATTCCACCGGAGGTGATCACCTCGTCCCCCTTGGAGAGCGCGCTGAGCATCGCCTCGCGCGCCTTGCGCTGGCGCTTCTCAGGGCGGATCACGAGGAACCAGAAGACCAGGAAGCACCCAGCCATCGGGACGAGCATGGTGTCGAGGAGGCCGGGCTTCGCTTGTCCTTCTTCAGCGCCACCCTCGTCGGCGCCTGTGGTGGCGGTCGTTTCTTGGGTCTCGGTGGTGACGGCGTGGAGGTCTCGGAGATCGATTGTGGGTGCTTTCATGGCGCGGGGAGGGTAGCGAGACTAGGCGCGCCTGCAAGGGGGCGAGCAGGTTTCCTATCCTGGGAGGGCATGAGCGACATAGCAAAGGGTCAGGGCGGGGGCGCAGAGCGCCTCGTCGTCGCGATGAGCGGAGGGGTCGACTCCTCCGCTGCGGCGTGGATGCTTCAACAGGAAGGGGCCGAGCTCGTCGGGCTCTTCATGCGCAACGGCGTGAAGGTCGCCGCTCATGAGGTGCAGAAGAAGTCTTGCTGCTCACTCGGAGATGCGCGCGACGCCAGGATGGTGGCGTCCGGCCTCGGCATCCCCTTTCACGCGGTCGACCTCAAGGAGGAGTTCCGCGACATCATCAAGTACTTCACGAGCGAGTACTCGAAGGGCCGCACCCCGAACCCATGCTGTGTCTGCAATCGAGACCTCAAGTTTGACCGCTTGCTGCGCTTCGCCGAAGAGCTCGGCGCAGAGGGGGTGGCGACCGGCCACTACGCCCAGCTCGAGCTCGTTGACGGGCGGCCGCAGGTGCGCAGAGGCGTGGACACCGGCAAGGACCAGTCCTACCAGCTCTTCTGTGTCGCTGAAGAGAACCTCGCGCGCACTCGCCTGCCCCTAGGGGCCCTGCAAAAGAGCCAGGTCCGCGAGATGGCCGAGGAGGCCGGGCTGCGCACGGCCAAGAAAGCGGACAGCCAAGAGGTCTGCTTTATCCCCTCGAATGACTACCGGCAGCTCCTCAAGCAGGAGCAGGTCGAGCTGCACCCTGGCGATCTTGTGGACACCTCAGGCGCGGTGCTTGGGTCGCACGAGGGCACCGAACACTTCACGATCGGCCAACGACGCGGGCACGGGATCGCAGGCACCGAGCCGCTCTATGTCGTAGAGCTCTCTCCAGAGTCCGGCCGCGTGGTCTTAGGGACCATCTCAGAGGCAGGCTTCGAGGCGATGGTCGTCGATGAGCCCAACTGGATCGGGTGGGATCCGCCCGCAGCGGGCGCCGTCCGCTGTGAGGTGCAGTGGCGGCACCTCGGCCGCACAGCGTCCTGTGAGCTCGACGTCCAAGAAGGAGAGGTCAGCGTTCGCTTCGATGAACCCCAGGTCGCCGTCGCCGCTGGCCAAGGCGCCGCCTTCTACGACTCCGACCGCCTCCTCGGTGGCGGCTGGATCCAGAGCGCCACGCGATCCGGCCTCAGCCTGTCGGACAATCCATGCGAATGACGCGCGGCCTCAGGGACCTCTGCGCTTGGGCAGGCTTCGGCCTCCTCGTCTGGGGCGCCTGGCTGGCGTTCCCGAGGGTGCCTGGCGAGGAGCCCGGGCCAGCCCTGCGCGCTGTCCTCGTGGACGCCTCAGCGAGCGCGGTCCGCAGGCGTCCAGGCTGGGGCGCCCACGTGCGAGAGCTCGTGCGCCTAGAGGAGCGCTCAGCTCGCGCGGCAGGAGAGGAGCTCGCGGTCGTGCTCTTTGGACGCGACGTCCTGCGGCTGCGAGAGTCTGACTTCAGCGCCGAGGTCGGTTGGCTAGAGCCCGCCTTCTCCGTGGCCTCTTTCGGAGCAGGCACTGAGCTCGACCAGGCGCTCAGCTCCGTCGAAGGGCAGCTCATAGACAGCGCTCGTGAAGCAGGCTCAGTGGTCCTCGTCGGAGACGGCGAGTGGACTGGCGCTGACCCCGCCGCTCGAATCATGCGGCTCGCGAGGGCCGGCGTACATCTCGAGCGCGTCGCCATAGGCGCGCAACGTTGGCCGGACCTCGGAGTCATCGACGTGCGCCTGCCGAGCGCCCTCGTCAGCGGAGAGCGGCTCGCAGCTGTCTGTGACCTCTCTTACCAAGCTGGCGAGGCAGAGGTCTCTGGGGAGCTCCTCGTCGAGTGCGTGGACGCGGACGGGCGCAGAGCTGTCACTGAGGCCTTGGCGCTCCCGAGGGCGGGGGGCTCGTGGTCGGTCTCTGTTGACCTCGGCCCCTGCAGAGACGGCGAGGTCACTGTCAGCGCGCGCGTCAGCTTGACGGGGAGCGGCGCCCTCTCCGCAGGGGACCCGGTGCGTGAGAACGACAGCGCCACCCGCGCTACGAGGTGCGGAGGCATGCGCTTGGGGCTCGCCACCGCCGAGCCAGCGCGGATGGACGAGCTCCAAGCCTGGCTGGAGCGAGCCGGCGGCCCAGGGGTTCAGTGGGAGCTGGTCTCTCCTGGTGAGGTGCAAGAGAGGCTCCCTGGGCGCGACCTCTTCGTGAGCTATGACGTCTCCACCGCTCGCCTCCCCGAGCGCTGGCTCGGCCCCTTCCTTGAGCACGGGGGAGGGTGGCTCGCGCTAGGCGGCTGGGGACTCCTCTCAGATTATTGGCCCGAAGGTGTGGGCGAGAGCGCGCCCGCTAGCGAGCTGCTCCCCTTGGTCCCGAGCCAGGGAGACGAGCCACAGCGAGCGGTCATCTTCTGCGTCGATGGGTCGGGCAGCATGACCGGCGCCCCCTTTGAGAGCGTCAGGGACGCGCTCGGAGAGCTTGTGCCAGCAGCGCTCCCCTCAGATGAGCTCCAGATGCGCTTCTTCACCGGAGCGCTCGGGCCAGTCATCGAGATCGGTGGGAGGGGGAGGCGAGATCGAGTCCAAGGTATGCGCGAGCTCTTCGACGCGCGCGTGCCCGGCGGATCGACAGACATCCTCCTGTCCCTCGAGCTCTTGGCTGAGGCTCGCGGTGAGAGTGACCTCCCTGCGCTCGTGCTCCTCTTGTCCGATGGCCGCGACGACAACGCGTTTCAGGTCCCTGAGCGGGCCGCGGCGCTCCGAGCTGCGTTCGCTGAGAGCAGGACGCGACTCTCGGTGATCGGCATCGGGACCGAGGCTGACCTAGACCTCCTGGCGATGATCGCTGGTTCAAGAGCTGAGGTCCTCGTGGTGGAAGAGCTCGAGGAGCTCGCTGACCTCTTCCGGAGAGAGGTCGCGCGTGAGCGGGTCCGTGAGGGTGAGCCGGTCGGTGTGACGGTGCACAAAGAGACCGCGTCCGAAGACCTCCGCGCGCTCGTGGAGTCGTGGAGCGAGCGGGCGGCGTGGCCACAGGTAGAGCGCTTGGCCCGCACAGAGGCTAGGCCTGGGGCAGAGGTCCTCCTGCGCACGACTGAGGACCTCCCGCTCCTCGGCCTGGGACGGGTCGGTGAGGGGTGGGCTGCTTGCTTCCCAGCTCTCCTCGAGACGGGGTGGGCGCCCGGCTTCCAAGGGGCGAGTGACGTCTTTGGGCCGCTCTGGTCGCTCCTCGGACGGGGAGGGGCTGATGAGGCTGGGGGGCCGAGCCTCACGCTGCGCGGTGAAGAGCTGGTCTTACGCTTGGGGAGCGAGGGGGCTAGCTGGCCGCCGATCGTTCACGTGGAG
>PVBE012134615.1_pt1 | contig 18181 bp, 18 predicted proteins | sample 1631181 | NCBI WGS metagenome assembly PVBE01 (sample SAMN08397723, study PRJNA350692) | Marine metagenome, whole genome shotgun sequencing project. | isolation source: water | place: Pacific Ocean | collected 2012-04
AATCTTTAATTGTGTAGAAGTTACCTGCATACTGACCTCCAACGGTTAAACCAATTAGAATCGTACCTGCAAACTAACTACTTCTTTTAAATGCTATGTTTAATATGCCTATCGTCCAGTAGAGTGAGAATGTGTGTTTTATATTCATTTGATTATAATATCATGCTTATGGATAGCGTTGAGGGCAAAACTATAAATATGATTCATATTATAAAGTGAACAGATTTGAAATGTATAGTACAGTCTTGTCGCAAGAAGTTTTACCCTATAGTTAATGATATCAATTAAGAAATTTTATTCATGAAAATTCTTGTAACTGGAGGCGGCGGATTTCTTGGAAGCCATCTCGCCCTAAAATTAAATTTGCATGGTGCGGACGTCACCGTTCTGGGAAGAAAAATCTATCCTGAACTTGGTGATTCGATAAAGTGTATCAAAGCTGATATCAAAGACCGGTCTGCTGTTTTATCGGCACTAAAAGATCAGGAAGTAGTGTTCCATACCGCGGCAATTCCTGGTATTTGGGGTGACTACGATGAATTTTACAGTACCGATGTCCAGGGAACAGAAAACGTCATATTTGCCTGTCGTGAAAATAATGTTAAAAAACTTATTTATACAAGTTCGCCCAGTGTCGTTTTCGGTCAATCTGATATGGCAGATGTTGACGAAAGTGCGCTGTACCCTGAAAAGTATCTCTGCCATTATCCAAAAACAAAAGCCATGGCAGAGAAACTGGTCATGGCGGCTAATGATACCAGTGGACTGGCCACCGTCTGCATCAGGCCCCATTTGATCTGGGGGCCGGGTGACCCTCACCTTGTACCACGACTCATTGACCGAGCAACAAAGGGAAAGCTTGTTCGGGTAGGTGATGGAAAAAACAAGGTCGATATGATCTACATAGACAATGCGGTTGCCGCCCACCTTCAAGCCTGTGACAAACTTAATCTTGCCGGTCCGGTTGCAGGAAAATGTTATTTTGTGAGCGATGGAGAACCGGTTGTGCTGTGGGACTGGATCAACGGTCTGCTGAAAGAATTGAAACTTCCGACCGTGACAAGGTCAATTTCATTTCAGAGCGCTAGCCTGTTAGGGAGAATGCTGGAGAGTGTCTATCAAATAATAGGAACCAAAAATGAACCGCCAATGACCCGATTCCTGGCGGCGCAACTGGCTAAATCACACTACTTTAATATCTCTCGTGCGAAGAATGATTTTGCTTATCAGCCGGTGGTAGCACAGGAAGAGGGGATGAAACGTTTGATCAACTACTTTCGTTCTCGCCCAGCAGATTGATCTTGTGCGCGATGCAACCCGCACCGAATCCATTGTCGATATTAACGGTCGCAACACCTGTAGCACAACTGTTCAGCATGGTTAGTAATGCGGCAACTCCGCCAAAGGACGCTCCATATCCCACGCTGGTTGGGACAGCGATAACGGGACAACTGACCAGTCCGCCCACCACTCCAGCCAGAGCACCGTCCATTCCCGCCACCACGATAACCACGCGTGCCTGGCGCAAGCCATCTACTTTGTCAAGCAGTCGATGAATCCCAGCGACACCGACATCAAAAATTGTTTCAACTCTACTGCCAAAAAGCTCCGCTGTAATTTGGGCCTCCTCAGCGATGGGAATATCGGACGTGCCCGCCGATACTAACGTGATGTGACCCATTTTCTTTTTCTTCTTGGCTTTTTGTATCATCAGAGTGCGCGACGATTCACTATAAACAGCACCTGCTGGAAGCTTTTTCTTAATCTGTTTATAAACTTTACTATCGAGCTTAGTTGTAAGAATATCATTTCCTGCTTTATGCAAAGATTTAATGATTGAAATAACCTGATCACTGGTTTTCCCCTGGCCGTAGATAACCTCTGCCAGACCACTTCTAAGGGAGCGATGGTGATCGACTTTTGCGAAATCTAAATTTTCATAGGGGAGGGTGGATAACAGGTCTGCGGCTTGTTTGGGGTCAATTTTGTGATTGTACAAATCGCGCAAAAGTTTCTGTAAAACGTTCTTATTCATTACAGGCCCTTTACACCCGCGAATTCGGAGGTGATGTTGACGCGCATCAAATCTTCTACCGCCTGTTGCGGTGGTTTGGATTCGTACAAAACTTTATACGTTTCATCAATGATGGAAGCTTGAATATTTAATTTCAATTTGAGAGCATGAGCAGATTTTACAGTGAGAATTCCCTCTGCCACCATTTTCATATTATTTGTGATATCGTCGAGTTTTTCTCCCTGACCAATTTTGAGTCCCACCTGCCGATTTCTGCTGAGTTCACCCGTGCAGGTCAGAACAAGATCACCCAGACCCGAAAGTCCCGAAAAAGTTTCTGGTCTGGCCCCCAGAGCCGTTCCAATGCGTGTGATTTCTACCAACCCGCGAGTGATCAACGCGGCTCTGGCGTTATGGCCCATACCTAGACCATCAGCAATTCCAGTGGCGATAGCCATAACATTTTTCAAGGCACCTCCAATTTCAACTCCCAATGGGTCTGTGCTGGTGAATACCTTCAGCAAAGGGCAGGAAAATATTTTCTGAATACGCGCGGCCTGTTCATCCGTTTCTGCCGCCGCGACAATTGCAGATGGAACTCCTCGTGCAACTTCAACAGCAAAAGTGGGCCCCGATAAAGTGGCCAGATGACAGTTATCAGGAAGAGTATCTTTTAGTATTTGGCGAATGGTGTACAGAGACTCATTCTCTATCCCCTTGCCAGCATTTATAATCAGGCTATTTGAATTTAACAATAGTGCCAGATCATTTGCCATTTTCCTGACAATATGAGTGGGAACGACTAGGAGGACAACCTCATTATCGCCGATTGCTTCTTCCAGTGAGTTGGTTGGGTGGATGGGTTCCGGGATTGGAAAACCAGGTAGGAAAAATGCATTTTCCCGCTTATCCTTGATTTGTGCACATAAATCCTGCTCATAGACCCATAGATCAACATCATGCCCATTCCTGGATAGTAGAATGGATAAAGCTGTCCCCCAACTGCCTGCTCCCACAATAGTTATGCGTTTGTTTTTCATGAACTTTAGTCCTCACAACCCTGTATAGCTAAATCCTGACTACCCGTCAAAATCATTATATATAATTTGTCGCATATACCTACAAGCAAAATACACTGCCAACAGGAGAAGAGAATTGACTTGTAAGCAAAATTCATTTGAGATTATAATAAGTTATTAACCAACTACTTATTTAATTATCATCAAAATCATCGTTGTCCCGGAGACCGCAAGACTATGGCCAAAAGTGTAAGAATTAAACGGAAAGAATTGTTAAACCAGCCTGATCAATTTATATCAACTACTGACATATTAATTGCTTATGGTTCAAAACACAAAACAGGAGTCATGTCGGTTGTGGCCGTTTTGGTTCTTGTTGTTTTGGCAGGTGTAGGGATTAAATATAACAATAATGTAAAAACTCTGCGGATGGAATCTCTTTATTATGAGATGGAACAGGCCAAGGCGGCTAAAGGCACTAAACCTCAGGAAGTAATTAGTAAAATGGAAAACTTGCTGAGTGAATTCAGTGAAGGCCCACAAAAACAAAGAGCTACCCTTATTCTTGCAGATGAACTTTATAATACGCGGGCATATGATCGCGCCATTCCCTTGTATAAAGATGTTTTGACAGACACCTCTCCTGCCAAGCTTCCATATCAGCTTGCGAGTGTGGGAATGGCACATTCTCTTGAAGGCAAAAAGGACTACAAGGGCGCAATTGTTGCTTATAAAACTATTATTGAAAGCCAGAATAAGTATCCGTTATTTCATGTTTACCTGAGTCTGGCACGTTGCTATGAGTTGAGCAAAGATCAGAATGGTGCGTTGCTGACCTTGCGCGAAATGACAACTAAATTTTCCGACCACTCCAATATTGGTCTCGTTGAGGCCCGGCTTAAGAAACTTGAAACACTGGCTTGACCTGGCTCAGCCTACCACTAACTATGTTTTCTGAGCGCAAAATAATTAGAGTAGCACTCTTTATATTGCCGGTGACACTGCTCCTTCTTGTTGTCTCAGTTTCGTCTGTTTATTCTGTTCCCTTCATTTCAAAAGAAACAGAACTCAACATGGGCCGCTCTGCTGACAATGAAGTTGTTCAAAAGTATGGCATCTACCAGGACAAAGCCCTTCAATTGTACGTCAACGAGATTGGGCAGACCCTTGTTTCCAAATTGGTCAATAAAGAATTCCCTAAATTCTTTTTCAAATTAGTGGATAGCTCAGAGATAAATGCCTTTGCACTTCCAGGTGGCTATGTTTATGTTACCCGGGGATTACTCGCCGCTCTCAACAGTGAAGCGGAACTGGCCTCTGTGATTGGTCATGAAATAGGGCATGTTACTTTGCATCACGGCGTTAAAATGATGATCCGGTCCATTGGCTCTCAAATTCTGAGTATTGGCGGGGCAATAGCCAGTCCGAAAAATGCTGGGCAATGGTTGATGATGAGTTCCGCGATGTTTCAGCAAATCAATATGGGCTATGGTCGTGAGGCAGAATTGGAGTCGGATGCGTTGGGCATGATGAATGCTGCTGACGCTGGCTATCAGCCTGTGGGTATGGTCAAATTTTTAAAAAACCTGAGAAAACAAGAGATCATGAGTGGTCATGCCTATCATAGTTTTCAGGCAAGTCATCCAGAAACTAAAGAGCGGATAGTTAAAGCAGGGCAAATGGCTTCGTCTCTGTCACGAAAATATTCTGATCTTAGAAAAAACCAGAACTCTTACCTTACCCGTTTGCAAGGGCTGGTTTACGGTGGGAAAAAACACTCTCGAGATACCCGACGGTACAAGCCCAAACATTTGGATATTTACCGGGTGCAAGCAGGAGATACGCTGGAAAGTATCGCTATCAAAGAATTAGGCGATAAGCGGCACGCTCTTGAGATAGCTGTGATTAACGGCAGGAAAGAAAATACTCCTTTTAAGCCAAACCTGATACTTAAAATTATTAAAGATGGTGTATATCATCAGGAAAAATCCCTCCAACTAAGTCCGGAACCAGCCAGTTAACTCCCTGTACATTGGATAACTATTTAATTCTTCAAAAGACGCATCATGTCCATTTGAAACCAGATGGAGAAGTATGCAACCGCCTGAGAGCAGGTGCCAAAGTCTACCCCACCCAAACTAAAGGAAAATGGACCCGAATCACCTGGAGAAATGGCAAAAAGAAGGGATGGATCTTGCTTTCCTCACCTAATAGCTAAACCTTTTTAATACTGTCACTTAGGGTATAGTGCTGTTTTTGTGGTCTGCGGGTACCTTCAAAATATCTTGACAATTTTCCCCAGCTTTTTTAGGATATTCCCATAACTAATATATAAAATAGCTCGTGTTTCTTTTTTGCATTTTCCCTGTGAAAAGCTTGGGGGAAAACTGTTAAGAACTCTCTTATTATTAGTAGAAGGAGCGTTATGTTTTTCAAGCGTAAGGTCCCAAGTTCCAAAGATGAGTTAGGTTTGAATCCTGATTACCGGCCCCAAAAATATGACGCTTACATTCTTGACAGCATCGCCAAAAAATACAAAGGAAAAAAAATAGGACTTCTTGCGGAAAATGCTTTGAAGGAATTGAGAAAATTTGTGCTCGACTAAATAGTTTTGGCGCTTATTCACAGGCCTCAATAATTGTAAATACAAAAAACCCCAGGGTCCCTAAGGATCCTGGGGTTTTATTTTTGCCCTTTATATCTTTAAGCTTAACTTAATATTACTTCTGTGATCCGACGTAATTCAAAGCCGAACCGTGGTAGAACCACTGAATCTCATCCGCGTTCATGGTATGTCCGACAGTAATTTCATCACTACCACCACCATCGTGATTGAGTGTTACGGTTAAAGTTTTTCCAGGAGTCAATTGACCCAGGCCGGAGATGGTTATCTTATCCTTTTCCTGAATTTTTTCGTAGTCGTCTTTGTTACCAAAGGTCAACGGCAACACTCCCTGTTTTTTAAGATTAGCCTCAAAAATACGGGCGTAAGATTTAGCGATGAATGCACGGGCGCCCATATGGCGTGGTTCCATTGCTGCATGCTCGCGACTGGAGCCTTCACCAATATTTTCATCACCCACGGCCACCCATCCCAATCCCTGGTCTTTCAAGTTTCGAGCGATTTTATTGAGCTCGACATCCTTCTCCCCCGAAACTGGATTGTTCCCCGTTCCTGTTCCACCTGTGTATGCATTGGTCGCGCCCAGAAACATGTTGTTGCTGATGTTATCCAGATGACCTCTGAATTTTAACCATGGTCCAGCCTGGGAAATATGATCAGTGGTACATTTTCCCTGAGCTTTCAGCAACAAAGGCAAATCCCTGTAGTCGGCGACCGGATCCTGCTTGTCGAAAGGCTCCAGAAATGCAAGTCGCTCGCTGGAAGGATTAATAACGACTTCGCCAGTTTTAGTCGGTACCTCATAGCCGCTGTCCTTGGAAGAATAACCGTTGACAGGAAGTACATCTCCTGTTGGCGGGTCGAATTTGAAATCATTGCCGTCCTTATCCTTCAATGTATCTGTCATAGGATTGAACTTCATAGACCCACCGAATGCCATTGCAACAACCAGCTCAGGACTACTGATAAATCCCAGTGTTTCCGGATTGCCATCGTTTCGCTTGGCAAAGTTCCGGTTGTATGAGGTCAGGATGCTGTTAGCTTCGCCTTTTTGTTTGTCTTCCCTTTTCCATTGCCCGATACAAGGTCCACAGGCATTGGCCAGAACGGTTGCGCCAGCTTCTTCAAACTCACCGAGGATCCCGTCTTGTTTGATGGTCTGATAAACCTGCTCCGATCCCGGTGTGACCAGGAAATTAGATTTCAATTTAATTCCAGCAGCTTTAGCCTGTCGAACCAGACTGACAGAGCGGCTCATATCCTCGTAGCTCGAGTTGGTGCAGGACCCGATAAGAGCCGATGAAAGTTCCGCAGGATATCCCTTTTCGTCAACCTCAGCCGCCATGGCGGAAACCGGACGCCCAAGATCTGGAGTGTGTGGACCTACGATATGTGGCTCTAATTGATCGAGATCGATTTCGTGAAACTCGTCGTAGTATTTTTCCGGATCACTTTCAACTTCAGCATCAGACCGTAGATGATCGGCATATTGCTTACACAGATCCGCTATAACAGCACGGTCAGTAGCGCGGAGGTAAGGCTCCATTTGGTCATCATAACCAAAGGTGGAGGTCGTAGCTCCAATCTCTGCACCCATGTTAGTGACAGTGCCCTTTCCGGTGGCGCTCAAAGCTCTCGCACCTTCACCGAAATATTCAACAATTTTGCCGGTTCCGCCTTTAGCCGTTAGCATGGTGGCAACTTTGAGGATGACGTCTTTTGCCGCAGTCCAGCCATTCAATTTGCCTTTGAGGTGTATTCCTACGAGTTTTGGCATTTTGGTGGTGAAGCCCTGACCGGTCATTACGTCAACAGCGTCTGCTCCGCCAACACCAACGGCGATCATTCCCATTCCGCCAGCATTTGGCGTGTGAGAGTCCGTCCCGACCATCATGGTACCGGGGACCGCATAATTTTCATAAACCACCTGATGAATGATACCGGAGCCCGGTTTCCAGAATCCCATATTATATTTCATCGCGGCAGACCTTAGGAATTCATAGACCTCTCTATTAAGGTCTTCAGCCGCGACGAGATCCTTGTCAGCGCCCACATGGGCCTGAATCAAGTGATCACAATGAACTGTACTGGGAACGGCAACCTCTGCCATTTGAGCGGACATAAACTGAAGGATCGCCATCTGGGCGGTCGCGTCCTGCATGGCAACTCGATCCGGTGAAAGAACTATGTCAGACACTCCACGTTCCAGCTTGGAGTAGTCGGTGTCACCCATATGACTGTACAGATTTTTTTCAACGGTCGTCAGTGGACGGCCCAGATTTTTACGAGCTTTTTCGTGAACTGCTTCTAGTGACTTAAATAGTTTCTCAATTGGTGCGCTTTCCAGTAACATGACATCTCCTTAGCTAGCGAAGTAGGACAGTAAAACTGCCCGATGGGTTACGATATGATAATCCGTAAATCAGGATAGAATGCGTATAGATTTTTGGGGCAACATCTTTTCATGTTTACCGGAAAATTTCAACGATTTTCACCCTTAATCAGTCATTTTTATTATGCTTTTAAAACAACCAGTTACTCGGGCAATAAAAAGGGCACTCTGATGGCATCCATTTTTGATTCCAGTGAATTCAACCAAAACCTATTTTTCCCCAGATCAGACGGATCATCCGGACCAGAGGCAGCGGATGAAATATTCGTTGAGGTGGACCCGGGTTGCAAGGTACATGTGCGGCGTCACCCATCCGCGACCGCTAAATTCAGTCTGCTATTTTTTCACGGAAATGGTGAAACCGTTTCAGATTATGATGAGTTGGCGAATTATTTTAATGCGTTAGGCTGTGAATTGGTCGTTTGCGATTATAGAGGATATGGTAAAAGTGAGGGTACGCCTTCTCTACGGAATGCATTAAAAGATGCTTCTACCATTTACCATTATCTTAAAGATAGGGGAAAACTACAAAAGCGAGTTTGTGTGATGGGGCGATCACTTGGCAGTGCTCCTGCTATTGAACTGTGTGTCCAGTTTTCTGAGATATCCTGTTGTGTTCTTGAAAGTGGATATGCAGACCCGATACCCCTGGTAAAAAGGCGAGGTCTTCACATTGCGAAAATAACACCGGAAGAGAACAAGTTGTTCAACAATAGTGAGAAGATACGTTTGGTAAAATGTCCGATTCTTATTATGCATGGGGAAGATGATTTTTTGATTGTCCCTCAGGAAGCTGTGTTAAATCATCAAAATGCAGGATCAAAGCATAAGGAGCTTGATATTCTGGAAGGGGTAGGGCACAACGATATGATGATGGCACATGATAGCGCATACTTCAAAAGCCTGATAAAATTTTTCAACAATGTTTTCTCGTAAATTGCAAAGTTTGTATTCGCTTAATAAAAAATTGATGTAGAATTATTCCACGGCCTGAAAAATTATTGTTAGGGAGTATTTAATGGCAACAAAAAACAAGTACTACAATATTGAGGGAACGATCCGTAACGGATTCAAATTAAGCGGTGATTATGAAACTCTCGATTTCAGTTTTATAAAACTTGGTGAGAACGGCGCCCAGGCACTTGCTGGCTCGCGCTCTATCAAGCAATTGAAGAGGCTGACCATAAGTAATAATAAATTGACCCCTGAAAGCGCAGTAGCAATCGCCGGGTCAAAAAATTTACAGAATCTCCAATCTTTAAAAATGTACCGCAATAAAATTGGAGATGAGGGTATCAAGGCACTGGTGGAAACTGAAGAGCTTCCCAGCCTGAAATCACTTCGATTGGCGCATAACGATATCGGGCCAGAGGGCGCACGTTTTGTTGCAGGGTCTGACCAGTTAAATGGTTTGACTGCACTGGTACTGGCAGAAAATAAATTGGGTGATGAAGGCCTGAAGTATCTTGCGGGATCTACCAAATTATCTACGCTGGAAATTCTGGATTTGCGCAAAAACGGTATCACCGATGAGGGTGCCATCGAATTTGCCAAGAGTCCCAATTTCCCCAATGTTCAAAAAGTTGATCTAACAGCCAACCGTCTCACAGATATTGGAAAGGACGCACTCAAAGGATTCCTTATCCTCAACTTGTTGCGCAGGCGCATTAAAGAAACTGATGAGGGCATGGTATGCGATTTAAGTAATCTTGGAATAGGTGACCTTGAGTGTGGTTTCATCGCAGACTTCGAAGGATTCAGCAACTTGACCCAAGTGTATCTTGAGCTGAACAAAATTACGGAAGAGGGTATATGCAAACTTGCGGAATCAAAGAATATGGAATCGGTTACCCTGCTGTCACTGGACCGTAATAAGATAGGAGACAAGGGAATCGATTGCATTGTTGAGTCTGAGTACTTTAAAAAACTGACTCATTTAATGATCGAGTACAACGATGTCAGTGATGAAGGGATGAAAACAATTGCCGAGTCAGAAAGCATGGGCAATTTGCTGAGGCTTTATATCGAAGGGAACCCGTACACTGATGAAGGATTCAACGCATTGGGTGAATCGGAATTCCTGAAACAATTGGAATATCCGGAATTTGTGCGTGAAGAAGCGGTAGAGGAAATCGAAGAGGAAGAAGAAGAGTTTGAAGATGTAGAAATAGAAGATGTTGAAGAGGAAGAAGACCTCGATGATGAAGAGGAAGACGGAAAATAGGGGGCTATTCACGCTCCCGATTTACCTCATCAAACAACAGTACTCCCCCCTTAAACAACACCTGGTCTCAAAAACTTAATATTGGTATGAACTGACCTGGCGGTCGTTCAGGCTTATTTTGCTTTGTCGCTGGTGCTTTCAATGGGGGCGACTGGAGGTTTCGCGTTCCCTCGATTTTTTCTGTATTGAGAAGGACTTTCTATCAAATTGTCAGACCGTTTGTTCAATGCTTTGACTGAAATTACTTTTTTAAGGTTACCAGAACCATCATAAACTTTAACTTGGTGCATTTTTGCTGTTTCCTTTTAGGTTCAGAGCTACAAGTTGAAATGAAAAAACCGGCAGAGCGTGAGCTCTGCCGGTGATAGATCAATGGAATCGAATTACTTAGGCACTACTTTAGAAGCCTGAGGACCTTTTTGTCCCATAGTTTTCTCGAATTCAACAGCCTGACCTTCGTTCAGAGTTTTGAATCCTTCGCCTTGAATCTCAGAGAAATGAACAAAACAATCCACTCCATCTTCTGATTCGATAAAACCATAACCTTTGCTCTCATTAAACCACTTTACTGTTCCAGCTGTCATTCTGATACTCTCCTACTAGTTCTCGAGACGGCCTTTCAAGTCATTTTGAAAACAGCCTCTCGATTTTTTAATTAAAGATCAGTTGTATTTGTAACCTCTGAAGAAGGTATTCACTGCAAAAAAAAACCACCCACATGGATGGCTGTTAAAATAAAACTTTGTGTTTTATCCTGATTTCCCCTCAGCACACTTCAAAAGAAAACCGAAAAATTACTTCTTTCAACCCATCTTGTATACGTAGTATATCACAGGACCGACTAGATGTACATATTTAACCCGGATTCTTCAAATATTTTCCGCTACTACAGTCCCCAGCAAATGAATCATAGAAACGGTTTAATTATAAATACTTAACCTGTTAAACGCTTAAAATTCCAAGCGATAATTATCTACAATCTACTACCACGAACTCATCCACATTTGTTTGGTGGTCTTCATTTTGAAAAGTTCGGCGACTTTCTCGTTGAAGGTTTCCTGGTTATAGGATTTTGTATACTGATCACCCGTGCCGCGAAATGGATTCCACGACATGACCATTCTCTCTACAAACATTTCATCCAGATCGATGCGTCTGATTTTTTTTATGATATGTGTTGTGGCGTCCACAAGGATCGCGCCCATTTCATAATCCTCTTTGGAATACAGGGCTTCGCAGTATCCGGGGGTTTCTTTTTCCTGTTCGGTGGGATTGCAGGGAGCTTCAATGATCCAGTCCTCGCTCCCTATCGCGAATAAGGGGATGGCTGGGAACTCGGAATCAGTAAATAGTTTGGTGCGCCATTTTCCGCCCCATGCGTCTAGTTGCTCCTGACCCGGGTTGTCTACGTTGGCTATAAACAACATATCACCGCTGGGAGAAAAGGAGAGCCCGCCTCCCATGCCGGCTATTTGTATGGGACACTCTTTGCCTTCTTCAAACTGAATTGCTGGCTGATCCATTTGGTTTATTCTTTCCTGTAGGGTAATTTAGTAAAGCTTTTATTCTGTTGGACTGGAATTCCTTTGTCAATATACAATTGAATATACTGGCTAGGGAAAAGAACTTGAGAATATTGCCGGGTTCGGTTACTCTTTCCGCGTTTCCTTCAAACTACTCAATAAGATGATAAAAACAACCCTTATCGGGCATGCGAGCATGCTCATCCAATCAAGAGAAGCTACCATTCTGACCGATCCTGTCTGGTTCGATTACCTTTGGGAAGAGACTAATGTGTTGTGCCCCAGCATAGAACTGGGCCTGGATAAAATTCCTCCTGTCGATATCCTGAATCTCTCGCATCGACATCAGGACCATTTCGATGTGCGTACGCTTGCATATCTGGCGCAGAATAAGTCGATTTTGAAGCCCGATGTCATGGTGCTGGTACCTAAGGACGATATTCTCATCGATGTTTTAAAAGAACTGGAATATGAAAACATTCAGGTGGTCGAAGATTTTGAGCCCATCCGGCTCCTAGACGTAACGCTCACGCCTACGCCCTCGTTTAATGAGGGGGACTACTATCCGGAACATGGCCTGCTTGTTCATGACGGGGAGGTCACCATATGGAATCAAGTAGACACTGTGGTGGTTCCTGAGATCATTTCCTTCATTCATAAGTTGTACGGGCAGGTGGATTTTGCTCACTCCCGATTTCTCCCTCTGCTGGAAGGAAACTTTTCTCACAATAAGGCTCTTGGTATACCTTTTAATGAATACAGTTCATTTCTTCAGGTAGTAGGGGCTCTGCGACCCAAATTTGTTGTTCCGGGATCGGCGGCGTTTCGTTATCGCGATGAGCTGGCTTTCCTCAACCAGTATTCTTTTCCCACCACGCCGGATCAGTTTCTAGCAGACATGGCGATATATTGCCCTGAGATAAAAACGAGCACTTTTTACCCTGGTGATGTTGCTCATATAACTAAAGAAGGGGTAAAAATTGGCCGACAAACATCCGATTTTGTTCGGGTCCAGGAGGACGACAGTCACAAAGTTACATTTAAACCAGTTATGGAAGTCCCACCCATCAAATCGTTGAACGGTGATCCGGTACAACACGAAAAAGAGATCCAGATTATCAAGGGTTTCCTTGAAAACCAACTCATCGATAAATTGAATTCTTGCGAGAAGGTGGACGGCTGGCGTCATTGGCAGACCCTGTACCAATTGGAGGTATTTGGTCCGAATGGCACATCTAATATTTGGAATATTGATTTCAGAAATGAGGATTTAAAAATTCAAGAGGATTGTTTGCCAAAAACTACTTTATACGAAGGGATCTCGGCTTCTGACCTAGTGTGTTTGATTGAAGGCAGGACATCCTGGGATTTTGTGGGAATAAGCGGCTGTTATAGAACTTTTAATAATGTTTATCGGGTTGGGCAGGGTACATTCGAGTTTTTTCCAACCGAAAATGATTTCCCTTTACCGCTTTTGCAGGTTTTTCCAAGCGACCGCAAAATGGACCGGGAAAAATATATGAGAGATGTTCGCCGCTGGAAAGGTAAGGCCTGAGACGGGACCTGAGTATCCGTGTTAACCTTTAGTGGAAACGGCATAAGCTTTTAATTAGGAATTGCCAAGCCATATCAGTTGCGGTATATTTCAAAATCATTATTAAATAAGGCGGTGTAGCTCAGCTGGTTAGAGCGTACGGCTCATATCCGTGAGGTCGGGAGTTCAATTCTCTCCACCGCTACCAATATAACAAGGGGTTATGGCTTCGGCCATGGCCCTTTTTTTAGTGTGATTTGTGAACAGGGTACCCTTGCAGAGAGGAAATAAAAACTATGGCTAACAAAGAATTAACAGAGACCAATAAAAAATGTAAAAAATACTGACAGCCACAATATAAACGTTAAAGAAAATTCTGTAATGGGACCGCAGGTAAGGATAATGGCCGCTTTTTATGGTATCGGCAACAGATGCAAATCCAATCGTAACTAACCGCAGTTTTTCAACAGTATGTTTTTCCCCGCCCTGGCATTTCGATAAGTCTGTCGACACAAGAACAAAGTCATGCCACTATGAAATTCTCTGATACATTTCTAACTTGAAGAAAGTTCATGGATCAAAACGAATCTAAAGACGATGATATAATTTGCCAGTGTTACCAGATCAGCGAGCAGACGATTCGTTCTTCAATTAAATCAGGGAACATCAAATCAATAGGTGAAGTGACCTCGGCCTGTGAAGCGGGTGGGGGCTGTCATTCCTGCCATATTCTCCTCCAGCTGTTCATTGACCAGCATCATGGAAAACATCATGCCATGGAGGATATGGTTCACGACTTTGCGCCCAAGGTGAAAAGACGAGGTATCCTCAGTCGTTTTTTCAAGAAAGCCACCTCCTGAACTTTAGTTTTCTCTCCTTTCCTGTTTATTCAAGTTATAATACCTTTCTGAATTTTTAAATTTATCGAGTGGGTAGTTATGAGTGGAAAACGCACGGTATATTTTGACTGTTTCTCTGGAATCAGTGGCGATATGGTTTTAGGCGCTCTTGTGGATCTTGGTGTCGACCTGAAAACTATCCGGAAAGGTTTGGCAGAGCTTGGCGTTAAGGGATACAAATTAACCTCGCACCGGGCAACACGAAATGGGATTTCTGGAACCAAGGTTGATGTGGTCATAGAGCGTTCAACCAAAAAGCATCACCATCATTCTCGGTCTTACAACGACATTAAAAAACTGATTAAAAAGTCTGATCTGCCGGAGAAAGTGAAACTTGATGCTATAGAAATATTTCACCGAATTGGTAAGGCAGAGGCTCAGGTCCACCGTACGACACTTAATAAGATTCATTTTCATGAAGTTGGGGCCATCGACTCCATCGTCGATATTGTAGGCGGTGCTTTGGGCATGAGCTTGTTGAATGCGGACCAAATATATTCGTCTCCATTAAATACAGGGGAAGGAATGGTGAGGTGCGCTCATGGAACACTCCCGGTTCCTGCACCCGCAACGCTCAAACTGTTGAAGGGAATACCCTGCTATTCAAATGGAATAAAAAAGGAATTGACGACTCCAACCGGCGCCGCGTTGATTGGATATTACGCAGAGGAGTTCCGGTCACAGCCAAATATGATTATACAAGATGCAGGTTATGGGGCAGGGGGACACGAATTAAAAGATGGACCGAATCTTCTTCGAGTTGTGCTTGGGGAAATGAAAGGAGCTTCTGATACTCACCCGATGAAGGTTATTGAAACGAGTATTGATGACATGAATCCTGAATTTTATGAGCATGTCATGGACGAATTATTCAAGGCTGGAGCGGTCGATGTTTTTTTTACCCCGATTCATATGAAAAAAAATCGACCGGGAACTCTTCTATCTGCCCTGGTTCCTGAGGAAAGTTTTGATTCTGCAGCCCGGATTATCCTGACGGAAACATCTACCTTCGGCATCAGGCATTATGATGTAAACCGAACGGTACTGGACAGAGAAGAAAGAACTGTGAAAACTTCTTTTGGAAAAGTGAGAGTGAAGGTAGGCTCGTTGAACGGATCAGTACTTCGCATCTCTCCTGAATACGAAGATTGCCGAAAAATTGCTCGACGAAAAAAAATACCTCTGAAAAATATTTATGAGGAAGCGGTGCGTCTTGCGGAAAATCTTCCTTAAAGGAAGGGAAGAATACTATATACCGTGCTTGGACAAGTATTCTTCGTAATGTTTATTGTAGAGAATATCCCATTCATCTGTTCCTTCACGCATTTTTCGTGAATAGGAGGCGCAGATTTTCCGGGCGCTTTCATCTGCGCGGTCTTCAATTTTCAGGTAGTCGTTCATGACACTGGCCACTTCAAGGCGAACATCATTAAGGTCTGTTTTGTAATCGAAGTCGTCCCTTTTTTCAAGATCAGTCACTATCAGTTTGCTGATGTGATTAACTTTTTCCCTGCTGATTCTCATCTAAAATTCCTGAAATAAAATTTGGCCTGCATTCGCGGGCAATTTTGAATTTTACCAACTGGACCACTCTGTTGATTTTGTTGAAAAATTCCTAAATTAAAAAATTAGCCCGCGTTCACGGGCAAGTTTGGATTTCACCAATTGGAATACTCGACCATAATCCATCATACTGCGTTCATATTCCTCGGTCCTTGATTCCAGCAGTAATTTGACTTCGTCATTAAGACGATCTTCTACCATCAAGTCATCAATAATCAGATCATTAATAATAGCCTCTAATTTCTCGGGTCTATCTTCCCAGATAATTAAACTTTTAGCTGTTAAGGACTCAACAATTTTTTTGGAAATCTTCTCAACGAAATTTTTTTGTAGTCTCATTTCTTCTTATAATAAGGTTTGAGATATATAAAATTGCCGTATCCCAATAACTGGAGCGGGAGACGGGACTCGAACCAGCGACATTCAGCTTGGGAAGCTGACACTTTACCAGCTGAGCTACTCCCGCATGCTGTAATTAGTCACGGAATTCTATTCTTCTTTCTCGCCAAGCACCAGAATCAGGTTATCTCCGGTTATCTGGAGATCGAGTATTTTAATTCTTTGCTGGTGAACATCCGCTATCGCTTTATTTACCATTTTTTCAATGGCAGTGGCATTTTCTTCGATAATATTTAAAACCTTGATGCCCGAGATGGTATGGCCTTCTAATTGCATAAAAGCCTATCTAAATCACTGGGTTGATGAAGGTACTGACGCATACCGTTTTAGTTGGGCAAAGCACCCCCAAATTCGGGGCTATTATCTATTATTTCATTTTACTATTCAATATTATTCCGTGTATTGATTTGCAACCCAGTTAAATGATTGTTGTAATTCGCACTTGCTTTCAGTAATATGGGCCATAAATTTAGTTGAATAACTTATTAAAATATAAAAGTTTTCCTGAAGCTGGTTTCAGGATACTTGATTAGAGCCGCGGCGGAGCCGTTCCGTCGCGTCTTTTTGGTTTTAGAGGGACAAAGTGGTTAAAAACGTAGATTTTACAGATAAAATTCCAGTCAGTCACCACCTGATTGAGGTTCGTGACCGAATGGTGATAGTGGGTATAGTTGTCGGTCTATTTTTTGGTCTGTGTTTTTATTTCATCGAATTCTTTATTTTATGGTTACAGGATCCCCTTCCTGCCAAATATCGTGAAGAACTAATATTTATTGCTCCGACTGAGGTATTTTTCACACATATGAAGGTTGCTTTTATGGGCTCCCTGTTTATTTCCATGCCCTTCATTCTGTATCATATCTGGTTTTTTATTGCTCCGGGACTCAAGGTTAAGGAGAAAAAAATTACCTCGATGTTTGTTCTTGCAGGATCGTTCTTTTTTCTGTTTGGTGGTGTATTTTGTTATTTTCTGGTTTTACCGCTTGGCCTGAAATTTTTGCTTGGTTATGGCGCCAAATATTGGACGATGCAGGTAACCATTCAGCTATATTTTAATTTTGTTGTTAAGTTGATATTAGCATTTGCCTTTGCCTTTCAAACTCCATTATTGATGGTTTTACTCACCAAGTTTGGAGTCGCTAATACGGTACAAATGAAATTGTATCGCAAATGGGCGTTTCTTGGATGCTTTTTACTCGCCTCAGTGTTAACTCCTCCCGATATTATTACGCAGGTTCTTCTGGGTTTTCCTCTTTACGGGCTCTATGAATTTGGTGTTGTCATTTCTGCCTGGTTTGAAGACCCAAAACAAAGAGAGTTGATCATTAAGAAAATGGAAGCCGAAAAAGCGGCACGCAAAGCGGCTAAACAGGGGAAAGCGGCTGCTAAATCAAAAAGCAAGGTCGTCGTTAAAAAGGTAGTGCGAGAAGAATAAGTTTTTTTGGGGGTGATGTGATTATCATTCTGCCAACTTCTCTCACTGCCATAGGAACCCTAAAACAGTAATAAGTCTTGGATAGATGGTTTCCAGCAACACTCCTCCCAGCGCGCAACTCATGTGAAACAGAATGGATGCGTAAAGTGTCCCTGTGATTTTGAACAGCAGGCTGGCACAGATTCCCAAGCCAAAGGACCCCAAACTTAATTTAAAGCCAGCCAAAGTGTAGATCAGACCTCCCACATATATCGTTAGGATAGGATTGTGTTTTTTAAGCAGGGTTTGCAAAATAAAACCGGTGAAAAAAATTTGTTCAATTAATGGTATCAAAATCACTTGGACCGATTTTTCAGGCAGAGAGGCCGTATGGAATAAACTTTGGTCATCCAACCTACCTGTGAAAAGTTCGTGTTCTGCCATGCCGGTCACACTGAGTCCAATATCTAATAGAGGCAGACAAAGTATTATTGTCCCTCCTGCAAACGTGCCTAAAACTAGATGCTGTTTAAGGTGACCGGTGGAAAAGCCTAGTGCGGACAAATTATTCCTGTAT
>PVBE011111447.1_pt1 | contig 18180 bp, 13 predicted proteins | sample 1631181 | NCBI WGS metagenome assembly PVBE01 (sample SAMN08397723, study PRJNA350692) | Marine metagenome, whole genome shotgun sequencing project. | isolation source: water | place: Pacific Ocean | collected 2012-04
GACGGTCAGTCCCATGTCGTCCCAGCCCGTGTCGATGTCGACCAGCAGCGGCACCTCGGTGACCGCCGTGATGCGACGAACGTCCTCCAGCACGTTGTCCAGGGTGGTCATGCCCAGGTCCGGCAGGCCGTACGAGGCGTTCGCGACGCCCGCACCCGACAGGTACAGTGCCTGGTGCCCGGCCCGCGATGCCATGGTCGCGCAGTAAGCGTTCACCGCTCCAACCACCTGCAAAGGCGTGTTCGCTGCCAGCGCATCCCGGAATCTCTTGCCTGCACTCATTGGTCAACGCTCTTAATCTTTATGCCAGATATCGCCTTCGCCGGGCTGGAACCAGCGGCTGGTTACGACTTTCGCGCGGGTGTAGAAATAGATCGCCTCCCTGCCCTGCACATGCAGGTCGCCGAAGAACGAATAGTTCCAGCCGCTGAACGGGAAATAGGCCAGTGGCGCCGGCACCCCGACATTGATACCGATCATACCGCACTGGATGCGGTGGCTGAACTCCCGTGCCGCCTTGCCCGAGGTCGTGTAGATGCACGCACCGTTGCCGAAGGCCTGGTGGTTGGCAATGTCGATGGCAGCGTCGAGATCCTCGAAGCGCATGACATTGAGCACCGGCCCGAAAATCTCTTCGTGACAGATGCTCATGTTGTCTTCGACCCGGTCGATGATCGTCGGTGCCAGGTAGAACCCGCCCGGCGCCGCCTCGACCTTTACCCCACGGCCGTCGACCAGCAGCTCGGCCCCCTCCTCGACACCGGTTGCGATCAGTCCGGTGACGCGATCGAGATGGGCGCCGGTAATCAGCGCCCCCATGCCCGCACTGCTGTCGCGATCGGCCGGGCCGACCTTGATCGCCCGGGCCGCCGCCGCCAGCGGCGGCAGGAAATCGTCCGCCGCCTGGCCAACAACCACCGCCGTCGACGCCGCCATGCAGCGCTGCCCCGCGCATCCGAAGGCGCCGTCGATCATGCCGTCCACCGCCTTGCCCACTTCCGCATCCGGCATGACGAAGACGAAATTCTTGGCGCCGCCCGCGGCCTGCACGCGCTTGCCGTTGAGGCTCGCAGTCTCGTGGATGAACATGGCAACCGGCGACGACCCGATGAACGACACCCCGCTGACCAGCGGATGCTCGAGCAACGCATCGACGCATGCCTTGCCGCCGTGCACGACGTTGGTCACGCCAGGCGGCAGCCCCGCGTCGACCAGCAGCTCGATCAATCGCTGCCCGGTCAGCGGCACCTTTTCGCTGGGCTTGAAAATGAAGGTGTTGCCGCAGGCGATTGCCATCGGGTACATCCACATCGGCACCAGCGCCGGAAAGTTGTACGGACAGATGCCGACGCATACACCGATCGGCTGGCGGACCATCTGACAGTCGATGCCGCGGGCGATGTTCTCCAGGCACTCACCCTTCAACAGCTCGGTGATGCCGCAGGCGTACTCCACCACTTCGACGCCGCGGCGCACGTCGCCGCGCGCCTCGGTGATCGTCTTGCCATGCTCGCGCACGATCATCGACGCCAGCTCCTCGAAATGATCTTCGAGCAGCATCTTGTAGCGAAACAGTACGCGGGCGCGCTCGATCGGCGGTGTTTCCATCCAATCCGCCAAGGCGGCGTGGGCGTTGCGCACAACGCTGTCGACAATGTCGGCGTCGCACATCGGCACCACCGCAATCTGCTCGCCGGTGGAAGGGTTGTAGACCGGTGACGTTTCCGCCGTGTCCGGCACCGACCATTCATTGCCGATCAGGATCGGGCAGCATGCAATGGTTTCACTCATCAGTACGTTGTCCCCGTTTGTTTCTTCGTGACCTTCGTGACCCGTCGTTCTTCACAGCTTGGTGAACGCATCGTCCAGCACCGCCAGCAGGAAGTCGACGTCGGCGCCGGTGATGCACATCGGCGGCTTGATCCGCAGGGTGTTGGCGCAAAGGCCGCCTTTGCTGATCAACAGCCCCCCCTGGCGAGCAGCTTCAAACACCTGCGCGCATTCCTCGGTCGCCGGCTCTTTCGTGTCGCGGTCCTTGACCAGCTCGACGCCAAGCATCAGCCCGCGGCCCCGGACATCGCCGATGATGTTGTGCTTCGCCTGCAACCCGCACAACCCGTCCTTCAGGCAGGCGCCGGTCGCCAGTGCGTTCTGCTGGGCTTGATCCCGGTCGATGACTTCGAGCACAGCCTTGCCCATCGCCATCGACACCGGGTTGCCGCCGAACGTATTGAAGTGAAGCCTGCCGGTCATCGACGCGGCAATTGCCGGCGTCGTCACGACCGCCCCCAACGGTGCACCGTTGCCGATGCCCTTGGCCAGAGTTACGATATCGGGCGTCACGCCCTCGCCCTCGAAGCCCCAATAGTCCGTACCGGTGCGGCCGAACCCGGTCTGGACCTCGTCGGCAATGCAGACGCCGCCGGCCGCGCGCACCATGCCATAAACCTGTTTCAGATACCCCGGCGGGTACACGACCGCACCGCCCACTCCCTGGATCGATTCCGAGAACCAGCCGGCGATGCAGCCGGGCGTCGCGCAGCGGATGACGTCCGCCACCTCGGCGGCGTACCTCGCGGCGGCGTCCGGATCGTCGTAGCCCCAGGGGCCGCGGTAGGGATTGGCGTTCTGCACGTGGTGGATGCCGAAATTGTGCGGGTAATTGAACTTCCACGTGCTCTGCGAAGTCAACCCCATCGTCGCGCTGCTGCCGCCGTGGTAACCGTTGCGCAAAGCCAGCACATCGTGGTTGCCGGTGTGCAGCCGCGCCATCATCATCGCCAGGTCATTGGCTTCCGAGCCCGAGTTGACGAAGTAACAGGTGCCCAGGTCTCCCGGCATCCGTGCCGCCAGCATCTCCGCGTACTCCGCAATCACCGGGTTCAGGTAAATCGTCGTCGTGTGCTGCAGTGTCTGCAACTGCTGCACTGCCGCCTGCGTCACGTGCGGATGACAATGCCCGACGCTGACCGTCACGATCCCGCCGATCCCATCCAGATAACGCCGGCCGGTCTCGTCGTAGACATACTGCATATGCCCTTCGACGATCATCAGCGGTTCTTTGTAATAGTGGAATATGGCCGGATGCAGGTACTGCTCACGCAGCTTCAGCACCTCGTCTTTCGGCAGCCCGCCATACGGCTGAGGCGCATGGTCTGTCGGCGGCAAATTATCCATCGTTCGCTGGTGCATACTATCGTCCTGGGTCATTCAAGGCATCGACGGTACCATAGTCCGTCACCAACGGTTTGACCAAAGCCCACAGATGTTTCGTGCTATCCAAATGATCACGGATCTCCGGCGGCATTCGCCCAGTGGGTCGCGATAAACGCATCCACGATGATCTGGCCGAGGTGAAAAACAATGCAGGAAATCGCTGCCAAGGCTCTGACTTCGGCGGCCACCGGTAGAAACGCCAACACGGCGAGCGCCACCGGCAGAGTCTTCTGGCTCCCCATCAAGATGACGGCTTTGCGCGTGGCGGTATCGATCGGCAACACCCTTGACACGCCGCTATTGAGCAGCAGGTAGATGCCGTGGATCGCTTGCGACGCGACAACAAGCAGCAGCAGATCGATCGCATCCAGCCCCATCAATCGTTTGCCGGAATAGCTGAACTCCATCCACGGGATCAAGATCAACGCCAGGTTGCTGATCATGGACAGCGTGCCGCGCCGGCTGTCGACCCAGCCGCTGCATCTGCTGCGCAGCGCCTTGCCGACCATCAGCGGCACGAGCACGACCAGGCACAGCTTGAACAGCAGGTTCGTTGCAGAAAGCTCGATCTGGCTGTCGCCGGTCATATTGCCGATGGCGATAACAATGACAAACGGCACGACGAACACCCCGCCGATATTGGTCATCACCGTCAACAGCAACGCCATCGCCACGTTGCCGCGCGCCTGTGTCGTCAAGACAACACCAGACGAGAGCGTTGTCGGCATGCAGCAGAACAGCGCCAGCCCGAGCTTGAGCGAGCCGTCCATCGGGATCCACATCGCGAGGCACACTCCGATGGCGGGGGTCACCAGCAAAATTGAGCTGCAGCCCCACAGCGTTGCCGTCCACGCGCCCAACGCCACCTTGATGTCGTCGGTCTTCAGCACCAGCCCGCTGATCAGGAAGATGATCGTCACCGCTACCAGCGCCGTTGGCATCTGCGACATCCAGATGCCCGGCGCTGGGAGGGTTATCCCGATAATTGCAGCAACGATCAGGCCGAGCGGCAGGAATTGCTTCTTGATAAACGTCATGGAGCGGCTCCGAAAACAGGCAATATACGTTCATCCGGCGATCTTGTGATGACCGGCGACAGCGACTATCTTAAACCGGGTCCATTTTGATGGCGTCGTATCTCGATTTGTGCCCGGGTAGCTCAGCGGATAGAGCAGTAGTTTCCTAAACTATTGGTCGGAGGTTCGATTCCTCTCCCGGGTACCATTTTAATATGTTTGGCATAAGTAAGTAATGGCTTTTTTCCGGCAATGTGCCAGGCGCCGATACAGCATCTCATGCGAAGGGTGGATGTATTGATTAATGCCAATATCTGTACCTGTGCCGGCGCGGGCCGGGCGGAAATAGAGGCGCTTTTCGCGGCGCTCGCCGTGGACGATGATATCCGTCGGCGGCAACTCGGTGCAGATGCCCTTGACGTTGGCTCCGTCAGCCGCGACCGGCAACCGAACTGATCGATTCCCTGGCATGTTGGGCAGAGAGAATTGACTGTCATTCGCCGGCCGGCACGTCATCCACGTGGATCGCCCCGGCAGTCTTATAGTCGAAACCGGCGAGATAGCCGAGACCGGCGGGCCACCTGGTTGCGTCGTCGTAGATCGCCTCCTGCAAGTTCGCTCCCCTGAGGTTGGCACCGCGAAGGTCGGCGCCGCCGAGGCGGGCACTGCCAAGGGCGGCACCGCCGAGGTTGGCGCGGCCGAAATCGGCACCGCCGAGGTTGGCACCGCCGAGGTTGGCATCGCGGAGGTCGACACCGCTGAGGTCGGCAACACGGAGGTCGGCGCCGCTGAGGTTGGCATCGATGAGGTCGGCATCGATGAGGTTGGCATCGACGAGGCCGGTACCGCTGAGGTCGGCAACACGGAGGTCGGCACCGCCGAGGTCGGCACCGCCGAGGTCGGCACCGCCGAGATGGGCACCGCTGAGGTCGGCGCCGCCGAGCTCGGCACGGCGGAGATCGGCATCTCCGAGGTCGGCACCGCTGAGGTTGGCAACGCTGAGATTGGTACCACGAAGGTCGGCGCCACGGAGGCTGGCGCCGCTGAGGTTGGCAGCGCCGAGGTCGGCAACGCCGAGATCGGCACGGCTGAGGTCGGCACCGCGAAGGTCGGCGCCGTGGAGGTTGGCATCGCCGAGGTCGGCACCGCCGAGGTCGGCAACGATGAGGTCGGTGCCGCGGAGATCGGCGCCGCGGAGATCGGCATCGCGGAGGTTGGCAGCGATGAGGTCGGTACCGTTGAGGTCGGCCCCGCTGAGATCAGCACCGCCGAGCTCGGCACGGCGGAGGTCGGCAACGCGGAGGTCGGCGCCGCCGAGCTCGGCATCGATGAGGTAGGCACGGCGGAGGTCGGCATCGCGGAGGTTGGCACCGCGAAGATCGGTACCGATGAGGTCGGCATCGATGAGGTCGGTACCGCTGAGGTCGGCGCCGCTGAGGTCGGCACCGCTGAGGTCGGCAACGCTGAGGTCGGCACCGCCGAGCTCGGCACTGCTGAGGTCGGCACGGGGGAGGTCGGCACCGCGGAGGTCGGCACCGCCGAGCTCGGCGCCGCTGAGGTTGGCAGCTCGAAGGTTGGCACCGCGGAGGTCGGCACCGCCGAGGCTGGCACTGCGGAGGTCGGCACCGCCGAGGTTGGCGTCACTGAAGTCGGCACCGCCGAGGTTGGCGCCGCCGAGGTTGGCAGCGCTGAGATCAGCATTGCTGAGGTCGACGTCGACGAGGTTGGCAGCGCGGAGGTCGGCACCGCTGAGGTTGGCATCGATGAGGTAGGCGCCGATGAGGTTGGCATCGGTGAGGTCGACACTGCCGAGGCTGGCACCGATGAGGTAGGCATCGATGAGCTCGGTGCCGCTGAGGTCGGCACTGCTGAGGTTGGCACCGCTGAGGTCGGCACCGCTGAGGCCGGCACCGCCGAGGTTGGCACCGCTGAAATCGGCAACGCGGAGGTTGGCACCGCTGAGGTCGGCGGCGCGGAGGTCGGCACCGCTGAGGTTGGCATCGACGAGGTCGGCACCGCCGAGGTCGGCAACGCGGAGGTCGGCACCGCTGAGGTTGGCAGCGATGAGGTCGGCAGCGGCTATTTTGGCATCGATGAGGCCGGCACCGCGGAGGTCGGCAACGCGGAGGTCGGCACCGCCGAGGTCGGCGCCGCTGAAGTTGGCGTCGCGGAGGTCGGCACTGCTGAGGTCGGCACCGCCGAGGTGGGCACGGCGGAGGTCGGCACCGCCGAGGTCGGCACCGCTGAGGTTGGCATCACGGAGGTCGGCACCGCGGAGGTCCAACCCGGAATCAACCTCCGTAACACCGGGAAACCCGGAAAGGATGTCCGTCCAGGGCTGGCCTGCCAACAACGCTGCTACAACCGTTTGCAGCCGTTCCCTGCCCTCGTCAGTCTCCCACCGCGCCTTCAATTGTTCTGGTGTCGATGGCACGGCTATTGGGGCTGGCTGAAGGGGTGTGAAGCGAAGGGGCTAAACGACGCGGCGGGCGTCGTGCCGGATGCGGCGTGAGAAAGGTTGAATGGTGAATTACCAACCCGATGATGAAAAATTCCGGTTTCGGGACTCATTCGCATCACATCACCGCATTGCCGAAACCTGCGTTCCCCGTTTTGACATGACTGACCTTGCGTGCCGCGGCAACGCCGTGTGGCCAGACCGGACGGCCTGTCATCAAGCGGCCGGCCGAACTGGAATCCCCGGTGCGGAAACTCATCCACAAATTTCACCCAGGCCGTTGGTCAACAGCACGGCGCGCCGCACCTTCGAAGCTACTTTCTGCCGGACCAAACTGCAAATGCGAAGGCACCCCTTTCCGTTAAAGTTGCACCGTCGAAAAAGCAACCCACGCCCAAGCCGGCGCATTGCCGGCGGAGAATCGAACCGGCGCCGGTTTTATACGCCCCCGGCGGGTTTTGTAACGCGGGTCCTGAACAGCCGCGTCACCGTTCTTTCCGCGCCGCCTCGGCAACACCGAGGTTGTCGCGCGCTTCCTCATGGGCCGGGTCGCAAAAGAGCGCCCGGTGATATGATTCGATTGCGGCCTGCAGGTCACCGCCCTGATGCAGCAGCAGCCCGACCTTGAAGTGTGCTTCGGCGTTGCCCGGGTCGGCAGCCACCAGTTTCTCGAAGGCCGCCAAAGCCTGCTGCGGATCACCCAGCGCCTGCCAGCAGACGCCGGTGTAATACATCGCGCCGGTGTGGCGGGGGTCGATGGCAAGAACCGCTGCGAACTCCGCAATCGCCTGGTCGCAAGCTTTCTGCCGCTGATACAGCCCGGCGAGATTCAGCCTGGCATCGATCGCCCCGGGCTGCAGGCGGATCGCGCGCCGGCAGGCCTGTGCGGCACCGGCCGGCCGGCCCAGCCGCTCGAGCAGGATCGCCTGGTTAAGCCACGGCCGCGCCACATCCGGTCGCAGCTCGATGGCCTGCTGATAAGCCGTGAGTGCCTCGTCGAGCCGGTCGTTGTCCTGGTAATAATTACCCAGCGAATTGTACGCCTGGTAAACGCCCGGATCACCCGCCAGCACGTGTTGCCACAGGGCTTCGCTCTGGCGCCAGATCGCCGTCTGCTGCCAACTGCGCCAGGTGCACAGCAACAGGGCGACGGCAAGCAGGACGGTGTAGCTGCCGCGCCATTTGCCCGGCAGCACGTGGCGCACGGCGATGATAGTGAAAAAGACGCCTACCAGGGGGAAGTAGCCGTAGCGGTCGGCGGTGATGAACTGGCGGTCGACGGCCAGCACGACGGTCATTGCGGGAATGACCGCGATGGCGCCAAAGCCGGCGCCGAACCAGAGACCGCGCCAACGGTGCCGAACGGCCAGGGCAATGATTGCCGCCAGGCTCAGGGCGGGCAGCAGTTGCCAAACCACCAGCCGGTTCGGATTCAACGTCGTGTCGAGCGCGTACAACGGACTGGGCGCAGACACCAGCCCGAGGCGCAGCAACCAGTCGTTGAGCACCGCCGGCAGGTACACCGCCTGAAAAAGCGACATGCGGCCGTCGGCCCCGACCAGGCTGTTGAGCCAGTACACGGCGATTGCGATGATCGCCAAAGGAATGAGCCACAGCAGGTGCGGCCGGGCACCCCTGCGCGGCTCCCGGAGCATTTCAAGAAGCAACAGAAGCGGCAGCACGATGATCGTCGGCTTTGCCAGCGTGCCGAGGGCGAAGGTGACGACCGCCAGCAGGTAGCAGCGGCGGTCCTCGTGGTTGCGAGCACGCCGGTACAACAGCAGGGTCGCAAGCGCAAAGGCGGTAGAGAGCAGTTCCTTGCGGCCCATGGCCCAGGCCACCGACTCTGTCTGCAGCGGGTGTACGATGAAGGCCAGGGCGACCAGGAACGCGGTGACCCGGCACCTGCTCCAGCCCTGCACGACGAAAAACACCAGCACGCCGTTGACCGCGTGCAGGACCGTGTTGGTACCGTGCAGCACCCAGGGGTGCAGGCCGAGCGTGAGCGATTCGGCGAAGTGCGTCAGATAGGTGACGGGGATGTACAGCAGCTCGCCGCGGACACTGCCGGGAGTCAGCAATGCCTTGATGTTGTCGACGGAGAACGAGTGCAGGTACGGGTTGCTGAGGATATAGGATTGGTCATCCCAGTTGGTGAACTCGAACCCCAGCGTGCGGCCGTACAGGAGAATGGCGACCAGCGCCAGCGCCGGCGGCATCCATGGCGTTCCATGGGCTGTCGGGCCGCTGTCCGGCCTGCTCGTGTCCGGATTCTTCAACCTTCGCCGTCGATCCGCACGCCCCCGTCGCCGCTGACGATACTGCCGATCGGCATGGCTCGGAACCCGCAAGCGTCGGCGGTTGCAATGGCGGCATCGGCAGAAACCGCCGGCACCATCCAAACCATACCGATGCCCATGTTGAAGGCGTGGAACATGTCGTGGTTGCCGATACCGCCGGCGTCCCGGATGACCTCGAAGATCGGCGGGCAGCTGAATGTGCTGCTGTCAATTTCAGCCGCCACGCCGGCCGGCAGAACACGCGGGACGTTGTCGTACAATCCGCCGCCGGTGACGTGGGCAATGCCGTGCAGCGGCAAGCCGTCGTCCAGGGCTTTCCTGATGGCGGGGTAATAGCAGAGGTGCGGTCGCAGCAGCACGTCGCCGAGCGAACCGTCGAGCTCCGGCAGCTCGGTGTCGACGGTATGCCGGCAACCGTCGAACAGAACCTTGCGTGCCAGGCTGTAGCCGTTGGTATGCAGCCCGTTCGAGGCGAGGCCGATGAGTGCGTGTCCGGGCGCCACCTCGGCGCCGGTGATCATTCGGCCCTTCTCGATGACCCCGGTGATGACCCCGACCAGGTCGTAATCGTCGCCGTACATGCCCGGCATTTCGGCCGTCTCACCACCGAGCACGGCGACGTTGCAGGCGCTGCAGGCGGCCGCGATGCCGCCGAGCACTTCTTCATACAGCGGGCTGCGCAGCTTGCCGATACCGATGTAATCCATGAAATACAGCGGCTCGGCGCCCTGCACGGCGATGTCGTTGATGCAGTGGTTGACGATGTCATGGCCGACGCCGTCGTGCCGGCCGGCCAGGCCGGCAACCATCAGCTTGGTGCCGACCCCGTCGATACTGGAGACCAGGACGGGCTCTTTGTATTTGCTCAGGTCAAGCTGGAACAGGCCGCCGAAGCCGCCAATGCCCTGGAGCATCTCGGGGCGGCGCGTGGCTGCCAACCGGTCTTTGACGCGGCTCAGGAGGTCATGGGAAAGGTCGATGTCGACGCCGGCATCTTTGTATGCGCTTGTCGAGGCACTCATAGTCGTTGGTCGATGTTATTGGCCAGCCGTTGCTGCGAACTCCGCATTTCCGTGGTGCCGCACTATATATCGGTAACCGAGCGGAGGCAACGCAGGGCTTGATTTCTACGGTCCCACCGGTATACTACGCGCTCGCTTTCGATCCGGGTTGTACCACTCTGTTCGCACAATTATCAATAGATCATACCAATCGCAGGAGCCACCTCATGGCAATTAAGATGGGCATCAACGGATTCGGCCGCATCGGCCGGCTGGTTTTCCGTGCAACAGCCAATAATCCCAATGTCCAGGTCGTCGGTATCAATGATCCGTTCATCGACCTCGACTACATGGAATACATGCTCAAGTACGACTCCGTGCACGGCCGTTTCGACGGTGAGATCTCGATCAGCGACGGCAACTTCGTAGTCAACGGCGAGTCAATCGCCATCTACGGCCGCATGGATCCGTCTGAGATCGGCTGGGGTGAATGTGGGGCCGACTACGTCGTTGAGTCGACCGGTGTGTTCAGGTCGAAGGACAAGGCTGGGGCGCACCTGGCGGCAGGCGCCAGGAAAGTCGTGATTTCGGCTCCGTCGGACGACGCACCGATGTTCGTAATAGGCGTCAATCACGAGAGTTACAGCTCCGATATGGACATCGTCTCGAATGCTTCCTGCACCACCAACTGCCTGGCACCGCTGGCCAAGGTAATCAACGACAATTTCGGCATTGTCGAAGGGCTGATGACCACGGTGCACGCGGTCACGGCGACGCAGAAGACTGTTGACGGCCCGTCGGAAAAAGACTGGCGCGGCGGTCGTGCGGCGTGTTACAACATCATCCCGTCGAGTACCGGCGCGGCCAAGGCGGTCGGCGTGGTCATCCCCGAGCTCAACGGCAAGCTTACCGGCATGGCCTTCCGCGTGCCGGCCGCCGACGTCTCCGTTGTCGACCTGACCTGCCGCATCGAGAAGGGCGCCAGTTACGACACCATCAAGGCGACGATCAAGGCCGCATCAGAGGGCGACATGAAGGGCGTCATGGGCTACACGGAAGACGACGTGGTGTCCTCGGACTTCATCGGTGAAACCTGCACCAGTTTCTTTGACGCGGATGCCGGCATCGCGCTGAACGACAACTTCGTCAAGCTCGTGTCGTGGTACGACAACGAGTGGGGCTACTCCAGCAAGGTGGTCGGCCTGGTCGAGCACATGGCGAGCGTCGACGGCTGAAGCCGGCCGTTGGCGCGGGGCAGAGGGGGCAGCCAAACAACCTAGTGCCGCACTTTTTCCGTGGCCCAGATCGCCAATTGTTCGCGGAAGATTTTGGCGTTGTGCCGAATGTCGACAGGGAAGCTCTTGTTGAACAGGAAATGCCTGATGCTGCGGGTCACGTCGCTGGCCTGGCCGAGCTCAAGCAGTTCCTGGTTGAACCGGTCGCGGCCTTCGTCGGTCACCGGAAAATGATCGGGCTGCGGCTCGATTATGATCACCGGAATCTGCCGGTACCGTTCGTTGCCGGCGCCGACCAGGGCACTGCGGAAGACGTTTGTGTGGTTGTTGAAGATCGCCTCGCAGCAAACGGTATACAGCGATTCATCTCCGGTTTCGACTCGATGCACCGAGCGCCCGCAGAACCACAACTGCCCGGCATCGTCGAGATAACCAACGTCACCGATGCGGTGCCAGAACGGTCCATTGACGCGATCGTCAGTTTCGTAGATTTTATGCAAGGCGGTTTGTTCCGGCAAATCAAAGTACCTGCGGCTGACGTTCGGCCCCTGTACGATAATCTCGCCAACCTCGCCGGGCGGCAGAATTTCGGCGTCCTGCAGCCACGGTACGATACCATCACTGATGCGCATGATCTGCAGCCGGACCCCCGGCACCGGCAAGCCGACACAGACACCGCGGCCGGCGGCGGTCATGGCGGCGGCGCCGGCGAGGATTTTGCTGCCGCGGTTCATGGTTACCGGCAGGCATTCCGTGGCGCCGTACGGCGTATAGGTGTCGGCCCCTTCGGGCAGGATGTGCCGCAGCAGCCGCTCATGCAGGTAAGCCGCCACCGGGGCGCCGGCCATGATCACCCGGCGCAGGCCCGGCAGGCGGATGCCGCCTTTGAGGCAATGGGCACTGACCGTGTTCCACAAGGCCGGCGACCCGAACGAGAAGGTGACCTTGCTGTTGTTGACGGTGCTGATGATGTTCTCCGGCGCGACGTCGGCGGGGCGCGTCGGATTCATCTCGGGAATGACTACGGGCATGCCCATGGCGAGCGTGAACAGGGCAAAGAGCGCGAAGCCCGGCATATCGATGTCGTCGGCAGTCACATCGAAGATTTCCTGCAGGATACGGCGCTGGGCGTCGAACATGCCGTGCGTGTACATGACCCCTTTCGGCAGGCCGGTGCTGCCGGTAGTGAAGATGATCGCCGCCAGGTCCTGCGCCGTCGTCGCCGCCGTGGGGTTGCCCGAATCGTTGTCGACAAAGAGGTCATCCAGGCTGTAGCCGCCCCAGAGGAATTTGCAGCCGATCGTCACGTTGATGCGCACCGTGCGGAAATATCGGCGAAAAACCAGCCGCACCAGGTGCGCCAGCGGGATCCCCACAAACGCCGCCGGCCGCACCTGTGAGACGCAACCAAGCAGATTGCTGCGGCTCATGCCGGGATCGATGAGCACCGGCACGGCGCCGATCCTGAACAGGGCGAAGGCCAGCGGCAGAAAATCGATACCCGGCCGGACCATCAGCACGGTGCGCATGCCAGGCTCGACGCCGATCCGGCGGAAGCCGTGGGCATAGGCGCAGGAGTGACTTGCGAGGGCCGCAAAAGTGATTGATTCGCCGGTCGCACGCACGGTCACCGCGGTGCGGTCACCCTGTTTTTCCGCCCAGTGATCGAGGTAGCCGGAATAATTGAAGGAGTCGGTGTTCAGAAACTGTATCGATGGTTCAGAGTGGGCGTTGCATGGGCCGTAAACTTACCCCGCGCAGTTTGTCGACGGCATGGTCAGCCGCGACCCCGCACACCGACCATGGATTGTCGGCGTAAAACACCAGTGCCGCGCCGTTTAGGCTTGTCGTGGGGGAACTGCTCGGCGGCAGTTTACCTGTCGCCGTCGTCGCGATTGCCGCCTCTTTCGTTTTTACGGTCTTCGTCGTCGCCGTCTTTGTAGGGCCCCTTTTCGTAGTTGGCGATGAGCTTTTCGAGGTGTGCGATGTATTTCTCGGCACCGCCGCGCTTATACCCGGTCTTGGCGACCAACGTACCGTCCGGTGCGAGGATGACAATCGTCGGGTAGCCGCGGATACCGTACTTGCTGGCCAGGTCGGCGTTCTGGTTCTCCAGGGATCTGCTCTGTCTCTTGTTCCGCGGAAAGTCGACTTCGACCAGGATCAGGTTTTTCCTCGCGTAGTCCTTGAAATCCGACTTGTCGAACACTTCCTTGTTCAGCTTGAGGCACCAGATACACCAGTCGGATCCGGTGAAGTCCAGCAGCATATACCGGTCCTTGCGGTCCGCCTTCTTGGCCGCTCGCTTGAAATTCGTTTCCCAGCCGGAGGCCGCGAAGGCCGAGGCTGTAAAGCACCCGATCAAAACGATGAGTATGAGTTGCCGATTCATGGCGTGGCCCGGGACCCGTTGTTTTGGTTAACCGTCCAGTTTGTCTGAAATCCAGGTGATGAGGCGGCGCGCACAGGCAGGCTTGCCGATATGTCCCCAGGCGGTGGGCGCCTCTTCATCCGACCGTGTCAGCAACGTATATGTTCCATCCTCGCCGGCGACGCTGGCCAGGTCGTTGAGCACAATAGCATCGAGGTTTTTGCTGGCCAGTTTGCAACGGGCCTTGTCGACACCGTCGCGACTTTCCAGGGCGAAGCCGACGCAGACCTGGCCGTCGCGTTTTTCGGCGCTGACGGTCGCCGCCACGTCCGGCGTCGTCGCGAGCTGCAGCGTCATGCCCTCCGGGGTCTTTGGCAGCTTCTGGGCTTCCGGCGACGACGCCTTGTAATCGCCGACCGCGGCGGCGAAGATCGCGGCGGCGGTGGCGGTGAAACAGGATTGCATCGCGACCAGCATCTCGTCGGCGCTGGTAACCGAATGTGTAGTGATCGACGGGTGCCGCGGCAGGTTGGCATCGGCCACCGGCCCGGTCACGTAATCCACCTGCGCCCCGGCAGATACCGATGCCAAAGCCAGGGCGCGGCCCATCTTGCCGCTGCTCGGGTTGCTGATGAAACGCACCGCGTCGATCCGTTCCTGTGTCGGCCCGGCGGTGATGGCGATTCGCCGACCGCCGAGGCTGAGCGGGATGGCGTCCTCGATCAGTCGCTGGACGATGGCCTCCGGCTCGGTCATGCGGCCGACGCCGGTCATGCCGCAGCCGAGCGCGCCGCTTTCCGGGCCGACCCGGAACCAGCCCCGGTCCTCGAGCCGCGCGACATTGTCCGCCACCGTCGGGTGCTGCCACATCTCACAGTTCATCGCCGGGCAGAAATAGCGTCGGCAGCTCGGCGGCAGCGACAAGGCGCTCAGCGCCACGATGTCGTCGCCGATGCCGTGCGCCAGCTTGGCAATCAGATCGGCTGTCGCCGGCAGCACAACGAAGAGATCGGCGGCAGTCGCCGGGTAAAGGTGCGGGTAGATTGCTTCGACGCTGTCGGCGCCGGGCGGCGGCATCACGCTGGTCCGCGCTTCGCGTCCGGTGACTGCGGCAAACGACAGCGGCCCGACGAACTGCTGCGCGGCCGGGGTCATTGCCACGGTGACATCAGCGCCGGCCTGCCGCAGACGGCTGGCCACAGCCACCGCCTTGTAGGTCGCGACCCCGCCACCGACACCGAGAATTACTTTTCTACTGTTCAGAGAAGACATGCGCCTAATGTACTGCACCTATGCCCTGCCTGCACCACGTGCCAGGCTCATCAATCGTTCGTCGAGCTCGCCGCCTTTGCGTTGAAGCGAGTTCCATGACCAGTGACTCTGCCACGGTTGCGGCTTTTCCATCTGCTCGATCGCCAAAAATTCCCGGACAAGATCACCGGATCGACCGGGGCACCTTCATCCTGCTGACCTGTAATCCTGTCTACACCTTTCCTTGCCTGGTCGTCATCCCGCACCCCGCGCCAGCGCGGCGCCGATCAGGCGGGTGCAGAGGTCGGGAAAGGGCAGACCGGCGGCGGCGGCGGCCTTCGGGATCAGGCTGGTGGCGGTAAAACCGGGGATGGAGTTACCCTCGAGGATAATCGTCTCCTCGTCGTTGACGATTATGTCGACGCGCAACAGGTCACGGGCGCCGACGGCGTGAAAGGTCGCCAGCGCCAGGTCCTGCAGGCGCTTCTGCGTTTCCTTCGACAGCGAGCGCGGCGGGCACAGGTACTCGGTCTTGCCGTGTTCGTAAACGTACTTGGCGTCATAGTCATAAAAGTCGCCGGGCGGCACGATCTCGATCACCGGCATCGGTTCGTCGAACAGAATGCCAATCGTCACTTCGCAGCCAATCACGAACTTTTCGACGAGAATGACGGAGTCGTGCCGCAACGCCTCCTTGAGCGCCGGCTGCCAGTCGTCGGGACCATTCACTTTCGCCATGCCGATGGTCGAACCTTCGCGATTCGGCTTGACTATCAGCGGCAGGTCGATGCTGTCCGGCAACGGTACGTCCGGCTGCGTCACGACCAGCCCTGCAGCGACCGGCAGGCCGTTCTGCTCCAGCAGCTCACGGGTGCGGACCTTGTCGAGCAGCAACTCGCTGACGGCCGGGTCGCAGCCGACGTACGGCAAGCCGCGGCCCTCGAGAAGGCGTTGGACCGTGCCGTCCTCACCGAAACGACCATGGAGCGCCGGGAACACCGCCCGGACATCCTCATGCAGCAGCGGCAACTCAGCGGTTTCAAGGACGATGTCGTCGACGGTAAATCCGGCCTCGCGCAAGGCCCCGGCAACAGCGCGGCCGGAGTTCAGCGACACCTCGTGTTCGCTGGAAGGGCCGCCCATCAGCACAGCGACGCGAGAACTCTGTTGGGACTGCGGCATATTGCAGGAAGTTAGAACGGTCCGGCGGTTTTGCACCGTGTTACGAGACAAAATTACCTGATCTGAAATTAACTGGTGATACGCTCAGAAATTCATCCGGTCGTGGCGAGTTCGGCGGTGAGCAGTGGCGCCAGCTGGGTGACTGTGCCGGCGCCCATGATGGCGATGACATCGCCGTCCCGGGCGGTACTGACCAGCTCGCTTGCCAACTCCTCAAAGTCGAAGTCGCAATAGCGCACCGGCACACCACTGATTGCCCCGATGATGGCCCGCGGATCGGCGAGGTGCGCATCATCGAGCCAGGCGTTGAAGGTCGGGATGACGATGACCTCGTCCGCGGCCGACAGCGCCCTGCCGAAGTCGGCGGCGTAGCGGGCGACGCGCTCGGAGCGATGCGGTTGAAAAACGATGCGCAGCGGCCGGTCAACATAATGTTCGCGCAGTGCCGCGATGCCGGCTTCGACCTCGGACGGGTGATGGGCATAGTCCTCGATCACATCGACCGCGCCGCTGTAGCGCAGGGACAACCGGCGGTCGACGCCCTGGAAACTGCCGACAGCGTCGAGCGCGGCGGACTCCGCAACGCCAAGCTTCACCGCCTGGCGCACCGCCAGCGTGGCATTGATCCGGTTGTGGTGCCCCGGCACCAGAAGGTCGCGCACCTTGACCGCGTCAGCATCGACGAAAGTGACGTTCGGATGGTCGTCGAAGAGCGCGTGGGTCGCGGCGGTCGCGTAGCACAGCAGTTCCTCGGCATTGCCGGCGAAGGCCTGGAAACAGTGGCGCAGGGCGGCTTCGCCGCCGACGCTCCAGCAGTGGTCGTCCTCGACGTTGATGACAATGGCGTGTGAACTAAGCATGGCGGCCTGGGTGCCGTCGCTTTCATCGACTTCGGTGACCAGCAGCGCGCCGGCGCCGGCAGCGGCGGCGGCGGCCAGGCTGGGAACCGCTCCGCCGATCAGGTAGCCCGGCTCGTGACCGGCCTGCAGCAGGATATGGGCGAGCATGGCGGTGACGGTGGTCTTGCCGTGGGACCCGGCGATCGAGACGACGGTCGGCCAGCGGGATGCCAGGGCGGCCAGAAATTCGCCGCGCAACAGCAGCGGCAGGCCGCGGGCAACGGCAGCAGCGTATTCCGGATTATCGGCGCCGACCGCGGCAGAATACACCACCAGGTCCGGGCTCTGCACATGGGCGGCGTCATGGCCGACGACAACTTCGGCACCGCGCCGGCGCAGCAGGTCGACGTTCTTCGATGCTGCTTGGTCACTGCCGCGGACGGTGACGCCGAGGTCGCGGCAAATCAGCGCCAGCCCAGTCATGCCGACACCGCCGATACCGATGAAGTGGAGGTTTTTCCAGGGGAGGTCGGGCCGCGGCATCAATCCTCTTCCGCTTCTGCGGCCTTGAGCTTGTTGATCAGGGTGATTGCCGCTTTCGGCTTGACATGGAAGTCGTTGTAGCGGACGACGCCGTCGCGGCCGATGATGATCGTCCAGGGCGTGCCGCCGGTGCGGTAGGCGCGCATGACTTTCGAATACTCGTCACGGCTGCCACTGTGGCCGACGGGGAAGTCGAGCTTGTACTTTTTCGCGTTCTCCCAGGCCCGCTTCGGGGTGTTGCTGCCGAACCCTTCGAAGACGGTCTGAATGGCGACAAAGGCGACCTCGTCATCATCACTGTAGCGTTCGGACAGCGCCTGCAGCGTTGGGAACCCGCTGCTGTGACAGCCCGGGCACCAGGACTGAAAGCAGAAGAGGTAGACGATTTTCCCCTCGTAGTCACCGATATCAATGGATTTCTTGCCCCCGGGCAGGTTGATCCATTGACCGACTTGCCATTTCGGCGCTTGCTGGCCGCGGATGCCTCGAATCCGCTGGCCGCTGGCCCGGCAAGCAGTGATTGCCAGCGTCAGAATCATCAGAAGTGCAAGCGTGCGCATGATCTCGTTTCTTGTTGTGCCGGCGATACCCGGCAATTCGCAGTCAATTACCCTGGCTGCCAATATAGTCGCGCCGCCACGTTTGATTAGTCGTGACTGGCTCGTATATTTGCTGTTTTGTCCGATCCACGGCCTGACGCACAATCCACGCATTTCCCAAAGCAATTTCATGGCCCGCAAGAAATACGCAATCATCGGTGCCGGCGGC
>PVBE011899030.1_pt1 | contig 18179 bp, 16 predicted proteins | sample 1631181 | NCBI WGS metagenome assembly PVBE01 (sample SAMN08397723, study PRJNA350692) | Marine metagenome, whole genome shotgun sequencing project. | isolation source: water | place: Pacific Ocean | collected 2012-04
CCGACGGCAGTCTCTTCTCTCACATCTCGCCGCGAATGCCGAGCATCGGGCAACCCGAAGAGGTCGCCGCGCTGGTTGCCTATCTCGCCTCCGACGAAGCCCGCTTCGTAACGGCCGCATCGTTCACGATCGATGGGGGCCAGATCGGCTAGCGAGCGGAGGCGTCGAAGCCCCGTGCAGCCTCGAATGGGCCTGTAGCGGCGATGTGGTCAGAGCCAATCAGGCGCCGGCAACCCCTTCTCCTTCGGGAAATCGGGGTTGAACATCTGAGAAACCCGTCGCGGAACTCCGCGGCTATGTACGCCGCCCCAGTCGCGCGTCGATCACAGTAGCCCGTCCGTCTCCGGTCGGTTGATAGACGACACTCACCTCGCCCACGACCGAATCGAAATCTTCGAGGGCCTTCTCGCTCGCCATCTCGAAGCTGTCGAAGCCACTGCGCAGCATCAGGGGCAGCTGCTCGCAGAGCACGTCACCGATCGCACGCAGCTCGCCCTTGAATCCGTAGCGCTCGCGCAGCAGACGAGCCGACGAGTAGGCGCGCCCGTCGGAGAAGACCGGAAAGTCCAGCGCAACCAGAGCCAGACTCTCCAGATCCTCCGCGATCAGGCGAGGCGACTCATCCGACTTCAACCAGACACCCAGCAGAGCGTCCCGCGCCAGCAACGACTCCTTCTCGGATTGAAAACGGGCGACCGAAACGAGGATCGCGGCATCGGGGGTCGGCGACCCCTGCTCGTCGTCCAGCCGGGTGAAGCGGTCTTCGATGACGGCGGCCCCATCGCCCCGCCATTCAAGCAGTGCCATAGACCTTCTCCTTGAAGGGTTGCTGGCCGACGCGGCGGTAGGTATCGATGAATCGCTCGTCGCCTTCGCGAATTTCCTTGTAGGTGTCGACGATCTTCTCGACGACGTCGACCACTTCGTCGGCGGAGAAGCCCCGACCGAGGATCTTGCCCAGCGTGGCATTCTCGTCGGCAGAGCCGCCGATCTGGACCTGGTAGTGCTCCTCGCCCTTGCGGTCCACGCCCAGGATCCCGATGTGGCCGACGTGATGATGACCGCAGGCGTTGATGCAGCCCGAGATCTTGATCTGCATCTCGCCGATGTCCTCGAGCCGCTCCTGTTTGGCGAAACGCTCGGTAATCTGTGTCGCGATCGGAATCGAGCGTGCGTTGGCCAGTCCGCAGTAGTCCAGCCCCGGGCAGCAGATGATGTCGGAGAGCAGGCCGATGTTGGCGTTGGCCAGGCCTGCGGCGGCCAGCTCGTCATACAGCGCTGGCAGCCGATTGCGCTCCACGTGGGGCAGCACCAGGTTCTGCGCATGGGTGACCCGGATTTCACCAAAGCTGAACTCGTCGGCGAGGTCTGCGATCAGATCCATCTGCTCGCCAGTCACGTCTCCCGGCGTTTTCCCAACCGGCTTGAGCGAGATATTCGCAATCGCGTAGCCCGGGGCCTGATGAGCGAAGGTGTTGTGATGGACCCAGGCGGCGAAGTCCGAATCCGACGCCACTCGCGCCTCGGTGTCGGGCGCGGCGGCACGCAGCACGCGAAACGAAGGGGGTTGGAAGTAGCCAGCGATACGATCCACCTCTTCCTTGGGCAGCCTCAGCGATGAATCCTTGATCTCGGCCCATTCCTCCTCGACCAGACGCGTGAACTCCTGCTGGCCGAACTCGTGGACCGTCACCTTGATGCGTGCCTTGAACTTGTTGTCGCGACGACCCAGCTGGTTGTAGACGCGCAGGATGGCTTCCAGATAGGGGAGCAGATCTTCCTTCGGAAGGAAGTCCCGAATCGACTTGGCCAGGAAGGGAGTCCTTCCGAGTCCCCCGCCCACGAGGACTTCGAACCCGACCTCGCCCGCGGCGTCGCGCCTCATGACGAGTCCGATGTCGTGAATCTTGAGCGCCGCGCGGTCCTGTGCACAAGCCGTCACCGCGATCTTGAATTTGCGGGGCAAGAAGGTGAACTCGGGGTGCAGTGTCGACCACTGCCGAATCACTTCGCACCAGACGCGCGGATCTTCGATCTCGTCCGCCGCCGCGCCGGCGTACTGATCCGACGTCGTATTTCGGATGCAGTTGCCGCTGGTCTGGATGGCATGCATCTCGACCTCGGCGAGCTCGGCGAGAATATCTGGCGTCTCCTCCAGCTTGGGCCAGTGGAGCTGGAGGTTCTGGCGCGTCGTGAAGTGGGCATAGCCCTTGTCGTAGCGCCGGGCGATGTAGGCCAGCTTGTGCAGCTGCCGTGAATTGAGCGTCCCGTAGGGGATCGCAATGCGCAGCATATAGGCGTGGAGCTGGAGGTAGAGGCCGTTCATCAGCCGCAGGGGTCGGAACTGCTCTTCTGTGAGCTCGCCCGACATGCGACGCGCGACCTGGCGGCGAAACTGCGCGACGCGGTCCTGAACGAGGGCATGATCGTATTCGTCGTACTGGTACACGGTTGGTCTCCTCGGGCAAACGCGGCTCGCTCAGGCCTTCGGGCCCTGAGCCTGCTTGCCGAGATCCAGGCGAATAGTGGGTCCGAGGCAGCGGATCACTTCGCGGTACTTGGTCGGGCGGAGCTCCCCTGCCCGTTTTTCCACGTCGATCAGATAGGGATCGACGACCTCGTGTCGCGCCTCTGCATCGGCTTCACCGAGGGACAGGAGCTGTGTCGCCCGGGCCTCGTCATCGGCCACCGCCGAGTCCTCGAGAAGCCGCACCCATTCGACGGCGCCCGGTCGGGCATCCCTGGACAAGAACACGACCCGACCATCGGAAAGATCGCTCGCGATCACCACTTGCGACATGCGCTCGACACCCCTTCTCCTCTTTCCAGATTCCCCTGCAACCGACCCGGACGCGATCGCAGAAGCCGAGGGCGCCCCGCTCGATCCAGATCTGAAGCGACCGAGCTCGCGTTGCGCAACGGCCCGCAGCCCAGTGGAGCACCGACGCCGCGATGCTCGAGTCGACCCCCGGACACGACTTCCAACACCGATACCCGATCGACCCACTGACCCATTGACCAATTGCTCATTGCCAATTGGCGATCGACCGATCGACCAATTGGAGTTCCACAAAAAAATGGAGCAATTCCGGGGCCTTGCGCACCAATCCCGGCGGGCGCACTAGCCTAGTCAAAGGCCTGCGGCTTGGCAACGAATTCTCGACCCCGGGATCAGGCGTAGATCCTCGCTGCCCGAGCCGGTTGCCGGGGGTCCACTTCGTCCGGATCCGCGAACATCAGGGTCTCGACCGCTCCAGCGCGGTCCGCTGCGCCCAGCCACCCCATGCACGCAAGCCAAGCTGACCGGGACACGACGCGCCTAGACGCGCCGACTCGCCCGCGGCTTGACGCCGGCCGCACACATCGGTACCTCGCCAGCGTGACGGGACCGCTCAGACATCAAAACGATCAGACCGCCACCTGCCTGGTGCTGGCCAGCGCCTCCCCTCGGCGTCGGGAGATTCTCGCTGCGACGGGCATCGCATTCGAAGTCCTGCCGGCAGAGATCGAGGAGAGGCCGCTCGCGGGCGAATCGCCTCCCGAGCTGGCCGAGCGACTCGCGCGCGAAAAAGCCCTCGATGTCGCGACGCGTCTGCCCCACGCGCCGGCTCGTCCGGTGCTGGGCTCGGACACCATCGTCGTCGCTGGAGAAGCCGTACTCGGCAAGCCCCGCGACGAGTCGCATGCGGTGGAGCTGCTGGCGCAGCTGATGGGCACGACGCATCGGGTCATGACCGGCATCGCCCTGTGCTGGAGCGACGGGCGAGAACCCATTTCTCGAGTCGTCGTGAGTCGCGTCGAGATGCGCCAGGCGACGCGTCGCGAACTCGAAGAGTACGTCGCCCTGGGTGAATCTCTCGACAAAGCGGGCGGCTACGCGCTCCAGGGCGAAGGCCGGCGATTCGTGGTCGATGTCCAGGGCAGCCCGAGCAACGTGATTGGTCTGCCCCTCGAAGAAACTCTCGAGCTGCTCGATCGGGCGAGCCCTTCGATTCGGCTTTCGATTCGGAATGGCATCCGATGAGCCCCAGCGTCGAGATCCCCCAGGCGATTGCGGACGAAGCCCGCGTCCGCTTCGATGCCGTGCAGACGCGCATCGCCAGGGCGGCCGCACGAGCCGGGCGCGCGCCCGGGGAGATCACTCTGGTCGGCGTCGCCAAGCGCCAGTCGACGCGCCGGATTCTGGCCTCCATCGCCGCGGGCGTCCGCGTACTGGGCCAAAGCTACATCCAGGAGATGCGCGAGGTCCGGCCGCAGATCGAGTCGGCGCTGGCCGGCGCACTCGAGTCACCGGTGCCGCAGCTCGAGTGGCGGATGGTCGGCCGACTGCAGCGCAACAAGGCCGGTCTCGCCGTCCGCCTCTTCGATGCCATCGAGACCATCGACCGTCTGGAACTCGCACGGACACTCTCCCGCCGCGCGGTCCAGGAGAATCGAGAGCTCGACGTCTTGATCCAGGTCAGTCTGTGCGGCGAAGCCCAGAAGGGCGGCTGTGAACCCGACGCGATGCCGAAGCTGGCCGAGTCGATCCTCGAGCTCCCCAATCTGCAGCTGCGAGGCCTGATGACGGTGCCGGCCGCAGATCCGGATCCCGAGCGGGCTCGGCCGGTCTTCGCCGCGCTGCGCGAGCTGCGGGAGGTGCTCGGACGCGTCGACTCGAAGCTTGCGCAGGCCGCCCTTTCGATGGGCATGTCGGGGGATTTCGAGGTTGCCGTCGAGGAGGGCGCTACGCTGGTGCGGGTGGGAAGGGCGCTCTTCGGCGAGCGCACCGATCCGAAGGCCACAACTTAGAGGCCCCGGTAGACACGCGGATTCGGGATTCGCCGGGCGTGGCGCGCTGCGGCTAGGAGACACGACGATGGCAGGCGCAGACCTCGGACACAGCAAGGTCGGCTTCATCGGCTGCGGGGCGATGGCCCGGGCCCTGGCCGGCGGACTCGTGGAAGCGGGCATCGCCCCGGATCAGATCCTGGCCTCCGACCCGATCAGCGGCGCCCGCAGCGGCTTCGAGGAGGCGATCGGGTCCAAGCCCGTCGAGCACAATGAGCTGGTCGTGGCCAACTCCGATGTCGTCGTACTCGCGGTGAAACCCGGGATGGTCGACTCGATCCTCCGCGAACTGGATCCGAAGCTGTCGGCCCAGCCGCTCTGGATCTCGATCGCCGCGGGCGTGCCTCTGGCCAAGCTGCTCGAGGCGCTTCCGTCGAAGGCGCGCGTCGTGCGCACGATGCCCAATACGCCGGCCCTGGTCGGCGCGGCCGCGACGGCCTACTACCCGGGTCCCGGCGTCGAGGCCGCCGATCTGAAGATCGTCGAAGCCATCCTGCAAGCGGCAGGCTGGTGCTGGCGCGCCCCCGATGAGGGTCTACTCGATGCCGTCACGGGCCTCTCGGGCAGCGGACCCGCCTATGTATTTCTGATCCTCGAGGCCCTCGCCGATGCCGGCGTGCGTCAGGGGTTGCCCCGGGATGCGGCACAGCAGCTGGCAACCCGGACCGTGCTCGGAGCGGCGAAGCTCGCCCTCGAGACCGGAACCCACCCGGGAGTCCTAAAGGATCAGGTGTCCTCGCCGGGCGGGACCACCATCGCCGGTCTCGAGCAGCTCGAGGCCCACGGCGTCCGGGCGGCGCTCTACGCTGCGGTCGGGGCCGCCACCGAGCGCTCCAGACAGCTACGAGACTCCTAGCAGCCCGTTGAAGAACCCCCGCTGTCGCCAGGCACGCGCCTCCTGATGAGGTAAAGAGGGCACGGTCTCTACGTTGCGAAAGCTTGCCCTAGCCGGCTAGGGCTGCGCTTCCGCGCCTTGATCTCGCACGAAATCCACGCACCCGGCTCCGCGGGGGTTCTTCAACGGGCTGCTAGCGAGCGAGTGGGCGCCCCGGGACCGACTCGTGCTGAGGGATTTCCTCAAGATTTTCGGGCCCGTGGCCGATTTCCTGCCGAGGGGAGAAGATTCTTCTCGCCGAGCCAGGGGATCCGCCGCATGCGCATGACACCGCTCGATGTCCAGAGCCATCATTTCGGCCGACGCTTGCGCGGCTACGATCGCGACGAGGTCGACGCCTTCCTGCGCATCGTGTCCGAGGACTACGAGGGATTGGTCCGGGAGACCCAGAGCCAGGCTGACCGAATTCGCCGCCTCGAGCACCGTCTCGAGGTGCTCTCGGCTCAGGAGGATCTGCTCAAGGAGACCCTCATCAGCGCTCAGAGCATGACCGAGGAAGTGCGGCGCGTGGCCGAGCGCGACGCGGAGATACGGCTCGCGCAGGTGGAAATCCGCGCCGAGAAGATCCTGGACGCGTCACACCGCCGAGCGGCGTGCCTGGCCCAGGACATCCAGGACATGCGCGCCTTGCGGGTCCGCCTCGGACAAGCCCTGCGCAGCGCGGCGGAAACCCACCTTTCCATTCTCGAAACCCTCGAAGCCGATCCCGAGCCGGAACCCCTGATCGACGCTCCCGTGGAGAGGACAGTCGCCTACTTGAGCGGCCTGTCTCGCGGGAAATCCGTGGATCGGAGCGCGCTCGGCCAGAATGCCAAATCCGGGACCGCTTCCTAGCCCGCCGCCACGGCTTCGCCCACAGCGCTCCGATGCCAGATTGGCAGCGGAGGGGGGGATGGGATATCAAAGGCGCCGGCTTCCCCCTGAAACCACTTCGTCCGCCCCGAAATCGGTCATCTGCCGGAGGGTCGGCACGAGCTGGAAAGGGGCATCGACGCAGGAGCAGCTTTGCATGCCGACCTACGACTATCAATGCGGAAAATGCGGATTCGAGTTCGAGCGCCAACAGCGCATCACCGAAGATCCGATCAAGACCTGCCCGGAGTGCAAGAGCCGTAAGGCGAAGCGGCTGCTCTCGGCTTCCCGATTCATTCTCAAAGGCAGTGGCTGGTACGCCGACGGCTATGGCAGCAGCGCCCCCGATAGTTCCGGCTCCGGGGGCGAATCGGGCTCTGGATCGGGCGGTGGCTCCGGCGGCGACTCGGACTCGAAGGGGACCTCCAAGAAAGAATCCTCGAGCAGTTCCTCTTCCGGTTCGGGCAGCTCGGATTCGAGCGGCGGTGCCAAGGCCAAGAAGAGCGCCGCATGATGACAGCCTCCAAGGCCGTCGTTCCGGATACCCTCGTCGTCGACGGTCTGGGCCTTGCGAATCAGCTTCGAGACGAGATGGCCAAAGAGGTCGAGCAGCTCGTGGCCTCGGGCCATCGCCCGCCACAGCTCACGGTCGTGCTGGTCGGCGACGATCCAGCCAGTCGGTCCTACATCAAGGGCAAGCAGCGGGCCTGCGCGCGTATCGGCGCCGATTCGGCCGAGTTCATCCTTCCTGAGTCGACCAGCCAGGATGAGCTACTGGCACTCCTCGATCGACTGAACCACGACGACGGCGTAGACGCAATCCTGGTGCAGCTTCCGCTACCCCGGCACATCAAGGCCTCGACCATCGCCGAGGCGATCGCGCCGGAGAAGGACGCGGACGCCTTGCACCCGCTGAATTTCGGGCGGCTGCTGCTCGGCACCGCTCAGCTCATTTCGTGTACGCCACTCGGCGTGATGGCTGTTCTCGCTCACCACCAGGTACCGATCGAGGGCGCACACGCCGTCGTGATCGGACGCAGCAATATCGTCGGCAAACCCGTTTCACTTCTGCTTCAGCAGCACAATGCGACCGTGACGATGTGCCATTCGCGAACCCGGGACCTCGCCGGGATCTGCCGCACGGCGGATATCTTGATAGCCGCTGCCGGGAATCCAAACATGGTCAAGGGAGATTGGATCCGCCCGGGTGCAGTCGTCATCGACGTCGGTGTCGCCGAAGTCGACGGCCAGCTCGTAGGCGACGTCGACTTCGAGGCCGCCCAGGGCGTCGCGAGCATCATCACGCCCTCGCGCCGCGGCATCGGGCCGATGACGATCACGATGCTGCTCCGCAATACGCTGATCGCCTACAAGAGCCGGAAGAAATTGTGAGCCAGCTGCGCCGGACGCCGCTCCACTCGGCGCACGCGCGGCTCGGAGCCCGTCTGGTGGCGTTTGCGGGCTGGGAAATGCCGCTCCAATACACCTCGATCCAGGCTGAGCACAAGGCCGTTCGCGAGCGGGCGGGTCTCTTCGACGTCTCCCACATGGGTCAGATCCACCTCTCGGGACCCGATGCAATCGAGACGACCGAGACCCTGGTGAGCTGCCACGTCGCCTCGCTGGACGTCGATCGGGCGCGCTACGGATTGATGCTGAACGATGAGGGCGGCTGCATCGACGATGTGATGGTCACCCGCGAAGCCGACGATGCGCTCTTCTTGTGCGTCAATGCCTCGAATATCGAGAAGGATGAGGCCTGGATTCGGGACCACGTCCAAACCGGGGTCGTAGTCGACAACCGCAGCGACGAAACGGCATTGCTCGCTCTACAGGGCCCTGCGGCCAAGGCGATTCTCGCCCGTCTGATGCAGCCCGAGGCGACGCTGCCGAAACGATTTCGGGTGGCACGCCTCGACGCCGCAGGGATTTCCGTTCTCGTCTCGGCCACCGGTTATACCGGCGGCCCGGGCTTCGAACTGTATCTGGCCGCCGAGCAGGCTGAGGCCCTCTTCGACGCCCTCATCGAGGCTGGTCGGCCCGATGGCCTGCTCGCTGCGGGTCTCGGTGCGCGCGACACGCTGCGACTCGAAGCCGCCCTGCCCCTCTACGGTCACGAACTCGATGAGGGCACCACGCCGATCGAGGCCGGCCTCGAGCGCTTCGTCAAGCTCGAGACGGGCGGCTTCATCGGCGCAGCGGCCCTGGCCCGCGCCGACGCACATCCGCGCCGGCTGATCGGATTCGAGATGATCGGGCGCGGTATCGCGCGCGTGGATCATGAGATCATCGCTGGGGATGAGGTGGTGGGCCGCGTCACTTCGGGTGCGCCCGCGCTCAGCCTCGGAAAGTCGATCGGGCTCGGCTACGTTCCGCGAGCAGTGGCCGAAATCGGAACGACCCTCGCCATCCGAATTCGCAACCGAGACGTCGAGGCCCGGGTCGTGGAGCTGCCCTTCCTGCACTGATTCGTAGCGTGTCGATTCGAGTCGGATGGGTCGCGCTGGCGGGTGCCGCCCGGAACATCCCGGATCGAGCTGGGATGGATGGAGAATACGACCCGTGGCAGACTACGAGATTCCGGAAGAGCTCATGTACACGAGCGACGACGAGTGGATTCGCCGCCAAGACGACCGGGTCGTGATCGGCGTGAGCGACTTTGCTCAGAGCCAACTTGGCGACATCGTTTTCGTCGAGCTGCCGGAGGTCGGCACCACGACCAGCGCGGGAACGACCTTCGGCACGATCGAATCCGTCAAGGCCGTCTCCGATCTCTACGCCCCACTGTCGGGAGAGGTTCTCGCGGTCAACGAAGCTCTGGAAGATGCACCCGAGAAAGTCAACGAGTCGTGCTATGGCGACGGCTGGTTGATCGAGCTGCGCCCGAGCGACGAAACGGAGCTCGAAGCTCTGCTGGACGCGAACCACTACCGGCAGTCGGTCGCGGAGCGCGACTCGTAGCTCCGGCCGACAGGACGACAGGGTGACGAACCGTCCAGTCATCACTGGACGGCCACCTCAGTGTCCGCGGCGTTCGCCACCCGGCGGCTCTTCAGCCTCGCGCTCGAGGCGCAGGCGAGCGATTTCGGCCCAGGAACCTCGTGGCTCCAGCAGCAGATACCGGCGCCAATGCTCGCAAGCGCGCCGCGCGCGTCCCAGCTTCTCGTAGAGCAGCGCCAGATTGATGTGGAGATCCGGGTAGAGCGAATCGGCTGCCAGGGCCCGCAGATAATAGGTCAGCGCGAGATCGTCCTCACCCTCCTCCTCGAGCACACTGGCCAGATTGAAATTGGCCTCGATGTGGTCCGCCTGGCGCGCGATGCAGGCTTCGAAGGCGCGCCGGGCTTCGCGGCGCTGACCCCGGTTGTAGCGGACGGCGCCGAGATTGCAGTACGCGTCGGCGAAGTCATGCTCGAGTTCGATCGCCTTTTCGTATGCCTCGATTGCGGCTTCCGACTGGCCTGGCTCCGCGTCGAGCTCACAGCCGCGCTCAAACCACGCCAGCGCGTCGCCGCTCTCCGCCGGTGCCTGGCCGGCGGCCGATCGATCGAGATCCGCCAGGCTGGTCACGGCGTCTCGCCCCGGCGCTGACTCATTGCCGAACTCGAGCAGCAGCTGCCCTCCCGCCTCCTCGAGCTGACCGTCGCGGCGCACCACCAGGCGATCCGAGTTCTCGTCCCACAATCGAAGTGCGGCGGCGGGCTCGTCCATTTCTGGCAACCGATCGCGCAGCATCTCGACGTTGCGTCGAATCCGCTGCAGAGGGATGCCCTTCTCGAGAAGCGAAACGATGCTGCGCAGGCAGACCAGGTCTCGGAACGCATAGCCCTCGTCGGCCGCGCCAAGCGGAAACGAATCCACCAATCGGGTCTTCTGCCAATAGCGCAGTCTCCGCGGGGAGACCTTCAGAATTCGCGCGACGTCGCCAAGGCTGTAGTCCTGCACGCCGCTAAGAATGACACGTCGTCGGGGAAGTGGGAACCGGAGAATCGGCCGCATCGCCGCGAGTCGAATCGTGGCAACCCGCGCGACCGGATGCGCTGGTTCGTCAGCAACCCGCTGACAAATCCGCGAATCACCAGGCACGCAGACTCGCCCGATCCGTGCGTCGCACTCGGGTCTGCGTCGCCTCCCGATGTAAATCCGTAAGGCGGCGAATTCGCGCCTTGCTCTCGAAGGAAATTCGCGTGCCGGACTCCACGAAAATCGACCGGCGGGCTGCTAGCCTCCCACGTGGCGAGGTTTCCGCGGCTGGTGCCCGGCCTCGACTTCAAATCGAGTGTAGATCGTGTCACCACGATCTGGGCGGGTTCGATTCCCGTCCCTCGCCGCCAGCATCCAACACTCGACCCAGTCACCAACGTGTCACCAACACATCACCAAATATGGCAGTTGATGCCACCTCGCCACGGCCGCTGGAACACCCGGAGCGGCCCCGAGCTAGCGCTGTCGGGATAGGGGAGCGGCGCGGCCGAAGAGATAACCCTGGCCGTAGGGGATGCCGAGAGCCTGGAGCGTCTCGAGTTCCTCACTGGTCTCGATGCCCTCGGCGATGATCTGTCCACCGAGCTTCCCGGCCACCGCGTGAAGCGCTCGCAGCAGCTCCTGACGCGGCGAGTCCTTGTCGATTCCGCGCACCAGGGACAAATCGACCTTGATGTAGTCGGGGACCAACGCCATCACGGATTTGAAGCTGCCGTAGGACACATCCGTATCGTCGAGGGCGATCTGGAATCCGAGCTCCTTGTAGTAGTCCCTGGCCTCTCGGAAGATCGCGAAATTGTCGATCGATTCGCGTTCGGAGATCTCGAAGACCATGTCCTCCGCGCGCAGGCCCAGATCCTCGAGGGTCTTGCGGAGGGTCTCACCCCGAAATGCGGGATCGTGGATCGCGGTGGGTAGGCAGTTGAGAAAGAGCTTGCGCCCGACCTCGAGACCCCGAGCGCCACGCAGAGCCGTGCGTCGGCACAAACAATCGAGCTCGAAGACCAGGCCGGTCTCCTCGGCCAGCTGGAACAGGCGATTCGGGGTTTGGAGATCCGTTTTCCAGGGACCGCGCACCAGCGCTTCGTGCCCCAGGATCTCGTTCGTCGTGAGATTCACGATCGGCTCGTAGAGGATCGCCACGTCTTCGGCGAGAATCAGGTCCTGGAAGATCCGGTGACGCCTGCGTCGGGCAATCGCATCGTTGAGCTCGGCGTCCCGCCTGGCGTGCTCCAAGGCCGCGAGGATCTGCCGGGCATAGCCCAGACCCGGATTGTAGAAGATCGTCGTATGTCCGACCGGAAGAAAGGGCGCGTCGGCCTCGTAGGGATAGACGATCTTGTGGCCCTCGACGGAAATGCGTTTGATGATTCGGCGCGCGAGTCTGGGAAGACGTTCCCGATAGAAAGCGTCGTCAGAGCGGGGGCGAAAGAAGAAGATCGCCAACTCGTCGGGTCCGGCCGCCCCGCCGAGGATCAGATCGCTCTCACCGAGATCCCGCAGACAAGCCTCGCGCACGATCGTGCGCAGACGGTCGGTGGCGCCACGATGGGCCTGAACCCCGTAGCGGCGTTCGATGCCTTCGAGGGGAGAGCCCGCGATGGTAATTAGCCCCAGCGCGCCATCGCGCTCCAGCGCACGCCCGATGTCCTCGACGTGATCCGAGTAGTCGCCGTACTCGAATGTCTCGGATTGAGTGTCTTCCAGAGCTTCGTGTTCCACGAATTCATCATCGGTGGAATGGCCGACGCGAATGAGCCGATTCCGCGCTGGCCCGCACTATTCACCAAGGTCCCGCTGCGCACAGCTCCCGCTGCGGACCCTGATGCCCGCTGCGGACCCTGATGCCCGCTGCGGACCCTGATGCCCGCTGCGGACCCTGATGAATGGTCTAGGACGCGGCTGCGAGCGACCAGCCGGTCAAAGATCCCGGCGCCAGGGCGATCTCTCGGGGAGGCCCGGTGGCGACGATGCGCCCGCCGTCTGGCCCCCCGCCCGGACCCAGATCGATCACCCAGTCCGAGCTGCGGATCACATCGAGATCGTGTTCCACCACCAGCACGCTGGCGCCTGCCTCGATCACCTCGTCGAAACATCGCAACAACACGTCCGTATCGCAGGGATGCAATCCCGTTGTCGGCTCGTCGAAGATGTAGAGAGTTCGCTCGGCCCCCTCGACGAGCGCCTGTCCGAGACGCAGGCGCTGATATTCCCCTCCCGACAGCGTCGAGAGCGGTTGGCCGAGGCTGAGATATCCGAGACCGACCCGAACCAGCGGTTCCAATCGGCCTGTGATCTTCGTGTCCTTCTCGAAGACCGAACACGCTTCTTCGAGGCTGAGCTTCAAGACATCGACGATCGAGCGCCCGTCGATCTCGATATCGATCACCTCGCGTCGATAGCGACGGCCACCGCAGGCATCGCAGGCTACGCGCAGGTCGTCGAGAAACTGCATGTCGATCAGGACTTCGCCTGCCCCCTCGCATGCGTCGCAGCGCCCGCCGGCTACGTTGAACGAGAAATAGCCAGGCGACCAGCCCCGGGCCTTGGCTTCGCGCGTCGCGGCGAAGCGCTTGCGAATTCCGTCGAAGGCCTTCGTGATCGTCGCGGGATTCGATCGAGCGCTGCGGTTGGCAGGCGCTTGATCCACCACGACCACTTCATCGAGCGCATCGGCCCCTTCGATCCTGGACCAGGGCTGCGGCGCCGGGTCGAGACTTCGCGCCGGACGCAGCGCGGGCACCAGCACATCGCGCAGCAGGGTCGACTTGCCGGCCCCGGAAAGGCCGGTGACCGCAACCAGGCCCCGCAGCGGGATCTCGACGGTCAGGTGCTTCAGATTGTGCGCCGAAGCCCCGACGATCCGCAGTCGCGGCCCCCCGCGAAGATCCCGCGCACTGCGCCGCTCGAAGCCGAACTCACGGCGCAGGGCCGCACCGGTCTTCGAGTCCCCGGTCGCCCGAATCGCCTCGATTCCGCCGGCCGCCACGACATGCCCGCCCTGCCGACCAGCCCCGGGTCCGAGGTCGATGATATGGTCCGCCGCCTCGATCACCTGCAGCGCATGTTCGACGACCACGACGGTATTGCCCTGGTCCCGGATCGCGGTCAACACGCGCAGCAGGCGCCCGAGGTCCGCAGCGTGCAGACCGATCGACGGCTCGTCCAGGACGTAGAGCGAGCTGCTGAGGTTGCCACCGAGCGCGGTGGCCAGCTGGATGCGCTGCGCCTCCCCGCCCGAGAGACTTCGCAGCGTTCGGTCCAGGGTGAGATATCCGAGCCCCACGGCATGAATCGTCCGCAGCCGCGTTCGGATCAGCTCCAGGAGTCGGGCCGCTGCCTCGCCCCCCACGCCCCTCGCTTCGAGGTCCAGGGTCCAGGCCAGCAGCTCTGCCAGGGTCTCGCCCGCCAGATCCGCGATCGTCACACCCTCGACGAAAACCGCCCGGGCGTCGCTCGACAGCCGCGTCCCGGCACAGTCGGGACAAGCCTCGTATCGACGATGCCGGGCGAGCTGGACGCGCGCCTGGATCTTGTAGCGACGTCCCGCAAGCCAGTCGAAGAAGGCACGCACACCACCCCAGCAGTCCCCATCGCCTTCGAACACGAAGTGACGCTGCGCCGGCTCGAGATCCGCAAACGGGCACTCGAGATCGATGCCCCTGGCCGCGCAGGCCTCGAGCATGCGGCCGCGAACCCGAGTCGTGTTCTTCGTCGCAAAGGTCGCGATCGCGTCCTCGGCCAGACTGAGGCCGGTGTCCGGGACCACTCGATCCCAATCGATTTCGGCGATCCGCCCGAAGCCCTCACAAGTCGGACAGGCACCGACCGGACTGTTGAAAGAAAAGAGCTGCGGACTCGGCTCGGGAAAACGTCGGCCACAGCCCTCGCAGACACGCCCCTCGCGATAGCACTCATCGGCGGCGCGGGGGGCCCCGACGCGTCGAACCATCAGCTCGCCATCGCCGCGGGCGAAGGCCTGGGAGACCGCCTCGATCAGACGCGAGCGCTGGCCCGCGTCATCCCCATCGGGGGATTCGAGTGCCAGCCGATCGATCAGCAGCCACCACGGTTTCTTGGCCGAGGGCTTGGCCCGCGGCGTCTTCTCGAGCAGGTCGACGAGTTCTCCGTCGGCATCGAGGAGTCTGGCGTGACCGTCGCGAACGAGTTCGTCACGAACCTCGGCGGCGCGCCCCAGCCCACGCCTGAGCGGAGCCACCACGAAGATGCGTTCGCCCGCGTGGTCCACCGCGATTCGATCGGCGGTTGCGATGATTCCACCGGCATCGACGGCACCGCCACAGTCAGGACAGATCGTCTCCCCCAGGCGAGCGAAGAGGAGTCGCAGCTGGTCCAGTACCTCGGTGGCACTGCCCACCGTCGAGCGCGAGCTCGTCGCGCCGTTGCGCTGCTCGATCGCGATGGCTGGCGGAAGGTTCGAGATATGGTCCACCTCTGGCCGGGGCAGTCTTTCGAGAAATTGACGTGCATACGCGGAGAGCGAGCTCACATAGCGTCGCTGGCCCTCGGCGTAGAGCGTGTCGAAGGCCAGCGTCGACTTGCCCGAACCGGAGGGGCCAGTCACGACCGTCAGCGCGCCGAGCGGAATCCCACAGTCGATGCCGCGCAGGTTGTGCGAACGGGCATTCTCGATGCGAATCTCACGCTTTTCGAATCCCCGAGTCCGCTCCCCGCGCGTCGCCGGGTCGAGCCTCGTCCTGCGCTCAGCCATCCACAGCCGCAAGCCGATGAGCGGTCTCGGCATCCTTGTGTCGGCCCGCCGCCGTCGCCGCTGCGGCCAGCGCCCGCCAGCGGTCGGCCGAGGGTTCCTGGTTCAGACCGGCGCTCGCCGACTTCATCAGGAAGACGTCGCCACGCTCGACCGCCGCATCCTGCAGCGCTTCCAGCGATTCCCGATCCTCGGCTCTGGCCAGGAATTCGATCGCCTCGATCTCCCGCCCCGCCTCGAGGTAGGCGGCGCCCAGCGCCTTGACCCTGGACGGATCGATCTCGCCATCGAGCAGATGACGACGGGACAGAGGGTCGGGAAGCTTCTTCTTGGCCAAGTCACTCTCCTGGCAGCGGCTCGCGACCAGAACCGGTCACACGACCGGGCCCGGCACACAGGCCAGCGATCCGAGTCGACTTGGGTCGACTTGGGTCGATGTGGGTCGACTTGGGTCGGCTTCGGTCGACGTCGCTCGATCAGTAGCGCGGCACCGAGGGATCGACGGTCAGGGACCAGGCCTCGATCCCCCCGTCGAGGTTCTCAGCCTTCGAGAATCCGGATTCGCGCAGCATTCGAACCGCCGTGGCGCTTCGAACACCCGTGCGACAGTGTACGACGATCGTCTCGTCTTTCATCGCAGTCAGCTCCCCGAGACGCGATTCGAGCTCGCCCAGGGCAATCCAGTGGGCGCCTTCGATCCGCGCCTGCTCGAGCTCGGCGGCCTCCCGAACATCGAGCAAGAAGATGGACTCGCCCCCTGCGAGTCGTTTGGCCAGCTCGAACGGGGCCAGCTGCGGAATTTCCAGCGGCTCGCTGGCCTCCCGCGCCGGCATCCCACAAAAGCCCTCGTAATCGATCAGCTCGCGAATCACGGGGTTGTCGCCACAGATCGGGCAAGCGGGATCCTTCTGCATCTTGAATTCGCGCCACACCATCTCGAGCGCGTCGTAGTGGAGGAGGCGCCCTCGCAGCGGCTCGCCCAGTCCCGTCAAGATCTTCAGGGTCTCGGTCGTCTGCACCATCGCCAGCATGCCAGGCAGGATTCCGAGCACTCCCCCCTCGGCGCAGGACGGCACGGCGCCGGGCGGCGGCGGTTCGGGGTACAAACAGCGGTAGCAGGGCCCGTCTGCCAGGTTGAAAACGCTCGCCTGCCCCTCGAAGCGAAAGACCGAACCGTGCACGTTGGGCTTGCCGAGCAGAACGCAGGCGTCGTTCGTGAGGTAACGCGTCGGGAAGTTGTCCGTCCCGTCGAGGATCACGTCGTAGTCGGCGAAGAGTTCGAGGGCGTTGCTCGAATCGAGGCGGGTAGCGTGCACTGCGATCTCGACGTCGGGATTCAGTGCTTCGAGGCGTTCGCGCGCGACCTCGACCTTGGGCCGACCGATGTCGGCGGCGCTGTAGAGGATTTGTCGGTGAAGATTCGAGGCGGAGACCTGATCGTCGTCCACCAGCCCGATCGTCCCGACACCCGCGGCAGCGAGGTACTGGGCCGCCGGACAACCGAGACCCCCGACACCGATCAGCAGGACCCGGCCCTCAAGAAGCTTCTGCTGGCCCTCGAGTCCGAATTCGGGCAGCGACAGCTGCCGTCGATAGTGATCGAACTGTTCGGGGCGCAGGGGAGCCGCGGGGGTTTTATTGGATTGCATCATCGAATGCCATCGAACCTCCGAGCCCCAAGTCGCGCTCTTGCTGCGCACCGCGCCGCGCCCGTCTTGCCGGCTGAGGGCCTGTAGTGCTCGCCAGGGGCTGGCTGCATTTCGAGAACGCCCCCCCCGTTCAGAGTCTGGTTGGTGCCGGAGGCGGGATTCGAACCCGCACGACCTTGCGGCCGGGGGATTTTGAGTCCCCTGCGTATACCAGTTTCGCCACTCCGGCCTGCGACGGCACGATACCACGCAGATCGCCTCTACGGGCCCATCACGGCCAACGGGAGAGCCGGTTTCCGCTTTGACAGTGACGCCCCATCCCGTTAGGATCCGCGCTCCTGTGGGGCCGTAGCTCAGTTGGGAGAGTGCTTGAATGGCATTCAAGAAGTCGCGGGTTCGATTCCCGCCGGCTCCACCACCAGGGAATTCCAGACAGTCCCAGCCCGTCCCGCCCACTCCGGATTTTCCTGGTTCTTCGCCCACCTAGGGCCCACCCCGTCCCACCCCGTCCCTTGACAGCCCACACTTCCTGGGGGCATATCCGGGGGTACATCGCTCCTCTCAGAAGGAGGTACCCCCAAATGCCGCTCACTCAGCTCAGGATTCGCGGTGCCAAGAGTCGCGCCAAACCGTACAAGCTCGCCGACGGCCAGGGGATGTACCTGCACGTCATGCCCAACGGCTCGAAGTATTGGCGACTCAAGTACCGTTATGCGGGCAAGGAGCGTCTTCTAGCGTTAGGCGTCTATCCGGAGATGAGACTCTCAAGGTCGCTCGCCAGCGGCGCACTGAGGCGCGCCAGCAGCTCGACGCGGGGGCTGACCCGGGCGCACAGAAGGCCGCTCGGAAGCATGCTCAAGCCGATTCGTTCGAAGCGGTCGCGCTCGAGTGGTTCGCGAAGGAAGAACCGGCGTGGGACCCCTCGCACTCGACGCGAATCAAGCGCCGCCTCGAGCGGGACGTGTTCCCGTACATCGGCAATCGCCCCATCGGAGAGGTGAGAGCGCCCGAGGTACTCGCCCTGGCCCGCCGCATCGTGGATCGTGGAGCCGTGGAGACGAAGGGATCTAGAGCCGTCGCCGGCGAGGACACTAGAAATGTTGAAATCTAGCTTACCTCGGGACATCTTCTTCTCGTCCTTCTTCGCGAGCCGGGCCTGTTGGTGGAAGTCGAAGGCGCTGACGTCGGCGAAGCCGTCGGTGACCCCCCCGCGAGCCGCGAGGGATTTTCGGACCTTGCG
>PVBE011428433.1_pt1 | contig 18177 bp, 13 predicted proteins | sample 1631181 | NCBI WGS metagenome assembly PVBE01 (sample SAMN08397723, study PRJNA350692) | Marine metagenome, whole genome shotgun sequencing project. | isolation source: water | place: Pacific Ocean | collected 2012-04
CGCTGGAAATCAGCAAGCTCCCCGAGCCGTGTCGAGCTCGGACACCATCGATGCGGCACCCACCATCAATACCGAAGATCAGATCGCCCTCAACGTCCTCAAGGTCGTAGGGGAACCACTCACAATTCATGTGGACCCCAGTCAGCCCCACCGTAAGCTGCACGTCAATTTCGGCTTCCGCGGTTTCATCACGATACAATTTGAGATCAAACTGCACAGGACCATCGGGATCGAAGGCATCGTAGACCTCGCGATCGGAAGGCGACAGACATTTGGCAATCTTCTCTTCCAACTGAATAGCGCTGCCGCTGATCTTGATGTCGAAACCTGCACCAACCTGCTTGCCCCAGACGACCTGTCCGGCGGCCTTCACGTTTGGGAGCTTCATCAACGACCGTATGTCATGAAATACCGCTGAATCGTTGGTGATGTGTACGCTGCCGATCACGCGCTCCAGCGGGTAAGGGAAACCGTCATTGGTTCCGTCATCCGCCACAAAGCCCTGATAGCAGAGAGTCGCTTCTCGAAAAGTCACGTTGCAATCGACGTCCACCCTGTCGAGATCATGATCGCTCTCCAGTCGAAACCCCACATCCACCGTCCCCTCAGCATCGAGAGCGTCGAGAACCTCACGAATCATCGGACCTGGGTCAGGGTACTTGTCCAGACCCGCAGCGAAGGCATCACCCAGAAAGAGTCCGGACATCTGACCCTTCACAACGAAGTCTGTATTCATTTCGCCTGGCTTGACACTGGCCGAGGCAATGGACACGTGCCCCCCAGCCAAATCAAAATCCGCATCGTTGCAGCTCAACTCGCCGTTGGCATAGCGAAGCGTGCCATTCAATCGGCGGATTTCATCGGGCCAACCTTCGTATCCAAGATTGACTTGCGCCAATGCAATGCTGCCGGTGATGTCAACGCCCTGATGGAAATCCGTCGATTCGAAGCGAACCTCCAAATCCGCCGACCCACCCATGCTGACGCGGGCCAGATTCTCTTGAGTTTCATCGGACAGGAGATCGATGAAAGCCGACTCCTTGTCAAGCCGAAACCCGCGCTGTGTGAGTGACCCGCGCAAGTAGGCCGCGCCCATCGAGCCTGCAATGGCAAACTGACCAAATTTCGGATCACTGATTGACCCTTCAATTCCATACCGATACACCCGCGACCGCGTCGGAGCCAGTTCGACGTTTATTCCCTGCAAGCGCAACTCAGCATTCCCTCGAATCTGAGGCATGTTGTGAGTGACAACTGTCAGGTCTCGAATGGAAATGGCGGGGCTCATGGGTGAGCGCGCCTTGGTGTCGGACGACTTGAGGAATGATGGCACCTCAATGCTGCCGCTCTCATCCCAAGTCAGGTGCATGATCGGTTGCCCCAACACAACCTCTTGGATTTCCAGCTCACCCGCCAACAGGTCCACCCAATTCAAACGCACAGTGAGGCTGGCTGCCTCGAACAACCGAGACGAACTGCTCTTGCTGGCGAGCACCTTGATGCCCTTCACAGTCACCAGGCCGCCGACTTCCACATCAATACTGTCGTAGACAACCGGTGTGGTCAGATTGTCGGTCAGCATCTTGTCGAGTCGAGCACGCAGCGCCGACGGACGAAGGGCGAGGCTCAAATCAAGCGCTACGAGCCCAATGATGAAAAGAAGGGTCAATGCAAAATACCGCCAACGACGCATCGGACCTCCTTTCCACAAACCTGCTCACCGACACTGATGCAGCAGCACCCTTAGTCCACGCCGATGCTGTTTCTCAAAATCGCCGAAAGCCCATCCGCAATCTGTCCGATTTCATCCTTGTCAGGACCCTCGACCATGATCCGAATCAACAGTTCTGTCCCTGAGTATCGCACAAGAACACGACCGCTTTCACCCAACTGCACCTGCGCCAGTCGAATAGCCTCCTGCAGCTCGGCCTGCTCTGATATCGGTGGCTTTCCACGAACTGCAACATTCTTCAAGACCTGTGGGAAGCGCTCCATTCGACCCAGCAATGTCGAGATCGGGCCGGTGTCCTCGCCGGCACCCAAAACGCGAAGCGCGGTATAAAGCCCGTCCCCAAACCAGCCATCCTTCTCACAGAAAATGATATGACCGCTTTGCTCGCCACCAATGACAGCACCGTGCTCTCGCATTCCCTCGGCGACATATCGATCGCCCACACCAACGCGTACGACCTCGACGCCATGCTCCTTGAGAGCCACATCAAGCCCAAGGTTGCTCATCACTGTCGCCACGACCAAACGTGGTGCCCCTTCGGGCAGTGTCGATGCCAGTGCGTTCAGTATTGCGTCACCATCCTTGACAGAGCCGTTCTCATCCACCAGAAGAACCCTGTCTGCATCGCCGTCCAGCACGATCCCAAGATCAGCACCCTCTTCGACGACTCGTGCTGCTGCCAGGTCTGCATGACCTACGCCGGCCTCCACATTGATTCGACTCCCGTCATCCTGATCGTTAATGGCAATGACTTCTGCGCCCAAGGCCCCGAGGATGCGCGGCGCAACGCGGCAACCGGAGCCGTTGGCGCAATCAATCACGATTTTCTTACCAGTAAGATCCATGTGAGGGAAAAACTCATTGATCATGGTGTCCATGTAGAAGTCGCCACCCACATTGAATGGATAGAGACGACCGACGTCGTTGCCAACGACATCCACATCCTGAGCCAAGGGCCGCTCGATCCACTGTTCGATCTCGAACTCCATCTCATCGGTCAACTTCCGACCATCCGGCCCGAACATCTTGATGCCGTTGTCCTCCATGGGATTGTGCGACGCCGAGACGACGATACTCAAGTCCATTCCACGACGCCTTACGATCAACGAAGCAGCAGGCGTCGGCAGAACGCCGCAGCAGTAACAGTCGATGCCGTGAGCCATGAGAGCAGCAGTGAGAACGCCACTGATCATCGGACCAGAGACTCGCGTGTCGCGAACGATCAACGCCTTGCCTCGTGCATCCTTGCCGACACGATCTGCGACAACCTTGCCGATGGCGTGTCCAATCCTGAGCAACGACTCGGTGGTCAACTTGCCCCTATTGGCTACATCACGGATTCCGTCAGTACCGAAGTAACGCCGTTCGTGCACAACTTCTCCTACTTTCCTTTGGAAACATCAAAGGCCACACTGACTGGACTCAGCTGCAGAATCTCCACTCCTGCAGGCAGCCCGACCACTTTGACATCAGATCGAGGGCCCTTCTCCTTTGTGGCCTTTTCGATGCCGATGGAGACGTTTATGTAGGCCGTCAGCCCGGCCCGCAGCGCCTCGTCTGTCCTTTCCTCAATGGGCATCGAGTAGGGAACAGCAAGCTTGATCTTGCAAGTCATCTTCGCAATCTTGGACACGAACTGCAGCGCATCACTGTCCAACTCTTCAAGGTGTTTGTGCGTCATGAGCGCCAGAATCGGAACATCCTCAAGAAGCGTATTGAACTTCCTGTCCTCTCCTTCCAGCGCCACTTGCACTGAGATTCTCGGCGGGTTGATGCGCATCAGATTCTCTCTCTGAGCGGCGAGAAGAGAGGCACCGACAATAGCGCCGTCTTTATAGACCTCACGCTCTTCCAATGCGACCACGACTTGCGTCGATTCGGCCCCTGGGCTTCGAGGTCGCACCAACTCGACCGCAGGCGGCGAAAGCTTCGTCTTCTCCGAGGACCAAACTCGCCCCACTGGTAATTTCGATCCATTCGGCACCTGCAAGACCACGGCAACATCGGTGATGGTTTCGAACAGATTGACCCGAATGATACGCGCTTCAGGAGGATCCAACAGCTCAATTTCCGCGCCGGGCATCCCGATGTCCAGGTCGTCAGCGGTCAGGGTATGCCCTGTCCACCCCTCGGCATTCACCGCCCAGTCCCGCTTGACCGTTACTCGGATGTCGAGGCGGCGATTGAACTCAACCGTGTGCTTTTCAGGCCCCTTGATGGTCATCTTCAGCGGGCCCAGGCCCGAAATGTCAATGGCAACGTCTGTCTCCGGCTTCAAGACGATGCGATGCCGCGACGCCGGTGTCTGCTGTGCCTCGGAGAAGATCACCACCTCAAGTGACTCCTCTTCGATCCATGTGTCCATGAGTTCACGGCTCACCAGATACACGACAATGCTCGCAAAGAGCACAGCGAAAACCTTCGCCATGATGTGCTCAGTTGCAAACGAATAGAGAACCTTGAGCGCAGGGTTCTTGAAACGTGCCTTGAGTAGATCCTGGATGATGACTGGCCAGCTCATGACTCCGCTCCATCGGCGGCCGACGCCTCTGCTTCAGGCACGGTTGCGTCGACGGCAACAGCCGACTCTGCCCCTTCGGCCTTTGTCTCTGTTACGCTGACCAACTGCCGCTCCAGGCCCTCAAGAATCTCGTTTTCGAGTTCCTCAATACTGATATTCTGTCGCAACTCTCCGTCGGATGCGACAGAGATGTGTCCTCGCTCTTCGGATACCGCAATCACCAGGGCATCGGACTCTTCCGCCAGGCCCAGCGCAGCCCTGTGGCGCGTCCCCAGCTCAGGACTCAGCTTGAGACTCTCTGAAAGCGGCAGGTGACAGCCTGCGATCAGCACGCGGCCCGCCGACACGAACAAAGCACCATCATGAAGAGGTGACTTCCCGTGAAAAACGGTCTCAATGAGCGACGCACTGATGTCGGCATTCAAGCGCGTGCCGCCGGAGATGAAGCCTTCGATGCCCCCCCGCCGCTGAAGAACGATCAGGGCGCCAACACGCTGTTTGGACATGCGACGACAGGCACCGACAATCGAGTTCTTCACACGCTCAACATCAAACGCCGGTCGATCCTGAAACAACCGTTCCACCGAACGTACGAATCGGATATTTCCCAATCGAGAGATTGCGAAGCGCAACTCCGGCTGAAAAATAATCAACAGCGCAATAGTCAGTGCAGGCAGTCCTCGATTCGCCAACCACGTCAAGTGGGGCAGGCCCATCTCATTCACGATGACGCCGAAGACAGCAATCGCAACAATGACAACCATGAGAAATCCAGCGAGCAGGCCACCGCCTCGGGTCGCCTGCAAATGTCGGATGAACCAGTAGTTAATACACGAGAGAAGCAACACCTCGACAATGGTCTGGAAGGCTGGAACGCTCAAGTCACCACCTCCCGAATCAAACCTTGTTCGATTGCATTCAACATGCGAATAGTGTCAACGCTTCCTCGCACGTTGTGAACCCGCACCAGTGCGACACCCATACGATGAAGATGTGCCGTAACTGCGGCCGTCCCAAAATCTCTGTCGCACGGTTCGGCAGCATTCAGAACCTCGCCAATGAACCGCTTGCGCGACGCGCCAACAAGAAGCGGCTGGCCGCAGGCTTGTAATGCCGTCAGTGAATTGAGAAGGACGACATTACTTTGCGTGTCTTTGTCAAACCCAAGACCTGGGTCAAGCAGGCAGCGATTGCGGTCGAGCCCTGCAGCCTCAACGCGCTGAAGCGTATCCTCAAAGAACGCCACAACCTGCCCTGCAACATCATCGTAGTCAGCATCGACCTGCCGCCCGATCGGACGACCCTCCATATGCATGAGGATGAAGGGCAATTCTGTATCCGCCAGAAGGGAAGACATTTCAGGGTCACCTCGAAGGGCGGTGATGTCATTGAGCACTGAGGCGCCGACCTCGATGGCCTGTGCCATTACAGAGGCCCGAAAAGTATCGACTGAAATCGGGACAGAGGTGGCCTCGGCCACTGCTCGGACTGCCGGTATCACTCGTGATAATTCCGTCGCCTCATCGACAGGCTTCGCGCCCGGCCGTGTGGAAACGCCGCCAACATCGATCATGACCGCGCCGTCTGCCTCCATTCGGGCGGCGTGATCTGCGATAATGTCCGAACTCACAAAACGACCGCCATCGGAAAACGAGTCGGGCGTCACATTGAGAATTCCCACCACCCCAAGACCTTGGTCGAGTCGAACCCCGCCCCTGCATGTCGGGATCACTCGGCAGGAGGGTCTTTCGTTCAACATCATTCCAATACTTCAGTCCTTCTCACTCGGCTCAGGCAATCGGAGGACCTTGATCACGCACCTGCATTGCACCCTCGCCGGCAAAATCTGGAGGTGTATCGAGGTTCGGCCCAGTGTCCGGCAGGGTCGGATTGGGCTGCGTCGGCTGGGCATCAGAAGTCAAGCTGGAAGCGTTCTCACGCCTGCGCCCTGCTTCACGCTCACGCACAGATTCAACCGTTTCACCTGCCTCCAACCCGGCGATTTCTTCGCGAGTCAGGGTTTCATACTCAAGGAGATTTTCTGCGAAAAGGCACAACAACTCATTATGCGCCTCGAGAATCTGGCGTGAAGCCGTGTAGGCGTTTTCCACCACTCGCTTCACTTCATTGTCGATGAGCTCCAACGTAGATGGAGCAAAGCTTGGTTGCCGCCCCATGTCACGACCGAGGAATACCGTCTCCTGGTGATCGACGAGACACATGGGCCCGACCAACTTGCTCATGCCCCATTCGCGGACCATGTGGGTGGCCAGCTCCGTCGCACGCTTGATGTCATCGCTTGCCCCTGAGGTGATGTCATCAAAGGTCAACTCCTCCGCAAGGCGACCACCAAAGAGAACCTGCAGTTGCGCTTCGGCCTGTTTTTGACTGAAGCTGTACTGCTCCTTTTCCGGCAGCATCATCGTTGCGCCCAACGCGCGACCGCGTGGGACGATAGTCACCTTGTGAGGCTTGTTGGCCTTGTCGTTCTTCAACGACACCAGAGTATGCCCGGCTTCGTGATAGGCAGTGACACGGCGGTCGTCTTCTTCCATGATCCGACTTGTCCGCGAACGACCCCATCGAATGCGGTCACGCGCCTCTTCCAAGTCCTCTTCGAAGACAAACTCCTTGCCATTCATGACAGCGCCAATGGCTGCCTCGTTCATCAAAGCCTCCAGCTCAGCGCCGCTGAATCCGGGCGTGCCACGAGCAATCACTTCGAGGTCAACACTTGGGTGCATCACTATCCGCTTGGAGTGAACGGCAAGGATCGCCTCGCGACCACGGATGTCCGGCAAGTCAATTTGTATCTGACGGTCAAAGCGCCCGGGACGGAGCAATGCAGGATCAAGGACATCGGCACGGTTGGTAGCTGCGACAACGATCACACCGCCGTCCGTCTCGAATCCATCCATCTCAACCAATATCGCGTTGAGTGTCTGCTCGCGCTCATCGTGACCGCCACCAAGGCCCGCACCACGGCGGCGACCGACGGCGTCGATTTCATCCAGAAAGATGATGCACGGGGCATTCTCCTTGGCTTGTTTGAAGAGGTCGCGGACGCGCGACGCGCCGACTCCCACAAACATCTCGACGAAATCTGATCCGCAAATGCTATAGAACGGCACATCTGCCTCGCCAGCAATCGCCTTGGCCAGAAGTGTCTTTCCGTTGCCTGGAGGACCGACCAGAAGAACGCCGCTCGGGACGCGACCGCCCAGTTGATTGAACTTGGTCGGGTCCTTCAGAAATTCGACGATTTCGCCGACTTCGCCTTGAGCCTCATCGATCCCGGCCACGTCATCAAAAGTGATGCCGCTTTTTTCGCGATTGACCACCTTCGCACGGCTCTTGCCGAATGAAAGAACGTTGCCGCCGACCCCTCCTCCTCCGCGCATCTGGCGAAAGATAAAGAACCAAAAGAACAACACCATGATCACCCAGGGCGCCAGGCTGACGAGAAGCGTCGTCATCAGCCCCTCTCCTTCAGAGAAGGTCACTGTGCCTTTGCTCAAGGGGAGATTCTCGGTCACGGCAGAGACCGCAGGCAGGCCGCCGGCAGCGTTCTCCTGGTCAGCAGCCGTGGCTTCGAGCAAGTCAGCCCATGAGAGCTGAGCTGTTGAGCCGTCCTTTTGCTGAAATGAACCGGGGGCCAGAAGAAAAACTCCGTGCTGCCCTGGAACCCCTTCATCGTCATCGTTGCCCAGCGCCTTCGGCACAGTCATCTCGATAACCATGGCGCTTTCGCCTGCCTTGCGCGTGAGCAGGACGCGTCGGAAAACCTGAAAACCCCGTTTCTCGGTACCTGCCTGCACGCGCAGCAGGTGCTCCTTCAACGGGTCGATCTCCAACTCAGCGCGACTCTCACCCAACTCCGCGAGTTTCTCGATACTGTTGAGGTTCTGGATCACAAACTCACTCGGCACGATCACCCGTGCGGTCGGCGCTCGCTCATCATCATTGCCACGCAGACTGACTGAAAGGACGTTCTTTTCCAGCTCTGCCTTCTCGATCTCGCCGGAAATCAGCTTGTCCACGAATTCCGGCCACGTGATCTTCGTCGGCTCAGCGAGGGAATTCTGGAGGACCATGGCGCAGACGGCGATGATCAAGATGACCAGAACGACGCCCGTGTAGTTCTTGGGACGCCGGGGCGCGCCGCCTGAATCGCCTTCTGGGTGATTACTGTTGTTATCCGCCATTCAAATCTCTCTTGCTTCAACTCTCAATGTGGTGGAATGAGAAGTGCTCTACGAATATCCCCACCAACGACTCCAATGGAAATCGACAAGGTGACCTGTGCGAGGTCAAGCCCGCCTCAAGGCATTGAAACTGGGTGTCAGCGAGCGTTTAGCAACGGGCACCACCCCCTATCTTCAGGCCGCTGATCGACCTTGACCACGAGTTGTACAGTGTAACGGAGAAGCACTGTAACGCCAAAAGAACCCCAAAACGTCGGAGGTCCGGCGGGGCCTCGCCTCAGCAGACATCGGGCGGACCGTCAGGAGGCGTTCAGTTCCTGGACAGGGCTGCCTCAAAGCTGCGCGTCTGCAACTGATTGAGGATGTCCTCAGCCAGATCATGAATCGACTCGGCGAAGGCCGACTCCAGCGTCTCGCCCCGCTCCACCACGAACTCCGCTCGATTCGCAGCACGAAAGCGATGAATTTCCCGAGAGGTGCGCCGGTCGGTCAACACCATCTCTACCGAGACGATGACGGCCTGTTCGGAAACCATGCCGACGCTGTTCTCCACCAGGGTCGGCCGAATCACTCCAAGAATGCGACCGCTCAGGACGGCGTCAGCATGGCGGACCAACGACAGCTTGTAGGGTGTGCGCTCGCGAATCTCTCGCGTCAGTTCGCGAGTGAGATGCGTCTCGATTTCTCGGTAGAAGGTCTCATTGCCGACAATCTCTACAGCGACGGAGTCAATGCCTTCTGGAAATAGCGAACGCGACGTATAGCCGCAGCCAGTGAGCGTCAGACAGATAACACCCGACAACACCCATAGAGCTCGCTTGATCACTGGCCCTCATCTCCTGCGGGGAGAGCGGCGCGGGCCTCCTCGGCTGCGCGCGTCCCGTCAAGCCGTGCCACAATGTAGTGGAAGTAGAAGCGAGCTGCCCCGATGTCCCCGCGCCCCTCATACCAACGGGCGATGGACAGGTTCTTCTGAGCGATCATCTCTCGCATCTGCACCACTTTCTCTCGGGCATCGGCAGCTTCTTCGGCGGCTGGATACTGCTTCACATAGAGATTGAAGTCCTTCAGGGCCTCGCGCATATTCTCGATGTCATACTCCACGCCCTTGATGCGTTGGAAGCGGCAGAACCCCCGATAGTAGAGAGCAATCGGTGCCCACTCCGATTCCTTATGACGATCCACGATGGCGTCAAATGCAGCCTGTGCCTCGATCCACTTCTCATCCTCCAGATGAAACTGAGCAATCCGCCACCAGGCGTCATCTGCAAGACGACCATTGGGAAAGTGAATGACGAGGTCTTCCAGCAGCTTGATGCCGTCGCCACGGCGGTCGAAGATCCACAGATCCTGTTCGCCTGACAAATAGCCCTCTGCCATCAAGTAGGCCAGGTCCTCGACCTCTCCACTGCGCTCAGAAACAGGGTGGCGCTCCAGAAAAGAGCGCAGGGCAACCGCGGCATCAAAGTACTCGTCGTCGCCGATATAAGCCCGAACTTGAAGCAGTCGAGCTGCCTGATCGTAGGAGCTGTCCGGGTAGACTTCGAGCAATTGTTCGATGGCCTCGGCGGCCTCCTCGTGCTCCCCGCGCTTTTGCATCGCGAGGGCCTGTTCATACAGCAGCCGAATCTGTGCCACTTCATCGGTCGATCGTGACAAGGCCCGCCGACGCTGCCCCAGGCGCTCAATCTCCTGTTCGCCTGGGTCGCTACGAAGAAACTCTGGCAGGGCCTGGTTGATTTTTCGGCCCAGGCCAGAGCATCCGCTGAGAGCTGCAGACGAAATGGCCACCACGATGAGCATCACCGAGAGGTGCAACCTGTGATTCATGTCAACGGTCCTTTAGAGAATAAACGGGGACGGAATGTGGTGATTCAGCCGCCAATCGCAGAAAACGCGCCGACCGAAGCCTACGCTCCATCACCCCCACCATGACCTGATCCAACAACGATCTCAACTCCCCTGATTGAGCGGCACTCAAACACACCCGTCGCGCGCGGCGTGGCTCATCGGTAGCGAGCGTTGAAAGCGCCGCCCTCGCGCCTGCAGTGAGTACGATGCCCGATGCCTGCCCGCGGCGGCAGGAAAGGCAAAGAAATCCACCCTGACGGGGATAAAGAACCGAATCAGCGGCACCGTCCTCGCCACATCCCGCACAGGAATCAACTGCAAGAGAGAACCCGCAGCACTGCAGCAAAGCGAGCTCAGCGGCTATCACGACCCCTGGCACTGCGTTCTCATCCGCCAGTGCCAGACCGGAAAGCGCGCGCCCCAGAAGCGAGAAGAGAATCGGCTCACCCACACCTTCTTGAGAGAGACACCAGGCCACCTCAGTGATGTAGAACGCGGCGAAAAGAGAATCGAGTCGTTCGCGAAGAGGCGAAAAGCCCGTCAGAGGTCGATAGCGCACCAACAGGTCCATCCCCCTGCGTCGAAGGTATCGCACTTCGGCGTATTGAAAGAGGTCCATCGGACCCTTCAACGCCGCGTTGGGCCTCTTGATCCCCTTGGCAAGCACGCTGATACGACCATGCTCCGGCGTCAAGAGGTGGGCTACCTGACTGGACTCGCTGTAATCGAAACGCCGCAGCACGATGGCTTCGGAGTCAACGCCACTCATGACGCCAAAATCGTCAGGCGAACCCGCTTTACACGCCGATCATCGGCCTCAGTGACGTCGATGGAGATGCCGTCGAGATCCACATTTTCGCCCTCAGACGGGACCTTCCCCAAGGCTGACGACAGGAATCCCCCGAGCGTTTCATAGTCGCCGTCATCTGGAATGGCCACGCCGAGCTGCTCATTCAAGAATTCAATCTCAATGGCTGCATCCAGTTCAACGACATTTTCACCCAGACGGTTGATGGCATTTCTCTGAGTGTCCTCGTCAAACTCATCCTCGAGCTCCCCGACGATTTCCTCGACTATGTCCTCAACAGTGACGAGACCGGAGGTTCCCCCGAACTCGTCGATCACAATGGCGATCTGGACCTTTGCCTGCTGAAAGTCCTGCAGGAGGTCGCTGACCTTCTTCGATTCCGGCACGAAAATCGGTTTGCGCGCCACATCGGTGAGAGTCTTCTCTCCTGCCTCCAGCTCCTTCAAGTTACGTAGCAGGTCCTTGACATAGAGGACACCCATGATGTTGTCACGGTTCTCTTCATAGAGCGGCAGGCGCGAATGACTGGCCTCCCGAACGGCCTCCATGGCGACCTCGAATGTGGAGTCGGCCGCCAGACAGTGGATCGAGGTGCGAGGGGTCATGACTTCGCGCACAACGCGATCAGTGAACTCAATGATGTTTTCGATGAAATCGGCGGCGGCCTCCTCGAGAACTCCTTCAGCCTCCCCCTCGGCAACCGCATCGAGGATCTCCTCCATGGCCTCTTCGGTGTCTGTGCCTTCCGGCTCGGCACCCAACAGGCGACCAACAAAGGAGCAGGCGCCCTTGAGAGGCGAGGACACAGGAATCATGACCGTGCCGATGAAGACAATGAAACCCATCAGCCGAACCAATGTCGCCTCAGCCAGCAAGGCAACCACTCCGCGCACCAGCCCGTAGAGCCCAAACCCGAGAACCAGAAAAATCACGATGAAAGCGCCAATGTCGCTGCTCCCCGACTCCTCACCTCGAACGACGGCAAACAACGACCCCACGAAGAGGACGGTCATCAGTGCATTGAACAGGGAGAAAGAGAGGGCGAAGCTATCGAAGTGTTTCAGGTGAGACGTGATGCCGCGCAGACGATCATCACCTGCGAGCATGCGCTCCAGCTTGGAGTGGCTGTAATGGGACAGAGCGCTTTCTGCGGCCAGGCCGACAACGAGAGCGACTCCCGATAACACCGACACGACTAAGGGTATGTTGTCCAAGAAGCGTTCGTCCTCCATCAATATGACAGCCGAATTCTACCAGCGTACAGGGGCGTTTCCCATTTTCTTCTCATCGGCCATGCACGGCCCTGCACGGGAACGGAAAGCCTCGCAGGCAGGGGGCAACAGCCGCCAATAAGAGCCGCAAATCCTTTCATACTGGCAAGTTGAAGCGAATCCAACATTCCGAGTTCACTGGCTTTTCGCCCATGCCTGCCAGGCTCGTGCAGCCTCTTTGCGGACAGCTTCCTCTGCAAGAGGGTCAAACGCCGGTGCCGCTGTACCGGCCCATGCCTTCAAAAGTCGATGGGCCTCAACCAAAACACCTTGAGAAGGATCATCACCGAGGATTACCACCAACTTCGATCGAATGACGGCAGACGCTTTGGGTAGTGCGCCCACTGCCCGAATCGTCATCGTACGAATACGACCATTCGGATGGTCCAGCAGCTCCAGCAACAAGTCATCGGTCAGCGATTCTGGAGACTTGGTCCTCAGGTAGGTCAGAGCCGGCTTGGCCGCAGCCGATCCCATCTCCGGGAGACTCTGACTGAGCACCGCTACAAATTCATCGGCCTTCTCGTGGCCAATGACAACGCCAACAGCAGCCACTTGGACATGATCGGAGAAGTCTGTCAGAAGCGGGACGATTCGGCTGATATCCGCGAGGCCGACATTGCCCCAGCCCTCAACCGCTGCTGCCTGAACACGCTCATCATCGTCGGAAAGGCCAGCTCGCAAGTGAGGTTCGGAAGAAGCCCCCAGTATGGCGGCGACCGCCTGAAGAGCAACAACCCTGAGGTCGCTGCCCTCCGCCTTGAGGTAGGGCAGGACCCGTTCAATGTGAGACTTCGCTCTGGGTCCAAGAGAGATGATCGACGAAAGAGCCTCTGCCCGATCAAAGTCATCCTCAGCTTTCTTGAGAGCACGAAACGCCTTCACCACAACCTGATCGGCCTTCCACTGCTTTTTCAGCTCGACCGTCTTCTCTTCGCGGACTTTCTCCTCTTCCTTTGTCTCAGCGGTGCCGGACTCTCGCAGAGTTCTGGGCTCCTGTTTCTTCAACACCTCTGTCGGCCCCTCGTCGGCCTCCCCGCCACATCCCGCAAGTCCAACGAACCCTGTGGCGACACCACACAACAAGAGGACACGTCCACCAATCAACTGGCTGAGCATCTTTCAATTTCTCCCGGTCTCGGTATTGTTCGGAGCGATCCTACCACACGAACAAGTGGCTCATCGAGGGCACTGTCCATGCAAGAAGTCCATACCATTCTCAAGAGTCAGGGCTGTTGGGTCACGCTTCAGGGTGACAACGCCGCCCCTCGCTCAGGCGCGGCAATGAAGGAACTGTCCTGCATTGAGAATGCGGCCTGTGCCATCGTCGACGGGAAGATCGCGGGCATCGGCGGCGTGGCGGAGATTGAGGCCGCATTTGTCGCGCCGACTATCATTGACCTGGGGCAGTCAACTGTCCTTCCCGGATTCATCGACCCACACACGCACCCCGTGTTTCGTGCGACGCGAGAGATGGAATTCGAGATGCGCAATCAGGGGCATAGCTACGTTGACATCGCCAAAGCCGGTGGTGGTATTCGATCAACCGTACGCGACTTGCGAGACGCAACCGAAGACGAACTGGCCGTCCTGCTCGAGAAACGCGCGCGGGATTTCCTCGCGCTCGGCACAACGACGATAGAGGCCAAGAGCGGTTACGGCCTTTCCCTGGAAAGCGAGCTGAAATCGCTGCGTGCCATCGAGCGCATTAACGCCTCATCTCCCCTCGACCTGCACGCGACCTTCCTCGGCGCTCACGAGATTCCGGACGAGTACCGCAAGGACCGCGACGGCTACATTGACCTCATCATCAACGAGATGCTCCCGGCCGTCAGCAATGAATCGCTGGCCGAGTGGTGCGACGTTTTCTGCGAAGACCACGTCTTCACCGTAAAAGAATCACGGCGCATCCTCCTCGCCGCTCGCGATCTGGGAATGCGTGCCAGGCTGCACGCCGATGAGATCGTCTCCACAGGAGGTGCAGAACTCGCGGCGGAAGTCGGCGCCATCACCGCGGATCATCTGGTCGCTGTCAGTGACGAGGGCATTGCGCGACTAAAGGAAGCAGGCGTCATTCCAGTCCTGCTTCCAGGCACTTCATTTTACTTGAATCTGCCAGACCACGCACCCGGACGGCGCATGATAGACAACGGATTGCCGATTGCTCTGGCCACCGACTTCAACCCAGGGAGTTGCCATACACAATCCATGCCGATGATCATGACCCTGGCCTGCCTGTCCTATGGCATGACGACAGCCGAATGTCTTACCGCTGCCTGCGTCAATAACGCGTGGGCTATCGGCCGACAGGACTCGATTGGTCGCCTTGAAACTGGGCTCGACGCCGACATCATTGCGCTCGACCTCGAAAACCCGCAACAACTGCCCTATCACTTTGGATCGAACCATGTCTCGTTCGTCATGAAGCAGGGCAACGTTCTCCACAACCCTGCAAGAACCGGAGCCCTTGACTCATGAGCAGTCCCTTTGACACCACCATCTCTCAGTTTCTGGACGACTTGAAATCCGACGCTCCCACACCTGGTGGTGGCGCCGTCGCCGGGCTCATGGGAGCACTCTCCGCCGCACTGGCACACATGGTCACTTCGCTCACGGCAGGCAAAAAAGCCTACCGCGAGGTGAACGATGAATTTGTTGCGCTGCAAGCTCCGCTCCAGAAGGCCATGGACGAATTCGACCGACTGGCCGAGGCGGACATGGAAGTCTTTGATGCAGTGATGGCCGCATGGAAACTGCCCCGCGGCACGTCGGAGGAAATCGCAGTACGCAAGGATGCCATGCACAAGACAACTGTTGACGCCGCTGCCGTTCCGATGGACTGTGTGCGGGCATCAGCAGCACTCCTGCCGATGATTCGTCGGACCGCTGAAAGCGGCAACGCGCACGCCGTTTCCGACGCTGGCATCTCAGCGCTGCTTGCCGGCGCTGCTGCTCGCGCAGCTGCCTTCAATGTACGCATCAACGCATCGGCCCTCCCCGACACAGAGGGGGCTCAGTTGGTTGCTGACCTGGACGCGGCGCTGTTGGAGATTGAGACTGAGGCGCAAGCCATCGAAAACCTCGCACTGGCTCGAATCAGTTCTTAGAGAACAAGAGATCGACGGCCTGCAGAGGGCGGCCTCGACTCCCTTGTGGAGGATTCGATCGCTCAGCTGCCTCAGAATACAATCGTCAATCCGTCTGACAGCTGAAACCCCCTCGGTTCATCCGCATCCAGCACGAGCCATTGCGAGTGCCATGTGATTCCCGTCAGATCCGGGTCGGAGGGAACGGGGACAGGGATCGCTGAATCGCCACGATAGGAGGTGAACCATGAGTAGACCCCGATGAATTGCTCCTGATCCAGCAGGACTTCCACGCCCGGCAGAATAAAGAGACTGGATCTCCGCCAGGACAGCATGAGCCACGCGGCGCTGCTGGGAGGTGCCGAATCCAGGATGAGTGTGTAAGGGAAGTTCCCGGTTTGCGGCAGGCGGTCTTCCGCGTCGGAGATCATCTCATAGCCAGCGTCTGACTGGGTCGACTGCCCAAAGGCAAAGGTCGTCGGCACCTGCCAAATCTGGATGACGTCTCGTGCGATGTTGACTGTGGTCGGTTGCTCATAGCGCGTAGCCACGACAACCGACGGCGAAATGGATTGGATCTTCCCGACCGCAGGCGCCAGAAGACCTGGAACAGGTCGGAGACTGATCGAGTTACCGCTCAGCCCTGCGAGTTGATATACGGTGCCGGACTGCATGGTGAGCAGAACTGCCGATGCGCCCATCGGGATGATCTCAACCACTTCCTCACCCAGAGGAACGTGCTGAAACTCATGGTTGCCTGCGTTATTTTTTTGAACAACAAGGACACCCAGGAATTCCTCGACACGGGGATCCTCGCCATAGGTAACGAGGATCGTGGAGCCGCCAGACAGGGTCACGGTGCTCCTGATAGTCTCTTCGTTTTCCCAAATGAGATACTGATCCATGGGCAGTGTCTCATTGCCGTCCATTGTGGAACTTGCCGCGGTCGGGGTGACCCAGAGGAGCACATCGTCTCGAGAGCCCAACCAGCCATCATTCCCCATGGTGTAAAATACCAGAGCTCCATCGGGCTCAACACCCATGCTGACAGGCCCAAGCCACGAGTTCCAGAGGCGGTACCCCAGAACGGGACGACTCTCGTGAGTGGGCAAGCCATCCAGTTCGGTAATGACAATCAACTCATCGTCTTCGGTACCCAGACGACCATCACCGCCGGCACCTGGATAAGCGAGCCGACCCGGGCCAGCGTATTTCGGCCAGTCAGGGCTCAGCTGAGGCCAGTGGATTCCTGAGCCGGCAGCATAGGTGACCACGCGCGGCGATGAGCCGCCCGGGGTGGTACTGACTCTCGCTACTTCGTCGTCATTTGTGCCGTAGGTTCGATCAGCACCGCTGAGGCGCAGTCCGAAGGCACCATCACCCATCGTAACTGTATAGCCGTCACAGCCTCCTGAGCCTACATTAAGCGGCACGGTGATCATGGTCGCGGAAACGCCGTCCATCATCACAAAACAAACCGCCTCATCGCCTGTGTCCCACTCTCGGTCCGGCCCCCTTGAAGGCCAGGCGACCCAGCGATCCCCAACGCGATGCACAGAGTCGTCAGGCGAAGGGCCAGGCTGCCCCAGAGACAGATACACCGACTGCGAAAAGTAAGGCAGATCGATGTTGGGGATGAAATTGAGGCCGTCATCCTGAGACCCAATGACCCCGTCCGGGCCTTCGGAGAACAAGCAAGCAGTGGTGTCGTCGAGACGCACAGGTTTGTTGAACTTGACGCCCAAATTGGTGGGATTGAAAAAGTGGTAGAAGATCTGATTGAGCGCACCGCCCTGATGCACGTCAGAGAGAACCATCAGCCGAGGAATCGTATCTCGGTGGTTCACCGTGTGTGTCGGACTCACCATGACTGCAATCGAATCACTCATTCTGACAATGGGCGACGGCGTCGCGTAGTCAGAGTAGCCGAGGCCAACCGTCCCAGAGAACTCAAAGGCCCTTTGAGCAGTCAAAGTCTGGTAACAAGCGCCCAGAGCTATAATGATAAGAATCGAGTTTTTCATGTCCAGCCTCCGCGGTCGTAGCGGCTGAAGTCATGTGGTCTCGTAGTCGGAAGACGGCATGTTTTTTCATTCACGCCCATGTCGGCGGGGGGGAGGAGATTCGAACTGAACACCCGACATGTTTCTATTTTTTTCCCGACATCCACACGACCGAATGAGCCGCTTTAGAATATTGGGGGGGAGTTTTTCTATCGACCCAAAGTGTGGTGCAACATTAGCTTTCGGGTGAATGCCCACCCCCGCCAGGGGTCTCTATGCTGAGCCGATCGCCCTTCGACATGGGAAATGAACCCGAGGCCGGCAGTTCTTTCCACCGTCCACCAGACTTCAGCCGGTTCCTTCCGCTCTTCGCCGAAGAGCCTCCATCGCGCCCTGAGGGGGCAGAATCTCGGCGCGTGGTCAGGAGCGAAATCTCCAGGTCTGCCAGGGCGTCGATCTGCCGCACCACACCGTCGCCTCCTGCGCGCTCTCCTCGGCCGCCACTTCCCGCTCGCAAATGGTAGGCAGATACCCGAACTGGAAAAGTGGTCTCCAGCACTTCGACAGGAGTATTGCGGGTATTGGTCATATGGGTATGAATGCCGGAAGCACCGCTTCGATCGGGCCCGGCACCAGCCCCGCCCGCGATGGTCTCAAAGTAGGTGAAGCACGACCCGTCCGCCCGCTGTCCACCGAAGGA
>PVBE010800033.1_pt1 | contig 18176 bp, 11 predicted proteins | sample 1631181 | NCBI WGS metagenome assembly PVBE01 (sample SAMN08397723, study PRJNA350692) | Marine metagenome, whole genome shotgun sequencing project. | isolation source: water | place: Pacific Ocean | collected 2012-04
CACGGCGACGTCAACGGTGGTGTCTACGTTCACATCGAACCGCGACCACGTCTACGGGCCCGCGCTGCGACCTGCTCAGAGCCAGAGTCGCGCCCACCGCTGATGGCTGAAAGCCCGTTCGAACTCTGATCAGGGTCCGGTGATGTTCAGGCGGTAGCTGCCGTTTCGGCCGCGGAACCCAGCCACGACGATGCGCACCTCCTGGTCCGCCTCGAGCTCGACGGCGAGCTGTGATTGCAGGCCGAAGTGGTCGTCGTTGCACGCCAGGACCGCGTTGCAGCTGGCGTCGAGCACGCCGAGCATCGTGTCGAAGTCGGAGCCCTGTGTGTCGAACACGTATTCGCCCGCCTCGGGGGTGCGCCAGCGGTAGACGACGTCGCGCCCGGCACCTTCTGCGCACGGGAGCTGGAGGCGCGTCGGGGCCTCGCGGTTTTCACCCTCCGCGACCGCGTCGCCGACGGCCTGCTCCAGGTCGCCCTCGCCGGCGCAGGCGTCGGCGCGCGCGTGGATCGCGAGGGGTGCCTGGCCCGAGTCCGCGCCGTCGACGACGATCCGTACGCGTTGCGCCGCCTCCAGCCGGACCCAGACGCCGGACTCGCCGCCGATCGGCACGTCCATCCGCCAGCTGCCGTAGATGTGGTCGTTACAGGCGATCTCGTCGCACGCGTCGTCGAGCACGTAGAGCATCGTGTCGAAGTCGGCGCCGATCGTGTGGAAGGCGTAGACATCGGTCTCCGGCGCCGTCCAGTCGTAGGCCACCTCCGGGCCCGCCGCCCCGCCGCAGCTACCGCCGCCCAGGTTGTCCGCGCCGGCCGTCTCGACCTCGGCCACCTCCGGTCCGGTCGCCTGCTCGAGGTCGGCCGCCGGATCCGGGCACACGGCCTCGCACACCGGCGCGCAGTCCGGGTCGTCGCAATCGCCCGCGCCGTCACCGTCTTCGTCCACGCCGTCGGTGCACAGCGATTCGAAGTCGATGGCGCGGGCGTGACCGTCGAGGTCCCACGCGGGGAGCGACGGCTGCCCCAGCCACGCCATCACCGTCGGGAAGACGTCCATGTGGCTCGGCACGCCGCGGCCCAGCTCCGGCCGCACGCCGACGCCCGTGACGAGCAGGGGGATCCGCCGAAAGGCGACGTCGAGCCCGCCGTGGGACGTGCCCACGCCGCCGTGGTCGGTGGTGAACACCACGAGCCACGACTCCTCGGCGATGGTCGGTCGCGACAGGATCGCGTCGAGCATCTCGCCGACGTCCTCGTCGACGGTCCGGATCGCCTCGACGTAGTCGGGATTCTCGGGGTCGAACCCCGTCGCGTGACCCGCGTGATCGACGTCGTCGAGGTGGGCGAAGTGCACGTCGAAGTCCTCGTCTGCCAGGCGCTGCGAGAGCGCGGCGGTCACGAAGGCCTGGTCGCCGATGGTCGCCCAATCAGCCGCGTCGGGCTCGATGATGTTGCCCACCACCGGCGGCCACTGAGCCGCGACCGCGGTGCGCAGGCCCAGGTCGTCGCGCGCCACCTTCAGAAAGGACCGGTAGTCCCGGTCGAGGTTCTCCCAGTCGTTGTTGCCGAAGACTCCGTGTTTGGCGGGCTCGACGCCGGTCATGATCGAGACCCAGCCCGGCCCCGACACCGTCGGCCCGGTCAGCTGCGTGCTCGCGTCGAAGGTCCGGAAGCCGGCCGCGGCGAGGCCGTCGAGCACGGGGGTCTCGGCCACCGCGAGCGCGTCGCTGCGCACGCCGTCGGCGCCGACGACGAGCACCTTCCGGCGCGGACCGGCCGTCCAGGCTTCGAGTCGAACCTCCAGCGACGCGAGCTCGCAATCCCGGTCGAAGAGCGTGACCTGCGCGGTGTGCCGGCCGCCTGTCACCGCTTCGGATCGCAGCTGCAGCCCGAGCCCGTCGCCCACCGCGACCGTGAGCCAGGGCGCGTCGCTGCGGGCGGTGAGGCGCCGCGCGCCTTCGGACTCGTCGATGATCGTGACCGTCGCGGAAGGCCGGCGCTGGTGCGCCCACCACGTCCAGTCGACCTGCGCGGGTTCGAGCAGGGCAGGGGCGTCGCACGCGGTCGCAGCGTCGGGCGGCAGCGGGGCCGCGTCGGGCGCCGAACCGTCGAGCGGCGCCCGCGCATCGGACTGCGCCACATCAGGCGTCGCGCCATCGGTCGCGTGGGCTCCATCGCTCGAGGAGACGTCGTGCACGCCCGAGTCGACCGGCGTCGTGGAGCCGTCGTCGTCGTCGCACCCGAAGAGGCAGATCAGGAGCAGCAGTCGGCGCATGGCCGGACTGTACGCGTTAGCGGGCGCGGTCTCCACGAGGACGCGCACGGCGGCCTCGAGCGCCTGATCGTCGAGAGTCGCAAACCCGAGACGCGCGCCTTGGACCGACCCCGCCTCGAAGGTGAAGCGCCCGGCCGAGGGGAACGCCACGCCCTCCGCGAGCGCGCGCTGCGCCCACGCCTCGAAGTCGACGTCCGCGTGGACCCACAGCGCCATCCCGCCCGCCGGGATCGCGAAGTCGAGCCGGGGCAGACGCTGCCGCAGCAAGCCGACGAACTGGTCGCGCCGTCGCCGGTAGAGCCGGCGCATCCGCAGCACATGCCTCCGAACCTCGCCGTCGGCGAAGAGCTCCGCCACCGCGCGCTCGCCGAGGGTGTCCCCTTGGCGGTCGACGATGCGCCGGAGCCGCGACAGGCTTTCGTTGAACGCGCCGCGCCCGACCACGAAGCCGATGCGCAGACCCGGCGCCAGCACCTTCGAGAGCGTGCCGACGTAGACCACGCAACCCGTCGTGTCGTCGGCCGCGAGCGGGAGCCGCGGCGGGCCGTCGAAGTGGAATTCGTTGTCGTAGTCGTCCTCGACCAACGCGATGCGCCGCGTCTGACACAGCCGCAGCAGCGCGATTCGGCGGGCGGCCCCGAGGGTGACCGTGGTCGGGTATTGGTGGTGCGGGGTGACGTACGCGGCGCGAAGGCCCTCGACCTCGGCGAGCCGGTCGACGCGCAGGCCCTCCGCGTCGACCGGGATGGGCACGAGCTCGGCGCCCGCGGCACGCAGCGCGGCCCACGCCGGCGCGTAGCCGAGCGCCTCCACCGCGACCCGGTCACCCGGTCGCAGCAGCGCCCGCGCGACCAGGTACAGCCCCATCTGCGAGCCGCGCGTCAACTGGATGTCGCCTGCGGTCACCGCCATCGCGCGGTGGGCCCCCAGCATCTGCGCGACCTGCTCGCGAAGCCGGGCGTCGCCGCGCGGATCCGTGTAGCCGAGCAGGCCGCGAGCGTCGATGCGCAGGACGCGCCGGTACGCCCTCGCCAGCTCCGACCACGGCGCGTCTCGCGGGTCGGGCGTGCTCGCGAATTGGTAGCGCGCAGGGGGCAGCGGGTCGCTCAGATCTGGCGGCGGCGACGGCAGGTCGAAGCCGAGGGCGTCGGGGCGCTGACCGACGGTGCCGGCGGCGGGCGCAGTGGGCAGCGCGTCGTTCACATAGGTGCCGCCGCCCGGTCGCGTCGTGACCCAACCCTGACTGCGCAGCTCGGCGTACGCGGCGACCACCGTGTTGCGGTGCACGCCGAGCGAGGTGGCGAGCGCGCGCGTCCCGGGCAGGCGGGCGCCGGGGTGAAGTCGACCGCGGCGCACCTCGTCCACCACCGCGTCCGCGAGGCGCACGAAGAGTGGGCGTGCCCCGTCGCCCGAGACCCTCAATGTCAGCGGGTCCATGGTGTTATCCTCCGCGGTCGATGAGCGAAAACCCCCTCGAGCTGGAAGAGACGTTCGACGCGGTCTGGGAGACCCTCGGACCCGCGGCGACGAAGCAAGACGTCGCCGCGCGGATGCGTCCCGCCGGACGGAGCGCCGACACCGCCGAGCGTGCCGCGATGGACGCCCTCGCGCGCCTCGACCTCAGCGCGTCCGGAGCTCGCCGGCTCGAGATCGGAGAGACCCTGGGCGTCGGCGGGATGGGCGTCGTCTCGAGCGCGACGCAGACGTCGATGGCCCGCGAGGTCGCGGTGAAGACGCTGCGCGATGACCTCGACGAGCCCCAGCGTGCCGCGCTGTCGCTGCTGCAAGAGGCCTGGATGACGGGGGCGATTGAGCACCCGAATGTGGTGCCCGTCTACGACGTCTCCCTCGATGACGAGGGTCGCCCGCGCATCGTGCTCAAGCGGATCGTTGGTACGTCCTGGTCGACGCTGATTGGCGAGCCCGACGCGCTGCGTGACCGCTTCGGGGTCGACGACCCGCTCTAGTGGCACCTGCAGACGCTGCTGCAGGTCTGCCATGCGGTGCATTTCGCGCATTGCAGGGGCATCGTGCACCGCGACTTGAAGCCGAGCAACGTGATGGTCGGCGACTTCGGCGACGTCTACGTGGTCGATTGGGGCATCGCGGTGTCCGTGGCCGATGGCGGCGACGGACGCTTCCCGCTCGCGCGTGACTCGCGCGAGACGGCCGGCACGCCGTGCTACATGGCGCCGGAGATGCTGGGCGGCGGCTCTTCCCCGCCGGTCGACGAGCGCACCGACGTCTACCTGCTCGGCGCGACGCTCTACCGCATCCTCACCGGTCACCCGCCGCACAAATCCCAGACCATGCACGGGCTGCTGCGCGAGGTGCTCGTCTCGAAACCCGAGCTGCCTGCGGAGACGCCCGAGGAGCTGGCGGCCGTGGTCCGGCGAGCGATGCATCCCGAGAAGGCGCAGCGCTACCCCGACCTGCCGTCGTTTCGGGCCGCCATCGAGGCGTATCGAGGCCATCGCGACTCCGCCCGCCTCTAGGGCGAGGCGACGGCGCGGCTCGGCGAGCTGGAGGCCGCGCTGGAGGGCGACCCCGACCGGCAACATCTGTACGACCTGCTCGGCGCCTGCCGATTCGGCTTCCGTGAGGCGCTGCGCAGCTGGCCGGAGAACGAGACGGCCCACGAAGGGCTGCGGCGCACGATCGAGCTGATGGTCGGCTACGAGCTCGAACATGGCGAGGTCGGCTCCGCCGAGGCGCTTCTCGCGGAGCTCGAGGTGTCGCCGCCGGGGCTCGCCGCGCGCGTCGCGGCGGCGCGCGAGGCGGCGGCCTCCGAGCACGCACGCCTCGCCGAGCTGGCGGGTCTGGCCGACGTTGGAGCCGGCGCTCGGCTGCGGCTGCTCGTGTTGACGCCCCTGGTCGTGGGCGGCGTGTTCGGGCCGCTCATCGACATGTGGGTCGAGAGCCGGCCCGGTGGCGCCGCCTCCCACACGAAGAACGTGGTGCGCCTGGCCATCATATTGGGCGTGGCGGTGGCTTTGGCTCCCTGGCTTCGCAAGCGGGTGCCGGCGACGCACGCCAACCGGGCGGCCGCGGCGGCCTTCGTGGGTGGTTTCTGCTGCGCCCTCGTCCTGGCCGCTGCGGCGCCCATGCTCGGTCTCGACCCGATGCAATCGCAGGTGACCGTCCTGCTCTTGGCCGCGTACGGCGCCGTCATCCTCGAGTTCTGCGGGTTCCATCTGCGGCGGCAGATCGCAGTCTGTCTGCTGGGCTTCCTCGTCGCGGCGTGGCGCCCGGAGCTGGTCTACATCTGCCTCTCGGTGGTGAACCTCTTCCTGGTTTGGGTCGTCTACCAGCAGATCCGGCGGCGCGAGGTCTGACGGTGGCGGGAAAGTCACTCGAGCTCGGAGACACGTTCGACGCAGTCTGGAAGACGCTCGGGCCCTCCGCCGCGAGGCATGATGTCGGTACTCGGATGCGTCCCGCAGAGCACAGCGCCGGCACGGCCGAGCGGGCTGCGGTAGAGGCCCTCGCGCGCCTCGACTTCAACGCGGCCGAGAGTCAGCGGCTGAAGGTCGGGAAGACCCTCGGCGTGGGCGGGATGGGCGTGGTCCGCCGTGCGGTCCAGACGTCGATGGCGCGCGAGGTCGCGGTGAAGACGCTGCGGGACGACCTCGACGAGCCGGACCGCGCCGCGTTGTCGCTGCTTCAGGAGGCCTGGATCACCGGCGCCGTGGAGCATCCGAATGTGGTGCCGGTCCACGACGTCTCGATGGACGAGGACGGGCGGCCGCGGATCGTGCTCAAGCGGATCGAGGGCACGCCGTGGTCGACGCAGCTCGACGACCCGGAGGGTGTGCGCCACCGCTTTGGCGTGGACGACTCACTCGAGTGGCATCTGCAGACGCTGCTGCAGGTCTGCAACGCGGTGCACTTCGCGCATTGCCGCGGGATCGTCCACCGCGACCTCAAGCCGAGCAATGTGATGGTCGGCAGCTTCGGCGAGGTCTACGTGATGGATTGGGGCATCGCGGTGTCCGTCGCCGACGACGCTGATGGGCGCTTCCCGCTCGCCACCGAGTCGCGCGAGATGGCCGGCACACCGTGCTACATGGCGCCGGAGATGCTCGGTGGAGATGCGCCGCCCGTCGACGCGCGCACCGACGTCTACCTGCTGGGGGCGACGCTGTACCGCATATTGGCGGGCCACCCCCCGCACCGCTCCGACACGATGCACGCGCTGCTGCGTGAGGTGCTGGTCTCGCAGCCCGAGCCGCCGCGCGACGCCCCACTCGAGCTGGTGCGTGTGGTCTGGGGGGCGATGCACCCCGACATGGAGCAACGCTTTCCGGATGTGCCGGCCTTCCGCGCGGCCATCGAGGCGTACCTCGGACATCGCGACTCCACGCGGCTCGCGACGGAGGCCTCCGCCCGCCTCGACGAGCTCTCCGACGCGCTGCAGGGAGAGGCCGACCGCAAGCAGGTGTACGACCTGCTCGGCGCCTGCCGCTTCGGGTTCCGTGAGGCGCTGCGCACATGGCCCGAGAACGACGCCGCGCTGCAGGGCATGAGCCGCGCGATCGAGCTCGCGGTGGGCTACGAGCTGGAGCATGGCGAGGTGGGCTCCGCCAGCGCGCTGCTGGCCGAGCTCGAGGCGCCGCCGCAGGAGATCGTCGACCGGGTCGAGCGTGCACGCACCGCGGCGGCGGTCGAGCAGGAACGTCTCGCTGCGCTGGCTCGGCTCGCCGACCCCACGCTCGGCGGGCGGACGCGGCTGCTCGTCATGCTGGTGCCCACGGTCGTCGGCGTCTTCGGGCCGTTCGTCGACATGTACGTCGAGAGTCGGCCGGGCGGAGAGGCCTCGCACGCCAAGAACGTGCTGCGCGGCGCCTTCCTGCTCGCGTCGGTCGTCGCGGCCATCTGGTGGATGCGCAAGCGGGTGCCGGCGACCTTCCCGAATCGGGTGGCCGCGGCCGTGCTCGTCGCCGGCTTCGGCAGCGTCGTCGTCCTGTGCGCCACGGCACCTCTCCTGGGACTCGACCCGCTCCAGTCGCAGGTGAACACGCTGTGGTTCGGGGTGGTCGGTTGCTTCATCCTGGAGTTCGCCGCAGCTATTCGGCTGCGGGCGGCTTTGGTGGCGTACGGCGCGGGTTACGTGGTCTCCGCGTGGCGCCCGGAGCTGGTCTACATCTGCATCGCCACCGGCAACCTGCTGCTCATGTGGGGGCTGTACCGCCACGTGACTCGGCGCGCGGCCTGACCATCCGACAGCGACCTGCTGGGCCGACCTCGAAGCCGAAGCGGGCGTAGAGCGGCATCGCGTCGATGGTCTGCAGTCCGAGGCGACAGCCGCGGACGGCCGGGTGGTCGAGCAGGCCGTGCATCAACGCGCTCGCCACGCCGTGTCCGCGGAGCTCGGGCGACACCACGACGTCGAGCACGAAGCCGCGCCGCACGCTGTCGGTGAGTGCCGCCACGGTCCCGACGACACGCCCCTCGGAGCGCGCGACCAGCCACGCGGAGCTCCGTGGGAGGCTGCGCGCGATGCGCTCGGCGTCGTCCCCCACGGCCCAATAGGCCCCGACCAGGAGCTCGGCGGCGGCGGCCGCCTCGTCGGGCTGACCGAGCGCGATCTCGACGCCGTCCGGTCCACCCTGCAGCGCCGCGGGCGGCGGGACGTCGGGGTTCGCGTCGCGCAGGATGTCGATGGCCCCCAGATCACCGGGGCCGCCGCGCTTCCAGAGGCCCTCGACGACTCGGCCCAGCTCTTCGGGCGAGCGGCTCTGTCCCAGCTTGGCCTTGCCGGTCACCCGCGTCGGGCGGATGCAGGCCACGAGCAGCCCGCGCACCGCCTTCTCGTAGAGGCGCCCGTACGGGCCGCCTGCGGGGTCGATGGGCACGTATCCGCCGTCCGGCTGGTACTTCTGCATCAGCGCGTCGAGCACGGCCGCCTTCAGCCCCGGATCCTCCATCTCCTGGAGGACGCCGTGGACTTGCACGCTGCGGTAATACGTCGTCGCCGGGCACGCGCGCTCCGGATCCACGAAGTGGCTGGGGATCTCGGCGACGACCTCGTGGGCGGAGGCGACGACGGCGCGCCCGATCGCGGACATCTTCTCCCCGGCCGGTGCGCCGTGAAACGCCACGACGCCATCGACCACGACGGGGTGCACCACCTTGAGCAGCGGCCCGTCCGCGGCGACGTGCAGCACCGGCGCTCGGTGCAGCAACGCCCACGCGTCGGCGGCGGCCATTCCATATTGCTTCGACTTGCGCATGTCATCAGTGTGGTGCGCAGCGGCACGTGGAGATAGGACCGGTTAGGTGATTTCTCCTGGACCGGTGCGCTACTCGCAAGTCGGCGTCATGCACGCCTCGGGGCCCATCACCGGACCCGCGGCCCGCACAGAGCGGCTGGGCAGGATGCTCACGTGGAAGTGGTGGTGGTGGAAGCGGAACCAGCCGCGCCCGGTGTCGCGGGTCTCGTACGCGAGCGAGCTTTCATCGCACGCGCCGTCCGCGAGGAAGCCGCGGCCGCAGAGCGTGCGGATGGCTTGCTCCACCAGCGGGCCGACGCGTCCGTCGACGCCGATGACCCGGAGCTGCGGGCTGTCGTGGAGCAGGGCGAGGAAGAGCGCGGTGCGCCAGACATCCAGGCGGTCGGGGTCGCTGGTGCAGTGGTTCTGCTCGCCGCCCGCCTCGTGGTCACAGATGGGGCGCAGCAGGTTGTCGGGGTGGCCCACCTGGAAGTAGGCGATATCCATGTCGAGGCCGTCTGTGTGCGAGCCGGCCGGGTGCCCCGGGTCGCCGTCGGAGGTGCCCGGGATGGCGCCATCGGCCTCGGACATGTCGCCCAGGCCGAGGGGCTCGTGGTTGCCGCTGTCCCAACTCGCGGACAGACAGCGGGTGCGGGCGGCCGCGTACTTGACGAGCATGGCCAGGTCGCGGCGCGCGTAGCTGCGGTACTGGTTGTCGTCGGTCTCGCCGTTGAGCGGGTAGTTCCAATAGCCGTCGCCGAGCTCGGGCAGGAACGGGACGAGCTCGCCGCACGGGCCGTCCGAGCCGTCACAGCGGAAGTCGGGCAGGTCATCGCAGTCGGGAGGCGGTCCGCCGAACGGGGCCTCGGGGTCTGCGTTCGGGAACTCTGGCGGCGCCTCCCCGGGGTAGCACGTCAGGTCGCCGTCGCAGACGTAGCCGGCTTCGCCGCGGCACTCGGTCTGGAGCGCACAGCTCTGCAGGCAATACTCGGCGCCGTCCAAAGCGCGCAGCGCCCAGCACGCGCCGCCATCGGGGCACGGGGCCTCGTCGTTGCAAGCCCGGGAGCAATAGCCGCCGGGCAAGTGACCGAGACAGGTGCCGGTGTCGCAATCCGCGTCGTCCTCGCAGGCTTCGCCGAACCCTTCGGGCGCGGGTTCGGGCTCGGGACCGGGTCCCGGCGGGTCGGGAGGCGGGTCGTCGGGCGGTGCGTCATCGGGCGGATCGTCCTCCACGGGTGGGACCTCGGGGGCCGGCTCATCGTCGGAAGGCGCGTCGGGCGGGGGCTCGACAGGCTCCGGTGTATCAGGCTCGGAGTCCGCGGGCGGAGATCCGGCGGGCGGCGTCCGACTGCGCCTTTGCCCCTCCGCGCAGCCGACCCAGTCGCCGTCAGGCCACACCGCTGCGCCGTACGCGGTGCCCTGGCAGAGGTCGTCGGCGTTGGGCACGCCGTCTTCGTCGGCGTCGCCGTCTGGAGACAGCCCCGGGACTTCCGGGCTCGGTTGGCCGGCGTCACGACTCTGCTGGACCGGAGACCGGGTCTCGACCTCGCCGGGGCCACAGCCGAGCGACAGGACGAGCGAGATCAGGCAGGACAGGCGCATACGGCAGTGAAGAGCAACCTGCGTGCCACCTGCGTTCTGGCGTCTTCGGGCACGTCGGATGGCGGTTCGGCCTCCAAATCGTGGCGCGGAGGCCGCGGCGGAGCCGTCCTATGACTGTGACGCCGGTACCTCGCCACCGGGGCTAGCGTCCCGGTGCCGCCTGGCAGCCGCCGCTGAATACGGAGTCCGCAGATGGGGGAAGGGGCTCGACCCCCCCATCGAAGCCGGCATCCGAATCCACCGCATTCGCGTCCGGGTCGGGCTGAGAGCCGCCCACATTCGGTGGTGGCCCGGCGTCTGGCGACGACGGCGGCGGTGACAACCCGGCGTCGGGCGCGGTGGATGTGCCCGCGTCAGGGTCCGGAGCGGGGGGCGGCGCGTCGGCAGGCGCCAGCGAGACCAGGGCCAGGGGCGCGTCGCTCGAGACGCGCAGGGTGCCCGTGGCCGAGATGGGCACCACCACCGTCTCCGGCTCACCGTCACCGCGCAGCTCGACCGTGGCCTGGCCGTCGTCCCAAGCGAGCTCGAGGCTGCGGCCCTCTGCGCGCACCTCCAGCCGCACCGCCTCGGCGTCGAGACGCGACCACGGCGGGGTCGCCACGCAGCGCTCGACGAGCAGCGCGCTGTAGCCGGGGTCGATTCGCGGCGCCGTCTCGTCGTCGCAGCGGCGCCAGCCCTCGGAGTCTTCGGCGCGCGGGCCCTCGAAGCGCCACGTGTCGATCGCGAAGATGTCCGCCCGCCCGGCATGCGACTCGTCGCCGGCCTCGCCGCGCAGCGTCGCGCCGTACGCCGGCGTAGATGCGACCAGCTCGAGCCTCAGGCGCCAGATCTGACCCCCGCCGACCGGGCCCACCTCGACCGACGCTTCCGCTGCTGGGTCGGCCAGGGGCTCACCCACGGCGACCCACGCGCCGTCGCGCTGGCGCTCCACCTGGAGCGAGGTGACCGTCAACGCGGCGCCGAGCGTGTAGCGGACCTCGAGCGGGGCCGGTTCGCGGTCGGCGCCGGAGGTGACCTCGACCACGCCCGAGAAGCGCTGCCCCTGGATGGCGTCGAAGATGCCTTCGCTGCTCCCGGTGGCCACCATGTCGCGGGGTTGGCCCTCGATCGTGAGCCACCGCGAGCGCACCTGCAGCGACACGTCGCGCGGGGGCGGGGGCGGCGGCTCGGCTTCGCAGGCGCCGACGTCGAAGCCGGTCGTCGGCGAGCGAAGCAGGCGCGCCTCGGTTTGAGGTCCGTACTGGCCATCCTCGTCGATGAGGTCCTCGGGATGATTGCGATTCCACAGCCGCTGAAAGGCCCGAACGCTCAGCCCCGACAGGTCGACGGTCCCGCCGCCCGTGTAGGTGAAGTGCACCGGATCCGAGGCGCCAATCCAGCGCCAGGGCCCGGCGGTCAGCGTCCCGCGCCAGGCGTTGTAATCCGGCGTGTCGATGGCCAGGCCGGACTCGTGGCTGCTCCGCCCGGGACGCGCGGCCAGCGAGATGCCGCAGCGGCCCTGCTGGTACCAGCGATAGAGCAGGAACTGCTGCGCGAGCGTGCGCAGCGCCGAGGTGACGCGCATGTTGCCACCGCGCTGCCTGAGCGCCGCGTGCAGCGCGTCTCGGGCCGGCGTCTGCATGTACGGCCACACCACGTCGCTGGGCTGAATTCCATCCGCCCTGAAGTCCGCCAGCGTGTTCGGGCGCAGGCAGTTGACTTCGTCGATGAGCTGTTGCGACAACCCCCGCAGAACGCCGGTGGAGCAGCCGCCGGCCTGGGCGACGCTCAGACCTGCACGCCAGGCCCCGAGCTCGCCTTCGGGCGCCCGGTCGTGTCGCGGCGCCTCGCAACCGACGAGGACGAGAAGCGTAATGGGTAGAACACGGCGCACGGCTACCGCAGGGTTGCACGAGTCGGACCACATTGGGGGATGGTGCCTCGCGGCGGCGTTAGTGGTCGTCGCGGGCTCCGCGTGGGGTGCCTGCGGCCTCGAGTCCTGTCCCCGCGACGTCATGGTGAGGCCGGTCGACCCCGTCGGCGTGCACCTCGGCACGCTGGTGGAGCACGTCGACGTCGACGGCGGGCGGTTCATGCTCCTCCTCGACGCACCTCTGGTGCGCCTTCGTCGTCGCGCCTTGGCCTCGGCGCCATCGCCTCGCCGCGTCCGGCTCATCACTCCCGCCGAGGTCATCTAGCCCAAGGTATGGCGAGGAGGAGCAACGCCGGCAGGGCCGCCGAGGGCCGAGGAGAATGCCCGCAAGCTTCTGAGACAGGACACTAGAGCACCAATCAGAAGAGCGGACCGAGCACGCCTTTCTGATTGGTGCTCTAGCCTCAGAGGCACAGCCCGAACGCCCAGCCGTCGTCGATGTGGCAGCGGTCGCCGGCGCATTCGGCGTCCTCCGTGCACACCAGCAGGCATCGGGTCGCGGCGCCCTGGCTGATGCAGAGCCCCTGGGTCGGGCAGTCGTCGTCGCTCTCGCACCCCGCATCCACCTGGCCGGCCGGGCCGCATAGACCCTGGTCGTCGTACAGCGCATACGGCCGGCAATGGCGCCCGTCGCCGCAGTCGTTCGCGCGCACCGAGCAGTCGGCGGGCAGGCACAGGCCGAGCGCGCGCTCGGCGAGGCGTACGCAGGCGTCCTCCAGGCAGTCGGCCTCGTCCGGGTCGCACAGCGGCCGGCAGACGCCTCGACCGTCTGGGGGATCCGGGTCGAGCGGGTCGTCGGGGTCGCCGAAGCAGAGCGCCCCGACTTCGCAGGACTCGGTCACCTCGTCGCACGGAGCCCCGGTCGCGACCTCGCCCGCGGCGACGCAGACGGCGGGCGCGGGGACCGGCTCTGGCAGGACGATGCAGCCGCCCGCCGCCCCTGCGACCTCGCATGCCATCGCCGCGCCCTCGCACACCAACCACGCGCACACGCCGTCTTCGCAGACGCGGTTCGCCGGGCAGTCGTCGTCGCCCTCGCAGGGATGCCTGCACCGCCCGTCGGTGCAAACCCGGTCGCCGCAGCCGTCGCCGCACAGCGCGAACTCGCGCCGTCGACATTGCCCGCGGTCGCATTGCTCCTCCGCCGGTCGGCAGTGGTAGCTCGTGGTGCAGGTGCGGTCCTGGCGCAGGCAATGCCCATCGGTGCAGACCTCCTCGGCCCCGCACGGGTAGCGGCAGTCCTCGCACGCGCCGGTCGCCTCGATGCAGTCGAGTGCCCGCGCGCAGCCCACCTCCTGGCAGTCTGGTCGGCACACATCGAGGGCCAGCTCCGTCGTCGCCAGACAGGTCCAGCCCGGCCGGCACGGTCGCTCGTCACCGCAGCGCTGCACGCAGTCCGCCGAGGCCGCGTCGCACGCCGCGCCCGGCCCGCAATCGTCGTGGTCCGCGCACGCGACGGCGCAGAAGCCGCCCGGCAATGCCGGACCCGTGCGGCAGGTCCCGTCGGGGCACTCCGGGTCGTGGCTGCAGGCACCGGCGGGCCCGCGTGCCGGGGGGCGGGGCTCGCATTGCCCCGTCTCGGGGTCGCATGCGAAACCGACGTCGCAGACCACTCCGGTGCAGGCAGGCAGGTCGGGGCCGAAGTCGACGACCACCGGTCCATTTAGCGCGCTGTCGGGCGGCGCGATGTCGGGCGGCCGCGCGTCGGGGAGCGGGCCATCCAGCGCCGGTCCATCGGCCAGCAGTCGCGCGTCGAGCGTGTCGGGCGCGGCGCTGTCCACCGTCGCCGCATCGTCTCCGTCGCACGCGAGCAACGTCGCGGCGACTGCGAGCGCTACTCCTCGGTGCAATAGCCCTCGCCCGGGAAGTCGTCAGGAACAACGCACTGCGCCGGGACCACGCCGCATTGGTCGCCGCAGACGTCTGGCGTGCCCTCGGGCACGTCCGCCGGCTTGACGAAGAGTCCCTCGAAGGTGGTGCTGCCGGCGTCGTATTGGAACGGGTCGTTCTCTGCGATCTGAAGCACGGCGCCAGAGAAGGAGAGCGTCCCGTCGATGCGGTCCTTGCCGTTGTCACCCTTGGCGATCTTGCCGGTCATCCGCGTCGTCTGGATGGTCACCGTCGCTGGGCCCAGCTTCAGGACCACGTCGACGGGCTCGGACTCGAAGAACCGCTCCTCCTCGAGGGTCTCGCGCAAGCAGCCGTACGTGACCAGCGCGAAGGCGTTGCCGCCCACGTCGATCTCGAGCTCGGTCGGGTCGCTCGTGTTGTTCGGTGCGCTCGACCCAGCTAGCGGATCCGCCTCGGCCAGGATCACCGCGAACGCTCCGTCGGCGCCGAGCACCACGTCGCCCATCAAGTTGAGGATCGCCGGCACTGGCTCGGTGGTGGAGGCGACGAAGAGGTAGTTCCCCTCGTCGAAGGCGACCTCGCGCGTACAGCCCCCAATCGGCTTGAATTGGAAGTCGAACCAGAACGAGCGGCCCGTGGTCGCTCCGTTGTCAGCATCGAGTCCCGGTCGTATCTCGATCAGCAGCGGCACGTCAGGACGCCCCAGCATCTCGGGGTCGAACTGGAGCGTCGCGCCCATTCGGTCGTCGTGGATCTCCAGAGTCGTGGTGCCGCATGGTGAGCTCGCGGCGGTGCACGCGCGGAGGAGCGGCGCGGCGTTCGGGTCCTGCTCGTTCTCGATGTCGCGCGTGTCGGGCCAGATCCACACTTCGAGGGTCGCGACGACGATCGGTCGGTCGAACGAGAGATCGACGGGGTCGCCGGTGAAGAAGGTCCCGGTCTCGGGCGCCACCAGCGTCACTTCGGCCGGCTCGACATACGCGTCGCACCCGGCGCAGAGCAGCGCAGCGCTAAAAGATAAAGAGGAAGCGATTCTCAACGAGGAACGCGTCCACCGCGTCGCCATGCTCGTCCTCCAGCGCGTCTCCGGGACGCAACCACGCCGCCTCGACCGTCCACACGAAGTGCTCGCGGAACGTCCACTCTACCTGAAGGTCGAGCTCCGTCCCCAGGTAGCTCCCGGGGTCGCCCCCGGCGAAGTTCACGGCGTCGTCGTCGATGCGGTCGCCGTCTTCGGCGATGACCGTCTGCACGGGGTCGACCACGCCCACGTCGGCCCATGCGAAGAGCGCGCCCAGCCGCGTGTGCAGCGCGTGCTCGCCCCCCTTCGCGATGTCGATCTTCACTTGTGGGAACAGCGCCTTGGCGTTGGTGAAGCGGCTCTCACTGGCGATCTCGGTGAAGGGGAAGCTGCCGGCGTTGAGCGCCTTGAGGTTCTCGATGCCCACCGCCGCGGCCCGCGCAGACTGGAACGCGAGTACCCGCTCGAAGAGGAGCAGCCCCACGTTCAGGTCGCGTGGGAAGTTGAACACGTTGATCGGTGACTCGCCGCGAGGGTCGTCATCGCCCGTCGCCCAGTCGAATTCGAGGGTGAGCGTGAGCGGCCCCACGAAGACGTCGGCCATCGCCTGCATGCCGTGCGCCTCGATCGCCTGCACCTGGGCGTCGCCGTTGCGGAGCGGCGCCGTGCCCTCGGAGAGCTCGCGCGTCTCGCCGCGTAGCACCAGTGACATGAACTGGAGGCGCACCAGGTCTTCGATCGTCGCGTGGGCCTTCCCGGGAAACGCCCACACGTCGGTCTGGAAGTCGTCACCGCCGGCGTTGACCGCGAATTGGCTCACCCGCACGTCGCTCCACTTCAGACCGAACCAGGCCGCCTCGGGGACGCGCCAGATGAGCCCCCCGCCGACCTGCACGAGGCTGTCGCCGCCGACCGGCAGCGCGCCCTGCGCACCCAGCCCGACGTAGGTCGCGAAAACGAGGCCGCGGTCGATGCGCGCGTCGAGCTCGTGCGCCGGATCCATCGCGACGCGCACTGCCTCGTCGAGCTTGGTGGCGAAGAGGTCGCGGTCGGCGACGTCGGCGAAGCTCGACACGCCCCAACGGTTGCGGCGCTCGCCGTCGTGGGCGCCCATCCCGACGCCGATCTCCATCGGTTGCCGCCCCACTCGGAGGATGCCGATGGGCAGCGCCACGTCGGCGTAGAGGTGGTCGATCTCGATCGGCTCGACACGTCGCAATGCCGGCTCGTAGCTGTCCGGAGAGAGAGGGTCGGCGCCGTCACGCAGGCCGACGCCGAAGCCGGTGTTATTCGGGCGCTTCGAGGCGAGTGAGACCCCGCTATTCGGCCGCGGCTCGCGGTTGAAGGCGCCGTTGTCGCCCCACAGCACGCCGTCGAGCACATCGGCGCGCGTCCGAATCGTGAGCCACTTTCCATGCGACACCGTCGCCCGGATCCGAGCGCGCTGCTCGGTCCAGTCGATGTCCGTCACCTCGGTGCCGTTGACGTCGAGCGGCTCGATGTACTGCGTGCGCACCCGGTACTCGACCCCGAGCTCGAGCCAGTCTGGCAGGTCGGCGGTGACGAACGGTGCGGCGAGGAGGAGGGCGATCAATGAGTGGGCAAGGTCACCCGGAACGTGGCGCCGTGTCCAGGCTCGCCAGACGCGGTGATGCGGCCGTGATGACGCAGCGTGATCATCTGGCAGATCGCGAGGCCCATGCCGCTCCCCGCGTGGACCTCGCCCGCCTCGAGACGCTCGAAGGGACGGAAGATGCGCTCCGCATAGCGCGCATCGAAGCCGCGGCCGTTTTCGCGCACCTCGATCTCGGCGAACTCCGCGTCGACGGAGGCGCAGCGGATCTGAACGAGCAGATCGGCCTCGCTCCGATAGTGCAGCGCGTTGTCCAGCAGGTGTGCGAAGAGCTGCTTGATCTGCCCCAGGTCACCGTGGACCGTCGGCAGGCGCCCGACCTCGACGTGAGCGTCGACGACGTCGGCCTCGCCCACGACCTCAGTCATCAGGCGCCCCAGATCGATGTCGACGAACGGTGACTCGCGGGTGGTCACGGTGGAGAAGTCGCGCAGGTCCTGGATGTAGCGGCTCATCTTCTGCGCCGCAGCTTCGAGGCGGTGCAGATGGTCGAGCGGCTCCGGGCCCAGACGACCGGCGGTCTCGGTCTCGAGCAGATCGCCGAAGAGCAGGACCTTCCGCAGCGGCTCCTGGAGGTGGTGCGACGCGATGTACGCGAAGAGCTCGAGCTGCTCCAGCATCGTCTCCGCGCGGGTCAGCGCACGGGTGCGCTCTATCGTCTCCGCCTCCGCCTTGCGGCGCGCCTCGAGATTGTCGAGGAGCGATCCGACGCGGGTCGTGAGCTCGCGCGGGTGGAACGGCTTGAAGAGGTACTCGTCGGCGCCGGCCTCCCAGCCGCGGAGCAACGCGTCGCGGTGGGTGAGCGCGGTCAGGAGCACCACCGGAATGTCCCGCGTCTTCCGATGCCGTTTGAGGTCGCGACACAGCTCGAAGCCGTCCCGGCCGGGCATCATCACGTCGGTCAGCACGAGGTCCGGATGCCAGTCGTGGGCGACCCGCCAGCCCTCGTCACCGTCCTCCGCGATCTTCAGCTGGTAGCGATCCTCGAGGAGCCGCGCGATGTAGGTCGCGAGCTCGGCGTTGTCCTCCACTACCAACACGCGGGGCTGCCCGGAGACGTTCTCCTCGTGGACGAACATCTGATCCATCGACTCGTGCGCGAACTGCTGGACCATGCTCGTGTGGTCGGACGAGTCGATGGGCAGGTCGGTCACGGGGGCCGCGCAGCGCACGCGGAACGTGCTGCCGACGCCGACCTCGCTCTTGACCGACACGTCGCCGTCGAGCAGCTGGCAGAACTCCTTGACCAGCGCCAGGCCCAGCCCCGTGCCTTCGTGGCGGCGGGCGGATGTCCCGGCCACCTGGCGGAACTTCTCGAAGAGATACGGCAGCTCTGACGAAGCGATCCCAATGCCGGTGTCGCGCACGGTGAGCTCGAGTTGTCCGCCCGATGCCGCGAGCATCAGCTCGACGCGTCCGCCTTCGGGCGTGAACTTCACCGCGTTCGACAGCAAGTTGAAGACGACGCGTTCGTACAGGTAGCGGTCGAGCGACACGACGGGCTCCGCCGCGGAGGTGGTCACCTCGAGCGTCAGGCCTTTTCGCGCGACGAGCGGCTCGAAGTCGCGGGCGGCGGTGCGGGTCAGGGCGATCAGCTCGACTGGCTCGCGTCTCGCTTCGAGGTGACCGGCGTCGAGCTTCGACAGGTCCAGCAGGCTGGTGACCATCTGC
>PVBE011739771.1_pt1 | contig 18176 bp, 9 predicted proteins | sample 1631181 | NCBI WGS metagenome assembly PVBE01 (sample SAMN08397723, study PRJNA350692) | Marine metagenome, whole genome shotgun sequencing project. | isolation source: water | place: Pacific Ocean | collected 2012-04
CCAACCGCGCTCGCAGATCCCAGAGATAGACTTCCTGGGCGGTCAGGACCGAGTAGGGCTCATCACCTTCGCCCGCAAGCAGGAGGCCAGAGAACTCGGGCACATCCGGATCGGCGTAGCCGTGGGTCGCGATGTGGAGCACGTCGCACGTGCGGCCTTGCGCCAGCAACGCGGCCTTCGTCGCGGCTTCGTCGGTCAGCAGCGTCGCGCCCTCGAACTTCTCCGCTACGGCCGCGCCTTCGGCCTTCGCGCCAGGTAGCGGGATCGAGGCCATCGCGGTGAGCGCCGAGTCGACTCCGCCCTCGCCGCGAATCGGCATGTAAGCGCCTCGCAAGGGCATGTACATCCCCCGGATTGGCATGTACGCACCCCGGCTCTCATCCTCGCCGACCAGTTCGGATGCGCCCGTGTCGGGCGCGGCGACGACTAAGGCGGTCAACCCGTCGCCACGTTTCTTCCCCCGCGACATCAGCGCCACGCTCAGCGATGGTACGCAGGCAACGGCCATTCTCTCGGCCAAGTACCGGCCGTCTGATCCTCGTAGCGCGGCGAACGGGGCGAGCTGCAGGATGCCGTCGGCGGCGACCCAGACTCGCTTCGCCCCTGACAGCAACTCCTCGGCGGGGCTGACGAGCTTGGCGTACAGCCATTTCGCCTCCTGGTCAGCGGATGACTTGCGTTCCCATATCAGCTCGCGGAACTTGCCCACATGCTCCCACAGAAGCTCGTCGGTGGCATCGATCAGCCAGACGCCGGGCTCGTGGCGCCCGCGCAACGCCACGAGCGCGACCCCACTCTCGGTGAGCGTGTACTCTAGCACCACCAGGTCGGGGTCGAGCTCAAGCGTTCGGAGCACGTCCTGGGGAGTTGGGATCTGCGCCTGGGCGGCCATCGCGTAGGCGGGCACGGCTTCACGGATGACGGACTCGAGCGCCGCCTCCTCGCGTTGCAGCGCCAACGTGCGCTGGCCGAGGTCACTTGTATCCGCACCCGCCGCTCCGCCCCTAAACGGCATGTAAGCCCCACGCGTGCCACCGACGGACGCCATCACGCCGGACTGGCCGAGGAGCCCGTAGGTTTCGCGACGCGTCTCGCGAAGGGCCGCCAGGCGCTGCTGGGTCGCTGGGTCGAGCCGAACGCCCATGTCGACTTTGCGCCATGCCAACTGGTCCAGCAGCGCTCGTGACCGCAGTCGTTCAGCGCAACTCAGGCTAGCGGCACGTCGCCCAACTGAGCAGCCACCGCCAGCAGTTGGCGATACGGGCCTAGGCTATCGGCGAACCACTCCTGGCGCAGCAACGGGTCGAACGCCAGGCGCTCGCGCTTGGCTTCCTGGGCGGCCACCTGTTCAAGCAACACATCCCTAAGCGCGACAGGGTCGCCCATTTGAGCCGCCATGTACGCCCGCTGGCGAGCCGCGGCGTCGCGAACCGAGTCCAGACCAGCCTCATCTGCCGTGGCCTCCGCGTCGGCCAGTATCGCAAGCTGCATTTGTGGGTTGGGCGCCACCTGGGCCGCGATCATCAAGAGGCCCACCTGTTCTGCAATGGGCAGCCCCGCTTGTCGGAGCATCGTCAACGCGGTGTCTACAGCGGCCGTGGCCTTGGCCGTGTTCTGCAGCTTGGCATGGGCGAAGCCCAGATGTAGTGCGGCCTCAACGGTCGCCTTGCAGGGCCCAATCGGCGGGCGCTTGACGATGGGCTCAAGCAGCAGGACGATGTCGCTGAAACGCTCTTGATCGTACGCCCACTTGGCCGACGCAACCGCCCAGTCGACGGCTGAGACCGGATCCTGGCTGGCAATTCCCAGCGCCAGCCGTTGCGTCTGCTCGACGAGGTCCCAGCGCTCGGCGATCTCGAATAACTCCGCCGCCTGCGCGACCCCACGCGCCTGCGTGGTCGCGTCGGGGTACTGAAGCGAGGCGTCGATCAACTGGTGCGCCGTTTCGTAGGCCCATTTGGGGCTGGTGTTGCCGATATTCCTGCCGATGTAGTGGATCAGGAAAGTCATGTTCTTGTCTGCATCGCCCTGGTGAGCGCCCCAGACACTGTGTTCGCAGTAGAGGTCCACGACCTCACGCCGGAGGTCGTCGGGCGTCTCCTTCCACAGCGTCAGGGAGTATCCCCAAGGTGATTCCACACGGCGTTTCGGCGGCTCCTGCCGCGCGAGGTTGCACCACTCCCAGGCGACATCCATGGCCTCGCCTTGCCGGCCGAAGTCCCACAGTTTCCGCGCGAAGTCGCCCATCGTCGCAGTCAACAGGTGTCGGCGTGGGTCGCGCTGTCCCAGACACCAAAGGAACGTGTCCCTGAACGCATCATCCTTCCCCGTCCACGCGACGGCGCAGCCCCGCGCGACATCATCTGTTAGGGCCCGAGCCTCCTCACGGGGGTCGCCCCTGTCGGCAATCGCTGCTCGCAGTTCGGGCAGCACTTGGTGCGCGCCGCGCAGCCAGAGCAGAGCCGAGACCGCCTGGCAAAGCGCGTCGTAGACCTTGGGGTCCGGCTCGTCCCAGACCCGCGTGACCACATCATGTAGCAACGCCAATGCATCACGGTCTCGCGCATCCCCCACAGCATCGAACAACTGGGCCATACGCTCTGCATGGGCCGGCCCGTATGTGTCCACCAATTCCGCCGGATCGCAGGGCTCTGCAAACTTGGCCGCCTCAACCCGAGTGTTCGTTTCGACCAGAACGCGGTAGTCCTCACTCGCCGCGCCCGCGCGCGCATAGGCGTCACCCGCCACTGCCGCGAAGCGGGCCGACCGCGCGCCGCCCGGCCGGGCCACTGCCGGACGATAGCAGCTTCCCGTCATCAGCGCTCGGGTGGTGCATAGATCACCAACGGCTTTCCAGTCGCCTTTGGCTTGCGCCATGGGGAGCGCCGCGTCTATCATCTCCTCCAGCGGCGCCCCATACGTGAGGTGCCACGCGGTCCGCTTGGTGGCCTCGATGGTCTGCATAACGCCGTCCAGGTCCTGCTCACGAAGCTGGCGGTCGCAGAGCGCCAACACGGCGTCAAACCACATGGCGGGGTCGGCCTTGGAGAGTTCGTTGAGATCCGTCACCGTCTGGGGTTGCTGCGCTTGAACGGCCGGAGCGGAGGTGATGAGGATGACGACCAACAGCAGACGAGTAGGCATGCGATCCTCCAGGACACCTGTGAGTCCCGTAGCGCCGTCGTCGCCGCCAGCCGAATGTCTCTACCGTTCGCCGGAAGCGTGTCGCAGCCCTGCACGGATCCGATCACGTGCAGGGCTCAGGAACTTCCACACGGTCGCCTCCCTAGGCATGCGCCGGTGGAAGCCATGGTATCTGCTCTCGATGCACGGGACATCGACGGGACGGCAGTCAGAGCCCAGGGCAGGCGCGAGAGGGTCTTTCCAAGCCCGCGTTGCGCCGGCTACTGGAACGGTTGACGGACGTGGCCAAGATGGAGACGCGGGCCGCACTCGCGGTTGGGAGAGGAGGATGTGGACCGGGGAATGCTGAAGCTGGCCCCGTAAGTCGCGACACGCTCGGGCATGTTGCTGCGCTCGAGATGGAACGGGCGGCGAGCGGGGCTCTACGGGATCGCAGCTGTAGTTTGGGACAGGCGCCCATCGTGGCACGCGTGGGACGCGAAAGAACAATACTGGAGAGGTTATGTGATGCTGGATTTCGTCGTCGATGAAGCGCGCTGCACGCGCTGCGGGCTCTGCGCGCAGGATTGCGTTGTTCGGATCATCGAGCTGAAAGACGGGGCCTGTCCGAGCATCATCGAGGAGGAGGCGAGCGATTGCCTTCGGTGCCAGCACTGCCTCGCTATCTGCCCCGTTGGCGCCATATCGATATTGGGTCGCAAGCCCGAGGACAGCCTGCCGCTGGCACCGGAGCATCTGCCGGAACTCGAGGCCATGGAACGCCTCGTCCGCGGCCGGCGCAGCGTTCGGCATTACCGCGACGAGAACGTTGATCCGGCGTTGCTGGAGCGCTTGTTCACCGCGCTGGCCAATGCCCCCACGGGCGCGAACCGGCAGGAACTGACATTCCGCGTGATCGACGACCGGGGGACAATGGCCCGGTTCCGCAACAAGGCCATGGGAGAGTTGAGGGAGGCAATTGAGGCGGCAGAGACGCCCGAGCAACTCGGCGGCGTCAGGCGGTTCGTCCAGGCCTACTACGAGGAGGACCGCGACCTGGTCTTCCGCGGCGCCCCTCACGTCCTGATCGTGTCAGCTCCCCCGGATTCTCCCTGTCCGCAGGAGGATGTGGTCCTGGCGCTGGCCTACTTCGAACTCCTGGCCCAGACAGCCGGCCTCGGCACTGTGTGGTGTGGCCTGATGTCGATGGTCCTCGCCGCCAGACCTCAGCTCAAGGCCGACCTGGGCCTCCCCGAGGATCACGTCTACTACCAGATCCTCTTCGGCTACCCGTCGGTGGACTATGCGCGAACGGTGCAGCGGGATGACGGCGCCGAGGTGTGCCGGATCACGCTCTGAATTGCACGCGCTACCAACTAGCACTCCGGAGGTCCCCGTGACTAACCACACCGCGCAGACATGTACCGGGCCACGGGCGGCGCTTGTGTTCATCGGCGCGACTGCCCTCTTTCTCGCCCAACACGCCACGGTCGCTCTCGCACAGGAGGTCCCTATGCCCCCAGACACGCCCAACGCCGACGTCACGTTCGCGCGCCACGCTACCGCGCAGTCACTGAAGTCCCAGGCCGATCTGCAGGATGGCGGGTTGGTGGAGACGGCGGGGTTCCACCTCCCGGGAGACGGTGGCGGGGCCCTCTACCGAATCCAGCCACTCGCCGATGAGTTGGAGCCGAATGAGGCCGATGTCATCGCTCTGGACAGTGGTCTCGTCGCCGTCCTCCTGGAGAGCGAAGCTGTGAACTACCGGATGTTCGGCGCGGTGTGCGATGGTGAGAACGACGACGGCGTGCAGATCAAGCTGGCCCATGAGTTCGCCTGCAAGCACCGAATTCCCATCGTCAACCTGACGGGCGAGTTCTGGATCAAGCAGACCAACAGTATCCCGATCAAGACGAACGCGAGCTGGGGGAACACGACATTCCACATCGATGAACGGTACAACCGGCGAGGAGCCCCGCGGTTCGTGGTTCAGAACGATGAGCCCACGCAGGCCCTCGAGCTGGATGAGGAGACGAAGGCGGCCTTGCTCGAGAAGATCCGGCCCGGCGTGCAGATCATATCCGAGCTGGCGCCCTACGCGGGCCACCTGATGACGGTCCAGGACACGGAGGACCGGATCGGGATTCGGGCGGGCTATGAGGGCAACCGCGGATGGGCTCGAGAGGAACTCTTCTACGTCGAGGAAGAGGGACGCATCATCGGCGACATCGCCTTCGCGTTCAGTGACTTCACGTCGGTCAAAGCCACTCCGTGCAACGACGTCTACCTCATCATCGAGGGTGGCGGTTTCCGCGTCTCGGGAGACACGCCGGAGGGCAGCTCGCCGGGCTACCACCAGAACGGGTTCTCCATACAACGCAGCCGCACCATCGTCCGCGAGCAGTGGATGGGCCTGGAGCAGGGCCGAAGCGACGTCTCGCTGGAACCCCGCAACGGCTTCTACTCGCTCAGCGGGGTGTACGATGTCACGCTGGAGAACATCCGGGCCATGCCCTGGATATACTCCCGCCCCGATAAGGAGAAGTCTGTCAAGCACGGCACCTATGGGATCGGCGGCGCGCGGATGTTGAACTGCACGTTCCGCAACCTCACAGCCGACGCCGGATGGGCCTCCTGGGGCGTTTTCGGCACCAACCTCAACAAGAACTTCCGCCTCGAGAACTGTCGACTGAATCGCATCGACGTGCACTTCCACTGCTGGAACCTCTACATCAAGGACTGCGAGATCGGCTTCAAGGGGATCTCGGTCACCGGCGGCGGCGACCTGTTCGTGGAAGACACCACCCGCCACGGCAACACTTTCATCAGCTTCCGCGCCGACTACGGCTCCAAGTGGGACGGCCGGATCCGCCTTCGCGGCTGCACGCTCAAGCCGACCGGCAATGGCGGCGTTTCGGTGCTAAACTACCGCATGCGTGACTTCGACTACAAGTACCCGATCGGCTTCGCTCGGAGCGTCGCGATCGAGGACATGCTCATCGACTACAGCGCGGCGCCTGGGTCCGAGTCCCAGTGCTGGCTGATGAGCATTGTGCCCTTCTCCAGGACCGAGTCCGGCGCGCGCCTGTTCTTCCCGAATCATGTCGCGTTTAGGGACATCCGCGTCGAGGGCCGGGAGCAGGGGGTTCGTCTGCTACGCATCCCCAGTCCGCAGCAGTACGACCTCGGTCGGCCGGGCGGCTACGATGGCGACCGGCTGACAGCGAACTGCACGATAGCCGTGGAGAACGTCCAACTCGAGAGGCTGACGCCGGAACGTCCTGGCGACACGGGCAACGTGCATCTGCTCATTGGTGGGGAGGATGCGGCGGACTACGCCGATGAGCTGGCCCTCTACCCGGAAATCCGGTTCAGCGATTGCGACGGTGTCAGCGCTTACTTTGGGAACTGCGCCGCCAGCGTGTTCTTCGAGCGGTGCGCGCTCAACACCGTGACTGCCCCGGACCTCCAGGGCGAGCTGGTGTTTGGCGACTGCAGGTTCCAGCCCAGCGTGCAGGAGGTTGACGGGAACATCTACACGGTCGAGAGCACGTTGGGGACGCGTTTCACCAACTGCACTGTCCACGCCCCGTTTGTCAATGGCGAGGCGAGGCCTGAACTCGTGGACCGCACGGGCTTCATTGAGATCAACAAATCGGTTCGGCACTGCCACCTCAACACAGCGCTGGGGAACCGAGTCCTCGAGCATCTCCGGGACGCGGGAACGGTGCTTGACCCCGGCTTCATCGCGAAGCTGAAGCTGCACCACGCCATGGAGGACTAGGCGCCACCTCATGTATTGGCAGGGCACCCTCGCGACCCAGGAGACCAAAGACATGCCTGACTGCTGCTCAAACTCGCCCGGAATCCCGCGCCGGAACTTCCTGAAAATCGGCGCCACGACCGCCGCCGCCGGGATCATGGGTGTCGGTCTGCCGGTGTTGATCAGCGCCGATGAGGACGACACGTCCGCGCACCTGATTCCGGCAGACAAGAAGCTCACGCCGGCACAGCTTCGGGCGATGTGTGAGCGGGGCGAGCCCGAGTGGCACGAGGGCGACGAGCTGACCTACGTCGGCATGCCGGTGGGCGGCATCGGATGCGGGCAGCTTTACATCGGCGGCGATGGTAGGCTGTGGCACTGGGACATCTTCCGACCGTGGTACGACTCGCCTTACATTTCGAGCCCCTATGGCGCGTTGAGTTCGGGACACCACTATGCCAACCCGCCGACACCGGACGACCCCGTGCAGCAACCACTTCAGCACGGCTTCGCCTTGCGGATCCGTCAGGGCGACGATGAGACCGTTCGATCCTTGTCGGCGGACGGGTTCCGGAAGATCCGGTTCCGGGGCGAGTACCCCATCTCGCGGGTCGAGTATCGCGAGACGTTCCTGCCCGTGGAGGTAGACCTGGAGGCGTTCAGCCCGTTCATTCCGCTCAACGCCGATGACTCGGGGTTGCCCTGCACGCTGCTCAACTACACGCTCCGCAATACCAGCGACCAGCCGGCTTCGGTCGATCTGGCCGGCTGGATGGAGAACGCGGTCTGTCCGGAGGAGACACGGGCTCGCGTCGGCCGGCGACGCATCAGCTTCGGGAAGGGGCGCCTCACCTGCTCTGCTCACGAACCACTTGACCAAGCGCTCGCGCAGCCGCGCCCTCCGATACTCATCGCCGACTTCGAGGGCGATGACTACGGCGACTGGACGGTGGAGGGCGAGGCTTTCGGCGACCATCCCTTCCGGAAGGACGAGTTGGAGGACTTCGACCAGCTTCAAGGGATCGTGGGCGAAGGGCTGGTCAACACCCACGAAACTCGCGCCAGCGGCGGCGATCCGGCAGCGGCCGATAACTTCACGGGCACGCTGACCAGCCCGGAGTTTGAGATCGAGCGCCACTACATCGTCTTCAAGGTCGGCGGCGGCCACCCACGCAAGGAGGCGCGCATCGAGTTGCTCATCGATGGCGTGCCCGTGGCCAGCGAAGCCGGGGGCAGCGACCTGCTCCTCCGACCGGCGGCGTTTGACGTCTACGATTTCGAGGGCAAGACGGCTCAGATCCGCATCGTCGATGCCGTCGAGGGAGGCTGGGGGCACGTCGCGGTTGACCACATCACGATGGAAGACGTTCCCCCCGGTCCGCCGGAGGCGCTGGACGAGCTTCCCGGATTTGGGACGATGGCCCTGCGGATGTTGGGCGCAAACAGGCTCCGGACGGCGGTCGTTGATGTGGCCGAGGGCGCTCAGGCGGCGTTCGCGGCACTGGATGAGCGTGGCAAGGGGCAAGAGCCGGCGGAAACAGCCTTCGACGCTCGGCCGGCGGGCGCCGTCGGCGGCAGCGTGACGTTGGGGCCCGGCGAGGAGCGCCGCGTGACATTCCTGCTCGCTTGGCACTTCCCTCACTACCGGCAGATCCGCGGGGAGATGGGCTCAGTCATCGACCTGGCCAGCCTCAAGCGCCATTACGCCGCTCGCTTCGCCGACGCGGATGCCGTCGCCGACTACGTGGTGGCGGAGTTCGACCGCCTGGCGGAGACCACGCGGCTCTGGAACGCGACGTGGTACGACTCCACCTTGCCGCACTGGTTGCTGGACCGGTCTTTCGTCTCGCTTAACTGCCTGGCGACCACAACGCTTCACTGGTTTGACAGCGGCCGCGTCTGGGGATGGGAAGGCACGGACTGCTGCCCAGGGACGTGCCAGCACGTGTGGAACTACGCCCAGGGCATGGCGCGCATCTTCCCCGAGCTTGAGCGCTCGCTTCGCACTGTCACCGACTACGGCATCTCCTTCCGCGAGGACGGCGCGCTCGACTATCGCGGCGAATCAAGTCGGATGGTCGCCCATGACGGGCAGGCGGGCACAATCATGCGCGCTTGGCGCGAGCACGCGATCAGCGCCGACGACAGTTTCCTGCGTCCCATCTGGCCGAGGGTAAAGAAGTCGGTTGAGTACCTGATGGCGCTCGACCCTGATCGCAACGGCATCCTCGACTGCACCCAATACAACACGCTCGACGCGGCATGGGAAGGTCCGATGGCGTGGATCTCCAGCCTCTATCTTGGGGCCGTGGCGGCCGGGGCCGCAATGGCCGATGACATGGGTGACGCCGATTTCGCCGAGGCGTGCCGCGCGGTCGTCGCGACCGGCGGGAAAACCCTCGTCGACGAACTCTATGACGGGGAGTACTTCATCCACAAGCCAGACGATGGGTACGAGGCCACCAACACCAACGACGGATGCCACATCGACCAGGTCCTCGGCCAGAGCTGGGCGATCCAGCTTGGGCTTGAGCGCGTCGTGCCTGAGTCGGAGACTGGATCGGCGCTGCGGTCGCTCTGGAAGTACAACTTCGCTCTCGACGCAGGCGGATACCGTAATGAAATGCAAGACGTGATCGACGGCGGGCGCTGGTACGCCATGCCCGGCGAGGCAGGACTGCTCATGACAACCTGGCCGAAGGGCGGCGCCGAGAGGGCCCCGGGCACGCGAGGAAACCAGACCTTCGTCGGGTACTTTAACGAGTGCATGAACGGGTTCGAATACCAGGTGGCGGCCCACATGATCCACGAGGCGAAACCAGGGAGCGACCTCGTCGAGAAGGGGGTCGCGATCACTCGAGCCGTGCACGAGCGGTACTCGCCCTCAAAGCGCAACCCGTACAACGAGATCGAATGCTCTGACCACTACAGCCGCTCGATGGCGGGATACGGCGTGTTCCTGGGGCTCTGCGGCTTCCAGTACCACGGACCGAATGGCCACATCAGCTTCGCGCCCAAGCTGGCGCCGGAGAAGTTCGACGCAGCGTTCACAGCCGCTGAAGGCTGGGGACACTTCCGCCAAGATCGCCGACGAGGTCAGCAGACGGAGACGATCGACCTCAAGTGGGGGAAGCTGAGGCTCGACAAGCTCAGTTTCGAGGTAGACGCGGGGCATGAGGTGGAGAGCGTTGAGGCTACGGTCGATGGAAAGGCAATCACAGCGGACCTTCTCGTTGCCGGCACGCGAGTGAACGTTAGGCTTCCCGAAACACTGGAGCTGACGGCCGGGCAGGCTCTGGTGGTTGCTCTGGTGTAGTGGCCGATGCCTTGCCCGCCAAGTCAAGCCCGCTCAGTCGCGCCGTCTCCCGTGCCCAACAAGGCCCACTCCGCGGCAGCGACGAACGTGCTGGAGCCCAACCGAATGCCCACGTGGGCAGCCGCGCGCGACTGCGGCGCTCTGAACTCAGGAGGCACATCATGACTCACACTTCGTTGCTCTGTCTGCTGCTTCTTCTCTTGGTGCCCATCGCTGCCACCGTCGCCCAAGACGCTGACGCCCCGGAGTGGGAGGACGCGCTCGCCAAGGCCGCTCAGCTCTACGGACACCGCAACTGGATCTGCATTGTCGACTCGGCCTATCCCGCCCAATCCGCGCCGGGCATCACCACCATCGCCACCGGTGAGGACCACTTCACCGTCATCGAGAAGGCGCTCAAAGCCGTAGCCGACGCTCCGCACGTCCGGCCGATCGTCTATGTCGACAAGGAACTCGCTTACGTGCCTGAAGAGCACGCCAAAGGCATCCGCAAATGCCGCGGGGACCTCGACCGGGTCCTCGCCGACCGAGACGTTCAGCGCCTCCCCCATGAGGACATCATTGAGAAGCTCGACGATGCAGCCGCCACCTTCCAGATCCTGATCCTGAAGACCGACCTCGTGCTGCCCTACACGTCGGTCTTCCTGCAGCTCGACTGCGGCTACTGGTCGGCCGAGGGCCAGGCCGCCCTGGAAGAGGCCATCGAGGCCGGCGAGACCGACGAATAGCGGCCCCGTCTCATGCCCCACGCACCCAAACCGCACGCGAGCGGCGACGGGGTGCGGCACTTCCCGGCTCACTTGGCCACGAGCCGCGCCTCGCCCCACCACGCGTAGTCGTTGGTGATCCCATCGCCGCCGTCGGTGACGACCAGCTTCAGTTCCCTCGCGCCTTCCACGTCGAGAACCACGGGCAGCACGGGCTGTCCGATGCGATAGAGAGGGCTGCGGAACGCCTCCTCGCCATCGACGTGCACGATGAACTCCACTGAGCAGTCTGCCTTGGTCGTGCCGATGCCGGCCACGGCTACGAAGGTCCTGTACCGGCCGTCAAGCGCGTAGACGAGTTCGGACGCGGCTTGGGCGTAGAGGGACTTCTCGTACGTCCGCCCCTCGCCGGAGGCGTCTGTGACCAGCTTCACCGGCCCATTCATCTGCTCCCAAGTCTTGCCCGTTGGCAACCATCCGGGCGTGACGGTTTTCGGCTCGATGTCGGTCAGGTACGTGAGTTGGTCTGGGGCAACGGCGCGGATCGACGCGGGGTACTGCACCTCCCAGTCCGGGACAATCGTCCGGCGGACGGGACGGACCTCCTCCGTCTCCTCGCCCATCACCTTCAGCTCCACCACTCGCGCGCCGCTGAACGCCGAGTTGCGCAGCACCGTCAGCCGGACATAGCGCGCCTCAACGGGGTCGAACCAACGCTCCATGCCCTCGCGGCGGGCGTTGTCCTCGTTCCGGCTTTCGTCGATGACGGTCTGCCAGGTCTCGCCGTCAGCGGAAGCCTCGATGGTATACTTGTAGACCCGCAGCCGCGTCTGTAGGCTCTCGTGCTCCCACCAGTGGAACAGGACGAAGATGTGGTCGATGGTCCGGGGCTGTCCGAGGTCCACTTGCAGCCACTTAGGCATGTCGAAGCGATAGTGGCGCTCGGGATCGCTATCCGACCACCAGTGATTCGCGGCGTCGAGGTTGCCGTCGACGGCCAGCTCGGGGGGGGGGAAGTGGGTCAGGGGCGAGGAGGCCGTGACCGGCTGGTTGAGGGCGTGGTTCACGTACCGTGTGCGAGCGCCGAGGTCGATCTTCTCCGGCTGAAGCTCGTAGACACGGATCTCTCCGCCGTGCATCGTCTCGGAGATGACCGCTTGCCCCTCCACCAACTCCCAGCTCACGTCGCGCTCCTCGTAGCGCTCCATCACGTCAGTCACCGGAGCGCGGCACGCGATTTGGAACGGCACCTCCTTCAGAGGGTACGTCGCGTGGACCTTGCCCGTGCCACCTCGCTTGGCAACGATCTCCTCCCGCGCGCACGAGTAGTTGTACATGGTCACGAGCCAGCCTTGCCCCTTCTGGGCCACGCTCCATGACAAGTCGTGCTGGTCCTGGGGTCGACAGCGCACCTCAACCGGCGTTGTGCCCGCGGCCAGGTGCTGCATCAGGTGTGGTACGAAGTTCAGCAGCGGCTTGCTCTGGTGGCGAATGCCCCGCCAGTTCCTGATCTCCGTCGCCTCCCGCCGCACCGAGTGCTGGGGCAACAGAACGACCACGCGCCCCTGGCCGAAGTCGTTGCGCGTCACGACGGGCCGGCCGTCGGCATCGCGGAAGAGGGGCTCGGCGGTCGCGAGCGTGGCGCCGTGCAGGAGATACGGGGCCTCACCGGTTTCGCGACCATCCAGCGCGCACGTGACATCGCCGCCGGTGACGGTCTCTCCGGTGAGTTCGAGACCGGTGAAATCGGCCGGCAAGTGAGGCGTGATATCCGGGGCGTTGAGCACGAGCGTCCCGCCGCCGCGGACGTGGTCGATGACCTTAGCCGACAGGTCCTCATCGAACTCCATGCCGCCGAGGGCCACCAGTACCTTGTAGTTCGCCAGCGCCTTCGGATCGGCTCCCTCACCGGGCACGTTGGGCTGCAGGATGTCGAAGATCTCGCCCAGCGGTGCCGTCCGGCAGTATCCTCCGCGTGGCGGTGCTCCGGGAAGAGCGCCTCGAAGACCCCTTGGTTGAAGAAGTCAGCATCATCGTTGGCCAGGTTGTAGCCGAAGTAGCTCACGCCCCGCTGCGGGAAGGACCGGTTGTAGTCCAACATGAGCGCGATCGGCGCGATGCTGACGCCACGGTCGGGGCAGCGGTCCGCGAAGTCGAGCATGTCCTTCGCGATGTGCCCCAGGGCAGACAGCTCCATCTGGTCATCGCCCTCGATGTCCTGCATGCAGGCGCTTGGCATGCCCTCGTTGATGTAGTAGTTGATCCCCGCCAGATACGGTCGGTACACGTAGTACCAGAGGTGCGGCAGCGGGATTCCCCACTCCTCACGGTCGATGCTGTACCAGGCCCGGTCGAAATAAGCGTGCATCTCAGTGGGCTCGTGTCCCCTCCAGGCCACCTGGAACTTGCCGCCGCCGACTTGGCGGTTCGTGCCGCGCAGGCGCGCCACCGAGAAGGCGTCCGCCCCCTTCTCGCCGACGGCCACGGTGTTAGGGAGGGACGCGAGGTGGTAGTTGCCGACGTACATCCCCCAAGCTAGTGCCCGCCCGACCGGCCGGTAGAACTCCTCGCAGTAGAGGTCTGAGAGCCGGCGCAGCTCGGGTCGAGTCCACTCGTGATCGAGGTCCCGGACGAACGGCAAGTCCCCCTCCAAGCGCGGCAGAAGGTCGTTCGAGAAGAAGTCAGTCGCCACAGCCGGGTCCCACAGGTGCATGGAGGAGCCGACCCAACGCTCGCCCGTCTTGAGGTAATGAAACACCGGTTCCAGGCGGTACACTGTCTCGGGCTGCCCATCGCCGATCCACTGGTCGTCCAGTATCTCCAGCAGCTCCGCCGAGGGCGGCGGGTTGCCCTGGAATCGGGAGTAGAAGATGGTGTGGATCGGCCACCCTTCCGCGAGGAAGCTCTCGATCATCTTGCGCATCGGCGAGTCCGGCGCCAGCTTCTCCCGCTCCTCGGGCAACAGGTACTTGATGTACTGGAAGTTCAGGTGTCCGGGAATGACGCGGTCCAGCAGCCCGACTTGACGCAGACCGCCGAGGTGCTCGTCATTGAGCCACAGATACGGGCCCTGGGCGGCCATGCAGAAATCCCGCGACCCAACGTTGCCCGTCTCCCAGTACTCGTTGAACGCCCAGTCGGTCGGCGGACGCGCTATCGGCACGACCGGCTCGAAGTCAATGTCGTGCGACGGCGCCGGCGGGCCGGCAACTGAGAGAGCCGGCAAGAGGGTCAACGCGACTAGCATCGCGATGCCTACGAGCCGTTCGCGCGTGAACCAATGAACCATGTCGCACCTCAGATCCCTGGCGGAGAGTCAGTCATTGCATGCTCGCGTGAGCGCGCGGATTGAACGCTCCCCTGAGTTCGGCACTCCGGCAGGACTGTCCTGTCGGCATCCGCGCGCGGTGTCTCTCCTTCAGTTCGCCCGGCACCAGTCACTGCATGCGGGGAGGATTGATCGGGAGTCCCGCGAAGTCGACCCCTGCCATGGTGGTAGGGCACCAGATTGCGCTACCGACCGGATAGAATGAGCCTTGCAGCCCCGGGAACGGAGTTCCTCGGGGGGATAGGATGCGAACTGTGGATGCTGCCCCTGAATTCATCGATCTCGTACCGTCCACGCCCACTCACCCGAGGACGGGCGAGGGCGACATGGTGGTGCTGCGTGACGGCACGGTCTTCTTCGCCTACACGAGCTTCCGGCAGGCCAGGGACGACGCGCTCGCCGACATCGCGTGCCGGACCTCTTCCGAGCGGGGTCAGAGCTGGACCGAGCCCGAGATCCTCGTGTCGCGCGACGAGGCCCGGGAAAATGTCATGTCCGTGAGCCTGCTCCGACTCCAGTCCGGCGCCATCCTGCTGTTTTACCTGCGCAAAGACTCGCGGACGGTGTGTCGGGTATGGATGCGCCGCTCCGACGATGACGCGCAGAGCTGGAGCGATGCGGTCTGCTGCACTCCGGGCGATGACTACTACTGTATCGTGAACGACTGCGCCGTCGAGTTGAATGACGGGCGGGTCCTGCTTCCGTATTCCGTGTGTGACGAGATCTGGACGCCTACCGAGCGCCTCCTTGTTGCGACGGCCTGCTCCGACGATGAGGGCGCCTCGTGGCACCAGAGCAATACGGTCTACGCGCCCAAGCGTGGCGCGATGGAGCCGAGGGCGATCGAGAGGAGAGACGGAACGCTGTGGATGCTGATGCGCACTGACCAGGGACGCATCTGGCAGTCGACGTCCGACGACCGCGGCAACACTTGGTGCGAGCCGTCCGCCACTCAGATCGAGGCGCCGCAGGCGCCGTTCGTGCTCACCAGGATCCCGGCGACCGGCGACCTCCTGCTCATTCGCAACCCCGTCGCGAACCTGACTCAAGGCACGCACCAGGGGTACCGGACACCTCTGGCGTCGAGCATCTCGAGGGACGACGGCGCGACTTGGACGAATGAGAAACTGCTGGAATCCGACACCAGCCACACCTACTGCTACCTGAGCACGACGTTCATCGACGACCTCGCGCTGCTCAGCTATTACGCGGGCCACCCAGGGGCGTCTCTCGAAACCCTCCGCATTGCGCGCGTCCCCGTGTCCTGGTTCTACGCGTGAACCCCGCATGGGGGCCTCCGCCCGGCTGTACGACGCGCGAGAGAAAACGGCGACATCGATGCGAACCACTGCCCCCATTGCCCTCCTTGGCACAACACTCGCGGCGCTGTTTGCCGGTGGTCTGCGGGTGGCCGTGGCCGAGCCCGGCGCTAACATCGCGCTCGGGAAACCGTACACATTCTCCCAGCCGACGAACTACAGTAAGTGTGGCGGCCCCAGCGACAGCACTGACCTGACGGACGGCGTGTACACGGACGGCGAGCCCGGAGCATTCTGGGTCACGCCGACCACTGCCGGTTGGGGATGGCTGCACACGCGGCACGTGTGGATCATGGCAGACCTTGGCCGGGTCGAGCCCATTGCGGGCGTGTCCTTCAGCACGGCCGGCGGATGGGGCGGCGTCTCATGGCCGCTGATGATCGACATCCAGGTCAGCGACGACGGAGAACGCTTCCGTTCGGCCGGCGATCTCGTGGATCTGACTCGGGGTGACCTACCTGATCCGGCGGCGCGATGGACCGTGCGCCGCTTCCGATATGAGACGGCGGCTTTGCAGACTCGGGGTCGCTTCGTCCGGCTCGTTGTCGTGCCGTCCAGCAGTTTCGTCTTCTGCGATGAGATCGAGATCACGCGCGGCCCAGACGCTTTCCTCGCGCTATCGCCGGGGGTGAGGACCGAGGAGCGCATCAAGCCGGAGCGCATGATTCGGCTCGGGTGCGCGCACCGCCTCCGGCTGGACCTTCAGCGCGTGCGAGCCGAACTGGAGGGCTCCCAACTGGCCACCTCGGCGAAGCGCGATGCGCTGCGCTCGGCGGACCGCCTCGCCGGTCGCATCACCGAACGCGACTTCCCATTGGACACAAGGACGTTCAGGGCGGTTGTCCCTTTCAACGCCCTGCATCGCGAGGTCTTCGCGCTCCACGCCCGTGTCCTCGCGGCCGACGGCGGAAGCGATCTCCGGCTCTGGCAGAACGAGATGCACGCCCCGCTCACGCCGTTCGACAAACCGACGGGCGAGGGAGCTGAGCTGCACGTGCGCATGATGAGGAACGAGTTCCGGTCCGCGGCGTTCAACCTCACCAACGCATCGCCGGATGCCAGACGGCTGAAGCTCCGAATCACAGGTCTGCCCGGCGGGACGAGCCCGAGTCACGTGGTGCCGCACGCGGTGGAGTTCGTTGACACGCGTGATGGGGTCGTCGTGGCGTCGGCTCTGGTGCCCTTGCCGCGGGAGGGTCGCGCGTATTCCATCGACGTGCCGGCCGGGATGCCGCGGCAGGTATGGTTGCTGTTTCGTCCCGGCGATCTCGACGCCGGCGACTACCGCGGGGAGGTTGTCCTGACGGGCGGGGGCGTGACCGAACGCGTGCCTCTCACCATCTCCATTGCGGATGTCCGTTTCCCGGACGATACCGATCTGTTCTTTAGCATGTGGGACTACGCGTTCGAAGCCGACCCGCACATCTCCCGCGAACTCACCCCTCGGAATCGCGCCGCCGCCGTCCGTGATCTTCGAGAGCACTTCGTGAACGTGCCTGTCAGCATGAAAGTGCCGTGGCCGGGGCCCGGGGCGTTCGATGATGACGGCGATCTGGTCGGTGAGATCGACTACTCGGAGTTCGACCAGTGGGTGCAGGCGTGGCCCGACGCGAAGTGCTACGCCATCTTTGCCCGCGTATGGCCGGCGGCCGGCTCGAAGCTGGGCGGTATCGGCCTGGAGCAGGACATCTTCCCGCGCGCGCTGTCGCAGTGGGCAGCGGATTGGGCCGAGCACAACCGGCGTATTGGGCTCAAGCCGGGCCAAGTCGGCGTGCTCTTCGTCGATGAGCCGCATACCGAGGAGCAGTACCAGCAAACGCTGCAGTGGGCGGAGCCGTTCCGAGCAGGGACGCGCGCCATCCGCGTGCTGACCACCGCCACTGTGGGTACGGAGCGGGACCCCCGCCAGATCGAGGCGTTGAGTTCCTGCGACACGATCTGGACCAAACGCTGGTCGTTCACGAACAACACCGACGAGTATTGGGAGATCTATCGGGGTTTCCAAAGGGCGGGGAAGGACGTCTGGTTCTACATGTGCGAAGGGCCTGTGCGCCAGTTCGATCCCGCCTACTACAGGCTTCAGCCGTGGCAATGCCTGCGAGCCGGCGCGACGGGATCGGCGTTCTGGGCCTATTGTGACGGGGGCGGTGAGGACAGCTGGCGCCCCTACGCTGCCTGGCGGAAGAAGAACAGCTTCACCCCGGTCTACATCGGCCGGGAAGACATCACCTCGTCCAAGCACTGGGAGGCGGCGCGGGAGGGGGTCGAGGACTACCAATACATGCTGATGCTGCGCAGCAGGGCCAAGGATCTCGAGCAACGTGGCGTACGTGATCCGGCGGTGCGCGAGGCGGCCGTGCTCGCCGCGTCTCTGCCGGACGAGGCAATGGAGCGGCTGGACAGACGCGGTATTCTTATCGCCCACAAGGAATGGGACAACACCGTCCCATCGCGCGTGGCCGAAGATGCGCGCTTGCGTGTCCTCGCCATGCTGGTGAAGCTCGAAAGCCTGTCCAGATGACCCTCAACTTGCCTCTTCCCACAGGCGCCGGACGTTGGCCGCGGATGCCTCAACAGATGCGCGCTCCGGCTTCCCGCCGATCTCCATGGAGATGTACCC
>PVBE011442880.1_pt1 | contig 18175 bp, 15 predicted proteins | sample 1631181 | NCBI WGS metagenome assembly PVBE01 (sample SAMN08397723, study PRJNA350692) | Marine metagenome, whole genome shotgun sequencing project. | isolation source: water | place: Pacific Ocean | collected 2012-04
CCATCAGCGAGCGTCGGATGAACCGCTGGCGGTGGAACAACGGCTACGTGAAGTGCTCCGACTGCGGGTGGATCGTCGCGCCGAAGTTTGACGAGTGCCAGATGTGTGGTCGGAAGGTCAGATGACGAGGCAGCAGAACCAAACGCGCCGCCCGTCGTATTGCATTCCCCTAGAAGGGGGGCGACATGGCGAAGACATACGAGGGCAAGCTGGAGAAACTGGACGAGTACCGGTGGCGGATCCCCGTTGACGCGAACCAGGGCATGACGGTTCCGGGGATCATCTACGCGGATGATTCGATGATGCAGGCGATGCGAGAGGATGCCGCGCTGCAGCAGGTCGCGAACGTCGCGACGCTGGTCGGCATCGAGCGGGTATCGCTGGCGATGCCGGACTTTCATTACGGCTATGGCTTCCCGATCGGCGGCGTCGCGGCAACGGATGCGGAGACGGGAGTCATCTCGCCGGGCGGAGTCGGCTATGACATCAACTGCGGCGTTCGGATGGTGCGGACGGACCTGATGTACCGAGACATCAAGGACCGGATCGGCGACCTGATCGATGGCGTGTATTCGACGGTGCCCGCCGGCGTCGGTGGGAAAGGCAAGTCGCCCGTCCAGCGTCGGGAACTCGAGAACGTCCTGATCAATGGCGCGGGCTGGGCAGTGAAGCAAGGCTACGGTCGGCGCGAGGACTTGGCGGTGCTTGAGGAAGAGGGCGCGATGGAGGGCGCGGATCCGGACGCGTTGAGCGATCACGCGATCGAGCGCGGGCGGCCGCAACTCGGGACGCTGGGATCGGGGAATCACTTCCTCGAGATCCAGGAGGTTGTGGAGATCTTCGACGAGGACGCGGCGCACGCGTATGGCATCCTCAACGAGGGTCAGGTCACCGTGATGATCCACACGGGATCGCGCGGATTGGGACACCAGACGTGCGACGACTCGCTGGAGATCATGCAGGACGCGGTGCGCGAGTACGGCATCCAGCTCGTGGATCGACAGCTCGCTTGCGCGCCGGTGACGAGCCCCGAGGGGCAGAACTATTTCGCGGCGATGGCGTGTGCGGCGAACTATGCCTGGGCGAACCGTCAGTGCATCACGCACTGGGTGCGGACGGCGTTCGAGAACGTGCTTGGCACGGGGGAGACGAAGCTCGGGATGGACATCGTCTACGACGTCGCGCATAACGTGGCGAAGTTCGAGGAGCACGAGATCGACGGGCAGCTTCGGAAGCTCTGCGTGCACCGCAAGGGCGCGACGCGAGCGTTTGGGCCGGGACATCCGGAGGTGCCGGAGGCGTATCGGGATGTGGGTCAGCCGGTCATCGTTCCCGGAGATATGGGCACGGCGTCGTATGTTCTCAGCGGCACGGACGAGGGCATGCGCCAGACGTGGGGTTCGGCGTGTCATGGCGCGGGCCGAGCGATGAGCCGGTCGAAGGCGCTGAAGCTGCAGCACTCGAACCAGGTGATCAGCAAGCTGAACCGGGCCGGGATCTATATCCGCGCCAAGGGCAAGCGCACGGTTGCGGAGGAGGCGCCAGAGGCGTACAAGGACGTGAACGCCGTGGTTGGTATTTGCGATGGCGCGGGAATTGCGAAGCTCGTTGCGAAGATGCGACCTGTCGGCGTGATGAAGGGGTAGGGCGGAGGGACGGCGGAGGGATGAGGAGTGGGAGTTTCAGTGTCAGACACCCGTTTTGCGACGGCGGCAAGACAAGTGTCCGACACAGGTCAGCGGAGATGGTGCGGGAGTGAGGAGACGGACGGCGACAGGCGAGACGCCTGTCCTACGACGGCGACTGGCACCCTTGGCGCATTCCCCCCAGCAGTGATGCATCCCCAGCGCGGAAAAGACGAGAGAATTGCCTTGACATGCAAATCGGTTTGTAGTACAAACTAGTATGTAGATATGGAGGGAATGGCGCCGTAAGAGGAGCGAGACGATGAGTGACGACATCAACGGCGAGTCGCACCCGGAGCAAGAGATCTCGATCTGGGCCGAGCGTTACGCGGCCAATCGGACGCTGCCGGTAGTGGTGAATCTGGTGGCGTTTCTGGCGGGGTTCGTGGCGATAAGCGGGTTGTCGTATCTGGCGGCCTATCTGTACATCAAGGTGAGCCCGGTGGCCGCGCTGGCCGGCATTGTGCCGCTGGTCGCGTTCTGCGGGTTCTGGCTGTGGTTCAGCCTGGGAGGCGCGGCGCGCCTGCTGCCGCCGGTGACGCGGCGGCTGTACGGCGCGGAAGGCGAAGCAGTGGCGGAGGAGCCAGCGGCGTCATCGAAGCTGGCATGGGTTGGGGGCGGGTTGCTGCTGGTGGGCATACTGACGGAGATGGCTCTGACCGGCCTAGGGATCCTGCCGATGAAGTACATGCAGCCGGCCTCGGCCCTGTACCTGGTGCCGGCGATAGCGCTGATCCTCAGCTCGCCGGGGGTGCGGGCGACGGGCAGCCCGTTCATGATGATTTGGCCGGGGCTGTACGTCCTGCACGCGGGACTCGTGGTGGCGGGAGCGCCCATCCAGTTTCAGGGACACCTGGCCATGCTGAACATGCTGATCCCGGTGGTCGGGTATGGATTCATCGCGGCGCTCGCGGGCCACATCTACAGCCGTTACGCGCTGCGCAAGCTGAAAGAGGCAGCGAGCGGCGCGGAGGGGGAGGAGGGTGAGGCGGATGAGCGAGCTTGACATTAACGTCCATCAACCCGTGCGGCTGCGGATGCTGATGGTGCTGTCAGGCGTGGCGAGCGCGGACTTCGAGTTCATGCTGAACACGCTCGGGCTGACGAAGGGGAATCTCAGCTCTCACATGGCGAAGCTCGAGGACGCGGGATATGTCAGCGTAAGGAAGACCTTCCGCGGCAAGCTTCCGCACACGAGCTACTCGATGACGGCGAAGGGGACGAAAGCGCTGGCGAAGTACTGGGAGGAGTTGGACGAGATACGCGCGCTGGGGGAAGCCAGGGACTGAATAGGTTGAGCCCCGGCTCGGATTCCGGGGGCCTTGCCGGGGCTCGTGCGTCAAAGGGAGGGTTCACAGCGGGGCGATACCGCCCTGCTGCATTATTATTAACGCTAGTAGGAGCGAAAAGGTGTCGCGATCCGCGAATAAGGCCCGCCGAGGGAGGCAGGAGAACCCCCTCGGCGGGCTAAAGTGGTTTTCGAGGTGGGTGCAGAGAGACGGCGTCGGGGCTGAAGCCCCTCTTACGGGGGTGGCCGGGAGACAGGGACGGTGGTGGAGGCGGTCTTGGGAGACGCCGGGGGGCATGAAAGTCAATGCGCAAGAAAGGCAGTAGCATGAAGTCACTTGCGATCATGGCGGCACTCGGTTGCGGGATAGTCACCATCGCCTGCGCGCGAGCCGGCGCGGCTGAGGCCGTGCAGGTCGCGTTCATGTACAGCGCGTTCAACGAGGGCGCCAAGTCGTTCATGACTGAGCACGACGATGCCTTTGAGGCGCTCGCGTGGGACGTCACGAAGTTCGAGAACATCCAGGCCGAGGAGCTGAGCGCTAGGCTCGACGAGTTCGACATCGTGATCGGCTCCAGCGTCTGCAATTACGAGAATCCCCAGGACTTCGCGCCCTATGCCGAGCGGTGGAAGGCGTTCCTGAATCGCGGCGGCACTGTCATCTGCACCGACGCGTCGTACGTGCAGCTATGGGGTCAGTGGATCGGGAAGATCGATCCGGATTTCAAGATGATCAGCGGCTCGTGCAGCGAGCACCTGATGCCATCGCCCGAGACGAAGGCGCGCGCGTTTGACGACGACAACGCCATCCTGCGGTGCCCGAATGACTTGCGAGCCGCCATGCGCAACAAGACCAACTGGGGGCACATGGATGGGCTGGGCCCCGGGTGGCAGACCCCCGTGCACTGCTACGACGAGAAGCCGCTGCTTGCGTATCGCTCGGTGGGGAAGGGGTTGCTGGTCGTCACGAGTTTCTTCCGGATGAGTGGCGGAAGGCCCGAGTCATTGGGCAGAGGCCTCCTCGAGAACGCGCTCATCTGCGCGCAGGCCCGCCGTGGTGGGGTGGAGATGGCCCGGCTCACGTACGGTGAGGCGGCTCCCGGGCCGAACCGCGTGGTCTTGGAACTGAGGAACATCAGCGAGGCCGCAGTCGACCTGACCGCCAGCATCAGCGTCCAGCATGGCGATGACGCCGCGCGCTCCAGCGATGCGACGGGCAACCTGGCGCCGGGAGCCACGCGCGAGTTCGAGCTGCCGTACGAGACGACAGCCCGCGGCGCCCACTCCGTATCCGTCACTATTGCCAGCGAGGCGGATGGGGCGTTCTTCAACTCGCGGAACTCGCTCGTCATCCCCGAAGCAATCACGATCGACCTGTCGACGAGGCATCACTACCCGCACTATGTGGCGCTCAAGCCCAAGGTGCGCCTGGCGCCGGACCCGCCGCTAGACCTGCGGGACACTCGCCTGACGCTGCAGCTCGTGAGCGAGGCTGCGAAGGGCAAGAGAATCGTGATCCGGTCGCCGGAGGATGTGCTAGATGCGAAGCTCCCGCTGGCGAATTTGAGGCCGGGGGAGTATGAACTCGTCGCGCGGCTGACGGGCAAGGGCGGGCACGACTACCACGCGAGCGCGCCGATTGTCCTGCATCCGGAACCGTGGGTGCGGATCGAGCCCGACAACACGTGCTTTGTGAACGGCGAGCCGTTCTTCCCGCTCGGCATGTATATGGTGACGTGGCAGTACGAGAAGGAGCAGGTGCTGGAGTGCGTGCGCAACTTGGCGGAGGCGGGGTTCAACACGGCGCACCTGGGCTGCAAGGACTTCGACGACTTCCGGGAGATCCTCGACGAGGCCGAGCGGCTGGACATCAAGGTTATCGTTGAGGGTCTTCGGGACATGGAGACGGTGGAGCGGTTCAAGGATCACCCGGCGATACTCGCGTGGAATCCCGGCGATGAGCCCGACGGCGCCGGGGTCGCCCCGAGCGAGGTCAGCCGGCGCATCGACGTGATCAAGGCGATCGATCCGAACCGGGTCACCTACACCACGCTGTGCATTCCGGACCAGTACCACACGTACGCACCGGTTACCGAGGTGTTCTCGCTGGACCCGTACCCGGTGAACAGGGGAACTCACAATCTCCCGTATGTCGGCGAGTGCGTCGACCGAGCGCGGGATTCGGTGAAGGGGACGAAGCCGCTGTGGGTCGTGCCGCAGTGCTTCGGCGGGTACAGCTCGTGGGATGTGCCAACGCCGATTCAGGAGCGGGCGATGACGTACCAGGCACTGATTCACGGCGCGAACGGGCTGATCTGGTACACGTACCAGGACGGGAAGTTCAACGTGCTCGAACACCCCGAGCTGTGGGCGGAGATGCAGAAGTTGGTGGCTGAGGTCAAGGCGCTGAGCCCCGTGCTGCTCGGGCCCGCCAATGACGGCGTGCAGTTCCGCGCCGGCGAGGATGACATCATCCACGGCCTCGCGGCGCGCGACGGACGAGACCTCTACGTGATCACGGTCAACGCTGAGAACGAGGACGCGGGCACGGTGGAGCTGGATGTGGCGGGCCTGCCCGACAGCGGCGAGGCGGAGGTTCTCTTCGAGGAACGGAGCGTCGACGTGGTGGACGGGAAGATCGTTGACGAGTACGGGCCGGGCGCATCGCACGTGTATAGGATCGGGCGCGCGAGGGCGCGCCAGGCCGGTGAGAATCAGAACAGGGGGGTGGCCATGCGATACGGGCTGAGGCACGATCCGATGACGTACGTCGAGGGCGACGAGGCGCTGCAGGGAGCGATGACGCGTCGCACGATTGGGAGAGCCAAGCCGGGCGATCCTGAGATTCTGATGGGGCGGATTGAGGAGATTCTGGCGGCACAGAACGAGGACGGCACGCTGAGCGATGATGAGCGGCATCGGTATCAGTTCACGGCATCGTCGCTGATCGAACTGGCGGAACTGGGAGTGGACCCGGAGCGTGAAGAGGTGACGCGCGCGGTTGACGTGGTGCTCCGCGAGAAGGACGACGAGAGCGCGGATGAGCTAGGCATCTACACCATTCGCGCGCTGTGCCTGCTGGGGATGGGCGACCACGCGGAGGTGAGGCGCGGGCTGCAGGGCGTGGTGGACCGGCAGGACCAGTGGAACGGCCCGTACGAGGGCTGTCCGTGGACGCCGATCGAGCATCTGCAGACACTGTGGATCGGTCGGGAGGTGCTGGATGCGACGGAGTTGGTTGAGAGCGCTCTGACGTGGATTGCGGAGGGGATGAACGAGGCGGGGTGCCTGAGCTACAAGGACCCGTGGGGCTTCCTGCGGATCGCGAGCTATGTCGACTCGCCGGTGGCAAAGCGGATTGTACAGCGGCAGGTGCCGATGATCCTGCGCGGACAGCAGGAGGACGGCGGATGGGGCGACCGAACGCCCGTGGTGATGCGGGCGCTGGTGACGCACGGGTTGCTGGAGGGGCTGCTGGAGTTGCCGCCGCTGCCACCGGACTGGACGGTGGTGCGGGAGATCCCCGCGCCGGAGGGGCAGCTCTACTCGCTGGCTCATGACGGGGAGAATCTGTGGGTGCGCGAGTGCGAGGCGGATGAGGCGTTGTGCCTGTCAACCGACGACGGACGGGTGCTGAAGCGCGTGAAGCTGCCCGAGGGCAAGAATGGCGGGCTGGGCTGGTGGGATGGAGGACTGGGAGTGACGCAGAGCGATCCGAAGCGTCTCGTGAGGCTGGACCCGGACACGGGTGAGGTGACGCGCGAGATCGGGTTGGATGCGATGGAGTGGATCAACGGCTTCACCCAGGCGAATGGGGAGGTGTGGGTCGGCGACGGGTTCATGGGGAACGTGCTGCGGATTGACTCAGCCGATCCGGCGAAGACGCGCCCGTACATCCTGGGTGGGCCATGTCCGATCGGGCTGGCGGCGGAGCCGGATGGCGTGTGGCACTTCGACGTGTGGGCGCCCGCGATGGTGAAGACGAGTCTCGAGGGCAAGACGGAGCACGACGGGATCTTGGTGGATTGGGGAGAGAAGCCGTTCGATGGCAACGTCAACGGACTTGCCCACGACGGCGAGGACCTTTGGGCCCTCGACGCCGCGGGCAAGAGGGTCTGCGTGATCCGGAGACGGCGATAGAGCCACGATTCAGAGACCGTCGATCACTGGCTGCCTTCCACCGACCGCTCAACCACCTCGGCGCTGAGAACGAACTGGACGGCCGCGTAGTTGAGCGTGACGCCTTTGGGCCTCGGACCGTGTCCCGGAGCGTGGACCTCGAAACTCGTGATCTGCACGTTCGTGAGTTCGTATTTCACGTAGGTCTGACGTCCTCCGCGCGCGGGCATCGAGTGCAACTGGACCGCGGGCAGGAGCAGACCGGCCACGCACTTCTCCAGGAGCTTTGGCGTGGATTGCCCGTACTTCACGGTGAGAGCTACCTTCACGTTCTGCGCCGAGCTCGAGCTCGAGCGCCGAGACGATTGCCCAGTCGCTCCGCCGCCCGGCTTGTGGGAGCCCCAGTCGATGCTTAGCACGTCAATCCACTTGTCGTGGTTGGCATCGTCTGACTCGCCTTTGATGTCTGGGATTTTCACGTAGCCGGCCGCCGGCGCGCTTGCCGCGAGCGCCAGCATGAGCGCCAGCGCGATCGCAGCAACGCTTGCTGTTCTGAGCGTCATCGGTGTAGCCTCCTCACGCCTAATTGAGCACGTCTATACCAGTATAACAACCAGATGGGCCGCGGAACTTCTGGTTGAGCGATCGCGTCGCGAGGCGGAACCGATGGCAATTGAGATTCCTACGGTGGGGCGAGTTACCAGTCGAGGTCGGCGGGGGGATCGTCGAGGCCGGCGGCGTGGACAGCGCCGGTAGCGGGAGTGTAGATCCAGTCCGCGCCCCCGACGTTGCCACCGGTGATGGGGTTGGCGGGGAGGCCGCCGAGCGCGTCGAGGTACGGTCCGTGCCAACTCAGGGGGTCGATCTCGACGCCATGGGCGCCGGTGGGCGAGGGCGATGACGCGATGAGATCGGTGAGGGATGTCGGGTAATCGCCGCACTGGGTCTGGAAGAGCCCGATGGCGTTGCGGATGTCCTGAGTGGCCGCGCGGGCCTGGGCCTCGCGGGCGGGAGTGACCATGGATGTGGCGCGAGGGACCGAAACGCCGACGAGCACCGCCAGCAACACTGCCAGCAGGACGAGATCGTATAGGGTGCGCTTGTCCGATCTCATAGTGACGCCCCCTCGTGCCTTACAGGGGACTTACCATAGCGCGGCGGGAATGTAACAGTGTCAGTAATCGTGCGGGCGGCAGGGCCGGAGATTCTGGCCAAGTATGCGGAGATCGACATGGCCTTCACGGTCGATTCCGTGCTGCGGATCGACCTGATTGATGACGGCTTGGGCGGGATGCGGCTGGTCGAGGAGGCAGTCGAGACATACGTGAAGGACTACGATCGGGTCGTTGACGGCGAGGAAGGGCCGACTCGGTGGGGCGAGCGGTGGGACATCAGCAACTGGGGGATCTTCGTCGCGGAGGACCAGGGCGAACTGGTGGGCGGCGCGACGGTCGCCTGGAACACCGAGGGCGTCGACATGCTGGAGGGGCGCGCGGACATTGCGTGTCTGTGGGGCCTGCGCGTGGCGCCCGAGTACCGCCGCCGAGGCGTCGGGACGCGGTTGCTAGGGGCGGCGGCGGAGCACGCGCGGAGCAAGGGCTGCAAGCAGCTCAAGATCGAGACGCAGAACATCAACGTCGCTGCGTGTCGGTTCTACGCGAAGCAGGGAGCGCGACTGGGGCGCATCGATCGGTACGGCTATGCCGGTTGCGCTGAAGTGGCGCATGAAGCGATGTTGGTTTGGTACTTGGGGCTGTGACGCCGACAGGCATGCAACGGGGCGGGAGCCCCGTTGCCACGCGACCGTCGACCAAGGCCGCCAGCCTCCTCCTGGCGAATGTGGGCCAAGCCCCAGATCGCAGGGAGGGACGCGCAACGTGGCAGAAGACACCCCCGGCAATGACACCCCCATCGATGAGACGCCCGACGAGGCTCCCCGACGTGGACTTGCGGCGCTGAAGCTCGCTGACCTGCCCGAGAAGGCGGTTGGATTCTGGAAGCTCGCCGGGCCGGGCGCGGTGCTTGTAGGCCTCAGCATTGGCGCGGGCGAGATCATCGTGTGGCCACGGATCGTGGCGCAGCACGGCAGCACGATGATCTGGGCGGCGGTCTTTGGTGTGCTCGCGCAACTCGTGGTCAACATCGAGGTGGGGCGGTACACGCTGGCGACGGGCGAGAGCGCGTACACGGGGTTCTGCAGGATCTGGAAGGGCTTCGCGTACGTCTTCATCGCCCTCAACATCGCGGCGTGGCTGCTGCCGGGATGGGCTCGAGCGTCCGGTGGCGCGCTGAAAGCGCTGCTGGTGGGACCGGAGGGATGGGGCGATCCGTGGGTCTGGACGACGATCACCTTCGCCGGGGTGGCGCTGCTGCTGTTTGGTCCGAAGATGATCTACAACAGCGTCGAGCGGGCGATCATGGTACTCATTGCCATCGTCATGATCGGCCTGATCGCGGTTGCGATCGGCGCGGGGAACGCGCGGGCGTGGAGCGACCTCGGCCTGGGCATCATCAACGTCGGGTATCGCGATCCGGCGCTGCCGGTTAAGGAGTTCTTCATCGCGCTCGTGTTTGCCGGCGCGGGAGGGACGGCTAACCTGTTCCTCGGGTTCTATCTGCGGGACAAGAATTTGGGCATGGGCGCGCGCATCCCCGAGGTCCGGAGCGTCCTGCGCGGCAAGGTGGAGAAGGAGCCCACCACGGGCTATACGTTCGAGGACACCGAGGAGAACCGGGCGCGTTGGAAAGCGTGGTTCACGCATCTCAAGAAGGACCAGGCGCTGTTCTTCTGGCTGATGAACACGGTGACGATACTGCTGTTCATCTTCGGCGCCCTGGCCGTGCTGCACCCGAGAGGGATCGTCCCGAGCAAGGACACGCTGATCTTCGACCAGGCAGTGATTCTGGGAGAGGTCTGGGGCAGGACAGGACAGGTGATCTTCCTGCTGGTCGGCGTGGCGACGCTGTTGAGCACGCAGCTCGCGCTGGTCGATGGTTGCGCGCGAAGCATTTCAGACATCATCTACGTCAACTTCCCCGCCGCGCAGAAGAAGACGCTGAGCTGGTGGTACGCGGTGGTGGCGGGTTTCTGGATCATCGCCGGGTGCGTGCTGGCGTACCTGCTGCAGTTTCTTCAGAACATCACGTTCCTGTTCAACGCGGGATTCATGGGCGGGATCGCGATGGCGATCTACGTGCCGTTGACGCTCTACATGAATCGCAAGTTTCTGCCCAAAACCGCGCGCCCCGGATGGGTGCCATCGCTCCTGCTGGTGGGATGCGGGGTGCTATATGGCGCGTTCGCGATCTTCTCGGTCTACGATATGATCGCGAACTGGGGTGGGGGGTAGGTCAGGCTTCGGCCGGCTCGCCGGGCTCCGCGCGAGCGTGCTCGATTGTCGCGAGGAAAACGAGGGGCAGGCCGCAAGTCACCATGAAGCCGACGACAGCGTACGCTGCCGCCTGGGCCATGATGCTCGAGCCGAGCATGAACTCGCAGGCGATCCGAAGGCCTGCCAGGACCGCGAGCGCGACGACGGCCTTGACCACCTGGATTGCCAGCGGGGCCTTGGCGGAGTAGCCCTTTCGCTGGAGCAGGATGTAACCGAGCCCAGCCCCGAGCAGCGCGCCGGCGGGTCGGGCGCAGTGGGACTCGTTGCCGGCGACCGCGAGCATGGCCGCGGATGCAGTGACCACGATCAGCGCCTGGTGCCAGGCGGCAGGACTCCAGCTCCTCGTCAGATGCGCCACCCCGAAGTAAGCCCCGATCAGCACGCAGCCGATGAGCGCTCCGCCGATGATGTCGATGGGCCAGTGGAGCTGAAGGAACGGCCGCGATATCGCGATGGCGGCGATGAGGAGAATCGCGGCGATGCGCCACCACCATGATTTGAGGTGAGTGGCGATGAGGCCCCAGACGACGGTGGCATTCTGCGCGTGGCCGCTGGGGAAGGAGTGTCCGCCGCCGCTCTCGGGCCAGATGGGATTGAGTCCGGGGTGGAGGACGTAGGGGCGCGGGGTGTGGTAGATGGTCTTGATGAGCGTATTTGCATGGGCCCCGATCAGGAACATCACCATGACGCGGAAGCCGAATCGGTGATCGATGCAGAGGTATATGACGGCGAGAACGGCGAGGTACGCCGGCTCGCTACCGAGCGCGCTGGCGCCCATGGCCAGGGCGTTCGTGATGGGTGACCGGAAGTGCTCCAGCCAGACCAGGAACTCGAGACCCCATGACCACATGCCGTCCGCTCCTCTCGCGCGTGATGCTCTGCCCGTAGGTTCGCGGTCGGGTGCGCGGCTTCCTGTTGGAGGAGGCGGAAGATGGGCTGGAATGGAAACTCGCGCAGTTTCCGCATCGCTCCGCGGCAGATTGGGTGCTCAGGTTTCGCTTCGGGGGCGGTATACAAGGAGGTAGCGCAGACACTCAACAGGATCCCCGACCGATGATAAGCACTGACGCTCGCTGCCCAGAATGTTTACGAAGGACCGAGGATGCGCAATGCGGCGCGTCTTGTGAAGCAACTACAGCCGTGCCCGCACCGGCGCAGACTGCGTACCTGCAGCACGCCTACACGCATCGGGCGCTGTCGATCGGGACATCGCCCAAGGACTCGCTGGCGGCCGCGGCGTGCGGTCGCCGGTGGGAGCGGATCGGGGAACTCGTCCCGCAAGCGAAGGGGCTGCTGGAACAGGGCTACCACCGTTTGCCGCCCCCGCCGGGGCAGAGCATCGGCCCGGCGGATGACCTCGGCGACATGTGCCGGGAGATCGGCGAGAGCTACTACCGCAACGGCGAGTACGAGCAGGCCGTGCGGTGGTGCGGTGAAGCGCTCGCGGTGAACTCGGCGAACGTCCCCGCGCGGTGCTTCCTGGTGAGCGCGCTGTGTTACATTGGCGAGCACGACTTGGCTCGCGAATGGTACGCGGGGACGCCAGGCGATCTGATTGACCGCAACGTCGTGCGCTCGTGGCTCGAACATCCCGAGATAGGCATTTCCCCGCTTCCGCTGGACCCCTCCTAGACGCGGCATCACCGGCAGGATTCAGATGTCCCTGATCGAGTAGGCCCTCTTACGCTCCATGATTCGAGGGCCACCAGCCATGCGACCACTGGTGCTCGCTCTAACCGCCCTGGCGCTTGTCCCGTTCAGTATGGGGGACCGGTGTGAATGTCTACATGCAATTAGTGGGTGTAGAACGGTAATAATGAACATCTCAGGACAACCGGACGGGGCATGACCGACATGGGGCGGCAGGGATTCGGCGAGCGGTGGCCGAAGGACATCTTGAGCTATTGCTGAGGCGAGCCATGAGAGGGAGGCGGAACGAATGGAGCATCTTGAGGTAGTCCTCGAGGGAGTCAAGCTGCTGCTGTGGGTAGTGTTGATCGCGTATCTGCTGATGCGCTACGGTGAGAACATCAGCGAGTTGCTCGAAGCCGTCGTATCCCGCGGGGGCACGATGACCTTGCCCGGAGGTATATCGGTCGGTGTCACCGCCCAACTGAAGGAGGCAATGGCCGAGGCTTCCGGAGCCGACGCGGATGAGTCGGCGAGCGTTCAGGCCGGCGTTCAGATCATTGCTAACGAGGAGTTCCGCGTTCTTGCCAGGCAGATCTACGGGACCAGCCTGCCGGAGCGAAAACGTGTCGAGCGACAGATCGCAGCGCTGGCCGAGGACCTGGGAGTCGAAGACGTCATGACCCACGCGTCATCAGGCAAGGCCGGCGAGCGAGCAGCGGCTGCGGTGGCTCTGCGCGCTCAGCTTGCGTCTTCGGGGGAGCTGGCCGATCGTGGCGACGTGCGCGACACCGTGTCGAAGCTGCTCGCGGACAGGCACTCACGCGTGCGGTACCGAGGCGTCAAGCTTGCCGGGGAGAGCGCCGCGCTGAGCCAAGAATTCACAGAGGAACTCCACGACCTTGCCTCGGCCGACCGGAACACCTCCGTGCGAAAGGCCGCCAAGCGCGCCGTTCGGCAGTGAGACGGTGGGCCCCGGGCTCGTGACCGTACTGGTGCGGGAGCGAGGCGGGACGCAGGCGCGCAGTGTTGAAGGTTCGAGCGCCTGTTGACGCGGCGCGTAGATGGGGGGATGGTTGATATAGGTCAGGCGAAAAGACGGAACGGGATACCAACGCGAGAGCTGGGCAGGACCGGTGAGCGGGTGGCGATCATCGGCCTGGGCGGGTATCACATGGCGAAGGACGCTGACGTCGAGCTATCGACGCGCATCGCGAGGACCGCCGTCGACGAGGGCGTCAACTTCCTAGATAACGCCTGGTGCTACAACGACGGGAATAGCGAACGGTTCATGGGGGAAGCCCTGCGGGATGGGTACCGCGACAAGGTCTTCCTCATGACGAAGAACCACGGTCGCGATGCCGCGACCTATCACCGGCAACTCGACGAAAGCCTGAAGCGGCTGCAGACGGATACGATCGACCTGGTGCAGACGCACGAGATCATCGAGCAGGGAATCGTCGACCGCGTCCTAACCGAGGGTGTGCTCGAGGCGGCGATGGACGCGCGACAGCAGGGGAAGATTCGCTACATCGGTTTCACCGGACACGCGTGGCCGCACTTGTTCGAGCAGATGCTGGCGACGGGCTTCGTGTGGGACACGGTGCAGATGCCGGTGAACGTGCTGGACGCGCACTACCGGAGTTTCGGCCAGACGATCCTGCCGATTCTGAATGAGCGGAAGATTGGCGCGATTGGGATGAAGAGCCTCGCCGGTGGGCAGATCTTGAAGACCGATATCACGGCCGAGGAGGCGATCAACTGGTCGCTGTCTCAGCCGATCGACGTGCTAGTGAGCGGGTGGGAGACGGTGGAGCAGGCGCGTGCCAACATCGAGATCGCCCGACGCTTCAGGCCGATGAGGAAGAAGGCGCAGGCGGCGTTGCTCGAGCGTAGCGCGAAGTGGGCGGGCGGCGGGAGCTTGGAGGGCTACAAGCCGGAGGAGTAGCGTCGCGAGGGACGCCAACGACTGCCGGCTGGAAGCCGGCGGTCCCGGTAGGCTACACTGGGCGCGAGTCCGGTAAGGCGGAGACGAGAGAGAACAGCGACGGGGACGGCATTGCTGCCGTCCCCGTTTTCTTTCGTGGGCTGAGCTGTGGATCAGCGACTGAGGCTGAGCGTCGCGAGAGCGGCGGCCTGATCGCCCTCGGGCGTTGCCGCCAGGGCTCGGACGACGTAGCGGCCGGCTGGGGCGGCGGTGCCGTGGTTGCTGAGTCCATTCCACGTCACGCGGTTGATCCCCGCTTCGGCATCGCGCGGAGGAAGTGACGCAACCGGTCGTCCGGCGATGTTGAGGATCTCAACCGCAACTTGCGCGGGCGCGGAAAGAGAGAAGACGACCTCGGCCCCCGCAGCGGTTGGGAGTGCCGTCAGGCTGGTGAGCTGGACCACGCCGTCCGTGCCTCCCGTCGGGGCGACGCCGCCCTTGAGCGGGTCGAAGTCGACGGTGCCGAGAGCGGCGTTGTCGTGGAAGTCGAAGATCGTGGCGGCGATCGCGGCTCCCGAGGTGGTGCCCCACTCGTTCCCCTCGGCCTTGATGTCGTTGGACGTGGAGTTGTCGATGACCCACCACGTGGCGTTGCGGAAGACGTTGCCGCCCTCATGCCCCGCGGAGGCGTCGCCGAGGTTGGGCTTGGCACCGTTGAAGATCCCGACTAGCGTGTGGCAGAGGGTGAGTTGGTTGCGTCTGACATTGCAGCGGGCCCACCGGCCGCTGCAGTAGATGCCGGTCCCACAACGGCGGATCCAGTTGTCGGCGACCAGCAGCGGTTTCGTGGGCGCTAGCGCGTCGGGGCGGATGATGGAGATTCCATAACGGCCGTCGATGCCGCCGCGCGGGCCATAGCAGCGATTCCAGCGGATGAGGCTCCCCCCGCAGCGATCGCTCCTGATGCGGATGCAGTCCCTGTTGGCGGAACCGTAGATGGTGTTGCCGTACTGACGCCGATTGCCCCCGATCGTGAAGCGTCCGGCGCTGTCGATCACAATGATAGCACCTTCACCAGGCGGATTGATCTTGCCGGTTGCGGGGTCGATGCCGATGAAGTTGCGCCGGATGGCAATGTCTCTGGCCTGCTCGCCACAGAGGACGATGGCGTTGCCGGGGGAGTTCATGAAGACGTTGCCCGATCCCGCCTTCGTGCCGCCGATGCCGATGCAGTCGCTGCCGGGGACGTGTGTGTGGATGGTGCCTGGCCCATTGCTGATCTTGACCGAGCCACCGTTCCCGATGAGGTCCGAGGGACCAAGAGAGGGGAAGTCGTTACCCTCTATCGTTATGCCACACGAGTTGTTGACCTCGATTAGGCTCCCGCCGTCGCCGGTGATTGTGTTGCCCTCTCCGCGGGCGGATCCACCGATGGAGATGTTGGTAGAATTCAGGACCTGCAGGGGGGCGGTATAGCCCCAGTCGTCGACCTCGTTGACCGGTCCGCCCATGAAGCCGATACGGTTGCCTTGAGCGTCGACACTGTCGCATACGCTGAGCGTGACGGCGGGGATGGAGTTGCCCGCGAAAAACATCGGCCCTCCGATGGTGACGTCCCGGCAGTCACTGACCAAGAGCATGCCGCCGTTACCGGTAGGATTGCCCAGGTTGTCCACGCCGATGCCGTTGCCCTGGATGGTGAGGCCCGAACTGCCGGTGCAGTCGATGGATGGTGCGGGGGGGGCATTGTTGCGCGTAGCATCGGCCGACAGGCGGGCCGTTCCGCCAATGGTATTCCCCTCGTCCCTGTTCTCGCCGCCTATGATGGTGTCTGTGCAGTTCTCGACGCGGATCTCGGGAAAGACGTCGAAGAATGCAGGAGGGAAGCTGGAGGTGGTTGGGGGGATATCGAAGAGATTGCCCTGGATATTGGAATCGAGGCACTCGATAAGGCCCAGGTCCGGTCCGGTGTTGCCGAGGAAGACATTCTGGTCCCGAAGCGTGGTGCCGCCGATGACGGTGCCCGTTCCGCCCTTGACCTTGACGCCGCCATTGACATTGGGCAACTTCCGTTTGCCGTCGGCTGAGACACCGATGTACAAGCCCTGGATGTACAGGAGGTTGGTGGAGTGGGCGACGATGCCATAGCCGTTCCCCGAGAAGACTCCCCGAGGGTATTTGCCGCCGGAGCCGATTCTGGTGTAGCGGGCGCCCCAGAGCGCGACCCCGCTGACCTGGTTGCCGATTGCTCTCTGGCCGGAGGCATCCGTGCCGGCGAGATTGCCGGTAATGTCGTTGTCGGATCCGCCGGAGATGAAGATACCATGCCCGCCGCCGCCCACCTCAGAGGGCGGAGGATCGATGTCAGTCGCTGACTCAAACGCCGAGCTGAAGTCGTTACTCAGCGTATTGCCGGAGATGAGGTTGCCCGAGCCCGCAGTGGTGCCGCCGATGGTGTTGCCGGTGCTCCCCTGAATCATGACTCCGACGTTGTTGGGGATGGGGCTGGTGCCGGTGCTATCGAGACCGATGATGTTGCCCTGGATCACGTTCCCCAGCCCGGCACGGATGCCGACCCCAACCGCGAGGTTGCCGGAGATGAGATTGCCGTCCTGAGGCCGGCGCCCTCCGATGGTGTTCCCGCCGGCAGAGCCGGAGATGTAGACGCCGACATCGTTGCCGAGGCCGTATGAGCCCGTGAGGTCGGTGCCGATGTAGTTGCCCCTGACCTCGTTGCCAGTGGCGTTACGGCCTTGAATGTGAATCGCGCGATCCCAGTGCGTGAAGTTCAGCCCCCGGATCACGTTATCCGGGGAGCGGATATCGAAGCACGTTCCGCCGATCGCCGAGCCGTTCAGCGTAACGTCGGGGAAGCGGTCGCCGTCGATGTCTCCACGGATCGTCGTGCCGCCTTCAGTCAGAATGAAGACGGGGATGGTGATGTCCAGCGGGGGGGGATCTCCAGCGTCTGCCCCATGAGCGCGGGGGCAAAGATGACCGTATCGAACTCGTTGTTCGTGTTGGATTCGTCGATGGCGCTCTTCATGGTTGGGAAGCTATGAACGCGGAACGTTTTACCGAAGGCGGATGGGGCAAGGGCTAGAAGTAGCAGACAGCAGAACAACGGAAAAACTCGGCGCATGTTATTCTCCCAGTACGTAGGCACGTCGGTGTCTGACGGCTTCCTAAACAGCTTCGGCAAGTCGATCAACACCCGATATTTACAATTTAGTTCCACATTGCCCTATAGCTGTCGCGCTACGACCTGCCCCGCAAGGGACTGGTAGACACGGGCTGCTTAGTCCGAGGTCGAGATGCCTCGTTGCCGGCGTTGCCAGTCGAAGATGGAGGGGATGGTCGGGCGAGGCCGTTCCCCCAGAGCTAGTGGCTGGAGGCGGTTGCCGCTCTCAGCGGCTAGTTCGGCGGCACCGTCGTAGATGGCCCCGGCGCCGTAGACGAGGTTTCGGCTGACCTCAACGCCGCTGCAGTCAGGAGTGGCCAGGTAGACGGCGCTTTGGCCCTCATCTTTGAGCACGAAGACGTTGCCCTTGATGATGTGATCGAAACTGAAGTCCTTGGCCCAGATGCCCGGGCCGCTATCGACGACGAAGCGGTTGTGCAGGATCAGCCAGTTCTCGTTCATGCCGCCCATCCAGAGGCCGGTCCTTGGTGAGGAGAAGTCGCAGTTGTAGACGGTATTGCGCGGCCCGTTTGGACCGTGGGCGGTATCCTCGGGTGGCGAGGCCCATGCGCCGAATCCATAGCCGCCGTTGCCGCGGACGGATTCAACGATGCACTGCTCGAAGAGGTTCTCGTTGGTCCAGCCGGAGTGCCACTGGGCGTCGGAATCGTGGAAGACGCTCCGCCGGATGACGCAACCCGAGGCGGCCCACTGGACGCAGGGCGCGTGGCGCATGGCGAAGGTCTCAACGCGGTCCATCAGGCAGTCGGTCGCGACCTCAAACCCCACGTACGCCGTGCCGCCGCCGCCCTTGACCCGCATTGCCCATATGAGCAGGGAGGTTTTCGGTAGAGGTGCCAAGAAACTGGCCTCAGAGCATCGCAGCGGGCATCGCAGCAATGATCGCCGGAGGCACCGCATGGGTGAAAGCCAACAGGAGCCGTTGAGCCTGGA
>PVBE010169180.1_pt1 | contig 18174 bp, 14 predicted proteins | sample 1631181 | NCBI WGS metagenome assembly PVBE01 (sample SAMN08397723, study PRJNA350692) | Marine metagenome, whole genome shotgun sequencing project. | isolation source: water | place: Pacific Ocean | collected 2012-04
AACTGCTTGATGCGGATTGCATCGGCATAATCGCACCATGGAACTTTGACCTCACCATCGGTGTGAGCAATAATGATTCGACCGAAACCATCACCAGTGTCACGATGACCTCGCCGACTGGCACCACCCTGACGCCTGATTATGTCACGATGTCACTGGACCCGCTGCACTCATGGGGCTTCGACACCGTGCTTGCCGGTGCCGCGCAGGGCTCCACCGTGTGCATCAATATGGATGTTCAGTTCAGTAACGGTGACGTTTGCAACGAGACGCTCTGCATCGATCTGCCCAACTGCGGCATCGTCGCTGACTTCGACATGAACGGCGTCGTGAATGTCGACGACCTGATGTTCCTGATCGGCCTCTGGGGCATGGAGTGCGACAATGAAAACGAATACTGCTACGGAGTTGATATCGACGGCAGCGGCGTGGTCGATATGGGTGATCTCCTGATTGTGCTGGCGAACTGGTCGCTGTGACTTAGGAAATTCGTGAGCCGGGAGTCGAGCAATCGGCTCCCGGCTCATTTTTTTTGACCCAATAAATTAATCGACCGTCGGCAAATGTATCTTATTATTTGCATAAGAGGATAAGGCTATCGACGGTCAATGGCATCACCATCGATGGTCGTTCGGGCGGGAAGCCCGAACCAAGGGTTGATGGTGGCTTTGCGTGGCTCTTATTCAATTTGATGATGTGAGACATCGTCATCTCCAACATTGTGGCTCACAGGGCAAAGTGATTGCGAGGCACGCCACCAGGCTGTTGAGCACCCCGATGATCCGCGTACCTTTGCGGCCCTTCCGGTGCATTAGGTCATGGGCGTTGGACCAGATCAGCAGCGACAACACCTGCGCACTGACCGCGGAGGCTAGCCCGATCGAGCATGACCCCGCCGACGATGAGAGAAGTGTTCACGTTGGCGGATGCGAGTGAGAGAGCACCTCGCGTATCGCTGCAGTCGTCTCGGGCGTCGTGCCGCAGCATCCTCCGATGATCCGGGCGCCCGCGGAAATCCACTGAGCGGCGTAGGCGGCGTACCGCTCGGGTGCCACTGCATCAGTACTCACCCACGCACCGTCGTCGGTGGCGTGCCCGACATTGCCATAGGCGGCGACGGGCATGGTGTCAGGTAGCAGGTGTCGAACGTGCGCCACTTGCGCAGCGAGGGCCGGGGCAGCCATACAATTGATGCCGATGAACTTCGCATCGCTCAGTTCGTCAACGATGTCTGCCAGCGGTGTGCCGTCGAGTAGAACGCCCGGTGGTCCGGTCGAATCCAAGCAGAGGGAGATTGCCCATCGACCTGGCGTGATTGCCTCGGCAGCCTGTGCGGCCGCGAGCGACTCGCGGGCGGTGCACATGGTTTCGATGAGCACGAGATCCACCTGGGCATCGACGAGATCTCCGATGAGCAACTCGTGTTCGCGGCGGCACGTGGATCGGTCGGGGCAGCGGTCCGGGCTGTAACAATCCTCCAGCGGCGCAACGCTTCCAAGTACGAGGGCATCGGCATTCGAGTCGTGACACGCTTGTCGAGCAATTGCGACGGCTTGATGGGTCAAGGCCCCGGCCTGCGACTCCATACCCGCCTTGGCAAGCGACCGTGCGTGCGTGCGAAATGTGTTGGTCGTGACAGCCCCGGCTCCGGCATCGAGGTAGGCACGGTGCACCTCGCCGAGCACCTCGGGCGCGTCGATGATCGCTCGCGCTGACCACAGCGGTAGCCCGATGTCCACGCCGCGGCGGTCCAATTCCGTCCCCGTGGCACCATCGAGCAGCAGGATGTCGTTTGTCTCAAGGAACATACGGATGGCCTTGTCTCGCTGGGGGCTATGGTGCGGGCGTTGTATCGCGTGTCTTGGAATTCGGGAGCATCATGATGACCGGATAGTGATCCGACACAATGTCAAGTGGGCCTCCTCGGGGCATTGCAACCGCCAAGCACGTGGCAGCAGTGGCAGGATCGAGCAGGATGAAGTCGATGCGTTCGAGCCACTGCTGCTGCGCCTCGGGTTCGGCGGCATGCTGCAGAACGCGAGTGGGGAAGGTGCCCTTGAAGTGTGGGTCAGTTTCCAGTTGCCATTGGCACAGGTCCACGAGTCCCAGATCGAGAAAAGTCTGCATCACTTCGTGATCGAATGTCCCATCACGCAGGTTGGATCCGTCGTCTCGGCGGTCACGAAGTTGTGTCTGTGCGGCCAGCCGTTCGGAGTCAACTTGGCTGTGCGCATTGAAGTCACCCAGTACACATACGCGTCGTTTCGAAGCCAGCACTGGCTTGATGGCTTTGGCCAGCGTGTGGGCCTCTTTGAGGCGGAACGCCCAGTCACCTGGATGTAAGTGCACGACGAACCAGTCAATGTCATTGCAACGTGCATGGAGATAGCCGTGGTGCATACCCTCGGTGTGGCGTTCGATCACTTCGATGGGTCGATTCGAAGTCAAGCCCACCGGATAGCCGCCTTCTTTGCAAATCACACTGTGCTCGTGTCCGTAGCGTGCCGCAATGGTCGCGAGGCGATCGGCATCGATTCCCACGAGTTCCTGAAACGCCACGACATCTGGTTGCTGTGACTGCAGCCACTCAATGCCAGCATCGATCTGCTTGTGATGGTTGAAGCCATTCCACACATTCCAAGTCACCGCTTTGATCGCCTGTTGATTGGGAGCGGGCGGAGATTGCGGTGACACTGGGGATGCAGGCGTCAGTACAAGTGCGGCGATGATCAGGGCGTGGAACATACTTAATGCATGGTAGGGCGGCGATCGCCTCTGCCAGTGGCACGACTGCTAGAGAAGCATGGTTGACGTCAACAGCAGTTGCTGGAGGATTACTCATCCTTGGCGATGCGCTGCATGGGTCCTGCGGTTCGGTCAGACCGACTCTGAGTGGTCGGGTGGTTCCGGGGCAAGTGTTCCGCGAATCAGGCCGGGCCACCAGATCTCATGGGGATCCTGTTCATCGACCGCTTGTCGCAACAGCAGATAGGCCCGCGTCGAAGCGGCCATGACGTAGGCCAAGGCCCATCCGGCGACCACCCACTGTGCGAGGCTGGACCAGAAGGCGATGCACCAGCCTGTTATCGAGGACCACCATGACACATCGCCCACGGCGTTGTACGCAAGCATGTCACTTGCGGCGGCGTGGGCATCGTTGAATGTCCAGATGGATGTCACTCCCGCGGTGATGTCCACAGTGAAGTACATGATCGTGGAAATGAGCAACAGTCCCATCGCGAGCCCGATCATGCCCGTGATGACGTACAGAATCCATCGCAACGGGCGACCAATGACATACGCAAACGCGCGGTTCATGGCATCTGTGGCATCACAGTTTTCAACCGCCAGTGATGGAAGGAAGAGTGGCCATGCCACGACACCACCTAGTACCAACAGCGTCATACCAAGCCCAACGAGCATGGCCAGTCCATAGAGGATGCCGCCGATGATGTTGACGCCAGGAATGTTGAGAAGCACGAGCCCGAAGAGCAACAAGATGGCTCCGAGCATGCCGGCCAAAATGAACGGGACGAGTAGCCCTACGGCAAACGCCCACCATCGCTGCGAGACCATCGAGATGGCCTCGGGCATCGATGGTGGCGCTCCTTGCGCTACTTCGACTGCTTCCATTCGGCACAGAATGCCACCCCCGAGTGCCAAGATCATTGCGGTCCAGCATCCATACACGAGCATGAACCAGAATTGACCGTCCAGCCAGAGTCCCAGCGGCGTACCCCACGCCATGTTGATGACAGCCGTAACAAAGCCAGCAGGGTCGACGTTCAGTACGGCGGTTCGCATGACGTTGGCTTGCAGCGACAGGTATTCGACGGTGTCAGCGAACGGTCCATTGGCAGGCACATCGTTGACCAAATCGTTTTGTTGGAACTCAAGCGATGCATTGGCGCCCCCAGCCAGTCCATCCCAAATTCGCCCGCCGCCCACGAGCAGCGACAGCGTCAGAATCGCCAGCCCAAGTCGGGCGGGTCTAAGTCCTGAGCCGATCGCACGAAGAATGGATCCGAACGAAAAGACCGCGCGGAAGTCGATGTGGTCGATGCTTGTCACGGGAGGACGGTCGGACATGTCAAGGCTCCATCCGGTACGTGCGTCACGCGCTCACTGCCACGTGGCTAGAGTCGTCATGCACGCGATGGTACATCGAACGTTCTCGCTCCGGTGGTGGATTGATGCCCCGGATTCAGTCCTCGGGTTCTTCGTTGACGCCAGCCTGCATAATGGTCTGCGTTCGCAGCACCAGTCCACAGTCACCGCGAAGGTGATAGGACTGCAGGTGGATTTGATCCCCATAGCGCTGGTATTCGAGGATCGACAGGCTCGGGTGTTCATCTGGATCAGTCCATGCCGTGGAGATGCACTCCGCGGTCTGGCTGTGCTCAAGCATCTCTTGATAGGTGCTCAGATACAGGTGCTCGGAGAGCGTTTCCGTCTGCATCGAAGACATCAGCGTGACTCGCTCGGCAAAGACCTCGTCGTACTCTTTTTCACCCATGCACGGAATCGACGTCACGAGCCCGCGATCGGGCAGGGTGGTCGGGCTCGACGTGACAACTTCAGAAATGGTCGTTGAGGCGTGTTCAAACCGAAGGACGTGGCCACCACGGAAGATCCATCCTTCGAATTCATACTCGGGATGGGCGAGCTTCTTACGGCCAGCGAGTTTGAAGAACTCAGGGTGCAGCGGGAGCCTATAGACCATCAAGTGGTATGACTGAAGGCTACCAGTGACTTGTGTTGCAGACATGTTCGAATCCATTTCGGAGAGAGTTCGCTGACGCCACTACTACTGGGCTGGTTGCTCCCTTAGCAACCGACATTCGCCAATGGCGTCCCGTGCGTTGGGCCTGTATTGTTGCAGGCCTTGGCAAAATGGCAACTGGTAAGTCCAAGGAAATGAAGAACGTGTAAAACGGTGCTGTGATGCCCAGATCACAGGGCCCTCAGGAGTGATTGGGTTGACCGAAATGAGTCCATTACATAGGGATCTCCGCCTTGCGGCCTTTGACCAATTGATGGGCATCGCGGTGACGCCTCGTCCTGTTGAGGGGCCGGCCCAAACCCGGGCGACAGGCTCGCTTGCGGCGCTGCAAACTGAGATAGAGAAGGGATTTCCGTGGTGCGAATCCCTAGCCGGAGCGACTCAGTGTGTATTTGGAGAGGGCAATGAGTCTGCAGATTTGGTCTTCGTCGGTGAAGCGCCTGGGGCCGAAGAGGACCGCGCCGGCCGCCCCTTTGTGGGGCCTGCTGGGCGGAAACTCGATGAGATCATCACCGCGATGGGTTTCACGCGTGAAACTGTGTATATCTGCAATGTACTGAAGGCTCGGCCTCCGGAAAATCGTGCTCCGCTGCCCGATGAAGTGGCCATGTCCGCGCCCTGGCTGGCGGCTCAGCTGCGGTTGATTCAGCCCAAGGTCATCGTCGCGCTTGGGGGGGCTGCGGCCAAGTTCCTCTTGGAAACGACCACTGGGATCACCCGCCTGAGGGGTCAGTTCGCGTCGTGGACGGATCCAGAGACCGGTCGGGTCATTCCCGTGATGCCCACCTTCCATCCAGCCTACTTGCTGCGGAATTACACCCCACAGACGAGACGAGAGATGTGGGAGGACATGCAGCAGGTCATTGGCCTGCTGGGGTAGACGCCCAGAACGCAAAAAAAGAGCCCGACGTTGACCGCCAACGTGCAGGCTCCTTGTGGGGGGTAGGTTGTAGTGGCTTATACGCTTAGCCGTCAGGGCGGTTTCACCCGGTACCAAAAAAGTAATCAAGGATTGTGCTCTGGTTCCATCTGGGGTGGGCAAGGGGTTCTAGGAGAGTTCTGGCCGGTTCCAAGGGTGGTGGGGGTCAGGTGTTTCTGAGGATGAGCGTCACGGGACCATCATTCACCAGTGAAACTTGCATCGACGCTCCAAATACTCCGGTCCGCGTAGTGAGTTGGTGGGTGTCCACCAATTGCTTGACGACCGACTCGTAAAGGCGGTTGCCCAGTTCGGGATCTGCCGCTCCAATAAAACTTGGACGGTGCCCATTGCGGCAGTCACCAGCCAAGGTGAATTGGCTGACCACGAGCACGTGTCCATGGGTATCCAGTACCGAGCGATTCATTCGTCCATCGTCATCGGACATGATTCGCAGATGCGCGATCTTGTGAGCCATCCACGTGGCAGTGTCGTCTGTGTCGTCCGGTTCGACCGCCAGCAACACGAGCAGCCCTGCCTCGATGGCCGCATGGTGGTTGGCCTGGGGGGCTTCGACGCTTGCCGAGGCCACCCGTTGCACGACGGCGATCATGCCCCGAAGACCAGCCCTGCAGATGAGACGAGGGCTTGGCCATTTTCGCCCAAATCGTGCTGGCGGTAGTCCACCAATTCTCCCTGCGAGGGTTTGAGGATTCCAAGCAACGCACCCAAGGCACCTACTCCGCTCCATCGAGACTGATTGGCATTCCACTTGACTGCCGAGAGGAAGGCGTCGCGATCACCTTGGACGACCGTGCTCAAGAGCGAGCGATCGGCTTGCTCGATGTCTAGCCGGCGTTGATCATCAATGGGGCGGGGCTCACCAAATTGCAGGCCGGCGTGGCTTAGGTCGCCTGTGGCGATGATCAGTGTGCGCCCGCCAAGTTCATCCATGACCGCTCGGGCCGTTTCGATAAATGCCTCGGCCGTTACCTCGACCTTGTCGTCGACAGGATCGGTCATAGGATCGGGCAGCAAGACTCCAACGATTGGGGTGTCCGGGAGTGCGTGCTGGATCCACGGCACCTGCATTTCGATTCCGTGGTCGGCGATGTGATCGAGTTCATCGCTGATGAAGGCATCACCAAGGTGGCCAATCAAGCCGTCTAAAAAGGTGGTGTCACATTCACAGCGGCCAAGGGGTGACTGGAAGCCCAGCGGGGTACCCACGACCCCGTCACTGAAGCCATAGTGGTTATTGCCCAGTGCCAGCACGCGGTCGTAGCCACCATTGTGTACGGCGTGATACAAAGCGCCATAGATGGGGCCTGCGAGGGGGTAATCGATGCGGGGGGCAAACATGCCCACGATGTCAAATTCGACCTCTGGATCCTCACTTTTGTCTAGAAGGCTGTCAATGGCGGCTCCACAGGCCGTTTCGTCCTTGCCAAGGGATTGACTCTGCCGCATTGGAAGAACGCCCGTGGCGTGCAGAGAATCTCGTTTATCGCTCTCTAGGGACTCACAGGTGGGGCCCCAGAGAAGGCCGACCTCGTCAAGTTTGGTCACCAGGGCTTCTACGGTTTCTGCGGGCACCTTGAGATTGGTCGCGATTTCATCGAGTGACCACTCCCCATTGAAGTGCTGGAGGGCCTGCATGGTGGGGGCAGGGACCACAATGGTCTCGTCGCAGAGCATCAGGGGGTCGCGAAGTGCTACTCCCTGCTGGTTCTCCGCTGAAACCGGCTGCGGAATGATGCGACGAAGGTGGGGGCGATCGATGTGTGCGGGGCGTTCTGTGGGGACCGAATCCATGCTGAGGAACTCCATATGGGGTCAAGGGTCCGGGAAGGGTAACGGCTCAACTTACCGAACCTTCTTGCCGATGACGCAATACACCTGCTGGAGCGTCGTTGAATCGGCGTACATTCACGATTCCATCCTGGAATCTATCTCAGTTAATCCAGATTCGCCGCTACGATAGGCGGTTCCCTTGCGAGTGGGCCTTAGGGAATTATTAGACCACACGGTGAGATCAGACAACCTCATGAGGAATGCCATGAACCGAGTACTTCGACCAGCGACCTTGACCACCCTGACAGCCGTGCTCCTTGCCGGCGGACTGAACTTCGCCGTTTGTGCACAGGATGCACCGGCTCCAAAGCCTGACCATCCGACCAAGGCTCCGGCCAAGCCAGCAGCACCGGCCAAGCCAGCAGCTCCGGCCAAGCCAGCAGCACCCTCGACGCCGCTCCCACTGGGGCCTGGCGGAGGTGTGTTGGGGCCGGCTCCGGCAGCCGCTGGTGATAGCAATGCATCGCTGCGGGTGCAGGTCATTACAGCGTCGCCTGAAGTCATCGAACTGGGTGAGTTCTCTACTTCTGAGACCAAAGCCGGTGCCGTGGTGCTCAAGAACAATGGTGAGCAGGATGTGACCATCCGTTCGGCCAAGGCTTCGTGTGGGTGCACGACCGCCGACTTCAAACGCAACACAGTACTCAAGCCCGGCGAGGAAACCGAAGTCACGGTTCGCATGCGCGGCGGCCCGACTGCTCGCGTACTCAACAAGACCGTCACCTTTACGATCGATGGCTACCCACAACTCAAAGTGCCCGTGAAGGGCAAGTCCATTGCTTTTGTCAAGAGCACACCCGAGCGTATCGGCGTCGTTGAGAACCCTGACGGCAAGATCGTTTTCGAGTCCATCGACGAGAAGCCCTTCAAGATTCTCAATGTGCAACCCAACGTGCTCAAGGGTGAGCTTCCCAAGGAAGCGGCCACCAAGCACACGATCAGTCTCGACTGGGACAAGTTCCGCCAAACCGCAGTCAACACGCGACTGACGTTTTACTTTGATCACCCCAAAGCCAGTCAGCACATGACTATCGTGAAGGTTGATCCCACGACACGGGCCGATATCCGAGCCAATGCCGAAGCCAATCGTCCCAAGCGTGACGGTGTGGCAACCAACAAGCCAGGTCAGAAAGGCCCGCTTGGCGCAGGGCTCACATCCTCGGGGACACCCGACCCCAATGTGGTCAATGTCCAGCCGCGACAGCGTTCGCTGACGTCGCTGGTCCGTCAAAGCAAGACCGACGAACTCAAGCAGCGAATCGCCGATGGTGCCGATGCCAATGCCAAAGACGACGGCGGCTCGACGCTGCTGGCGATGGCTTCCAAGGAAGGCAACGTCGAAATGATGACGATGCTGATCGAGGCTGGCAGCGATGTCAACGCCTTTGACAAGGTGGGGCGCACCCCGCTGATGAACGCGGGTACTTCAAAGAACGCTGATGCCGTTCGACTGCTCATCGTGGAGGGCGCCGACATCAACGCTCGTGATAAGTTCATCGGCGGTGCCTTGGCATGGACCAGCGCCTTCGGCTCGGCCGAATCGGTGCAAGACCTGCTCGATGCCGGTGCTCAGGTGCAGACCGTGGGTAGCGCGACGGGCTTTACGCCGCTGATCTGGGCCTCTGGCTTTGGTGACCAGCAGTCCATTCCACTGCTGCTCGAAGCGGGCGCCAACATTGAAGCGGCCGACGGCGTCGATCGTTCCCGCCCGCTGATGCACGCATCTAAGACTGGCAAGATTGAGGGCATGGTATTGCTGCTCGATGCCGGTGCAGATGTCAATGCAACTAATAACAACGGGCGTACGGCCCTGCTCGAAGCTGCGAGCCACCCCAATGGTTCGCCCGACAAGATCGCCCTGTTGATCAAGCGTGGTGCCGATGTCAACGCTACGGACAACTCGGGCAAGTCCGTGATGGATCTGGCCAGAAACCGAACCGATGGCAATGCATCCAAAGTACTTGTCGTGCTTGAAGAGGCTGGTGCCAAGGCAGGTTCATCCGAGTAAGTCCTCTCCTGTTCTGAGATTTCTTGCACACGGAGGTGGCTCTGCCACCTCCGTGTGTCTGTTTTGGTCCCATGGTTTGGTACGCTGTCGGGCTCGCAATCCATTGGAGCTACCCATGACAACGACGATTTCCACAGCGACCCATCCCGCCTACGCCGAATTGACCAGCACCGTGATCGAAGGCGTCACGCTGGGCTCGTGCGCTTCTGTGCTGCATTGGGATCAAGAAACCTACATGCCCCCCGAGGGGATCGAACCTCGAGGCAATCAAATTTCGCTGCTGGCGAAATTGACCCATGAGCACCTCACGTCATCGCGGGTCGGTGATCTGATCGCGATGTGTCAGGGCGATGATGACCTCATGGCCGATTCACTTAGCGAGACGGCCGTCAATGTGAGACAACTCTGCAAGGAATACGATCGGGCTACGAAACTGTCGCCGGAGCTCGTGGCCGAAGAAGCGGCGCTTGCGTCTAAGGCGCAGCACCACTGGGCCCAAGCCCGACGCAGCAATGATTTCTCGCAGTTCCAGCCTTGGCTTGAGAAGGTTGTGTCGGTCCTGCAACGCAAAGCCGAGTGTTACGGATGGCCCGAAGGTGGCGAGCCGTGGGATGCGCTGGCTGAAGGGTACGAGCCGGGTTGTACGGCCGCATGGGTGGACTCGGTCTTCGTGCCACTGCGGACCCGTCTGCAGTCGCTGCTTGATCGCGTGATGGGTTCGGCGACTCCTCCGAGTAATGCCTTCAATGAGTTGTGTCTGCCAGTGGATGCACAAGAGCGATTCGTGCGTGATGTAGCTTCGTCAATTGGCTTTGACTTCCAGCGTGGGCGCATCGATGTCTCAACCCATCCGTTCTGCACCGGTTTCTCGCCGCGCGACGTGCGCTTGACGACTCGCTTCCATGAGAACAATGTCAACGATGCGCTTGGATCGACCATGCACGAGTGCGGGCATGGCATATACGAGCAGGGATTACGAATCGATCAGGCCGGTTTGCCCATGGGCACCTCGATCTCACTTGGTATCCACGAGTCGCAGAGCCGACTGTGGGAGAATCAGGTCGGTCGATCTCGACAGTTCTGGCAGTGGTGTCATCCCAAGTTGAACGAGCACTTCGGAAAATCCGTTGACGGACTCGACTTGGACGGTGTGTACGGTGGCGCCAATCTTGTGCGACCCGACTTCATTCGGGTCGAGGCGGACGAAGCCACTTACAACATGCACATCATGATTCGGTTTGAAATCGAGCGAGCGGTGATGAAAGGGGATCTTCTGGTGGCCGACATTCCTGCGGCATGGAACGAGAAGTACCGCGACTATCTGGGATTGGACGTTCCCGATGACTCCACCGGGTGCATGCAAGACATCCATTGGTCCATGTGTTCAATGGGGTATTTCCCGACGTACACGCTTGGCAATCTGTATTCAGCCCAGTTCTTCGACGCGGCCTGCCGGGAGATGCCCGGTTTGGAAGATGGATTCGCTCGCGGTGAGTTCAGCCCCCTGCGGGAGTGGCTCAACGAGAAGATTCATAGTCAGGGACAGCGATATCTCGCGGCGGATCTATGCGAAGTCGTGACGGGGGCGCCGCTGTCAGCGGACTTCCTGATGACCTACCTCGAAGGGAAGTTCGGCGAAATCTACGGCCTCTGACCGCCGCGTCGTCGTTGTCGGAGGTTGGCTTCCATGGCCGTGCGGCGATCGCCGGGCACGACGCTGGCTCGGATGGTCGTATCGTTTCGCTGCACTTCGATGAAGCATGATTCGCCGGGGCGGCATGTGGCGATGGCGTGGCGTGCCTGTGCGTGCGTGCGAATGGGGTGGTTATTGATTCGCAGCAGAAGATCGCCAGCCTGGAGCCCGGCTTGCTGGGCGGGCGTATTAGGTTCGACCTGTCGAATGAAGCACAGGGGCACGTCAGGGCCAAACTGTTCCTGTACATGCGGATCGCGCTGTCCGAGCATGACACCTAGATAGCCTCGCTCGACCTTGCCGTGTTCGATGAGCGACGTCGCGACTCGGTGCACCATGTCTGCCGGAACAGCAAAGCCCACACCAGAACCCGATCCGGAAATGGACTTGATGGCGACATTGATGCCGATGACACGGCCGTGCAAGTCAACAAGCGGGCCCCCGCTGTTGCCCGGGTTGATGGCCGCGTCTGTTTGAATGAGGTGCTCGAATTCACTCAGTCCCAGATTGGATCGCCCCGTTGCGCTGACGATTCCCGCCGAGAAGGAATGCCCAAGTCCAAAGGGACTTCCAACGGCCAGCACCCACTGTCCGATGCGTGGCGATGTGTCGTGAGCCAACTCTGCAGGGTGGAGTTCAGTGGCATCAATTCGAAGCACCGCAAGATCTGCGCCGTGATCGATGCCAACCGATTCTGCCTCGAAGCGCCGTCCATCGTGGAGTGTGACGATGACCCGGTCGGCTTGGGACACTACGTGCGCGTTGGTGAGCACATGACCATCTGGCGAGATGATGATGCCCGATCCGGTGGACTCCACCATCATGGTGCCTTGCCGCCGCGTCCACGGATTTGCGTTGACTGGCACGATGCCAGCGGTGCCAATCTTGACGACCGATGGACTCACATGGGTCGCGGCGGCTTCGAATGCCAGCGACAATTGTTCGGCGGCGCGAATGGCTTGCTGCACCTCCACAGATGGTGCAGCAGTAGGTGCTGCCCATGCGGAGGCTGCGATGATCATCGCGGTGGTCAGGCTCAGTGGTGTCATCACGTGCATTGGCTCTATCTACTGTACGCATGATTCAACAGGGTTGGCACCATTGAAATCCAATCATGGGGCCTTCTCGGCGTCCGGTGACCTCTGGCAGGGTTGGGGGAATGCCATCATGCTCCAAGGCGCCCAGAGCCGCCATGCACGCCGCTTCTCGCCCGGTGGAGGGAAGACCCACCTTGGTGCTGGACTGGACGGGGCAGTCGATGGTCCGCCGGATCGCCTTCATGAGTGGTTCGTGGCGATCCCCGCCCCCTGCGATAATGACCTCGCTGCACTCGTATCGCTGCGTCGACTCCGCGACAATCGTCCCGATGGCCTCGGCCGCCGTGGCGGCGATGTCCGCCGGTTCATGTGTGTTCATCTCATCGATCCACTCGAAGACTTCATCACCGGTTCCAAGGGAACGGCGCTGGTTGGACAGTGCCGCCAGTCGCTTCCGAAGCGCAGTGCATTGGTCGCGGATGATTGAACCTCCAGCGGCCATGGTGCCATCGTCGTCAAAGGCCGCGTTGAAGTGCCGCCGGGAAATTTCGTCGAGTAAGAGATTGCACGGACAGATGTCGCCGCCGTGAATATCGCTGTACTTATCGTGCCCTGGCAGCCAGGTGATATTGCAAAAGCCTCCGAGGTTGACGATGGCGCGTGGGTGTGTGTCGCGGAGCAACATCCAGTCGCCAAGGGGCGTGATGGGCGCGCCGCGTCCACCTGCCGCCAGGTCGCCCGCTCGAAGCATGGTGGCCACCGGGCATCCGATGGCGTGGGCGATCATGGCACCGTCGGCCAGTTGCACCGAGTAGGGCGGTTGATGAAAGATCGTTTGCCCATGCACTACTGCGCCACGCAGCGAGACAGCGGTGGCCGCGCGCTTGAGGACTGCGGCGATTTGCTGTGACAAGAGCGTGGTGATGGTGGCCCACTGTCGTGGCGTAGAGGCCGCTCCGAGTGTGAGGTCTCGAAGTCCCGGTACCTCGAGGGGGCCCTCCGCGGAGGAGACCATTTTGGCCGTGGCATCGAGTCCCACCCCGGTCACTTCGATGACGGCCGCGTCGATGCCGTCGAGGCTCGTGCCAGTCATGGCACCGCCATAGAAGCGATTTGGATGAGTGGGGGAAGCCATCACCAGCGATGATGCCACGCATTGCCTGAGGCAGCAAGTCGCCGCGGGTTTGATGGATCTGGTACAACGCCGCCCTACGTGGCTCCGTTAGAAGGCTGTATCTGCCCAATGTCCAAGAGAATCGTCGTTACAGGGGGAAGCGGGTTCATCGGTTCGCACCTCGTTCGCAGGTTGCTCGATGAGGGCGAACAGGTGTTCTGCATCGATAATTTCTTCTCGAGCAGTCGTCGAAACATCGAGCAGTTCCAAGGGCATCCCGGCTACGAATTGATCGATCACGACATCGTCGACCCGATCTACGTGCCCAATGTCGATCAGATTTACAACCTCGCGTGTCCCGCGGCGCCTGGCCACTACCAATACAACCCAGTTCGGACGCTCAAGACGTCCACGGTGGGCGTCATCAACATGCTTGGCATGGCCAGAAGAACTGGGGCGAGAATTCTGCAGGCCTCAACCAGTGAGGTCTATGGCAACCCGACGACCTCGCCTCAGAGCGAGCAGTATTTGGGCAACGTCAACCAGATTGGGCGGCGTGCCTGCTACGACGAGGGCAAGCGGGCCGCTGAAACACTGTTCTTTGACTACCACCGCCGACATGGTGTGGACATTCGCGTTGTGCGAATTTTCAATACCTACGGGCCAATCATGCACCCATTTGACGGGCGGGTGGTGAGCAATTTCATCCGGCAGGCAATTGTCGGTGACGACATCACGATTTTCGGGACCGGGGACCAAACACGATCATTTCTCTATGTGTCGGACCTCATCGAGGGCTTGCATCGGATGATGAACCACGATGACTTCATGGGTCCAGTCAATATTGGCAACCCACATGAGCGAACCATCGCCGACCTCGCTCAGCATGTGCTTGCCGCTACCGGCAGCAGTTCACAACTGGTCCAAAAGCCGCTGCCACCAGATGACCCATCGCAGCGGTGCCCAGACATCACCATGGCCAAGGACATGCTCGATTGGGCCCCGACAGTTGGAATTGAAGAGGGGTTGTCTCAGACCATTGCCTGGTTTGAAAGCCTAGATCTGGCCGAATGGACGCCCCCGACGCCCTACTGGGAAGCACCACCAGCCGAGTGAGGCCCGAGGCGGTGTGTCCATGAATCTGGTGGCCCATGAGGCACCCGAACAAAAGCCGACAAAATGACCGAATATTTCCCGAACATCGCTTGCGGTGGCCGATGATGTTGGCAACAATCATCACCCTGACAAGACCCGAACAAATAGGTGCTCGTATGCGAAAGGAATCGAATAATGGCCACGGCATTTCAGAATGGACGACGAACAAAGGCAGTAGGTGGGGGCAAGGTCCGGGAACGTGGTACCGTTCGGTCTCGACAGGCCTCGGGCAACGGTGCCGGCAAGGCCGATTCCACGGAAGGAAGGAACACAGCAGCTATGCCACGAACATCCACGACTTCAAAGGCGGGTTCGACCAAGGAAAACAAGATTCGCGTTGAATCGCTTGAGCGAGCGCTTGGGCAGATTGACACCATGTTCGGTGCCGGTTCGATTATGCGGCTGGCCGGCGAGCAACTACACGCTGTGGAGGGGATTGGAACGGGCACGTTGAGTTTGGATCTAGCACTTGGTGGGCGGGGTGTGCCTCGGGGCCGCGTCGTCGAAGTGTTCGGTCCTGAAGCGTCCGGGAAGACCACCTTGGCGTTGACGATCATCGCCAATGCACAGAAGCTTGGCGGCACCGCTGCATTCATCGACGCCGAACACGCGTTGGACCCGACGTGGGCCAAGCGGATCGGTGTCGATCTCGGCGGTCTTTTAGTGTCTCAACCCGACACTGGGGAGCAGGCACTGGAGATCTGCGAATTGCTTGTGCGTTCCAATGCTGTTGATGTCATCGTGATTGACTCGGTGGCGGCGCTCATTCCGCGGGCTGAGATTGAAGGCGACATGGGCGATAGCCACGTTGGCTTGCAAGCACGTTTGATGAGTCAAGCCCTACGTAAGTTGACGGGCGCCATTGCCAAGAGCAAGTGCGTTGTGATCTTCATCAACCAACTGCGTGAGAAGATTGGCGTCATGTTCGGGAGTCCCGAAACTACGCCTGGCGGGCGGGCGCTCAAGTTCTATTCCTCTGTGCGAATCGATATCCGCCGCATTGGTGCCATCAAAGATGGCGATCAGAATGTCGGCAATCGAATTCGCACCAAGGTGGTCAAGAATAAGATCGCGCCACCCTTCCGCGAAGCCGAGTTCGACATCATGTTCAACGAGGGAATTAGTTCCAGCGGAGACTTGTTGGACTTGGCTGTCACCGAGAAGGTCATCAAGAAGTCGGGGGCCTGGTTCAGTTATGGCGAGATTCGCCTTGGCCAAGGCCGTGAGAACTCCAAGACCTATATTCGTGAGCGACCGGAGTTGTTCGAAGAGTTGCGACAACTGGTGCTCAAGGCTAAGGGTATTGGGCAGCCGGTTGCGGAGGATGTGTCGGAGACGACCGCTACTGGCGAGACTCTGGCGGACTCAACCTCGGACGAGTGATCTCTCTTCGTATTGCTGTGTAGCAGGTTCATATCACAGGGAGTTGGGGCCTCATGGTGCGTTGAGGCTCAATACTCCGTTTGGTCAAAGTAGAGTCAGGGTTGGTCGCTCGCAGTCGTTTCATGATGATGTTTGCAGCATCACCTATAGGGCCCCTCAGATTGCGTGCTACCTGCTCTGAAGGCCTGTGATCGCTATACTTCGCCGCTCGCCCAGGCGGCTGTGGCGGAATTGGCAGACGCGCTAGATTCAGGTTCTAGTGAGAGTAAAATCTCGTGGAGGTTCGACTCCTCTCAGCCGCATGAATACAAGGGCCCGACTCAACGCGAGTCGGGCTCTTTTTGTGTACTGGCTTGGGTTCAAGATGGCCCACAGGGGCTATGCCCCCGCTGAGGGGGGGCATCTTCTACACTGGGGTTTCAGATGAGCCGACTCTACTTTGATCAAAACGCGACGACCTCCCAAAGTGAATCCGTAACCGCGGCCATGGTGGAGGCTATGACCACTGGATGGGCCAATCCATCGAGCATTCACCGAAGCGGCCAGGAAGCCAGACGCCAAGTCGAGTTGGCGCGGGCCCGCGTGAGCGCGTTGATTGGAGCCGATCCAAAGGAATTGGTGTTTACATCCGGAGGCACCGAATCGGTCAACACGGCCATTCGATCCTTGCTTCAGGAGCGTGGTCAGCGGTGTGTTGTCCTGACCTCGGCGGTGGAGCACTCGGCTGTTCGGGAACAGATGGAGGTGCTTGGGTGTGATGGCATCGAATGTGTGCATCTGGGGATGGATGCCGCTGGTCGGGTTGATCCAGCGTCACTGGAGTCATTGATCGCGGAGCGTGGCGACGACATCGCGATGGTGAGCGTGATGTGGGCCAACAACGAAACAGGGGTGATTGAACCAATCGAGCAGTTGGCCTGCATGTGTAGGGATGCTGGTATTCCCATGCACTCGGACGCGACGCAGTGGGTTGGGAAAATGCCAATAGACGTGTCGTCGCTTCCGCTGGACATGCTCAGTTTCGCCGGGCATAAGTTCCATGGCCCGAAGGGTATTGGTGGGCTCTGGGTTCGGGAAGGCGTGCAGACGCAGTCGATGGTGATTGGCGGAGGTCAAGAACGTGGCCGACGAGGTGGCACTGAGAACGTGCCGGGCATTGTTGGAATGGGAGTGGCCGCGTCTGAAGCAATGGACTGGCTCACCGCAGGCGGGCATGAGGCCATGATGCCGCTACGAGATCGATTCGAGAAGGCCGTGTGCCGCGCGGTTCCGACGATTTGCATCAACAGCGAGTCGGCCCCGCGAATTTGGTCGACATCCAATATTGGGTTCCAAGGTATTGAAGCTGAACTGCTCTTGTTGGTGTTGTCTGAGGGCGGTCTCGATGCTTCTGCAGGTTCGGCGTGTTCATCGGGTGCTGTGAAGAATTCATCGGTGCTTGAGGCAATGGGGCGGCAGCCCTGTCATATCGATTCGGCTGCATACGGTTCGGTTCGGTTTAGTTGGTGTCGGGATACGACCGCCGAGATGCTCGATGCCGCGTGCGAGCACATTAGAAAGGCCATCGAAGTCATTGCGGGTCTTCATCCACCCAGTTCTCTGAATGCTCAGGAGGTCAGTGAGCTTTCCTAACACGGTGCTGCGCCTGGGCGGTGGCCGGGGCGATTCGGTACAATTTCGCCCAGTATGTTAGAGGGGGTTCTTTCAGGCCCTGTTAGCTCAGTTGGCAGAGCAGCTGACTCTTAATCAGCGGGTCGCAAGTTCGAGTCTTGCACAGGGCATTTTCGCGAGACTCCGCGCCACGACGCGTGTCCTTGTCTTGCGCTGTTGGTGACAACGGCTTACGCTCGCAGAACGGAAGCAGATCGTCGCTTGCCGTCGCTGCACGCCCTCGCACTGTTTCGCCTAGTTTCGCGCTCCTACTGTCGGGCCTACTGTCGGGGGTAGTGAATGGTGCGGCATTACTTGTACCGGTCGCCCGCAGGGCGTCGGGCGCTTGAGTGTCTGACGTCGGGCTCGGCAACCGGTCGAGCGCTCCGGAGAGATCATGGATGCCCAGTGGATTCTCCAGACACCGCCGTTTTTCGGCTCATGTGACCCAGTACACCATCGCACCCTTGATCCACCGGCCACAGGTGCTACCTTCTGGTGACGCGGGGACTCGATGCCCCGAGGGAGAGATGACATGATGCAACGAATACTGACCGCAGCGATGATGGCCTTGCTCG
>PVBE010972915.1_pt1 | contig 18167 bp, 19 predicted proteins | sample 1631181 | NCBI WGS metagenome assembly PVBE01 (sample SAMN08397723, study PRJNA350692) | Marine metagenome, whole genome shotgun sequencing project. | isolation source: water | place: Pacific Ocean | collected 2012-04
CGTGCATTGGCATAATCGCAGGGATCGGGTTCACTGTTGCTTTGTTTGTTTCAGTGAAAGCGTTCGGTTCGCCGGAGTATGCGATGCAATTGCCTGAGGCTAAGCTGGGTGCACTATTCAGTTTTGCCGCTGCGCCAATCGCAATCTTGTATGCGCGATTGGTTGGCATCAAGCCTGCGGAATGATCAGTGATACGAGATTCGCAAAGACTTTGACTGCTGTCCTCACAAGGGGCAGCAGTTTTTTTGCATACAAAAACTTCCCCCGACAATTTGTCGGGGGTTTGCACGGTGGCTCATTCGCCATCGGCATTTTCACCTGCGCCTGTTTCATCTGATGCGGGTGAGTTGAATTCTCCTTGGCCAAATTCAGCAACATCCGTGATGTTACCTTCGCTATCGAAGGTAATGTTGCAATGCTCTATTCGCTGCCTCGTTGCTTCCATGTACGCCTTCATCGCAATTTCTTGCACGTGATAGCGGAACTCAGTTCTTACAGGGTGTACAACGTCTGCGTAGAAGGACATGCGATCCCTGCTTTTTGATATAGCTTGGGCGCGTTGCTCTTTTTCTCCGAGCTTTCCTCCGCAATGACAACAATACTTGTGTGTCAGAGCATTTTTTAATTTGCACACAGGGCATCGGTCAGTGATCCTCCTGTTCGGAAAACCGATAAATGTTTTGTCATTTGAGGAAATGACTTTCATATCCCGAACGACCAACTCGTCGTCGAAAGATGTGGTGAAGAATGCTTTTAGCACTCCATCATCAACATTCATTCCAACTAGCTTCATACGAATGCTTGTAATTTTCATGGTAGCTCTCCTGAATCAGTGTGTGAAAGGACGCAGTGTACTTTCGGTTTACTCTTGTTTAGTTTTCTTTGCAATGGATTCTCTCGCAGTTGGCATGCATTCTGATAGAATCCGTTGCATGAAGCAGATAGTAAACAGTCGGGTTTTATGGGTTGCCATTGCAGTTGCTTTTGTAGGGCTACTTTTGCGTTGTTACTTCGAGCTATCGGGAGTGCTTCATGGTGATGCGCTAATTTTCCAGACTGTGGGAAGGGGAATGCTCGAAGGACTTAAGCCCTACTCTGACCTGTTTGAAACTAAGCCTCCGGGAATTTTTCTTATACACGCAGTGTCGTGGAAACTATTTGGCAGCCAGGTCTTCGTAAAAATCTTGCAGGCAGTTGCACTGATTGGCATTCCTATTCTGGTAGTGAAGACTGCAGTAGATAGAAGCCAAGATCGTCCTTCTGGTGAGCGCAAAATCATTACACTTGTATCATTACTCTTTGGATTACTACTCTCTTTATATGCAGCGAACCAAGCGGGTAGGGGGTTAGTAGAATCTTATGGAGCTGCGGTTGGGATATGGTTTTTAGGACGAGTTGTGGTCAATGGTCAATGGTCAATGGTCAAGTACCTTGTTCTTGGAGTCTTGATGTTGGTTGCTGTGGGCTTAAAGGAGCCGTTTCTTCTTTCTGTCCTCGCAGGGGTAATCATTCTTACAGATGACTGGAGAGAGTTGATTCCTAAGTTCATGATTCCTTTGGTTATTGCAGTGGTACTCGGTTTGGGTGCTTTGCTTGCACTTGGAATTGCCGTGCCGTTTTTTCAGGTCTATTTGCCACACATGCTTGGGTATCACGTGTCTCAGTACAATGCCCCACTCTACCTTCGCATGTTTGAAGTCTGGAGAACGTTTACCAACATGGGGGCGTATTCTTGGTTCTTCTCGGTAGCTGTGAGTATGTTGTGGTTTGGTGTTGGAGTTAGAGGATGGGTGATTGGTCATTGGTCATTGGTAATTCGTTGGCTCGTTGCTTCACTCCTGATGTTCCTTTCTATAGCAATCGGAGGAGACTTCTACGGGCATCATTTTATCTTTGCGTTACCAGTATATGCTGCGCTCTTTTGGTGGATGGTTCCTCGGGTTTCTTTTTCCGGTAGAGAGGGGAAGGTTGGTGTGGTATTTGTTGCATTGCTCATGTGTGCAGCTTTGCTTAATACTCGATTTTTGTATGATTATTCTGATTGGAAAGATCGGGAGAAAGAGTACAAACGCGTTGCCGCGGTGGTGGATCAGGTAATGGAGGGGTGCGGGTTCGATTCGTACTTGCAGATGGTTACGAGTGGAGGGGGGCCGTATGCATACGTAAAAGCATTTCCCTATGGGCCGATCTTTGTGCACTACACACGATTTTTGGGTGCGTCACCTCTCTATCAGAAAGAACACATTCGAGCGTTAAATGAAACTCCACTTGTGTTTATTCTCGATCTCGAAAACTCCAATCTCTCCGATGTTGCTGAGCAGTTTATGGGAGTGCGCTTTTCAGAAGATGCACCACTTTGTGCTGGAGAAGATTTTGCGCAACCGCTTCCGTATCATTTGCTCTTCCGACAAGGGTAGCGACTATGGTACGATTTCATAAATCCTCCCCGCACCTTTTGAAAGAAGAACCTATTAGTCACGCAGGATTTCTCATTATCGGCGCACTAGTTGCGGCTACCGTTGGTGTTTATGTTGGTAACTGGAATGCGGATATTTTGACACTCAATGGTCAGTTGGTTGGGCAAGTGCAATCGACTTGTGGAGATGGTTATTGCGATAATCGAGGAGGTGAATCTGCATATGGTTGTGACCCATACTTAGATCCATCAACAGGCCAAGCAGCTGGATGTGATGGGCATATTTTCTGTCCTGAAGATTGCGATGGAGACGGTAATAGCTGGCCATGCCCCACGGTGGATTGCGCAGCACCTCCTTCTGGGTGCCAATATGTTAATCAAGAGTTTAAAGGAGATTGTAAGGTGAGCTGTGGAGAATTGGTCTGCGAGCAACAGTGTGTAACAGTCGATTGCGTTGCACCTTCCCCGGGATGCAAGTACGTTAATCAGGAGTTCAATGGAGATTGTCAGGTGAGTTGTGGAGATATTTTGTGCGTAGAGGAACCGTCTACTTGTGGTAATAACATCTGTGATAATGGAGAAAAAACAGAGTGTTATTGCGATTCTGTTCCTGCAGATCAGCGCCATCTTTGTTCAGCACCTTGCAGAATTGGAACATGTCCGAGGGATTGCGAAGAGAGGCAAGAGCATAACTGTGAGCCATACGATTGCGTTGATGCAAATGGCAATAGGCCTCCACGTTGCAGTGAAGATGGACATCCTATAAATTATTTCGTTGATCCTTGTCGCAGTCATCAATCGGCGCAGTACTGCAACTACAACGGAAGAGAGTACAAAGAGGGGGATCGGTTTAAAGATTCTGACGATTGCAATACGTGTTTTTGTGAAAAAAATGGAAGTGTGTCGTGCACAGAAATGGTTTGTGTCGATAATGATGATGAGGGATTCCGCTATGCAAAATGGGATTGTCATGACGGATCAGTATTCAGCGAAGGAGATCCTACGTCTTGCAAGTCAAAAGCTACTTGGCTCTATTATGCTTATGCATCGTGTAGGAATCACTGCAATACAGATCAGTGCCTACGTAGCATTCGTGTAGAAGGTGAGTGTGGAGGCGATGATGATCAGGATCATCCACCACCACCTCCTCCACCACCACCTCCACGCCCTCCACATCCCAGCGAGAGAAAGTGTCACTCTTCACGAGATTGCCCATTTGATAAGCTGTGTTCTGTAGAAATTGGAGACTGTAAGTCTTCTTGTGCTCCTGGCGCTGAAGTGTGTACCGATGTTTGTGTTGGCATCTGTATTCCAAGAGAAATGAGTAATCCAGATACATTAAAGAAGTGTGAATCTAATGATCAATGTGACAGCGGATTCTTATGTACATCAGAAATTGATGATTGCTTCGATGGCTGTCCACTCGAACAGGTGCTCTGTGCAGAGATCTGTTCCGGTCGTTGTATTCCTGATGGTGATCATAGCGGCGGTGGGCAAAGTGGTCCTCCTCATCCTGAAGATGATTGGGTAGACCATAATTATCCTGAATACGAAGATGAAGTGCGTACAAATCCAGTTGATATTAATATATTCTCCGATGTGAATACAGATACGCTCGAAGGTAAATCTGCAAATACACTTGCAAACAAAGGAGTGATAGGAGGCTTCCCTGATGGTACATTCCGAGGAGGGCAACTTGTCACACGTGCAGGAGGTGCGAAGTTCCTCATGCTTGCACGATATGGTGAAGTGCCGGATGCAAGGAATAATGGAAGGTTCCGCGATGTACTCGAAGGGGAGTGGTACGTTAAGTATGTGATGGCAGCAGCATCTGTTGGTGCGATCAATGGAAATCCTGATGGAACATTCCTTCCAGCAAATCCAATCAACAAAGCAGAGTTTGCAAAGATGCTTTCTGAGACGTTTAATCTAGATCTTAACCTCCCGTACAAGTACACAGATGTTCCTAGCGATGCGTGGTTTGCGAAGTACGCAGGGGCAGTGGAGACGTACGATCTATTCCCAGGCCAGAAGCATTTCGGTGCAGACCAGGAGCTCACACGTGGACAAGTGGCTATAGCAATTGCCAAAATACTTGAGGCTATCTAATTATTCTTTACACTGCGCTCATGTCGATTACACCTGACCGTATTCTCTTTGAAGATGAACATCTTCTAGCTGTAAACAAGCGCAGCGGAGAGCTGGTGGTACGCGGAAAAGGGAAAGTGGGTAAATTGCCTTTGTTCGACTTCTTAAAGCAAGAATTCCCAGGTTTACGAGTATTACACCGGCTCGATTTCGACACCTCCGGAGTAGTGCTTTTTGCCAAAACTAAGGAGGCAGAAGAGAAGATATTGAACAAAAAATTTGTTCAATGGGAGAAGGTATATACGACTCTTGTTATGGGGAGAATCGAGCGAAAATCAGGAGCTATTCGTAAAAAGCTTCCGGCTAGGGGAAAGGGTGTCGTAGAGGCGGAAACTCTGTATACCGTTTCCGATTTGTTTGCGAATTCCTCACTTGTAGAGTGCACAATCACTACAGGGCGTCATCATCAGATTCGCCGTCACTTTGCAGGAATAGATCATCCTCTTGTACTCGATAGTGAGTACGGACATGGCAAATTCAATCAACTCTTTCGGCAGGAGCTTGGGTTCTCTAAATTCTTTTTGCATGCAACTACCCTCAGGCTTCCTCATCCAATTACCGGAGAGAATATCAAGATAGAGGCTCCGTTACCGAAGCCTTTTGCAGCGTGCGTAAAGAAGCTACAATCGCTGTAATGAAAGTCCTCTCTGCTATGCAGCCATCGGGAACACTGCACCTTGGAAACTATTTTGGGTCCATGGCTCCAAACCGGGAACTGCAGAAGGAATCTGATGAGAGCTATTTCTTTATTGTAGATTTACATGCGCTTACAACTGTTCATGATGCTGAGACTTTGCGGAAAAACAGACAGAGTGCAGTGCGAGATTATATTGCAGCGGGGTTTGACCCAGAAAAGAGTGTGATGTTCTTTCAGTCATATGTACCTGAGCATTCTGAACTTATGTGGATTCTATCTACTATTTCTCCGATGGGTCTTTTTGAAAGGGCTGTAAGTTACAAAGAAAAAATTGAAAAAGGCATCGATGCAACCGTTGGCCTATTTGCATATCCTGCGCTTATGGCTGCGGATATTTTGCTCTACGATGTTGATATTATACCTGTAGGAAAAGATCAGAAGCAGCACATCGAGATGACTCGTGACATTGCCATTAAGTTCAATAATATTTTTGGAGAAACCTTTACTGTTCCAGAGCCCAAGATTCAAGATTCGGTTGCGGTAGTACCTGGTGTTGATGGACAAAAGATGAGCAAGAGCTACGGCAACACCATTCCACTCTTCGGAGATGAGAAATCTATCGAGAAAGCAATCATGGGGATAGTTACAGATTCACAAGGTAAGGATGATCCAAAAGATCCAGATTCCTGCGCGATCTATAACATTCATAAGCTTTTCCTATCAGATTCTGAGGCTTCATCACTTGCCGATGAATATAAGAATGGGCTTCCATATGGAGATGCAAAGAAGAGACTCTTTACTACGTATATGGACTTCTTCAGTGAGATGCGTAAAAAACATGATTCCCTTAAGGATTCTGAGCTTGAAGCAGTAATGGAAGAGGGGGCAAAAAAGGCTAGAGCTGTAGCAGGGCCTAAGATGGAGGTGGTAAAGAAGGCCGTAGGCCTTCTGTAAGGGCAATATAGGCAATTGCGGAAACTTCCTGTTTTTGCTATAATATAAGGAACAAACACAAAACAATTATGCCTAAAAAGAAATCCCCTCATATGCATGTCTCACGCGCTCTCGTAGCAGCGTTGATCGGTGTTGTAGCAATTCCTACAGCGATGACTGGTCTTTTCCAGTCTATAGATGATGATGGATACAATGCAGTACCTGTATTGGATCTCCGTACCAGAGCTCTTAGAGATCGTAACCGAGTAAGTCAGGTACGTAGAAATTACACGAGAGCTGTTTATATCTACAATGAGCTTAATCGTTTGGGATACACAGATCTTTATCCTCCTACAGTAAATGATATGGAGAGCATTGAGTTCTACCTCGATCCAAGCAATTTCCTTTCTACTATTTCTGAGTACGATCAGGCTCTATTTGGTTCAGCTCCTGTACAGGAAGCAGGAGAAGTGGCGTTTGCTATCTCAGATTCACGCGCTCTTTATAACGCACTTCCAGAAAAGGAACGAGATCTTATAGATGGATACATCACATCTCGTCGCTGTCCTGGATCAATCCGTCAGTACCAAATGGCAGGATTCTATCAGATCTGCCAAGATCTTCTGGATGAAACAATCGTTTCAACTAGAGAATCTGTTATTAGCAGAGGAGCATACCTTCGAGGATTCAATTCTCTTGGATGGGCACCACTAAGAAACCTAAAAGAACGTCTAACACTTCTTCAGGAGTCTCTTAATATTGAAGGTGCGTACGTACGACCTCCACGTGGAATCACTGGAGGAAACTACCGCCCAAGACTCGATTATTCTCAGTACTACGAATAGATATGAAAAGACTTCCGAATGCACATCAGAGGCTGATGATTGCTCTTTTGGTTGGGGTTGTTGCAGTACCTGTGACATCCACAGCTTTGTTTATGAATACCAGAGCTACAGAGGAGGGGGGTGCTGAGATACAGAAGTCTATTTTTGAACAAGCATCAGGAGATCGCAGCATGCTTCGCGCTCGTCGCAGGATGTATCAGCAAGGAGTAGAGGCGTTTGAAAAAGCTCGTCGAACCAACGACGATGCCATTATGCCTAATATCAACGATCCAGATTCTATTGAACGTGCTATAAACCAAAATGAACAAGAAGAGGAAGTGCACGAAGCAGCTCCGGTTGTTTCTACTCTCACAGCAGATGAGCTCAACATGCAAGATCGCCTTTTGCTACGCCGATACACACGAGCAAGGTTCTGCCCAGAGGGACTAAAAGACTTCAGAGTTACTGGGTTTTATGATCTTTGTGTTGGCCTTGTAGGAAGCTCTGTTTCGCGCAAGCCTGTAACAGGTTTGCTCAATCACAGTGCGTATTTATACAGAAAGCTTCGTGGTGCTGCTCCTGAACTATCGCCTTTTAAGTTGCGTATGAAGATGATGGAGCAGGCACAGAAAGGAACCAAGAGAGATACAGGCAAGGTTCCCGGTCGTCCAACGACTTGTGTCATGAATCCCGATTGCCTAGAGCCGAGATATAATAATTAAGCAATATTGAAATTCTGAAATGTTGAAAGAGGTTTTTCTACATTTCAATATTTCTACATTTCAACATTGCTTCTGTCATTAGAATGACATTCCTGTACTCTGTTTCCATGTCTCAACATCTTGTATTGGCATCGGCAAGTCCACAGCGTAAGCGTCTCCTAGATGGATTGGGCTTATTGTTTGAAGTGCAGCCTAGTGAGTACGATGAGTCTATTTGTACAGAGAAAGATCCGCTTGAAAGAGCCAAGCATCAGGCATTTCACAAGGCAAAAGATGTTAACGAACGCTTTCCAGATAGCTTCGTTATCGGTTGCGATACGTTAGTTGTTTCTCAGGATGGACAATTACTTGAGAAGGCTCCCGATGAAGCTGCAGCCCGCGCAATGGTTGGATTACTTTCTGGAAAAGTGTGCACGGTACACTCAGCACTCTCTGTGGTCGATCCTAACCAAACACATCACGAAGGAGTGTGCTCTTCTACTGTTCGATTCAAAGAGTTGAGTGAGGATGAGCTGGACTGGTGGATGAATACTCGACTATGGAAAGATCGTTCTGGGTCGTTTCAGATAGATGGCCCTGGGCAGTTTATGATCGAAGAACTCAGAGGGGAGTGGAGCAGTGTTGTTGGTTTGCCGGTGTACTTACTTGGTGATCTTCTAAGAAAAGCGGGGTACAACCTGTTTACATCTTCGTTGTAGTCCACGCCCATAGATCATCAAAGATTTGTGCAGTACTTGCAGCGCAGGTGTAGCCACCTTTTGGATTGCCAGGTTCCTGTGCTTCGTATGCCATCTTTCCTCCTGCTTCTTCTACGAGTAGGAATCCTGCTGCGATATCCCAGAGGCGAATACCATCAAAAAATACACCGTCGGTATGTCCCATCAATATCTCACCAAGTTCCTCGGCGGCGCATCCAGTATTTTCTATCGACCTGCAAGAAGGAAGAGTTACAGTTAGCACTCCATCTACTTCTTTTGCTCTATGAATTAGATTGCAGTTTAAAATAGCACCCTGAAGACTTTCTGTTTCGCGGAGTTTTATGGTGTCACCATTATAATATGCGCCTGCTCCTTTGCCGCCCCAGTACCACTGATCAAGTAGTGGAAGGTGCATAGCTCCGGCTATAAGCACTCCATCTTTCTGCACTGCAATAATACTTCCGAAGCTGTGCTTTCCATGAATGAAATTCGTCGTTCCATCGAGTGGATCGATGATCCATTCGTATGGGCTACTCGGATCTCCAAGATCTTCTGCACCTTCTTCTTCTCCTATAAATCGGTGATCTGGAAAGTGCTTTTGTATACCTGCAACAATTGCTTCCTGTGTTCGTCCATCAATCTCGGTAACGAGATCTATGGCAGATGATTTTATAGAGACATCTAACTTCTTATTTCCACGATTTATCGCATCATATTCGTATTCCAGAATGCCGGAGCCGATCTCCGCTACCTCTCTGGAAACGGCGATAAGCTGATCGATGGAGATATCACTCATACCACTTCGCCCCACTTTGCGGGGCTTCGAGGCACGAGAGGAGGGAGTATCCATAGTTTCAGGAGTATTGTGCTATTTATCTAGGAGCGACTATAAGATTTCACTTTCAACTTCTGGTGTACCTTCTCCGAAATCTTGACCGAGGTCTCCGAGGTCGTTTGGCGTCTGCTCGGGGTTTGGTGCGTCGCCATTATTATCGTCGTCGCCGTCTGTGTAGGTAATGTGCATGGGCTTAGAGTAGGTAACTGCTAGAGGGTTGGCAACCGATACTCGTAGAGTGCCTCTCTAGCCTTCTTGTACTTTGGCATGGCCCATTCCACCCATGACCAATATTGCGGGCTGTGGTCTGCTCGTTTTCTGTGGGCAAGCTCATGGATGATTACGTAACGAAGGACTTCGGGCTTTACGAATAGGAGAGCGGCATTGAGCATAATAACGCCATTGGGGCTGCAGCTTCCCCACTGAGAGGATGCAAATTGCAGCTTTACGTTGGATATATGTACGCCAAAGGTCTCCGCGTTTATCTTATTTACTATCTCTTCGATACGAGAGCACTCTTGGTTTGCGATAGTCTTCCAAAGAAGTCTGTGTAGGCCCTTTCGTCGCATATTAGGGCCGATGACTACGGAGTATCCTCTTGCGGTTCTTCGTATAGAGGTCTTCTTGCCTGGCCTTAGGGTAATACAGAACTTCTGCCCGCTTGCGAGCGTAATGGTGCTGCTCTCTCCGCTGTCTAGAAGGCGTCCGAAGGGGTTTATCAGGATCTTCTCTCTCTCGTCTGCCACCTGCTTCATCATGCGCTCCAGAAGGTCTGATACGTGCTCTTCCGCTTCATTTTCTGAGAGGCCGCGTGCCAAGCGAATCACGATGGTATCGTCTAAGTAGACTGCACGTGAGTGCTTGTTTTTTGTGCGTTCAACCCGGTGGCGAATAATCTGTTTTTTCATTGGGACGGTCTAGTATACAGGCGTGTCAAGCGGGGGCGTTTGGGCTTGGGCTAGGGAAAGGGTTAGGACATTCTCGTCTTACGGCATCGTGTTTTTCCCTTCAATAAGCCATCTACTTTTTTGATTATGAGTTTTCCGCTTCAGCTTGCTCAAGTTCTGTGTTCAACTTCTTGGATTCGCGAGCCAAATCAATGCAAAATTTTACCTCGGATTGAGCTTGACGGAAACCGACAATGAGAGCGCTGTTATCCTCCACCTCTGAGAGAGAGGAAAATAGATCTCCTTTCTGTTCCAGACAGGTGATTACCTCTCCTATTTTTACGATTACTTCTGGTGCTGGATCCAGCTCTTCTTCTATGTCCCTGAGCCGTACCATAAGGTGCTTAAGCCAGGTTTGAGCTCGGCTGATCCGCAGCCTTGTCATAGAGATTCGCTTCATTTGCCTGTAGTGCGTTGAGAGATTGCGTACTTCGTTTGCTAGATCGTTAGGGCCATAGGCTCCCTGCTCGATGTACGCAAGAATCGATGCTATGGCCTCCATAAGGTTATCGGTGTGGAAGAGAGCGATGTTTTTTGCTTCATTGGTAACGCCGGCCATATCTACAATGCGTTGCTTCTGCTGACGGAGCTCTTCCATATCGATCTTGAGAATGGTTTCCATGCATCGTTCAGACTCAGCTTGCTTGGTATCACGATTGGCCTTTCGCATATTTGTCCGGCATTGGATACGTAGCTGCTTTCGCTTTTCTCGTCTTTCAGTAGCTTTGGTACGGTACGATTTTGTAGGGGCACGGTTGTTCATCATCTTCTCCCAAAAGTGAAACGTCGCATTTCTGCGTGTATTCCATTTGAGGATCTCTGCTAGCCTCTCTTCTTCCTGGGAAGTATCTTTGGAGGTTATTTCTTCTGTTACCTCTGGTTCAGGGGCAGCAGGTTTCCAGTCATCCTGCCTACCTATTTTTGCCATAGCTTCAAAGGGCATTAGCAAGACGCCAAGGAGCATTAGTACGATGAGAATCCGTGAAGGAGAGGTCACGGGGAGTTAGTTTAGCACAAACTACACCTTTGCGTATTCCATCACATGCCCACTGAGGCTCTCTACAGCAGTTTCCAGCTTGTCGTTAATGATCAGATGATCGAAGAGCTCTTGTCTCTCTTCAAAGAACTTCAGGTCTGCTTCGGCATTCTTAAGGCGATCTTCTATTTGCTTCTCTGTATCGCGGCCACGATCACGGAGTCTGTGCAGAAGGGCTGAGAGCATTTGTCTTTTGCTTTTGCCTGGAGGCATTAGGCCGAAGGAGAGAATTGATCTGCGACCGTAGTTGGCAGCGAGCCCCTGAAGAAGATTCATCTCTGTAATGATTACGGGGATCTTGTTTGTCTTCCAGATCTTCTCGATGTCCTGCTTGCGGTATCCGTAGAAACGCTTTTCGTCTCGGGAGGGGATGCTGGTAAATGTTGCCAACTTTCCTTCTTTCTTCAGTTCCATAAATTCTTCGTAGGAGATGAAAGTATATTCATCTTGATCTCCTTCTTTTGGTTGCCGAGTTGTAAGAATAGGTACACGTTCGACATAGCTACCAACCTTGGTAGATAGAAGGATCGATACTGTGGTTTTTCCAACACCGGATGGTCCTGTGAGTGCGAGGATGTACCCGGGGAATTCCTCTTTTACGGCTTTCTGGACAGGAACTTCGTAAGAGATATCGTAGATGCGGAGCCCTTGGTCGGTTACGTGTGAGAGGCGCATTTTGGGCAGGACGGTCATGCCAATGGTTATTGGTAATTGGTTATTGGTCATTAGTAAGCCAGTTACTTTCGATCCATCTTCTAGTTCTATCAGACCTATTGTACGGGGTCCCGATGGAAATCCTTCGGGTGCGTGATGTACAACTGTGTGCGATAGGATCGTCCCAGGTTGCATCTTCTTGCGAAGATCTTTTTGTGCCCGATGAGAGATAGATGGAGTACTACGCACGGGTAAATTTGAAAATTTGTAAATTTGAAAATTTGAAAAAGTTATTCATCATGATTGTTGGAGTATATGAATTCCACATGTTGCCGCAGCTCCTCCGAAGTTGTGAGCGAGGCCATAGCGGGCTTTGGATTTCTTTAGCTGTTTGGATACATCAATCACTTGCTTGATACCAGTCGCCGCTACAGGGTGACCGCAGGCTTTCAGGCCTCCACTTGCATTGATTGATACGTCGTTCTCCTTTTGGTATAGCGATATTCCTCGTCCCGGTTCTGCAAATCCCATATCTTCCAGGGAGATCACTGCAGCGATAGAAAAGCAGTCATGCAGCTCGATGTGATCTATCTCCTTTCTGGTTATCTCTGCTTCATCAAGTGCGGATGCCATGGCATCTTTGGTTGCGGCAAATGAGGTGATAGTTGCTCGGTCTGTGATACTTAGAGTATCGGATGCAAGTTGTGACGCGGCAATCTTTACCGGGCTTTCAAACTTGGTTGATAGAATTACTGCGGCAGCTCCATCGGAGATAGGAGAGCAATCGAGCATACACAGAGGATCGGCTACTTTTGGTGATGCGCTAATGGCATCTTCAGGGATTTCTTTGCGGAATTGTGCGTATGGGTTTTCCATTGCGTTGCTGTGATGGCGGGCGCTTACAGCGTTTAGTTGCTCTCGTGTGAGATTAAACTCATGCATGTATCGTGCTGCTATCAAGCCAAAGATTCCGGGGAAGGTAAGCCCTGATGGCGCGTCTTTCTCTGCATCTGCAGCTCCCATAAGTCCTGCGGCTATCTTCTGTGGGCTGGAATCGGTCATCTTCTCTACTCCTATTACAAGTACAGTTTCTGCTTTGCCACTTTCGAGTAAGGCGCACGCAGTATGGAGTGCGACAGATCCAGATGCACAAGCAGCTTCTGCACGGAGGGCAGGTGGGTGGTGCGGAAGGAGAGATGAAGCCATTGCACCGAGATGCGCTTGGTCGTTTGTTACTTCTCCAAGCATGTTGGCAACGATCACCGTATCAATATCAAGAGCAGTGCATCCAGCAGATTCAATCGCACTCTCCACAGATTCTTCCATAAGATTCTTAATAGATTTATCCCAGTGTTCACCGAAGCGGGTTTGCCCAGTGCCTGTAATGAAGATAGTAGATTGCATTAGTGAGTAGCGACGAGTGATTGGTATTGGGAGTAGTTGATGTACGACGTTTCTCTCGTATCAGGCTTCAGCTTCACTCCATCTCGGAGCATTGTCATTAAAAATGCATCGCTCCCTGCACCAGATCCATACGATACAAGAAGGATACGATCATCTTTCTTTGCTTGTTGTAATACATGAGCAAGGCCAAGAGGGCTGCAGGCCGAGTATGTATTTCCGATCGTTGGGACGATAAACCCGTGCTCTAGTTGCTCTTTGCTAAATCCTAACTCTTTTGCGATGCGCCTAGGGAACTTCGCATTTGGCATGTGGAAGATAACGTGATCGATATCATCTGGTGTAATCTTTCCTACTTCGAAAATTGCCTTGGTTGCCTCACGTACATGATGGAGGTACGCAGGCTCTCCGGTAAAGCGTCCGGCATGTTCTGGATGATCTTTTCCGTTTGCTCTCCAGAAGTCGGGTGTGTCTGTAGTAAATGAAATCGTACGATCTATCTGGCATAGCGCGTTCTTATCACTCGCAGGCCCCATTACAAATGCAGCAGCTCCTGCTGCGGCTGTGTACTCCAGTGCATCTCCGGGCTTGCTTTGTGCGCAGTCTGCGCCAATTGCCAGGCCGTAGCCGATCTGCTTGGAGCGAATCATGCTGTCTACGATCTGCATAGCAGCTGTGCCTGCTTTGCAGGCAAATTCGAGATCTGCTGAGTGGCAGAATGGATCGCATTCGAGTGCTGCGGCTACCATGCCGCTTGTTGGTTTCACAGCATACGGATGGCTCTCAGATCCTACGTATACGGCAGATATCTGGCTGGATTTGAGTTTAGAGGTCTCAATTGCCTGTTTACCGGCCTCGAAGCTCAGGGTAAATGTATCTTCTCCAGCATCGGGGACTGTTTTCGCCTGTACACCAAGGCCAGATTTGATGGATTCTGGGTCTTGCTGCCAGTTACTGGCAATTTCTTCCACTGTTATCTTTTTGGAAGGTATAGATAACCCAAACCCGATAATGGCGGCAGGTGACATCGACGGAGATTTTAGCAGAAAATTGGCACTGTAAAGCTATCGAGCAAGCTTTTTATGACTGCTGGCAAGCTGATGAGCGGCCTGGGCTGCGAGCAGTGAGACCTCTCCAGCAAGCACTGCAGCACCAATAGACTCAGCTAATTGCTGTACACGACTGAGTGAAGTGGTGGGCTTGAGTAGGAGATCCAAGCACTGACTTTGAGCTGGGAGTGCTGTGCCTCCTCCTACTGTCCCAACGAGAACTGCAGGAAGGCGAACAGTTACTTTTGATTCCGTATCAGAAATTCGTTCGAAGGTAGTATCAGTTAATGATCCTTCTATTGTGTGTGCAGCATCCTGACCCGTTGCAAGATACAGTGCTGCGATTACATTAGCAGCATGCAGGTTTGATCCAATTGCACCGGCAAGTTTAGAGCCAGTTTTTAGCTTTGCTTCGTACACTTCGAGCATTGCCTCAGGTTTACTTTTGAGCACAGATGTGATCACATCATCATTCAATATTACCTCTGCAGTTACTTCGTATCCTCGTCCTTTGTCGTGCGTTCTTTGCGATGGCTTTTTGTCACTGTCTACATTTGCAGCAATTGTGATGAGTTCTACTTCAGCTTCTTTCGCGATCCAGTTTCCAATCTCTTGCGCAGCAATCGTGATCATATTCATGCCCATTGCTTCATCGGTATCACCGTTGATCGTGAGGAACACGTAGTCGTCTGATTCATCGATATCGTGGCTTAGGATTTTTAGGTGGGAGCTGGTTGCTTCTCCGATAGAATTCCACTGAGCTTCTTTCTCATTAATTAATTTCAACATTTCAACATTTCTGGATTTCTTCATTCCGAACGCAATAGAACGACTAATTCCATGGTAGATCACTGAAGTTTTAACATCTGCTTCGGATAGCGCTTTACATCCTCTGTTTACACTGGCGACTAGAGCTCCTTCTGTTGTAGCTAGTGGCAGAGAGATAGCGTCTGTATCACCGGAGCTAAATGTCATCTTTAGTGGTCCTGCGTAGCCGACAGGAATCGGGACACTACCAAACATCTGCTCGCAGTTTTTCTCCTCTGCCTGCCCGATACGATTTGGTTCTGTTCCAAGTAGCGAAAGGTTTACGCCAAACTCTTCTTGGATTTGCATCCTTCTGATGGCACATCGCTCATGCGAGTCGATCGATTCTGGGAGATTGCGTAAGTCCATTAGACTAAGTGTGCACCAGATCCTACTGATGCTTCAAATACTTTGCAGCCTTCTTGTGCGTGAGCATAGTTTTTTATGGCATCCAAAGCTTCCTCTTCACAGAATAAATGCACAGTAGGCCCTGCATCCATCGTAAAGAATACTGGTAAGTGGCTGGCTTCCCGTAGCGCTTTTACTTCATATAAGATTCTGTAGGTGGTATCACTTAAATACTGAAGAGGGGGGTCTTGCGTCTGCATGCAGTGGTGCATATCCATCGCATCTTCTTCTGCAACATGTTGTAATTTTTCAAAATCTTTTTGGAGGATTGCATCGATGCAATCTTGTTGCCGATGATCACCGATCTCTTTCACTCTTTGCTCAAAGTGAGGGCTAGTCCAGGCTTTCGGATGTCCCTCGGATGATCCTACTTTTTTTTCTTCGGTACTTGGGACGATGATGATGTCATGTAAGTTCCAATGATGTGAGTCGGCAACCTGCCATCCCTTGGAACCATCAATAAAATTATTCTCTTCATTCCGTATCGCACCAAACCCTCCGAAGATACTGCGAGCCGCGGAACCAGATCCAAGGCGAGCCATCACACTGATCTGCTCATCGGTAAGATCTGCATCAATCAACCCGGCAATAGCTTTGGCAAGCGCAGAAAATACTGCAGCCGACGAGGCGAGGCCTATGCTCGGTGGGATGTGGGAGTCGATTTCGATTGAAATCGAAGTGGATAGTGGATAGTGGATAGTGGATAAATAGGTGTTTATAAGTTCAATAGTTTTTGCGAAACGTGCGATGTCTCTCTCGCTCATCTCTTTATTCGTTGAAGTCACACTCAGAGTGTCTGCGAAGTCTACGGAGATATCTACATAGGGACTATCGAGTGTCATTGCTACGTTCGGATTTGCACACAAGCGAAATTCATCGTGCCGGTTTCCCCAGTACTTAATGAGTGCGATGTTGGGTGTGGAGCGAGCAGTGATCATAGTGTGATGACACTATACTCAGAGGGGACTTGCTCCGCATCAATTCCAAGAGCTAATACCATTCCACCTCCACCAGTGCGACTTCCTGCGCCGATTACTTTTGCAGCACCACCTTGTTGAACAAAAAACTTGTTCAATTCTTGTACCTCCTCTGGAACAACTCCGAGCATTACCTGTGCTTCGTTGTGGTCTCGAATAACACCCATCAAATCCTCACCTGATTGGAGCCTTTCGGTGCAGTCACTGATCTGCTTGAGGGCATCACTTACTTCATCTTTACGCTCTGATACCCACGCCACTAGCTCAGGTGTTTGTTGATCGGGCTCTCCGGTATCTATTAGGTGTGCGCCCTTTAATATATTTGCAGGAAGATTGATAGACTCCGATTCGTTTTCCTTTCGGTACAAGATCGGTGTCTCGTCCCAAATGACATCAAAATCTATTCCGCTGTGCCCTGGATTGAGAGAATCTTCTATGAGGCGTGCTTCTGCACGACGCTTCTCTCCGAGTAGGCATTTTGTTATAGCGACTACAAATGCTGTAGAGCTTCCCATTCCTTTGCTCAGAGGGAGTTCATTGGCTAGTGTAAGCGTACCTGGTGCAATGGACCCTAGAGCAATGCAGGGGTTGATAATGTCTTGAATGTATTCGGCCCACTGAGCTCCTCCTTCTGTATCTCTTTGTACTTCTATATCATTTAGTGATGAGTCTTCTTCAAATGTTGCCATCACCTTAAGGGGAGCAGGCATTGCGATCCCTGGATAACCAAAGACAACAGCATATTCACCCGAGAGTATTATTTTTCCTGTGGCAGTTGCAGTTTTCATTTGCCAAATCTTCGCTTACGAGAGCTAAAGGTGTCAATACTATCTTTTAAATCTTCCACGGTGAAGTCCGGAAAGAACTTATCGATAAAATCCCATTCGGCATATGCTGCCTGCCAAAGGAAGAAGTTACTAGTTCGAGATTCTCCAGATGTTCGGATGACAAGATCGATGTCGGGGAGTTCGGGGTGGTCGAGGTGTTGTTGGATGAAGTCCTCTTCTGGTGATTGGTGATTGGTAATTAGTGATTGGCATGCCCGCAGGATTTCATCTTTCCCCCCATAGTCCACAGCCAGGTTTAGAGTGAACTCCGTTTGATCTTTGGTTTCTTCTTCGACTTCGTCGATAAGCTTTGCCAGTGAAGGGGGGATTCGGTCCTTCCTTCCTGAGTGAACAAATTTTGTGTTCTCATCTATGAATCCTCCTCTCTCTTTAGCCAAATAGTCTTCGAGCATTTTCATGAGCATGCTTATTTCTTTGGTATCACGCTTCCAGTTTTCCGTTGAGAAGCACCACACGGTAAGCGTGTTGATGCGATCATCATTCCTACACCAATCAGTAAGATCTCTAAAGTGCTCTATCGCTTGCTTGTGCCCGTCCCACGGATGTAGCTTCTGTTGCTTTGCCCAGCGCCGATTGCCATCGGGGATGATGGCGATGTGTAACGAGTTATTGGTAATTGGTGATTGGTAACTAGGCAAGTTCATGTATTATTTATTATTGCATACTGATTACCAGTCACTAATCACTAATTACTATTTATTTAGTATCATCTCTAACCCCTCCCCAAACCATGGCGCGTAGTCTTCCGGATTCTCGCTCATGTCTAATTTTAGCTCATCCACTTCTTATCGTCTTGTTTCCTACAATCAAGTCAAGTTTATCTTTTA
>PVBE011009350.1_pt1 | contig 18167 bp, 13 predicted proteins | sample 1631181 | NCBI WGS metagenome assembly PVBE01 (sample SAMN08397723, study PRJNA350692) | Marine metagenome, whole genome shotgun sequencing project. | isolation source: water | place: Pacific Ocean | collected 2012-04
ATTCCGCGGTACGCTCGCCGGTGCCGGTGATGATGATCGCCATCGGGTTGCCTTCCGCCCAATCGGAAAGCTCGATGATCTCCTGGATGACGGCGCTCAGGTCGGGGGTGCGCTGGTCCGCGCCGGCGGCGCCGACGCTGGTCCACGGCGGCGGCGACCAGGCGACCGATTCCGTCGTCGTCGGCCGCAACGTGATGTCGCCATCCGAGCTGGAGAAGCCGGCGGGCGAGCCGGATGCCTGGCCGCGGACTTCCAGGTCCACCGCACCGCTGTCGCTCTCGTCGACCTGGAACTGCACATAGACGTTGAGGATCTTGGCACCCGGCGGAATCCCGACGCCGAGGAACCGCATACCGATGGTCTGGCCCGGCCGTCTGGTGCCGTCGTCGGCCAGCTCGAGGTCGCTGCTCGTGCGCGACATGCTGCCTGACTGGCGCTCCTCGGCGTCGTCGTTGCCGGCAGCAACGCGGATGTCGAGCGACGTGGTCTGCGCCGCCGCGGTGAGCGACATGACGAGCAGAAGCGGCAACGATACGCCCATGGCGAAGCGCTGAACGTACGAAATTCTTGACATCTAAAGCCCCCCGGCCGAATTGATCTTCAGCCTAAAAAATCTCCTTTTGATGGCTGCCGGCTACGTCCGCGGCTTATATGGCGTATCACGCAATTCCGCAGACCAGGCGTCGGACGATGCCTCGACGGCCCATCGATTGATGCGTTCCATGGAACGCGCAAATACCCACGGCCCCTGGCTGTACCGCCATGAGCGCGCCAATGCATCACCAGCACGGGAGATTGCCCCCTCCCTTGACAGTCACTCGTTCCGCGCGACGCCAATTTCGCCGCCGACCGAACGGCTGCTCCGTCCGTCGACTTCTCGCCCGTTTTCGAATTCCCGGGGCGCTTGTCCCTCGCACCAACCGGGGAACGGTAGATCAGTCGACTTGATTCAATCTAAGGGCAAAATTTACCGGCGTCGAGTCGCATCCGAACCCCGGATTTGACGTGCCGAATCCCCATGGGCCGCGAGACGAGCCCAACACCGATGCCCGACCCGGCCGGGGGTCGCCGAGGGGCTCAGGCCGGGCCCGCGACGCGGCTGATGATCTCGAACTCGTCGGGCACGACGCCCTTGATGTCCTTGAAGTAGCACTTCGCCCGGGTCGGATCGCCGCCGGGGAAAAAGGTGCAGAACAGCGCACCGACCTTGGCCCGCTGGTCGGACGTATAGATCGACGCCCACCATGGCCCGTCCCTGTCCTGGTCGCGCGCGCCATGCCCGCCGAGGCCGGAGACGAAGGCGAACGTCTTTCCCTTTTCGATCCGGAGCGTTGACGACGTGTTGGCGATGTTCCGGGACTCGAAATGGTCGAGCAGATGGGTCCGCGAATAAGAGTGTTCATGCGCCGTCGCGATGATGGCGCCACCCTCGCGGCAGGCCTCGTAAGGCCCCCAGCCGACGTCGTTCGGCTTGGAGCCGACCTGCATTTCGCGTTGATTCCTGTGCCAGGTGCAGATGCGCATGGGCAATCCGGTCGCGGCCAGCTGATCCCGGATATAGGCGATGTGGAGCGGGTTGTCGGCGTCCTTGGGGATGGTGCCGGCGCCCGACAGGATGAAGAATAGCCCCCTGTAAATGCAGCTCGACATGACGCCGAGATCGCCGCTGCAACGAGCTCCGGAAACTCGGCCGAGCCGCGCGATCAGCTTGGCCTGATAGCCGCCGGGACCGCCCCAGGCGCCTTTGTCGTGATTGCCGACCGAGGCGAAATAGGGAAAGTCGGCGCCGAGAGCCTCGGTGATCATGGCGTCCCAACCACTGGGGTTGCTGTCATAATCGAAGTCGCCCTGATGGAGCACCATGTCGGCGCCCTCGGCGGCGATCAGCCTCAAAACCGCCCGCGCGCCGCGGCGGCGGCCCTGATCGCCGATGAAGGCGACTTTGAGGGGCCGCAGCGCCGCCGGATCGAACGCGGTCACGGTCGATCGCGCGGTGCCGCTCCTCCCGAGATCGTCGGTGACGGTCAGCGTGGCGGTATACGTGCCGGGAGTGCCGTAGGCGTGCGCCGCCGCCGAGCCGACACCGGTCGTGCCGTTGCCGAAGTCCCAGTGATAGCGCAGCTTGCCACCCTCGGGATCGGCCGAGCCCGAGGCGTCGAACCACGCCGCGAGCGGCGCGAATCCGGTGGTTGGTGTTGCCGTGAAGCTGGCTTTCGGCGGGCGGTTGACCGTCGCCTGGCGCGACGCGACATAATCGATGTGAAGCAGCGGCGCGGCGGCAGGACGGCCGTCGAACGACTTCGCGCTGCGCTCACCCGCGCCGGTGACGATGAGCGTGATCGCGCTACCGGGAGTCCAGTCGCGACGCAGAACGATCTCGCGGATGATCGGGGCCAGGTTGGGCGTGCGTTGGGCGGGGCCGGCCTGGCCGACGCGGATCCACGGCGGCGGCGCCCACAGGACCGATGCCGAGGTGCGCGGGCGCGACGAGATGTCGCCGGTCACGCGCGAGAACGTCCGCGAAGAGACCGTGGCCTCGCCGCGAATTTCGAGCAGCACATGGCCGGCGTCGGGTTCGTCGACCTGAAACTGCACGTAGGCATTGAGAATCGTCGCGCCCCGCGGCACGGCCACGCCGCGGAACCGCATGCCGACGATTTGGGCCGGCCTGCGGGTGCCCTCGTCGACCAGCTCGAGGTCGCGGCTTTTTCGGTTCACCCTGCCGGTTCGGCTTTCCTCGGCGTCGTCGAACTCCGACGACACGCGGACGTCGATCGACGCCGCTTGCGCCCCCCAGGCGATCGGCATGGCCAGCAGGAACGGCAACGCGCCGATACCGACCACCCGGGCGAAGCTCGATGCGTTCCGCATCGTCACCTCCGCGAGGCCATGCGGGAGCTCGCCGTACCGGGCGTTTTACGCCCCCGATCGATCGGGAAACGGCAGGCGGGGCCGTGCCGAGCGGCGTCTCGAAGCAGGCGTCGAAGGTCCGGATCGAGGACCTTGAGAATCATGAATGAACTCGGTTTCGGTGAATTCGAATTTAATGAATTGGTATGATTGAAACACGTTATCGTATCGATAACGGGGGGTTCCTTTTCCGTGGCCGTCGCCCTATTCGGCTCGCTTATGCCGATCCCTGCGGCGGGCCGCCCAGCGCCTCGTCCTCGGAAACGCGAAGCTCGATGTCGTCGAGCAGCTCGGCCAGCGCACCCTCGACCGTCTCGCGCGCGATCCCCTCCTGCAGCATCGCGCCCAGCAGCTCGGCCGCGCCGTGCAGCGCGACCGAGAACCTGGGCAGGCCGTTGTCGGACTCCCACGCCGCCGCCGCTGGCATCAGGGCCATCGCGACCACGTCCTGGGCGCGGCAGACCAGGCAATCGTCGCTCAGGTCATGTTCGATCAGATGGTCGAGTCTCGCGGTCATGGCGGATGCGTCCGAGGTTTTGGGATCGATGCCGGAGTCTACTCCGTTCCCCGGCCCGGATCGAGCCTCGCGACGACACGCCTTTCATACGGCTCTAGGCGGTCGCTCGCAGCCGCGCCGTCGCCTCTTTGTCGAGCGCGAAGGTTTGCGGATCGACGGCGACCGCGTAGTGGTCGCGCGCCACCTCGACCGAGACGTAGCCCTGCTCGACGTCGTGGCGGACATTCTCCAGCGGACGCTCCAGCGGGTCGCCGAAGCCGCCGCCGCCGCCCGAGCGCAGCCTGAACGCCTCGCCTTCGATCAGGCTTATGGTCAGCGCCTTGGCGTTGGGGAAGTCGTCCTTCCAGGCGCCGTCGGACCGGACGGCAACGGCGTTGCCGGTGCCGTCGAGCCCGCCCTCGAGGCCCCACGGCGCGCAGTGCGCGCGGTCGCTCTGCGAGTTGAAGGTGACGTTGCCACGGGCCTGGACGACGCGCTCGATGCCGAGCCCGCCGCGGTGGCGCCCCGCCCCGCCCGAATCCGGGATCAGCGACAGGCTCTCGACCAGGACGGGAAACTTGGTCTCGAGCTGCTCGCACGGGCCGTTGTGGGTGTCGCCGTCGTTGATGCAGACGGTCGCCGAGACGCCGTCCTCGGTCGATTTGGCGCCCCAGCCGCCGCCGAGCGGGCCGAAATTGCCGATGAAGAACTCCGAGCTGCGCGGGTTGACGCCGTAGAACTGGACCGCCAACAGGTCCGCGTGATGGCCCGCGATCACCCGGTCGGGTATCGCCGGCGCCAACGCCTTGAAGATGGTGTCGACGATGGTCATGGGGAACGTCATCCACCAGCGCATCGGCGCCGGCTTCTGGGCCGAGATGACGCGGCCCAGCGGCACGATGGTCTCGAGGTTGCGGAACGCGCCCTGGTTGATCGGATAGTCGGTCGGGGACGTCAGGCACTTGAAGGCGACCTGGGCGCAGGCGTGGCCGGTGGTGACGCCGGAATTGTAGAACCCGCGAACCTGCTTGGAAACGTCGGACAGGTCGACCGTCACGGTCTCGCCCGCGACCTCGACGCGGACCCGGATCGGGACCTGCTTGCCGATGTCGATGCCGTCGTCGTCCATGAACGATTCGGCCTCGTAGACGCCGTCCGGGATCGACCGGGTGAGTGCACGAGCGGTGGCCTCGGAATGGTCCATGATGGTGGCGATCGAGTCGAGAACCGCGTCCTGGCCGTAGCGGTCGAGGAGCTCGAGAAAGCGGCGCTCGCCGGTCGTCACCGCGGTAATCTGGGCGCGCAGGTCGCCCATGGCGCGCGGCGGCAGGCGGACGTTCATGGCGATGATGTCGACCAGATCCTGGTTGACGACGCCCGCCTTGCGGTATTTGACGATCGGGATCTGGAGGCCCTCGGAGTAGATGTCCGTGGTCATGCCGCCGAGCACGCCGCCGATGTCGAGCCAGTGCGCCATGCAGCAGGCGAAGGCGACCAGCCGGCCTTCGTGAAAGATCGGCAGCGAAAACGTGACGTGGTTGAGGTGGCTGCCGGTGATGTAGGCGTCGTTAGTCACCAGGATGTCGCCCGGCTCGATGCCGTCGGGCCCGAAATGGGCGAGCTTGGCCTTGATGGTCTCCGACATTCCGCGGATGAACATCGGCAGGCCGAGCCCGATCGAGACCGTCTCGCCCTTGGCCGTGAACAGCCCGACGGTGAAGTCGAGCGCCTCGTAGATGATCATGTTGTAGGCGGTCCGCATGAGATTGGTCTTCATCTCTTCGGTGACCGCGAACACGCCGTTGCGCACGATCTCGGTGATCACCGGATCGGATCTTGGCTCCGCGCTCGACTGGCTCATGTTTCCTTTCCGGTGCTCAGAACGACGGCGCGTCGGGCGCGTCCTTGATCTTGATCGAGAGCGACAACCCGCCGGCGCCGCAGCACGGGCAGTTCATGGCGATCAAGATCTGCTGGCGCTGCTCGTCGGTGAGATCCGCCTGGTCGAGCAGCTCGGTGATCTGGCGCTGGAACACCAGATGCGCGGCATCGTTGCCGAAGCTGATGCGCTCGTCGATGCTGGGAGGGCCGCCGGGCGGCTTTGGCTCGGACATGGGGCGATGATAGGGGAGCGCGTGAGGCGCAACAAGCGGCGCGCACTCCGTAGGTGTCGAACAACGCCGGGACGTCAGCGCGTCATTCCGGCAGCCCGGCTTCGCGGAGTTGGTCGAGGAACCGTCCGCGTGTCTCGTCGGAGCGAATCGGGTGAATCCTGTTCCAGTCGTGCAGCGTCCACCTCGAATTCATTGCCAGCAGCGCCTGCACTTGTCTCCTGGCCTCATCGATCTGTTCCAGCTCGACATAAGTGCTGGCCAAATACAGATACGACATCGGAAAACCGGGTAACCGGTCGATGACAATGCGAAATCGGCTTGCCGCCTCATTATATCGGCGCATCACCCAATAGGAACACCCGACCATGAATTCCCAGCCCGTGGGAGCAATCGGGTCGAGACGATAGGCCTTATCCAACAGTTCCAAGGCTTCGTCCGCCCTGCCGAGGAAGTTCAGGAATTGGCCGTAATAGGCACAGACCTCGGAGATGTCCGGTCCGAGCGTCCTTGCCGTTTCGAAACTGGACAGGGCTTGGTCGTACTCGCGCCTGAAACACAAGGTCCAGCCGAGCCGCATGTGCGCAATCGCCGAGTCCGGGTCGAGCGAAACAGCCTTTTCTGCCATGGGCAGAGCCCGCTCAAGACCGTCCTCGAAACCCGGATACATCAGGTTCCAAGCCGCCGCGTACAAATAGGACAAGAAGCTGTAGGTGTCGGCGAAATTCGGGTCGATTTCGATGGCCTGTTCGAAGTATTTTTTCGCCGCCGCATGGTCTTCCGGCGTGTAGCGGAAATAGCTCGACCGTCCCTTGAGGAACAAATCATAGGCCGCGACGCTGGCGCTCGGCCTGCGGTCGGCGCGCGCCTCATCGGCCGATGTCAGGTTCACCTCCAGGGCCGCGACGATCTGATCGGTTATTTCGTCCTGGAGGGCGAAGATATCCTCGATCTTGCGGTCGTAGCGCTTTGCCCAAAGATGACCGCCGCTCGCCGCATCCACCAGCTGGGCATTGATCCTTACCGTATCGCCGGCTCTGCGCACGCTGCCTTCGAGCACGTATTTCACGCCGAGCTTGTGGCCGACCTCCTTGACGTCGACGGATTGCCCCTTGAAGACGAATGACGAATTTCGAGCGATAACGAACAGCCCCGAAACCTGCGAAAGATCGGTGATGATGTCCTCGGTGATGCCGTCGGCGAAATACTCTTGTTCAACGTCGCCCGACATGTTCTGGAACGGCAACACGGCGACCGAGGGTCGGTCCGCAACCGTCCTGGCGGTCGCGCGTTCCGCCGGCGAGGCTGGCGTTACGTCGTCGAGGCGTACCCGGAAGATGCGTACGGGTTCGTCGATGTTCTTCAGATTCCGCTGTCCGAGATCGTCGAATTCGATATCGAGCCGGCCTCGGGCGTAGTCGTGAACCCGGGCCGAGATGCAAATGCCGCCCGGCTCGGCCAGTGCTTCGAGCCGCGCCGCGACATTGACGCCATCGCCGTAGATATCGTCGGCGTCGATGATGATGTCGCCGACGTTGATGCCGAGCCGCAATTGGATTTGCTCATGATCGGGCAGGCTCGCGTTCCGCTCCGCCATGCCGCGTTGGACATCGACGGCGTGTGACACCGCATCGACCGCGCTCGCGAACTCGATCAGCGTCCCGTCACCCGTGGTCTTGACGATGCGCCCGCCGTGTTCGGCGACCTTGGGATACAGGAACTCGGCGCGCAAGTTCTTCAGGCGGGCCAGCGTGCCGGCTTCGTCCTGGCCCATCAGCCGCGAGTAGCCGACCACGTCGGCGGCGAGGATTGCCGCAAGCCTCCTCTGGACGCGCTCTTCCGCCACGGGCGGTTTCCTTTCAGGTTCGCGGCTGGGTTGGAATTCTATGTCCGGGCGGCAGGTAAGTCCATCAAGGTTGAATATGATGTTCGGATATAGAACCGCCGGTCTTGCTCCAAGACCCTGGCAAGCCGGAACCGAGCAAGGACCGGGCGGAGATTTCGCGCCACGCGCCGACGTGATAGTTTCGCCACAAACCACCGAGGCGTCCCATGTCCGAGGCCGGCAAACCCCTTCTCGCCCGAATCCCATCGACGGACCGGCTGTTGCTTTCGCCCGTCCTCGCCGGGACAATCGCGGCGCACGGCCGGATCGTCGTCCTCGAGATAGCGCGCGAGGTGCTCGAAGAGGTGCGCGAGGCGCTGTTGGTCGAGGGCGACGCCGCCGCCGCGAGAGCGGAAGAATTCGCCATCGGCGCGACGATCGCCGAGCGCGTGCGGGCGCGGCTCGCGCCGTCGCTGAAACCCGTGTTCAACCTGACCGGGACGGTGCTGCATACCAATCTCGGCCGGGCACCGATGGCGCCGGAGGCGATCGAGGCGGCGGCGCGGGTGGCAGCCGGCGCGAGCAACCTGGAATACGACCTCGCCCGTGGCAGGCGCGGCGACCGCGACAGCCATCTGGAAGACTGGCTCCGCCGGCTGACGGGGGCCGAAGCTGCGACGGTGGTCAACAACAACGCCGCCGCCGTGATGCTGGTGCTCAATACGCTGGCGCTCCGGAAGGAGGTGCCGGTGTCACGCGGCGAGCTGATCGAGATCGGCGGCGCGTTCCGAATTACCGACATCATGTCGCGCTCGGGCGCCAAGCTGGTCGAGGTGGGGACGACCAACCGGACGCATCTGCGTGACTTCGAGGGAGCCGTCAGTCCACGCACCGCGCTGATCATGAAGGTGCATACAAGCAACTACGCGATCCAGGGCTTCACCGCCGAGGTGCCGGAGCCCGACCTCGCGAAGCTGTGCAAGGCGAACGAGATCCCGTTCGTTGTCGATCTCGGCAGCGGCACGCTTGTCGATCTCGCCGCCTACGGCTTGCCGCACGAGCCGACAGCGGCCGAGACGCTGGCTGCCGGTGCCGACATCGTGACGTTCTCCGGCGACAAGCTTCTCGGCGGGCCGCAGGCGGGGCTCATCGTCGGCCGCGAAGACCTGATCGCCCGCATCAAGAAAAACCCCATGAAGCGCGCGCTCAGGGTCGACAAGATGACCATCGCGGCGCTGTCGGCGACATTCGCGCTCTACGCCGATCCCGACCGCCTGACCGAGCGCCTGCCGACGCTGGGCCAGCTCGCCCGGAAGCTGGCCGACATCTCCGAAGCCGCCGAGCGCGTCGCATCGCGCCTCGCCGCGGTGCTCGGCGACGGCTGGACCGTGGCAACCGCCGACTGCAGCAGCCAGATCGGCTCCGGCGCGTTGCCGGTCGAGAGCCTGCCGAGCCGGGCGCTCGCCATCGCGCCCGCCGCCGCCGGCAAGCGCGGCACGGGCACCGCGCTCAAGCGCCTCGCCGCCGCCTTCGCCGGCCTGCCGCGCCCGGTGATCGGGCGCATCCAGGACGACCGGCTGGTGCTCGATCTCCGCTGCCTCGACGACGAGGCGGCGTTCACGGCCCAGCTCGCCGAGTTGGAGCCCGGCGCGCGATGATTATTGCGACGGCCGGTCACGTCGATCACGGCAAGACGCTGCTGGTTAAGGCGCTGACCGGCGTCGACACGGACCGCCTGCCCGAGGAGAAGGCGCGCAACCTGACCATCGATCTCGGATTTGCCTACATGCCGATCGACGATAGCGTTCTCGGTTTCGTCGACGTGCCCGGGCACGAACGCTTCGTCCGCAACATGCTGTGTGGCGTCGCCTCGATCGACTTCGTGCTGTTCATCGTTGCAGCTGACGACGGGCCGATGCCGCAGACCGTCGAGCATCTCGCGATCCTCGACCTGTTGGGCGTCCATCGCGGCGCCGTGGCACTGACCAAGATCGACCGCGTCGACGAAGAGCGCCGCGCCGAGGTCGAGGAGGAGATCGAGATCGCGTTTCTCGGCACCGCGCTCGAGGGCTCGCCCGTGTTCCCGGTGTCGGCGCTCACCGGCGACGGCATGGACGCGCTCAGGGCGCACCTGATAGCCACCGCCGGCGACATCGAGGCGCGCCCGACCGACGGCAACTTCCGCCTCGCCATCGACCGTGCTTTCACTGTCGTGGGCGCAGGCGTCGTGGTGACGGGGACCGTGTTCTCGGGCGCCGTCGCCGTCGGCGATCAGCTCGTCGTCTCGCATCACGGAACCGCGGGCCGGACCGAGGTGCGGGTGCGCGGCATCCACGCCCAGGACCGCAAGTCGGATCGGGGCGTCGCCGGCGACCGCTGCGCGCTCAACCTCACCGGTCCCGACCTGCGGCTCGACGAGACCGGGCGCGGCGACTGGGTGGTCGCACCGGAAGCGCACAATCCGGCGCGCCGCATCGATGCCCGGATCCGCGTTATCATCGACGAGGTCAAGCCGCTCAAGCACTGGACGCCGGTCCACGTCCATCTCGGCGCCACCGACATGACCGGGCGGGTCGCCGTTCTCGACGGCCGCGAGATCGCGCCCGGCGCATCGGCACTGGTCCAGCTCGTGCTCGACCGTCCGATCGGCGCCTGGCACGGCGATGGGCTGATCCTGCGCGACCAGTCGGCGCAGCGTACGATCGGCGGCGGCTCGGTGATCGACGTGTTCCCGCCGCTCCGCGGCCGCGCCAGGCCCGAGCGCCTGGCTTACCTGCGCGCAATGGACAATCCGGATCACCGTCAGGCGCTGGATGCGCTGCTCGCCGAGGCTCCGCTTGGCCTCGATCTCGAAAAGGTGAGGCTTGCCCGCAACCTGACGCCAGCCGAGGCCGAGGCGCTGTGGCGCGGCTCGGAGATGATCCGCGTCGGGGCGGGCGACGAGGCGTTCGGGTTCGCCGACGAGCACTGGCGCAAGCTCGGCGAGGACATCGAGCGCGCGCTCGCCGACTGGCACGAGAAGCGCCCCGACAGCCAGGGCGCGACGGCGCACAATCTGCGAACGGTGATGAAGCTTAAGCTGCGCCTCGGCGTGCTTGGCGCGGTCCTGCCGCGCTTCGCCGAGGCGGGTGCGATCTCCTTCGACGGCGCGCGCGCCCGTCTGGCGGCGCATGCGCCCAAGCTCCAGGCCGCCGACGCCAAGCTATGGCAGCGCGTCGAGCCCGTGCTCGTAGACGCCGGACGACGTTCGCTTACGGTGCACGAGCTCGCCGAGGAGACCGGCGACGACGCCAAGCGGCTCGAATCGTTCCTCGTGCGCGCGGCCCGCCTCGGCCTCGTCACCCAGATCGGCAAGACCCGGTTCTTCACGCCCATCATCGTCCGCGAGCTCGCCGAGATCGCCGAGCGCGTGGCTTCCGGCAACCCGGACGGGCTCCTCACTCCGGCCGAGTTCCGCGACGGCTCCGGCATCGGCCGCAACCTCGCCATCGAGGTGCTGGAGTTCTTCGACAAGGCACGGTTCACCCGGCGCGGCGCGGCGGGCCGCACGGTACTCAAGCCCCCGGAAGAGGTGTTCGGAGCCTGAACGCGGCAACGATCAGGGCACGCCCTACAGCGAATCGTAGCCGTCGATGAAGTCGGCGAGGTTGATGTCGTCTACGCCGGGAATCGAGATCTCTTCGGGGTAATTGTCCTTCCGCGTCGCATCGATGCCGAGCTTGGTCACGAGATGCGAGCCGTGGGCCGGATCGTAGGACGCGGGATCGAGTGGCGATCCCTTGGAGTACGGCACCATGAACACGTCGCGGTCGGCCCGCACCCGGGTCGCGATGGCGTGCATGACCTCGGTGTCCGAGCCGATGTCGACGTCGTGGTCGACGACGATGGCGAACTTGAGGAACGGGTCGGCGACGAAGGCAGCCATGGCGGCCTGCTTGGCCTCGCCCTCGATCATCCGCTCGATGGCGATATAGCAGACGAAGCGATGGCGGCCCGATCGCGGCACGTTGACGCCGGTGACGGTCGGGCACGCGATCTTCACCGTCTCCTCGATGAACGTCGAGCGGACCAGCCCCGACAGCATCAGGTTGTCGGAGTGACCGACGAAGGCGTTCTGGTAGAGCGGGTCCTTGCGCCGGGTGATCGCCTTGATTTCGAGGACCGGGTTCATACGCTCGGGGCCGTAGGTTCCGGGGAACTCGCCGAACGGGGCCTCGGCGCGGCGCAGCTCGGGGGGGATCTCGCATTCGATGACGATCTCGGCGTCGGCCGGCACCTCGAGCGGGATGGTCTTGCATCTGACCAGCTGGACCGGCCGCTGGAGCATGCCGCCGGCGATGTGCAGCTCATCGGTGTCCAGCAGCGTGAAGCTGAGCGAGCCGAGAAAGAACGCCGGATGATGCCCGATGACGATGGCGATGGGGCACGCCCGGCCCGCCTTTTCGTATTTTTTCAAGATCACGTTACCGTCGGCCGTCTCCGACAGCTGGACGCCGAGCAGGTTGCGCTCGTGCACCATGTGGCGATAGATGCCGACATTGTTGACGCCGGTTTCGGGATCGCGCATGACCCCGAGCCCCGCCGTGATGTACTTGCCGGCGTCCTTTTCGTGGTAGGTGCAGATCGGCAGCTCCTCGACGTCGACCTCGTCGCCGATTTGCACGATCTCGTGCACCGGGCCGGTCTCGACGATCTCCGGAGCGATCGGGTTGGCCTCGCGGGCGGCGCATTCGACGAGGAATTCCCTGACGCCGCCCGTGTCCATCCCGAGCCCGAGCCGCAGGCGCTCGAAATCGGCGTGCATGTTGGCGACCAGCGGGATGGTCGAGCCCTTGATGTTCTCGAAGATCACCAGCGGAAACCGGCCGTCCTTTTCCAGGCGCGCGAGGATGCCGGTGACCCCGAACTTGGGATCGACCTCCTTGGCAATGCGGATGACGTGTTCGGGGTGCTCGGCCTCGAGAAACTCGACGAACCCGTGCAGATCGGGCGAATAGGGCGAGTTGGAAAGCGCGCTCATTCGCGCTCCTTGCGCTCCAAGGGTGGATCGATCGCGCCACCGGCCTCGATCCACGCCTTGATGCCGCCCTCGAGGTGCGCCACCGGGGCGAGCCCCATGTCGTGCGCCGTCTTGGCGGCCAACGCCGACCGCCAGGCGCCCGCGCAATAGAACACGAACGTCTTGTCCTCGGCGAAGAACGGCTTGTGGTAGGGGCTCTCGGGGTCGATCCAGAACTCCAACATGCCGCGCGGCACGTGGCGCGCGCCGCTGATGCGGCCGGTGCGCGCGATCTCGCGCACGTCGCGGATATCGACGAACAGCACGTCGTCGCGCCCCTGCATGGCGAGCCCCTCGTCGAGGCCGACCATGGGCACGGCGGCGTCGGCTTCGGCGACCATCTGGTGTATCGATCGGGTGATGTTCTGTGGCATTTGGGGTCCCTGGGTGACTGCGTCGGTCGATTGGCGCCAGGGTAGCAACTGTGGCATCCGATGGCGAGAAGCGGCGACGCGTATCGTCAAGAATTCGTGTCGGACGGGCGCGTCTCGCCATCAGGAAGATTGGCCCAGTACCACTCGGCCATCTCCTCGTAGACCTCCATCACGCGGGGCGGCTTGGCGCCGTCGGTGAACTCCCGGTACAGGCTGTTGACGTTGATGAACACGCGTTCCCGGTCGATCCAATCGGGGAAGAAATCGGCGACGATCTCGTTGGACGCCGCGACCCAGTCGAGGCCGGCATCGAAGCGCGCCCGCGCCTCGTCGCGCAGCATGGTGAAGTAGTCGCGGAGCGCGCGCACCTCCTGCTTGCCGCTGATCGGGCCGTGGCCCGGTACCACGGTCTCGAGGTCCCAGCCGAGGATCAACTCGCAGGCACCGATCCAGTTGTCCACCGGCCCGGCCCACATCACGGGATGGCCGCCAACGAAGACGATGTCGCCGGTGAACACCGTGCGGTCGCCGGGCACATGGACCAGCACGTCGCCGCGGGTATGCGCCGGGCCGACATTGATCAGCTCGACCCGCTTGTCGCCGACGCTCAGCGCCAGCGCGTCGTCGAAGGTACGGCTCGGCAGCGTGTTGACGATGCCCTCGAAATCGAACTGGCGGCCCATCATCTGGTAGATCAGCTCGCCGCCCTTGCCGTGCTCGCGCCAGTTCCGGATGCGCTCGGTGAACGCCTCGGGCGGACGGCGCGCCATCTCGTCGCGGCAGGCGCCGGACGAGATGATCTCGGCGCCCTCGACCAGCTGGTTGCCGTAGGTGTGATCGCCGTTGGCATGGGTGTTGACCAGGGTGTCGATCGAGGTCGCCGCCGGGACGCCGCGTCGCATCTCGGCCAGCATCTCGCCGGTCAGGGGCAGGTCAAACAGCGTGTCGACCAGCAGCGTCGCCTCGCCGTCGGCGATCAGCCCGGCGTTGCTCCAGCCCCAGCCGCCGTCCGGCTGCAAATAGGCCCAGCAGCCGTTGCCCAGGTCGTGCAGCCCCTTGGTATATCGCCAATCCGCCATGCCGGCATTGATCCTCGCGGTCGAACTCCGGATACTATCCTATATGCCCGAGACCATTTTAGCGAGTCGGCCCGGCCGGACGACGATATGACGGCGCCCCTGCTTTCGCTCCTCAACGCCAAGGCGCTGGAAGAAAATTACCGGCTGGGATACTGGCGCGACGAGACCATCTACGGCGTGCTCCGCGCCCGGGCCGAGCGATCGCCCGACTGCTTCGCCGTGCGCGACCGGTATCGCCGCCTGACCTATCGCGAGCTGCGCGAGACCGTCGATGCCTTCGCCGCGCTGCTCTCGCGTCACGGAATCAAGCGCGGTCAGCGGGTAACGCTCTGGATGCCCGATCGCATCGAGACGGTGGTCGCGCTGATCGCGTGCTCACGCAACGGCCTGGTGTGCTGCCCGTCGCCGCACGGCCGCCACACCGTGGCCGAGGTGGTAGAGCTGATGGAACGGATGCGGGGTGCGGCGTTTATCTATCAGGCGGGCTTTGGCGCCGATGCGGATCGGCGTGACGTCGAGGACGCGCTCGGCCATCTCGGCTCGCTTCGCCATGTTCTTCGGCTCGCGCCCAACGGGCCGGTTGTCCCGGAAGCACCGCTGTTCGACGGCGCCCTCGGCGAGGCGCCCGGACCGGACGATGGCCCGCCGCCGTCCAACGATCCCGACGGCGTGACCTATCTCGCCTTCACCTCGGGCTCGACCGGCAGCCCCAAGGGCGTCATGCACAGCGACAACACGCTTTTGTTGACCGCGCGCGCCATTTCGGCCGATTGGCGGATCGGTCCCGACACGGTGGTCTATTCCATGAGCCCGTTCTGCCACAATCTTGGCATCGGCTCGCTGCTGACGTCGCTGGTGGGCGGGGCGGAGCTCGTGATCCACGACGTGGCGCGGGGCGAAAGCCTGGTCGACCGGCTGATCGAGACCGCAACGAGCTATCTGGTCGGCGTGCCGACCCATGCCGTCGACCTGTTGGCGGAGATGCGTGATCGCGGTCTCGGCGCGCTGGGGCGGGTCGACGGCTTCCGCATCTCGGGCGCCGCGGTGCCGGCCCAGGCCGTCGCCGAGCTGTTGCGATACGGCATGACGCCGCAGAGCGGCTACGGCATGACCGAAACAAACGCCCACCAGTACACCCTGCCCGACGACGACCCGTCGCTGATGATGGAGACCTCGGGCCGGGCCTGCGCTGGCTACGAGATCCGCATCTGGGACGAGGACGATGCGGACGTCGAGTTGCCGGTCGGCGAAATCGGCCAGATCGGTGGCCGCGGGGCGTGCCTGATGCTGGGCTACTTCGACGACCAGATCGCCACCGAGGCGGCGTTCAACGCGCATGGCTGGTTTATGACCGGCGATCTCGGCCGCCTCGATGACGACGGCTATCTCAGCATCACGGGGCGTAAGAAGGAGGTCATCATCCGGGGCGGTCACAACATCAACCCGGCACGGATCGAAGAGATCGCGGTGCGCCACGCCGGCGTCGCATTGGCCGCGGCGGTACCGGTCGCCGACGCCCGGCTCGGCGAGCGGGTGTGTCTCGCGCTGTCCTACCGAGCCGACGCCGAGACCACCGCGACCCAGGTCCTCGACCACCTGTCGGCGGAAGGGCTGTCGCCTTACGACATGCCCGAGTTCACCCTCGAGCTCGCCGACGTTCCGCTCATGAGCAACGGCAAGATCCAGAAGCGCGATATCATCGACTGGATCCGCGAGGGACGCGTGGTTCCGTCGCCGGTCGAGCCGGCGCGCGGCGGATAGGCAGGAGGACTGGGAAGATGCGCGCCGTCGTCGTCGATGAATTTGGATCGTTCGAAGGATTGCCCATCCGCGAGGTTCCGGACCCGGTGTGCGGGCCGAGCGAGATCCTGATCGAGATCCATGCGACCGCGGTGAACTACGTCGACATGGTACTGATCGCCGGCAAGCATCAGGCCCGGCCCGAGCCGCCGTTCATTCCCGGCAAGGGACCGGCCGGCATCGTCCGCGAGGTCGGCGGCGAGGTGGCGGGCTTCGAGGTCGGCGACCGGGTGGTGGGAATGTGCGAGCCGGGCGGCGGCTACGCCGAGCTGGTCTCGGTGCCGGCAAGCCAATGCCACCGCCTGCCCGACGCCATGCCGTTCACCGACGCGGCCTCGATGGCGCTGGTCTACGATACCGCGTGGTTCTGCCTCCGCGAGCGCGGCCGCTACCGGCCGGGCGAAACCGTTCTGGTGCTGGGCGCCTCGGGCGGGGTCGGGCTCGCCGCGGTTCGCCTGGCCAAGGCGCTCGGCGCCCATGTGCTGGCCGCGATCGCCAACCCCGACAAGCGCGATCTGGTCGAGGCGGCGGGCTGTGACGCGGTCATCGATCTGGCGCGGCCCGATCTCCGCGACAGCCTGCGGGCGCAGGTCCATGCGGTCACGGACGGGCGGGGCGCCGATATCGTCATCGATCCGCTCGGCGACGACATCTTCGATGCCGCCATGCGGGCGCTGGCGTGGTGCGGGCGCTTGGTCGTCATCGGTTTCGCCGCCGGGCGCATACCCACGATCAAGGCGAACTATCTGCTGGTCAAGAACATCGATGTCTGCGGGCTGCAGATCGCGGACTACCGCAAGCGAACGCCGGACCTCGCCGCCGCGTGCTTCGACGAGCTGTTCGCGCTTTACCTCGCCGGCAAGATCGAGCCGTTGCCGACGACCATCCTGCCGATCGAGCGCTTCGATGAGGCGCTCCGCGCGGTTCGCGACCGAACGGCCCGGGGCCGGATCGTCCTTGTGCGGGATCGCGCGGCGCCGTAACCGAGAATCCGCACACTCCCCGCCCGGGGCCGCCTTGCTTGCGGCGCGAATCGCTGATAGCGTTTCCCATTGAAATCGCCGTGATCGCGCGAAGAAGCGGGTTTGCGGAATAATGCCAAACGCCGAAGGGGAGCCGAAATGACAATCAATCGCCGAAAATTCGTCAAGACCTCGATCGCGGGCGCTGCCGCGCTGTCGGCCGGTCCGTATTTCTGGCCGAGCCGCGCTCGCGCCGCCAGCACCATCAAGGCCGGTGCGATCTACGACCTGTCAGGGCCGTTGCAGGCGTTCGGCCAGAACCAGTGGCGCTGCGCCGAGATGGCGATCGACGAGATCAACGCATCGGGCGGACTGTTGGGCAAGAAGCTCGAGGTCAAGACCTACGATTCCCAATCGCAGATGCAGTTCTACAATCAGTACGCCAACCAGATGGCGCTGCGCGACCGGGTGGCGGTCGTCCAGGGCGGGCTGACCAGCTCGTCGCGCGAGGTGATCCGCCCCATCCTGCACCGCCTCAAGACCCTCTACATCTACAACACCAACTACGAAGGCGGCGTGTGCGACCGCAACTTCTTCTCCACCGGCTCGACCCCGGGCGGCTATGTCGACCTGCTGGTCGGCGAGGCCTCCAAGCGCTGGGGCAACAAGGTCTACATCCTGGCGGCCGACTACAACTACGGCCAGATCTCCGCCAAGTGGATCCACAAGGCGGCCAAGGAGAACGGCGGCAGCGTCGTCGGCGAGGAGTTCTTCCCGCTCGACGTCAACCAGTTCGGCCCGACCATCTCGAAGATCCAGGCGGCCAAGCCCGACTTCGTCATGAATGTTTTTGTTGGCCCGGCGCACGGCTCGTTCTACGGCCAATGGGCGGCGGCCGGAATGAACAAGCGTATCCCCATGGTCTCGACCACCTTCGGCGCCGCCGGCGAGGTCGTCGCCATGCCGACCGAGATGTCCAACGGCATCATAACCGCGGGCTCCTACTACGAGGATCTCGACACGCCGGAGAACAAGGCCTGGCTGGCCAAGTTCCAGAAACGCAACGGCACCAAGTACGGCTATCTGACCGACGTTCCGCCGAAGGATTGGTACGGCTGGCACCTGTGGGCGGCGGCGGTGCGCGAGGCCGGCTCGATCGACCGCGACAAGGTGATCCGAGTCATGGAGGCGGGCCTGACCATCGACGGGCCGGGCGGCAAGCTGAAGGTCGACCGCAAGACCCACCATTGCTACATGGACATGAACCTGGCGCAGGCGACGAACGGCCGCTTCAAGATATTGAAGTCGTTCCCCAACATCGCGCCGACCAACACCGGCGGCCAGTGTGACCTGGAGGCGAGGCCCGACACCAACATAATGTACGAGCCCAAGATCTGACCGCGTCGCCGACGCGCCGCACAGGCCGCGGTTAGTGGTTCGAGTCCAACAAAATAAACCCCCTCTCCCCTTGCGGGAGAGGGTTGGGGTGAGGGGTAAGCGCGTCAGCGCGTCAAAAGAGTCTTTTCGCCGCCTACCGGCGGCCACCCCCTC